>Ga0209839_10001890_pt1 | contig 10537 bp, 10 predicted proteins | sample OrgsoiDNA2013050_FD_185800 | JGI IMG/M metagenome (GOLD analysis project Ga0209839, IMG submission 185800) | Permafrost soil microbial communities from the Arctic, to analyse light accelerated degradation of dissolved organic matter (DOM) -... | ecosystem: Environmental > Terrestrial > Soil >... | reverse complement strand
GCGCTGGCCAGGCTGGGCGAGGCGGAGGCCGCCTGGATCGCCGCCGACCGCGCGATGGCGGCCGCCGAGCGAGCCGGCAACCTCCTGCTGATGGCCGGCCGCCGCCTACGGTCAGCTGGCCCGGGCCCGTCACCTGGCTCGGCAGCTTGGCTCGCAGCGGGCCGGCGGTGCGCCCGAGTTCGGTCCGGGCTACGTCGCGCTCTACGAGATCGCGGTCAGCGTCGACCTAGGCGATGCCGGGCACGCGCTGCGGGTGGCCGCCGCGGCGGACACGACGGGCCTGTCGCCCGGACGGCAGGCCCGGATGCTCATCGATGTAGCTCGGGCCTTCGCGCTGCGCGAGCAGGTCGACGAGGCCGCCGACGCGCTGACCCGGGCCGAGGCCATCGGCGCGGGTTATGTCCGCGACAGCGACCGAGCTCGCCGCGTCATCGCCGAGCTGCTGGCGGCGGGTGACCGGGTGCCTACCGCGCTGGCGGATCTGGCGGCCCGGCTGGACGGGGGGCCTGGCTGATCAGGGCTTCCCAGTCGGCCAGCGGTCCCAGGTGGCGCAGCTTGTCCCGGCTGATGACCGAGCGGACGGCGTGCACCTGGCCGTCGGCGATATCGAGTGCGACGACGGTGATCAGAGCGCCGTCGGAGTCGAGGAAGAGCGCGCCGGGCTGACCGTTGACCTGCGCCGGGCGTATCACCGCCCGGGCAGAGCGGGCCTGCCGCCCAAGGCCGATGAGCAGTCGGCCGACGCGGTCGCGGCCGGCGATCGGGCGCCGCCACGAACGCCGCATGCCGCCGCCGTCACCGTAGACCGTGACATCAGCCGCCAGCATCGAGACCAGGCCGTCCAGGTCGCCGTCGCCGACCGCCGCGAAGAACCGGCGGGCGAGTTCCTCGCGCTTGCCGCGCGATGCCTCATACCGCGGGCGCTGCTCGCTGACATGCTGCCGGGCGCGGCTCGCGAGCTGACGGCAGTTGTCCTGCGTCCGGCCCACGATCCGGGCCGTCTCGTCGTATCCGTAGCCGAAGACGTCGTGCAGCAGGAATACCGCCCGTTCGACCGGCGACAAGCGCTCCAGCACCAGGAGGAACGCCATGGACAGGGAGTCGGCCCGCTCGGCCTGGTCGGCCGGGTCCTCGGCGAGCTGAGCCGCGGCGACCTGGGTCGGGGCGAGCCGGGCGTGGGGGAGGCCGCCGGCCGGCCCGGTCAGGAGCGGCTCGGGCAGCCACTCGCCCACGTATGCCTCGCGCCGGACCCGCGCCGAGCGGCAGTGGTCGATGCACAGCCGGGTCGTGATCGCCGACAGGTAAGCCTTGGGTGACTCCGGCTCGCCGGCGCCTGAATCGCCGGCGCCTGAATCGCCCGTGCTGGTGAGGGCGCGGTGGTAACGCAGGAACGCCTCCTGCACGATGTCCTCGGCGTCGCTGACGCTGCCGATCATCCGGTAGGCGATCGCGAACATGAGCGGCCGCAGGCGCTGGTAAGCCGCGCTGCTGGCGTCCCGGTTCCCCATGCCGCCCTCCTGCCCGCCTGATTCGGATTCTGAACTCTCAGACGAGACAGCGGGTCCCGCCGTGACACAGCCTGCCTAGCCGGGCTCGTCGCGCGCGGGCTCGTCGGGTGCGAACTCGGCGCGTACGCCGAGCAGCCGGACCGGACGGCGGCTGGTAAAGCGGCCGAGTGCGGCGAGCGCGCCCGCCTCGATGCCGGCCGGGTCCATGGTCGGCTCGGCTAGCGCCTGGCCGCGGGTGTAGGTCAGGAACGGCGCGTACCGCACCTTCACCACGACGCGGGCGACCGGCCGCTGCTCCGCGGCCACGTCGAGGGCGACTAGCTGGGCGAGGCGGCTGATCTCGGAGCTGACCCGTTCCCAGATATCGATGTTTTCCTGGTAGGTCGTCTCGCGGCCGTGCCCGCGGGCCTGGTAAGGCTCGTCGGTGACCGCCGCGGCGGACAGGCCGCGGGCGGTCTGCACGAGCCACGGCCCGGTCGCCGGGCCGAAGCTGGCCGCCAGTGCCCGCGGATCGGCGGCCGCCAGGGCGGTCACGGTCTCGATGCCCAGCCTGGCCAGCTTCTGCGCCGTCTTGCGCCCGATGCCCCACAGCGCGTCGGTCGGGCGGCTGCCGAGCACCTCGAACCAGTTCTCGTCGGTCAGCCGGAAGATCCCGGCGGGCTTGCCGAAGCCGGTGGCCAGCTTGGCCTGCAGCCGGTTGCGCCCGATGCCGACCGAGCAGTCGAGCCCGGTGGCCGCCTTGATCGTGTCCTGTATCTGGCGGCCTGCCGACTCCGGATCGCCCGAGTCCACGGCGACGAACGCCTCGTCCCAGCCCATTACCTCCACGACGTAGCCGAGCCCGCGCAGCGCCGTCAGCACCGCGTCCGACGCCGCTTCGTACGCGGCCCGGTCCACCGGGAGGAACACCGCGTCGGGGATCCGCCGGGCCGCGGTCCGCAGCGGCAGCCCGGAGTGCACGCCGAGCCGGCGCGCCTCGTAGGAGGCGGTTGCCACGACGCCGCGCTTGGACGGGTCGCCGTCGCCGCCGACGATGACCAGTCGGCCGCGCAGTTCGGGCCGTCGCCGGATCTCGACAGCCACGATGAACTGGTCGAGGTCCATGTGCAGTACCCAGCCGGTCACGCTTCAGTGTCGCAGGCGTGAGCATGCCCGCCCCGGCCGATGCTCGCCCCGGTCCCTGCTGACCGGGCCTGCTGCGGGCTCAGGCGGCTGGCCGCCGTGGCCACCATAGGAGACCGGACCTGACCCCGATCACAATGCCGACGGCGGTGCAGGCCAGCGCAGGCACGTACACCCAGTCGTTGACAAAGGTTATGACGTGCAGCTGCCCCGCTGGCCAGTGGCGCTGGCGCGCGAAGATGCTGATGAACTGCGATGACAGCATCAGCAGCGTGCTCACTGCGATCCAGGGGAGAGAGCTGTTGTCCCGTCGCAGGCGATACCCGTACCTTCCAGGACCGGGCGGGTGGCGAGCAGGTAGATGGCGAACGCCAGCGCGGCTAGAAAGGCGAGGGGCGCTGTGACGATGGCGATGAGCGTTGCGGCCGCCTTGAGCGTGTCAATGACGGCGTTCCCCCCCGCGTTGCGATGAGCCCCCGCCATGTCCCGACTGTAACCTGGGCAAGACCGGGCGAACTAGGCCCGAGATGCGGAGAAGCCCTACTCGGGCGCCATGGTGGCCGTGTCCTAGCGCGCGCAGGGCGGAAGTTGATGGCCCTGCCGGTGCCGCCAGGCGAGTGCCGCGGTTACGGCGGCGATCGGGACCGCACCGGCTAGCATCGGAGCGCGGATTCCGGCGGCAGCGGCAAGGCCGCCGCCCGCGATCGCGCCCAGCGCCTCGGCGCCGCGGGTGACGGTGCCGTACAGGCTGGTGACCCGGCCCAGGAGCTCGTCCGGTACCTGCCGCTGCCGCATGGTGACGGCCGTCATGTTGAGCAGGGCCCACGCTGCGCTGCTAGCGAAGAGCATCGCCGCCGAGATGATGACGCTGCCGCTGAGGCCGAGCCCCGCCTGGGTGACGGCCATGACCAGTCCGGCACCCACCAGCGACCGCCAGGGGCCAAGCCGCCGGGTAAGGGATGCGCCGATACCGCCGGTGATGATCCCGCCGAGCGCGGCGACGGCCAGCAGCAGGCCGTAGGCGCCCGGCCGCTGGTGCAGGACCTGGACCACGTACAGGACGAGCACCGCGAACCAGGCGGCGTCCATCATGCTCAGCACGCCAGCGAAGATCGTGACGTCCCTGATGTCGGCGTGCCGCCGCAGCCAGCGCAGGCCCTCGGCGAGGTCATGCCGCACGGACGCCAGCCGCCCCGCGTCCTGGCTTTCGTGCTCCCTTGGCGGCGGCCCGAACACGCTGGGAAGCGTCAGCAGAAGCAGCATGGCAATGCCCAGCGTGCCGGTGTTCACCGCGAACGGCAGGACCGCGGCCAGGCCGAACAGCCAGCCGCCAGCGGCAGGCCCGGCCAGCTCGTTACCCACGATCTGACCGGCGGTGACCCGGCCATTGGCCTGGTCCAGGTCAGCGGGCTTCACCAGCCGCGGCACGCAGGTCACCGCGGCGGTGTCACGCAGCGCCGAGCCGACTCCGGTTACGAACGCCGTCAGGTAGATCAGCAGGAGCCCGGCGCTACGCACGAAGATCGCCGCCACCAGGGCCGCGATGATGACGGCCCGCGCGATATCCACGATCAGCATCAGCCGGCGCCGGTCAGTGCGGTCAACGATGACACCCAGGCCGCCGCCCAGCAGCAGCCACGGCAGGCCTTGCACGGCAGTGACAGCCGCTACCGCAACAGGCGAGCGGGTTATCTGGGCCGCCAGCAGCGGGAACGCCGCGAGCCGGACGCCGTCACCGAAGTCGGAGAGAAAACCGGACAGCCAGTACCGGAAGAACGGCGTCCGCATCCCGCTAGCAAACGCGACCATCCCCGCATCATGCCGGACCACGACTGGTCGAGGTCCAGTACCCAGCTGACCATCACTTCAGTGTCCCAGGCGGGACTCTCCCCGCTGCGTCCAGCGCTCCCGTGCCGACCACTCCCAAGGATTCGGCGCCTGCGAGGAAGACAGCAATTACTGGGTTCCTTCCTGGTCCGCCAGTCCGTAAACTGTGGAAAGGCCCATCAAGCGACCGATGACCTGGCTGGAGCGGTGATGTCTACGTTCATCGAGGTCGTCGCCTGGGTGATCATTGGCTATGCAGCGCTACCCCTCGCGATCACGCTGCTCGACTTCGCGACGGGCCTCCAGGTCAAGGACATGCGACATGGCCGGGCCAAGACCATGAGCGAAGAGTGGCCGGACCTACGCCTCTTTTTGCCAGTCCTCGCCGTCGGGGTGTCGCTGCTTGCGCTTCAGTGGAATACCGATACGGCCAAGTGGTGGCTAGCCCACATTCCTCTATTCGCGGTCGTGGTTGTGCATCTCGCCTCGTGGATCAGGTCCCGGGTAATACGCGGGCCGGGCAAGCCATCGGCTGAACCTTCCTGACGCCTGTCCTGGCCGTCAGCCGATGACGGGACGGCGTGCACATTGTGCAGCGGCAGCCCGCTGTGTACGGATTACTTACCGGGCCGCCGAGTCCGCGCGCTTCGTAGGAGGCGCTGGCGACGACGCCGCGCTTGGTCGGGTCGCCGTCACCGCCGATGATGACCGGACGGCCGCGCAGCTCAGGTCGGCGCAGGACCTCTACCGCCACGATGAACTGGTCGAGGTCCATGTACAGCACCCATCGGGCCACACTTCAGTGTCGCAGGCAGAAGTCCTCCAGTCGCAGCCGACGCTCGCCCCCGCGACCTTGGCTAGGCCTGCCTGAGGGCTCCGGCTCGGGCGGTCTGGTCGCAGGTTCCGAGCTGTGATGCAGGCGCCAGCCAAGGGGCCGACACCGAGTGATCGGACTGCTCATCTGACAGGTCCGGGGTGTCCCGTCTCCTCGCTTTCGATTGTCCGGATCGCGGCCACCGCGTCCAGGGCGGCCCGGCGGGCCGTCGCATGCGATCGGCTACGCCGACCCTGGACCCGGCAGCCACTCACCTGGGATCTGGCGCCTACGAGGAGGACGGGGGAAGATTTGCAAGCAGGGGATCAGGGGTTGGAGCCTCTTGGCTACCCACCCTTAGCATGCTCATCATGAGCGATCACTGTCACTAGCGAGCCCCTGCGGCAGCCGAGCTTGGCAGCTCAGACGAGGTGACCAACGGGCCGTAGGCTCCAGCATCGTCTGACATATTGTGTATCATCTAGCAGTGGGCATTAGAAACTATCTGATTGAAGGCGTTTCCGGCACCGGCAAAACTTCGGCCTGCAAAGAATTGCAGCGGCGCGGCTATCATGCCATTAACGGTGACAATGAATTGGCTTATCAAGGCGATCCGGAAACTGGTAAGCCGGCGGATGGCGGCACGCACGAGCACCACGTTTGGCATGTAGATAAAGTAAAAGCCATAGTCGCCAACCAGGATGAGGCGGTAACATTTTTCTGCGGTGGCTCTAGGAATTTTTCAAAATTCATAGATCTATTTGACGGCGTTTTTGTCCTTGAAGTCGACCTCGACACATTGAACCGGCGGATTGACGAGCGATGCCGACTGGACCCAGATGACTGGGGCGGAAAACCAAGCGAACGGGAACTCATTGCGCGAACGCATCAAACGAAAGAAGACATTCCGAAAAACGGTATTATAATCGACGCCACCGCGCCCCTCGCGCGCGTCGTTGATGAGATCCTTCGTCAATGTCCGCGAGCCGGGAAAGACGCCGTGCATCGCAACCGGTGAGTACCTGACAGCAGCGTTGACAGCAACGTCTTCCCGCAACGGCCCAATCTGGCACCTGGCCACCACCGCGAACAGTGAGGCAAGGACGTCTCACCTCGCCTGCGACTTGAGCTGATAAGGAATGAGGTCGATGGTTCAAATCCACCCAGCTCGCTCAACCCAACAACTGACAGTCAGTTCCGGCAACAGCGCTGAGCCGAGTGAGCGTCCCCGGTGTGCATGTCTGCTCGTGCGCAGGCGGGAGCAAAGCATGCCTGCCTGCTGTGGGACGCGCGCCGGATAGCCAGGCATCATGGCGGGATGCGACGGCCGGTCAGCATCCAGAAGGTAGCGGTAGGAGGCGACATCTACGTGGGATGCTGGTCGCCGTGACCGGATCAGCACCAGCGTGGCGTACGGCCCTGGGCGAGCTGCCCATTGTCCGACGTGGCAGATGGGCTGTCGGCGGAAGCGCCTCCCTCGCCCTCCATGGATTGCCGGTCGATCCTAGGGACCTGGATCTCCTGGTTGATCACGTAGCCGCGGCCGAGCTGGTCGACGGGCTGCGCGCCGCCGTGGTGAGCGACGAGGCCCGCTGGGATCGTGGCGACGTGCGCGCCGTCCGCAGGGCCCTCGCCGTGGTCCACGGCGTCGAGGTCGAGATCTTGGAGGGCGTAGAGGCTGTAGGCCCAATGGGCGACGTGGTGGTCGCCACTCCGGACCTGGACCATGTGGACCGAATCATCGTCAGTGGCCGGCGGATCCCCGTGCTGCCATTGTCGACCATCCAGGTCCTGCTCAAAGCGACTGGCAACCGGGAGCGAGCAGCGATGGTCGCCAAGGTGCTGGGTGGGGGGCCGCTGCCTGGGCGCAAGATTCGATTCGGTTTGGAGCCGCCGGACGGGCCAGGACATCACCGTGTCTGACATCGCAGCCGCGGCCTTCGTCACCGTCCGCGCCGTGCAACTACCCCGGCAAGACCTCGGCACCTATCAGGAGGACGGGGAGGGAGCGAGCGCACCGTTCTGATCTACGGATCAGAAGACCGAGGTTACGGAGCAGGGCAGATGCCCCGGCGAGGTCTCCGGCCAGTGCAGCGGCAGCCCGGAGCGCACGCCGTGCCGGCGGCCACGCGCCGGTCTCGCAGGCGTAGGCTCACCGGGCGTGGCAGGACGTGGCACCAGGGCAACTGAGCTGCTATCGCGGCTGGGGATCGCGCATTCCGTGCACCGTTATGAGCACGACCCCCAGCGCGGGTCCTACGGCCTGGAGGCCAGCGCCGCCCTGGGGGTGCAGCCCGAGCGCGTGTTCAAGACGCTGATCGCTGACGTGGACGAGCACCTGACCGTCGCCGTGGTCCCGGTGGCGGGCAGTCTCGACCTCAAGGCCCTGGCCAGCGCGGCCGGCGGTAAGAAGGCCCGGCTGGCCGATCCCGTCGCCGCCGAGCGGGCCACGGGTTACGTGACCGGCGGGATCTCGCCCCTCGGCCAGCGCAGACCGCTGCCGGTGGTGATCGACGCGACGGCGCTGGACTTCGACTCCATCTTCTGCAGCGCGGGGCAGCGCGGCGTCGAGATCGAGATCGCCCCCGGCGACCTCATCCGGGCCGCCGGGGCGGCGGTCGCCCCGATTGCCCGGTCCTAGTACCTGCCGCGCCAGCGCCACGTCAGCGGGCGCGCGTCGGGGTCGTAGATCGTCCGGTACAGCGGGCTGGCCCACAGCCGGGTGAGCCGGCTCGTCGGGGTGGTCTGCAGCGGCCGTAGCCGGCCCGGCGGGCGCGGGCCGACGCGCCCGGCGTCATACCAGCCCTGCAGCGTGGCGGCAGACCGGGCGAACGCCTCGAACGTCTCCGCCGGGCCGGTCGCCTTCAGCTTGTGATCGAGGTGCTCGCGGGCCAGCGCGAGCCTGAGCTCGCGGGCGTACCGGCGCGCGCCGTCGCGGGTCAGCGTGGTGTCCCAGACGGCCACGCTGAGCTCGGAGTCGTGAGTCCAGGACCGGCGGTTGAAATTATCCGATCCGACCGAGGCCCACTCGTCGTCGATGACGCAGACCTTGGCGTGCACGTAGACGGGCGTGCCGGCCTCGTTCTCCACGCCGTAGACCGCGACGCGGCCCGGCGCGGCGGCGCGGATAACCGACAGCGCGTAGTCCCGGCCGACGAGGTTGGGCGTCATGGAGAGCTTGCCGTCCTGGTCGGGGTAATGCGGAAGGACCGCCACCAGGTGCAGGTCCGGCTGGCGTCGCAGCGCCGCCGCGATCTTGTCGCCCACCTCCCGCGACCAGAGGTACTGGTCCTCCAGGTAAATCAGGTGACGAGCACGGCTCAGCGCCTTGCCGTAACCGCGGGCCACGCTGCGCTCCCCGTGGCGGGCGAACGGGTACCCGCCCGCGCGCCGGCCGTACGTCCGCAGCAGCTGCACCGCGTGCGGGCCCGCCGGCGGCGGCGGCGGAAGCGGCGGGGGCAAGGGCTCGGGACGTCGGTCCGCGCCGCGCCGGCGGTCGGCGAGCAGCCGGATCGGGCTGCGGCTGAGGGCCTGCGGATCCTCCCATCGCTCGCGGAACACCGTTTCCACGTCGCTGACCGCGGGCCCCGACACCGCCACCTGTGCGTCATGCCACGGTGGCCGGTCGCCGTAGACCGCCGCCATCGGCTGCCGCTGCGGGTCGCCGTGGTGCGAGGCGTCGTCGCGGCGGCTGTGGCACAGGTCGATGCCGCCGACGTAGGCGACGTCCAGTTCCGGGCGGCCAGGGTGGCGCAGCACGACGAACTTCTGGTGGTGCGAGCCGCCCATGCGTACCCGCATGTCCAGCAGGCAGCAGCCGCCCGCCCGGTTGACCTCCTCGTCCAGGTGGCGGTTCTCCCGCGCCGAGAATCCCACGTCATCCCAGTGCGAACGCCACACCAGGCCGTGGACCAGCACGCCACGTCTCGCCGCCCGGCTCAGTACCTGGCCCACCTCGGTGTCCGGCGTGCCGCCCAGCCGCTGGTCGGGGTCGCCTCGCCAGTCGACGAACAGCAGCAGGTCGCCGCGGCGCATCCGCTCGACCGAGCGGGTCAGCTCGGCGAAGTACGTCGCGCCGTGAATCAGCGGCCGCACGAGATTGCCCCGTGACCATGCCTCGCCCGGCGGATGCGGGTCGTCGAGCACCGTCGAGTCGTTTCCCCGCTCGGCCGCCGTCAGGAACCAGTCAGCAGGCCCATGCGCAGCTGGAGCGCTCATGAACAGTCCTGTCCCCGTGCTTGGTGTGCTGTGTCGTCGTGGTGATCCGCAGTTGCAACTGCCCGCCGGGCAGCCAGTTATGCCCAGCTGGCGGGTCGGGGTCGGCGGGATTACGCGGTCCCGGGATACTCGGACCGGCGTCATTGCGCCGAACCCGGCCTGGTAGGTGTCCGGGCCTAGCCAGGGCTGGTGTGGGTGATCCGCCCTTTTCTCAGCGCTATGGCCTGCTGCCGCTGTCGAAGAGGCCGTTCTTCACATCGGTGATGAAGACCCGCCATTGCTGAGGAGGAATCAGCACGCGCTCGTCCGGCCGATCAGCGCTGCGAACCGCGATCATCTCGCCGACTGTCGACACTTCGACGCCTGCGCCGCTCTCGCACGAAACGCTATGCCGCCACTCAGTCGGCTCTGGCCTCGCCACTGCGTCCTCCGAGAGTTGATCTGCGGCCCTTGATGCAGGAAGACAGTATTGCAGGAAGCACGTGGCCATCTGCAGGCTTGTGCTGGTTCGCGGGACACGAGAAACATAAGTGATAAATGTTTCCTGTAATATGAGTGAGGACACCCGGTGGTGCAGATACTCGATGATGACACTGGCACCGTTGTGAGTTATGACTACTTCGATAACGGGCCCAGGAGAGCGATTGAGGCTGTAACGCGGCTGGCGGGTGTCTGGTGTCAATGATGCGTATCCGCGTAGTGCGTCACGGTGCTTTGAGCGGCGGCAGGAGCTTCCTGAGCAGGTTCGCCCGGTAGACAAGGACGTACCAGTTCGCCACCCGGTAGGTGGCCGATGGCTTACCGAAGGACCGCTTCAGCGCGTACCTGGAGAAAATTCCGCGCGCGTCGGCGATCACGAATCTCGCGTCGTACCGGGACGGGTCATACCACAGGGCGTTCGTCTCCCAGTACGGCTCGTGGGCTTTCCACCCGGCAGGGCTGATCGTCTGGTGCAGGTCAATCGCGCGGATCCGGACCTTGTCGCCTGACTGCACGGAGATGACCGAGGCGTCCCAGTACCCGGCGACGCCGTAGCTGAGCCCGTGCG
>Ga0209839_10001888_pt1 | contig 10542 bp, 10 predicted proteins | sample OrgsoiDNA2013050_FD_185800 | JGI IMG/M metagenome (GOLD analysis project Ga0209839, IMG submission 185800) | Permafrost soil microbial communities from the Arctic, to analyse light accelerated degradation of dissolved organic matter (DOM) -... | ecosystem: Environmental > Terrestrial > Soil >... | reverse complement strand
CGCCAGCCAACCCGAAGGCCTCCTTCCAGACCGCAGCCGCCAATCCGCCCGACCCTGGCGGCTTCCTCGCCGCGGCGCACATGGTGCCAGGCAGCTGGTGGTCCGATTATTCGTCCTGGCTGGCCGCGCGGAGCGGCGAGCAGAAAAAGAGCCCGCGGCAGCTCGGCCGCAAGGCCTACCCGGTGCAGTGCGCCGCGCCCGGAACCTATGTCCACGACCGCTGAGGTACGTAGCGTCGCGGTCGGCCGCCAGCTGCTGCGGGTCAGTGTCCGGCCTGCCCTGAACCCGGCGGCCGCCGGGACGCAGCCGCACCGGCCGCCACTGCTGCTGATCAACGGCATCGGGGCCAGCCTGGAGCTGCTCGAGCCGTTCGTGGCCGAACTCGATCCGGCGGTCGAGGTGATCAGGTTCGACCCGCCCGGCGTCGGCGGCTCGCCCCCGCCCCGCGGGCCGTACCGCTTCAGCGGGCTCTGCCGGCTGATCGCGGACATGCTGACCGAGCTCGGCTACGACGGCGTCGACGTGCTCGGCATCTCCTGGGGCGGCGGCGTCGCCCAGCACTTCGCCGCGTTCCAGCGGGCCAGGTGCCGCCGGCTCGTGCTCGTCGCGACCGCGACGGGCACGCCGATGGTGCTGGCCCAGCCTTCGGTCCTGGTGCACCTGGTGACACCGCGACGTTACCTGGACCCCGGTTACCTGCAGCGGGTGGCCGGCAACCTCTACGGCGGACTGGCCAGAATTGATTCCACGGAGGTCGTGACGGCGATGCACGGCAGCAACCAGGTCGGCCCGTCGCGCGGCTACCTCTACCAGCTCACCGCCGCGGCGGGCTGGGCCAGCCTGCCGTTCCTGCCGTGGCTGCGCCAGCCGACGCTCATCCTGGCCGGGGACGACGACCCGATCATCCCGCTCGCCAACGCCCGGGTGATGCACCGGCTCATCCGGGACTCACGGCTGCAGATCTACCACGGCGGCCATCTCGGCCTGGTGACCGAGGCGGCCGGGCTCGCGCCCATCGTGGATGAATTTCTCGCCGCACCGTAGAGGAAGGGGAGTCCCAGCATGCCCAGGACCGCCGTGACGAACGCCGACTTCTACCTGCTGGAGTCCTCACTCGAACCCGAGGGCCGGCAGCTCCTGCTGCGGATCAGGGAGTTCATGGAGAAGTCGATCCAGCCGGTCATCAACCACTACTGGACCAAGGAGGAGTTCCCGCACGACCTGATCTCGGGGCTTCATCAGCTCGGCATCGCGGGCCAGGCCTACGCCGGATACGGCTGCCCGGGCGGCGGCTGCCTGCTCGACGGAATGATCGCGATGGAACTGGCCCGGGTGGACCCGTCGATCGGGACCTACTTCGGCGTGCACAGCGGCCTGGCCATGGGGTCCATCTACCTGTGCGGGTCGGAGGAGCAGAAGCAGCGGTGGCTGCCCGAGATGGCGCGGATGGAGAAGATCGGCGCGTTCGGCCTCACCGAACCCGACGTGGGCTCGGGTGTCGCGGGCGGGCTGACCACCACGGCCAGGCGCGATGGTGAGGAATGGGTGCTGGACGGGCAGAAGAAATGGATCGGCAACGCCACCTTCGCGGACTACGTGATCATCTGGGCCCGGTCGCTGGAGGACGGTGAGGTCAAGGGCTTCGTGGTGGAGAAGGGCACGCCCGGCTTCGAGACCTCCAAGATGCAGGACAAGATCGCGCTGCGGGTGGTCCAGAACGCGCATATCACCCTGGACGGGGTCCGGGTGCCCGAGGCAAACCGGCTGCAGCGAGCCGATTCGTTCCGTGACACCGCGGCGGTCCTGCGGCTGACCCGGGCGGGCGTCGCCTGGCAGGCCACCGGCTGTGCCCGCGGCGCGTACGAGCACGCGCTGGCCTACGCGGGTCAGCGTCAGCAGTTCGGCCGCCCGATCGCGGGCTTCCAGCTGGTGCAGGACCTGCTGGTGAAGATGCTCGCCAACGTCACCTCGTCGGCGTGCCTGTGCGCGCGGCTGTCCGCACTGCAGCAAGAGGGCCTGGCCGAGGACCACCATTCCGCGCTGGCCAAGGCCTTCTGCACGGTCCGGATGCGGGAGACCGTCGGCTGGGCTCGCGAGCTTCTCGGCGGGAACGGCATCCTGCTTGAGAACCACGTGGGCCGGTTCGTCGCCGACTCAGAAGCGATCTACTCCTACGAGGGCACCCGCGAGATCAACACCCTGATCGTGGGCCGCGCCATCACCGGCGTGGGCGCGTTCGTCTAAGCCAGCGTTTTGATACATACTCCGGGCTCCGGCGCCCTCGATGTCGCGCTCTGCGCCCCCTCCTGCGTGGTGGTCTGGTCCCGCGGTGATGCCGGTGTGCGTCGTGGTACGCCAGCGCGCGGTGGTACGCCGGGCTCCGGGAAGATCGTGGAAGATCGGGCTTCCGCGGAAGATCCGGTACCTGATGGGGTACTTTTTTTACCACTGAAGCCGGATCTTCCACGGTAATGTTCCTTCATGCCGTACTGGTGAGGCGGCGCCGGGCGGCCACGGTCCAGCAGATCGGGTGCAGCCGACCCACTTATCAAACGCCTCACTAAGCGGGCCGAAGGGCTCGCGGCACGCGTCCCGGGGGGCGCCGGGAACGTATGGCTGTTTACAGCCTGAACAAAAAGATTGTGCACATTGCCGCAACCATACGTATCAAGCGTGGGGCGTAAGAGGCGGGCCGGGCTGATGGTGCGGGCGTGCTGATGGCGCGGGCGATGAGCGCGCCGGGATCAGACCGGAATCAACGGGCGGACCAGCCGCCATCGAGGACCCAGGACGAGCCGTTAGCGAAGGACGCAGGCCCGGAGCACAGGTAGGCGACGAGCTCGGCCACCTCCTCCGGCTCGATCAGCCGCTTGATGGCAGGCTCGGTCAGCATGATGTCGGTGATCACTCGCTCCTCGGAGATGCCGTGCAGCCGCGCCTGGTCGCTGATCTGCTTTTCCACCAGGGGCGTGCGCACGTAGGCCGGGCAGACGGTGTTGGAGGTAACCCCGTGCTCGCCGCCTTCGAGCGCGATCACCTTCGACAACCCCTCCAGGCCGTGCTTGGCCGCGACGTAGGCGGCCTTGTACGGAGAGGCCCGCAGGCCGTGCACGGAGGAGATGTTGACGATGCGGCCGAATCCGCCGGCGTACATGTGCGGCAGCGCCGCCTGCGCCAGCCGGAACGGGGCCTCCAGCATCACCGCGAGCAGCAGCCGGAACTTATCGGGCGGGAACTCGTGGACCGGGGCGACGTGCTGCAGGCCGGCGCAGTTCACCAGGACGTCGGCCTGGCCGGCCAGCGCCGCGGCGTCGAAATCGGCGGCCAGGTCCACCTCGAAGGCCCGGCCGCCGATGCGGTCGGCGACCGCCGTGGCGGCGGCGGCGTTGATGTCGGCGACGACGACGCTCGCTCCGGCGGCGGCCAGCCGGATCGCGCAGGCCGCGCCGATTCCGCTCCCCCCGCCGGTGACCACGGCCAGCCGCCCGGCCAGATCCTCGCTCATGTGGTTAGGTTAGCGGAGCTCGACCCAGACAGTATGACGGGCCGCGGCCGGCCGCCCGATCCGGCCTGCCTGATCAGCTGTCCGACCACCCGGTTGAAAACGGCTTGGTCGAGCCGGCCGGCGGCCATGAACTCGCGCACCGTCCCGGCGGCGTCCATGGCCAGGCAGAAACCGGTCAGCCGGTCAAGGTCTCGCGATGGGCCCAGGCCAGCCGCAGCACCGCGGCTCCGGCCGCCTGCACCGGGTCGCGGGTCACCAGGCGGTCGATGACATGAGCGGTGAATTCCCGGGCCGCCAGCACCCGGCCTTCGGAGTTGCGCCGCGGGTGCAGGCTGAACAGCTCGTCGAAGGCGGGGCTGTCGATGACGGCCACCGTCAGCAGGTCGGTGGCGTAGGTGAGCGGGTCGACGCCGAGCCCCAGGCACCACACGCGGATCTGGCCGCGGTCAAGCGCCTCGGTCATCCGCCGGGCGAACGGCCAGGAGTCGTAATCGACGGGACGGGCCTCGCTGTCGTAGTCCTCCGAACGGCCGCGGAGTTCTTCGGCGAACTCACGGATCATGCTCCGCCACAGCGAGAAGTCAGCGCGCTCGTTCCAGGCCGCCTCCCCCGAAGGCTGGAACACGCCGACCGGGATCACCTGGTACAAGCCGCCCGCGTGACCCACCTTGGCCGGATCCCGCCAGTGCAGCAGGAACGAGGCCTGGCCGGTCGCCCGGTCCAGCCGCAGCGTCAAGGTGCTTATGGCCAGGTTCACCGAACGTCGCCGCAGGTCACACGGGTCGCCGATACGGCCGCGCAGCGCGGCCGGCCGCCCGTCAAGCCGCCTGGCCGCGTATTCGTGCGCGGCCGCCTCGCCGGTGTCGATGCCGTCGAAGTAACGGCCCCGGGTGAACCCCAGCCGGGGCGCCGGCCCGGTCAGCTCGGCTTCGGTCAGCCGGTAGGTGGAGCGGTTCTCGAACATCGCCGGGGCCGCCAGCTCCCGGACCGCGTCCGAGTAACGAAGGTAACGGGTTCCATCCGCCCGGCCGGGCAGGATCAGCGCGGCGGCCGGAACGCCGTCCGCGGGAACGCCGTCCGCAGGGCTGAAGTCCAGGCTGATGTCCCGGATCGGGACCGGACGGGCGGGCTGCCAGCCGGGGACCGCGAGCAAGGGCGTGCCGGCGATCTTGCTCTCGGCTGGCTGCTCATCGGCGGCCGCCAGCGCCAGTTCGTGCCGATGCTGCTGAAGGTAAGACCGCACCCGGAGCCAGTCGCGCTGACCGGAGGTCAGCTCGCCGGGGGCCTGGCTCACTGGTCGTCGGCCCAGAAGCTGATCAGTTCCTCCTCGGTGAGCGACTGCGGCGCGACGCCCGCGCGCAACGTGCGACCGGTGGTCAGACTCCAGCTGGTAATGAGAACCCGCGCGAGGAGATCGTCCTCGTCAGCGTGCTGAACGGCCCGGCTGAAAATCCCACGTCGCGCATTTGCGCCGGAATCACTCGCGCAACCTATGCTTGAGACAGTAGTGTCTTGCATAACGCGCCTCCTTTCGGGAGGTGGACAGGGAAGTCCGCTCGCCGGTTTTCCGTGGCGCCTGATCCCACACAGTTGGCCACGGAGCCGGGGAGCGGTCTTCCGGTCGAGCATGGTGTCGCAAAGGTCTAGCCAGGCGGGCCCAGGCGAAAGCTAACAGGGGTAACGGCCACGCAGGAGCCGGGGGCGACGAGGATGACTTTACAGTCCGCGCAAGCGGCTTGGGCTAAAAAACCGAGCCTGGCATCGGATGGTTTCAGGACTTGCCCGTCGTAACGGCGTTAACGCACGTCACAGCCGCAGGCCGGCACGTTTGCCTATCAATGGGCGGCCGGGCGCGAATGGGCAAAAGGTCGACCTGGCCCGGTGCAGCCGGACTGGTATTTGGCCTTTATGGGCTATTCTGATATTTGCCCGATATGTACCGCCCGATATGTACCGTAGGCCAGGTTAGGCGATAAACCACGCTATCGCTATGTACTGACAGGTCGCGGCGGCACAGACAAAGACGTGAAAGACCTCGTGGTAGCCGAAGACCGACGGATACGGGTCAGGCCGGCGGCGGCGATAGGAGAGGGCTCCGGCGGTGTAAAGCAGGCCGCCGGCGAGCATCAGCGCTCCCGCCGCGACGCCTGAATGCAGCCACACCCCGGGGAGCGCGAGACCGCCGACCCAGCCGAGCCCGACGAACGTCGACCCGACCAGGGGCTCAGGCGCACCCATCCAGGCCATGTGGATGGCACCCGCCGTGAGGGTGAGCGCCCACACCACGATCAGGCAGGAAATCCGGAAGACGCCGCGGGTCGCGAGCAGGAAGGCCGGAGTGGCCGTGCCGGCGATGAGAAGGAAGATCATCGCGTGATCCAGCCGCTGCAGGCGCCGCCGCCACGTCTCGGTCCAGTCACCACGGTGGTATAGCGCACTGACCCCGAACATCGCACTCACGCTGACCGCGAAGATGGCCAGCGCCACGATCCGCACGGCGCCGTGGGCCCGGGCCAGCGTCAGGGTGCCGAGCACCAGCGAAGCCTCGAACCAGACCAGGTGCAGCCAGCCACGCAGTAGCGGCTTGGCGGGCGAAACCTGGCGGCGCACGTCAGCGGACGGCGCCTGGACCGTCAGCGGCAGCGAAGGCTCAGCGGCCGCTTTGTCCATTCAGAGCTTGGTCAGTTTCGCGAACGGCCACATGATCCGCACCTGACGTGAACCGAAGTCAACGACCAAGGCGGAGTCATCCTCGATGAGGATGACCCGGCCAAGCCCGTACTTGTCGTGGCTCACCTGGTCCTGCACGGCATACTGCTCCACCGGCGGATCCGCAGGCCTGTTATTGAAGGGGCTATCTGGCAGGAAGCGTCGGTTCGCGGCGCGGGCAGGCTTCATCACTACTAGTATGCGCCTTCCCAGCGATTTCCGGCTCAACTTCTGCGCCCTCAGTAGTCTGAGTCTTGCCGCAGGCCCCTGAGGGCGGTGTTCCGTGATCGTTCTCGGCTATCCTGAGCATGCGTTCACTACGCGAGGCCGCGGAGAACGCTCAGCCACTGTTCGGGACGTCAGCGAGCACGCGAGGCCCTCTCAGCCAGCCTCGGGCCTGACATGAAGCTCCCGGGCAGACCTCCGCCGGCATGACCCGGCCACCGCCGTCGGCCCGTCCCGGCACCGGCGCCGGCCGGAATCCTGCTTTCGCGCAGCGTAACCAGCACGCGACTCGACGATGCGCTGACGCTGGGGTCCGCGCCGCGACCAGTGACGATAATAGGAGCCTTATGCCGACAAGCTACGGATTGCTCAGCACCTACCCGCCCACCCAGTGCGGGCTGGCGACCTTCACGGCGGCGCTGCTCACGCATCTGCCTGAGCCAGGCGATCAGGTGTCCGTGGTGCGCGTCCTCGACGAGCCTGCGCCCCGCGCGGCTGACGAGGTGGTACATGATCTGGTGGCCGACTCCGTGGCGAACGCGTCCGCGGCCGCCGAGGTACTCAACAGCTTCGATGTCGTGATCGTGCAGCACGAGTACGGCATTTACGGCGGCCCGGACGGCCAAGACGTCCTTTCCCTGCTCGACGCGCTGTACGTACCGACCATCGTGGTGCTGCACACGGTGCTGGCCCGGCCCACGTCCCGGCAGCGCGCGATCCTCGATGAGGTCATCGCCGCCGCCAGCATGGTCGTCACGATGACGCAGACGGCCCGATCCAGACTGCTGGACCTTTACGGCACCACCCCGGACAAGGTCGTCGTGATTCCGCACGGTGCCGCCGACCATCGCGGTGCCGTCGCGCCGACCGTGATTACGGGCCGGCCCAAGGTCCTGACCTGGGGGCTGCTCGGGCCGGGCAAGGGAATTGAACACGCGATCGATTCGCTGGCCCTGCTCAGCGGGGACGGGCTCGACATTGACTACCTGGTGGCTGGCCAGACCCATCCTCGGGTGCTGGCGCGCGACGGCGAGGCCTACCGGCGTTCCCTGCAAGCCCGGGCAGGGACGGCAGGGGTCGACGATCTCGTGCACTTCGACGGCCGGTTCCTGCCCGTGGCCGCACTGGGCCAGCTGATCAGCGCCGCAGATGTCGTACTGCTGCCGTACGACTCGCTGGAGCAGGTCACCTCCGGGGTCCTGATCGAGGCGGTCACCGCGGGCAAGCCGGTGGTGTCGACGTGCTTCCCCCATGCCGTCGAACTTCTCGGCGCGGGCCTGCTGGTCGAACGGCAGGACCCGGCAGGCATCGCCGGCGCGCTGCGCCGGGTGCTGACCGAACCCGGCTTGGCGGCGCGGATGAGCAGCTACTCGGCGGCCGTGGCCCCGCACATGCTGTGGCCCGCGGTGGCGCATGCGTACCGGAAACTCGCCGCCGCGATCACCATGACCAGGGCAGGAACCTCGCTGTGAGCAACCGGGCTGTTCCGTTCCGGCACCTGCTGCGGATGACCGATCACATCGGGCTGCTCGAGCACGCCGAGGGCATCGTCCCCCGGCATGAGCACGGCTACTGCGTCGACGACGTGGCCCGCGGCCTGGTGGTGGTGTGCCGGGAGCCGTCACCCGCGCAGGAACTGATCACCCTGGGGCGCCGCTATCTCCACTTCCTGGCCCAGGCTCAGGCGCCCGACGGCAAGGTCCATAACCGCCTCGGTTACGACCGCCGGTGGCACGACCGGCCAGGAACCGAGGACTGCTGGGGCCGCTGCCTGTGGGGGCTGGGCACCGCCGCCGCGCAGGGTCCGACCGCGGGGATCCGCGAGGAATCGCTGACCGGCTTCGACCGCTGCGCGCAGGTTTCCTCGCCCTGGCCGCACGCCATGGCGTTCGGCGCGCTCGGGGCCGCCGAGATACTGCAGAAGTGGCCGGACCACGCGGGCGCGCTCACCCTGCTCGACGGAGCCGCCACCGCCATCGGGGCACCCCCGGCCGACCCGCAGTGGCCGTGGCCGGAACCCAGGCTCAGCTACGCCAACGCGGCCATCGCCGAGGCCCTCATCGTGGCGGGCGACAAACTCGGCCGGGACCAGGTCCTGCACGACGGCCTGCGGATGCTCGGCTGGCTGCTCACCGTCGAGACGCGAAACGGCCACCTGTCGGTCGTGCCGACCGGAGGCTGGAGCCTCGGCGAGCCCCGCCCGGCCTTCGACCAGCAGCCGATCGAGGTGGCCGCGCTGGCCGATGCCTGCATGCGGGCGGCCACGGTCACCGGCGACAGCAGCTGGCTGGGCGGCGTCGAGATGGCCGTGGCCTGGTTCCTTGGCGACAACGACACCAGGATTCCGCTGCTGGACGACCGCACCGGCGGCGGCTGTGATGGCCTCGGCCGCACCAGTCGCAGCCGCAACCAGGGGGCCGAGTCGACCCTGGCGATGATCTCCGTGATGCAGCTGGGCCTGCGCCTGGCCCCGGCCCCGTGAGCCCGCCGTCCCGAACCGCCGTCGGGCTGCTGACCCGCACGGAGCACCGGATGAAGCCGGACGCCTCCCGGACGCTGTGCCGGCTGTTCGTCCCGGGCCAGGAGACCTTGATCCAGGGGGAATCACGGGCGACGCCGGTCATCGATCGCATCCTCGCCCTGGACGAGCCGGACGTGGAACAGGCGCTGGCCCGGACGACGGCCCTGTTCTCCGACCGCTACCACGACCTCGGACGGACCCTGGAGCAGCACTTCCTGCTCGTCGCCCACCGGGTCAGGAAGGTGACCCAGGTCAGCCGCGCACGACGGCAGCTGATCGGAGCGTATTTCAGCCAGGAGTACGCCCTGGAGGCGGCGGCCCTGTTCAATCCGTCCCTCGTGATCCACCCTGACCAGGCGGGATGCCGGCCTGGCGAGGTCCGGTTCGTGATGAGCCTGCGGGCGGTCGGGGAAGGTCACCTGTCGAGCATCGAGTTCAGGACCGGCACGATCGGGCACGGTTCTGTGGTCCGCTTCGACCCGCCGGGCCGGTTCCTTGGCACCGGACGGCCGCGGTCCGTCCGCTACGATCGCCGCCTGTTCGGCAGGAAACTCTCCGACTACGGCCAGGACGACGAGAACGCCCGGCTGCTGTGGAGCATCCTGCCGCCCCGCTTCACCGGCACCGAACTGGAGGCCGCGCTGGCCGAGCTGTCCCGGCAGCAGGTGACCCGCGCGGACTCCACCGCGCTGGTGGACCGGGTCCGGTGGATGGCGGCGTCCAACTACGCCGTGGAGTTCGGCGCGGACGATGCTCTGTCCGAGCGGGTGCTGTGGCCCACCGCCCCCGCCGAGAGCCACGGCATGGAAGACGCCCGGTTCGTGCGCTTCACCGACGGTACTGGCGGGGCCGGGGCGGCCGCCCGCTACTACGCGACGTACACCGCGTTCGACGGATCCCAGGTGGCGCCGCAGCTGCTGGAGACCAGCGACTTCCGGACGTTCACCGTCTCCCAGCTGTCCGGTCCCGCAGCGAGCAACAAGGGCATGGCGCTGTTTCCCCGCCGGATCGGCGGCCGCTACGCCGCGCTCTCCCGCTGGGACAGGGAAACCAACGCGATCGCCTACTCCGACGACGGGCACGACTGGCCCGCGGCCCGCACGTTCCAGTCGCCCGTCCGCCCGTGGGAACTGATCCAGCTCGGCAACTGCGGCTCGCCCATCGAGACCCCGGCGGGATGGCTGGTCTTCACCCACGGCGTCGGGCCGATGCGGGACTACGCCATCGGCGCGGTCCTGCTCGACCTGGACGAACCTGAGCACTTGCTGGCCGCGCTACCCGAGCCCCTGCTGGTAGCCGAGGAATCTGAGCGCGAAGGGTACGTCCCGAACGTCGTCTACTCCTGTGGCGCCATGCAGCACGGCGACACGATCGTGCTGCCGTACGGCTGCAGCGACTCGTCCGTGCGCATCGCGCTTGTCGACCTCAACCTGCTCCTCGGACGGCTGCTGAACTGCTGATCAGGGTCGGCGGGTGCGCAGCCAGGGCTCGAATTCGGTGGCGACGATGCGCTCGTCGTGGACGCCGGCCGCCTCGGTGGAGGCGAGCCAGACAATGGGCGGCCCCATCACCGCAGGGTCAA
>Ga0209839_10001887_pt1 | contig 10543 bp, 8 predicted proteins | sample OrgsoiDNA2013050_FD_185800 | JGI IMG/M metagenome (GOLD analysis project Ga0209839, IMG submission 185800) | Permafrost soil microbial communities from the Arctic, to analyse light accelerated degradation of dissolved organic matter (DOM) -... | ecosystem: Environmental > Terrestrial > Soil >... | reverse complement strand
ACCGGCGGCCTGGGTGGCCGGCGCCCGCTGGGCCGCCGGCGCCCGGTGGGCGACCGGTTCAGGCTGGGCGACCGGTTCAGGCTGCGCCACCGGCTCGCGGCGGGGCACTTCTCCCGGGCCGCCCGCGGGAGCGCGCCTGCGCCGCAGCGCCTCGGCGCCGAACAGGATGCCGCCGTTGATGGTCAGGAAGATGGCCGCAGCCAGCGGCTTGGCGAACAGGAGCCGGAACGGGTGCTCCAGCACGAGCCCGGCGATCCCCACCGGGATCGTTGCCACGATCAGCAGCCAGGCCAGCCGCTGATCGGCAGAGGTCACCCGGCGGGTCACGATACTCGTGATCAGGCCCCGGATGATCCGTACCCAGGTCTTAATGTAGAAGCCGAGCAGGACCAGCGCCGTGGCCAGGTGCAGCCCAACCACGAACGCCAGGTACGGGCTGTCCGGGCTGCTCTCCTGCCGGACCAGGGTTCCCCAGGTGCCCCCGACCCAGGCCGGGACGAGCACGGTGTGCCCCAGGCTGGAGATCGGGAACAGCTCGGTGACCCCCTGGATCAGCCCGATGACCACGGCCTGCAGGTAGGTCAGGTGGTAAACCGCGCCCATGATCACGTCCTTCGCGTCGCGTGGGATTCGCCCGGATGGGGAATCGGGTACGATCATCAACGTCGTACTACGACGATGGTAGTAGATAGGAGGGTGCCGGTGGCACCAAGACCACCCGGCAGGCGCCGCGGCGCCCTGGAGCAGGAGGTCCTGGCCTGCCTCGCGGCCGCGGGCCGCCCCCTGACACCCGGCGAGGTACGCACCGAGCTGGGTGATCAGCTCGCGTACACCACGATCATGACCACGCTGTCCCGGCTGCACGCCAAGGGCGCGGTGAGCCGGCTCTCGGCCGCGCGCGGGTTCGCCTACGAGCTGTCCGGCGGCCCCGCCGACGCGGAGGCCTCGATGACCGCGCACCGCATGCTTCAGCTGCTGCGGGGCGGCCAGGACCGGGCCGGCGTACTGTCCCGGTTCGTCGCCGACCTCAGCACCGAGGACGAGGAACTGCTCACCGCCCTGCTCGCCGAGGAACACCGGCCCTCCCCCGCCGACCACGACGACCAGTAACCGCCCCCGCCAGCCCGGCCCCCGCCAGCCAGCCCCACCAGCCAGCCCCGCCCAGCCAGCACCGACGAAGGAGCACCCGCGAGATGCCTTCCACCGCCGTGGACCGGGCCATGGAACTGGCCCGCGTCGACCTGTCGCCCCGGCACCGTCCCCCGAACCTGGCCGCCGTCGCGATCGCCACCGTGGCCAGTCTGGTCCTCTGCCTGCTCGCCGACTGGCTGCTGTCCAAGTTGGCCGTGGCCGTCTTCCCAGCCGACAAGGGATACGTGCACTTCCGGTTTTCCGACTACGCCAAGCTGACCACTATCGGCGTGATCATCGCCTGCATCGCCTGGCCCATCGTGGCCCGGGTGACCTCGGACTCCCGGTGGGTCTTCTTCCGGCTGGCCATCCTGGTCACGATCGTTCTGCTGCTGCCCGACCTCTACATCTGCCTGAAGGGGCAGTCGTGGCATGCCGTACTGTTCCTGGCCTTCATGCACCTGGCCATCGCGCTGATCACCTACAACCTGCTGGTGCACGTGGCCCCGGTGCGCGAGCCCGCCGGCGACGCCCGGCCGGGGGCAGCCCCCCATGCGTACGGCGGCCGGCACCGCTGACGGCCGGGTCAGCCCGGACCTAATCATCGCAGGCCGAAGCGGCCTGACCGGGCTTGCGTTAGCCTGATGTGCTGTGGCACGTAATTGGTACGACAGCATCGTGCCGGCGGATGCGGCGGCGCCCAGGGACATAGACGTCACCGTCGCCCACCCGGCGCGCGTCTACGACTACTGGCTGGGCGGCAAGGACAACTTCGCCGCCGACCGGCAGGCCGCCGAGGAGGTCCTCAAGGCCAAGCCCGGCATCCGGCTCAACGTCCGGGCCAACCGCGGGTTCCTCGCCCGGGCGGTACGGTACCTCGTCGGCGAGGCGGGCGTCTCGCAGTTCCTCGACATCGGGACCGGGATTCCCACCGCCAACAACACCCACGAGGTCGCCCAGGCCGTCCGGCCCGGCGCCCGGGTGGTCTACGTCGACAACGACCCCATCGTGCTGACGCACGCCCGGGCCCTGCTGACCAGCACCCAGGGCACCACCTCCTTCATCGAAGCGGACCTGCGGGACACCGGCCTGATACTCAGCGCGGCCGCCAAGACGCTGGACTTCAGCAAGCCGGTCGCGGTCATGATGATCGCGGTGCTGCACCTGATCCCGGACCAGGACGACCCCTGGCGCATCGTGTCGGAGTTCATGCAGGCCGTTCCGCCCGGGAGTTACCTGGCTGTATCCCATCCGGCCAGCGACGTCGACTCCCGCGACGCCGAGCGGGCGGCCCAGAGCTACAACCAGCACGTCGCCGCGCCCATGCGACGGCGCAGCCGGGAAGAGTTCGGCCGGTTCTTCGACGGCCTGGAGATCATCGAGCCGGGCATCGTGCAGATGCACCAGTGGCGCCCGGCCGCGACCGACCTGACCGCCCCGTCGTCCGGCCACGCCGCCGTCGCCCGCAAGCCGTAGGGCGGAACGCCCCGGACACAGCAGAACTCCAGGCCCGGACGGAACCTGGAGTTCTGCCTGCTGGTCAGGGCCTAGTGCCCGGACAGCTCAAAGACGTAGGTGCCCCAGTTGTCGTAGGGGTCCCAGTCCGTCTTCGGCGGGATGTACTCCGTGGCCAGCCAGACCCCGGAACCGTCTGGGTCCGGCGCGACGAACGAGTAGTCCCCCCAGCGGGCCGTGCTGTACGGCGGCGCGTCGGAGAAGCTCAGGTGCGGTCCGCTTCCCTCCGCCACGGTCGTGATCCGGCCAGACCCCAGCGTGGTGTAGGCGGCGCTCGGGTTGATGGTCTTACTGGTGATCGTGAAGACCATCGTGGCGGGGCCCCGCTGCCGCGGCTGCAGGGCCGGGTAGATCAGGTGCGCGCCCTTGGCCACGACGTAACCCTGACTGGCCACGATGCCACGGCCGGGGTCGATCGCGAACCAGGCGGCCGCGTCGGTGGTGACGCCGTGCACGGTCACCGCGGCGTCCAGGGCGGTCCACAGCTCCACGCCGTGGTAGGTCCGCGTCACCTCGACCGGGCCGCTCATCCGGCTGTCGTCGGGGTTGAGGGCCGTCTCCGAGGTGATGGTACTTGCGCCTTCCTGGCTGGTCGACCCGTTACCGGTGCTGGTCGCGGGCACCGGGAACGCGTACGGCTCGCTGGGCGCGGCGGTACCGGTGAGCGTGGGCGATCCGAAGCCGCTGGTCACCGCGGCCGTGTTCGTGAGCGTCCACGAGCCGACGGAGTTGCCGACCGGGTTGTTGTCCCCGTTGGCCAGGAACGCGAAGGAGTTCACCAGGTAGCCGGTGCCCGAGCCGGTGTTGATCGCGGGGTCGAGCCCGGTCACCGGGATGCCGGACAGTGAGACCGGTCCCAGCACCGAGTCGTCAACCGTGGTGGCCTCGCTGACGAGCTGCGGCTTGGAGATGGTCAGGACGATGGCGCCCTCGTAGTTCGATTCCGTCGGGCCGCAGTACTCGTCGGTGGAGATGACCAGCGCGTTGTTATCGAACCCGCTCTTGGGCTGGTCCCCGAAGCAGTCTCCCTTGGCCGGCCCGCCGAGTGAGGTGTCGAACTGGTAGGCGGCCACACCGTGAGCGTTTATGACCGTCACGTCGACCGTAGTGTTGTTCTCGTCGGACGCCGGCCCGGTGGCGACCGGGAAGCCGATCTCGGTGAAGTAGAAACTCTGGGTGCCCGGGTCGTACAGGCAGCGCACGTCACCCTCGGCGTAGGGGTCCTGGAAGATGGTGGACAGGGTCACGTCGGGGCGCAGCGGCTTGCCGCTCGGGGTCGTCTCCTGGGCCGCGATGTTGACCGGCTCCCAGACCGCCTTCGGGTGGCCGTTCAGGGTCGCGTCGTAACCCACGCACAGTCCCTGGTCCGGCGGCGTGATCGGGGTCCCGTTCAGGCTGTCGGAGATCAGGTTGTCCATGCCGTTGAACCTGTGAATCAGCCCGGCCCCGGCCGGGCTGCCGGCCGCGGTGCTCGCGCCGACCGTCGCGTTGGCGCTCGCCGACGGCGCCGCCGCCGTACCGCTCCCGGATGACCCGGCCGGCCGCTGGGCGGCCAGCGGGGCGAACACGTGCGGGCCCTGGTTGTGGAAGATCGAGGTGACCACCGGGAGGCTGGACACGCTGCCGGCCTGGGTCAGCCGGGCGGCGGACCCGGGGCTGCCGTGATAAGTCACGGACGCGGCAGTGGCCGCGGCCGCGGTCCTGGACGACGTGGCGGCCACCGATCCGGTGGCCGGAAGCAGCAGCAGGGGGCTGACGGCAGCCCCGACAGCAGCGATCAGCGAGACACGCTTCACAACTTCGCCCTCCCATTTCAGGCCCGAACGGGACGAAACCCAACGCTACTGGCACGGAACCCAACAGGGAAGACGGTGGCGGCGTTCAGTGACCGGCCGCCGCCCAACTGAGATCTGCGACGCAGACCGTCTCCAGCTGCGCACTGCTGAAGTTGGTGTCGGCATGGTCGGCCGGCAGGCGGGTATTCTGCCCGTGAGATCGTGGCAGCGGCCCGGCACCGGCGCTGCCCGTGGTGAGGAGAGCCATACGGAGTCTGAGCCGATCGGGCCTGTTCATGCCCTGTTCCAGCAGCGCTTCTCCGGGGATGACGCGCTGCTGCGGCTGGCCCAGCTCCGGTTCGCGCAGATGGGCGTGGCCGCCGAGCTGTACGCCGACACGCCGGGCCAGCTGGAGCACGTGTTGCGGTTCGCCCCGACCGAGCCCCGCCCGCCGGTCGTCCACCTGAACCGCGGCATCGACCTGCTGCAGGAGCAGGGCCGCCGGGCCGTGCGGGACTTCGCGGGCCGCTTCACCGGCCGGATCACCGGCCTGAACGTGCACGACCGCCGCGGCATGGCGGACCTGGACGCCGGCTGGCTGAGCGCCATGGCGGAACTGGACGCCTTCCTCGACAAAGAGGCGCCCGACGTCACGCTGTACCTGGAGTACGCCGCCCACCTGGAACCGGGCCGGTTCACCGGGATGATGGACGGCCTGAAGGACCTGGCCCACATCAGCTGCTGCGTCGACGTCGGGCACCTCGGCATCCGGCAGGCCGGTGCCCGGTTCGCGCGACGCCACCCGGACCGGGCCCTGACCGGGCTGGGCGTGGCCGATGAGCGGCTGCCCGGCCTGGTCGCGGATGTTCAGGACGCCGTCGGCGGCGCGCTGGGCGACGTGCAGGACGTCATCCGCGCGGTGGGCAGGCTCGGCAAGCCGGTGCACTTCCACCTGCACGACGGGCATCCCCTGGTACCCGGGCTTTCCGATCACTTCAGCTTCCTGACCCGGCTGGCGATCCCGTTCAGCTACGAGGGGCGCCGGTCGCTGCGCATGCTGTACGGGCCTGCCGGGCTGGCCGCGCTCGTCTCGACCGCCGTCAGGGCGTGCCGCCCGCGAGGGGTCTCGTTCACCCTCGAGGTGCATCAGGTGGAAGGCAGGCTCCCGCTCGGCGACGCGGCCTTCCTGTTCCCGAACTGGCAGGACACCACCAACGCCGAGCGGATGAACTACTGGCTGAACGTCCTGTCGGAGAACGCGCTGCTGATCTCGCAGAGCATCGCCGAGCTGCCCGAGCTCATCCGGGCCCGGCTCGGATGAGGTCCCGTCTTTCCGCCCGGATTCGCAGTGGCGTGTAATGGACATACCGGCGACCGCTAACGGAGGAAGGCTCGATGACGTACCAGGTAGTGAACCCGGCCACCGGCAAAGTGGAGCGCGAGTACCCGACGGCGACGGACGCCGGGATCCAGGAGGTGCTCGAGCGGTCAGCCCGCGGTTACGCCTCATGGCGGCGTACCTCCCTGGCGGAGCGGGCCGAGATCCTGAGCCGGGTGGCCCAGCTCTACCGGGACCGCGCCGACGAGCTGGCCGCGATCATCACCCGGGAGATGGGCAAGGTCACCAAGGCGGCCAAGGGCGAGCTGCGGTTCGCGTCCGGGATCTACAAGTACTACGCGGACAACGGGGCGGACCTGCTCAAGGACGAGCCGCTGCCGTCGAAGCTCCCGGGCACGGCCTGGGTGCGGAAGACCTCCATCGGCTCCCTGCTGGGCATCATGCCGTGGAACTACCCCTACTACCAGGTCGCCCGGTTCGCCGCCCCGAACCTGATGATCGGCAACACCATCATCCTCAAGCACGCGCCGCAGTGCCCTGAGTCGGCCCTGGCCATGGAGCAGATCTTCCGCGACGCCGGGCTGCCGGAAGACGCCTACATCAACGTCTTCGCCAGCAACGAGCAGGTCGCGGACATGATCGCCGACCCGCGTGTCGCCGGTGTGTCGGTGACCGGCAGCGAGCGGGCCGGAGCGGCGGTCGCCGCCGCGGCCGGGCAGAACCTGAAGAAGGTCGTGCTCGAACTGGGCGGCTCGGACCCGTTCATCGTCCTCGACGGGGCCGACCTGCCGGCGGTGGCCAAGACGGCCGCCGCGGCCCGGATGGAGAACGGCGGGCAGGCCTGCAACGCGTCCAAGCGGATGATCGTCGCGGACGCCGTGTACGACGACTTCCTGCGCGAGTTCACCGCGGCCATGTCCGGTTACGTGACCGGCGATCCCACCGACCCGGCCACCAGCTACGGGCCGCTGTCGTCGGAGCAGGCGGCGCAGAACCTGATGGGGCAGATCGAGGACGCGGTGAGCAGGGGCGCGACCGTGCACCTGGGCGGCCGCCGTATCGACCGGCCGGGCGCGTTCGTCGAGCCGACCGTGCTGACGGACGTCACCCCGGACATGCGCGCCTTCCGGGAGGAGCTGTTCGGTCCCGCGGCTGTCGTCTACCGGGTGACCGGCGCCGACGCGGCGGTGGAGCTGGCCAACAGCAGCGCGTTCGGGCTGGGCGGTACGGTCTTCAGCAGCGACGAGCAGCTGGCCATGGACGTCGCCGACCGGCTCGAGGTCGGGATGGTCTGGATCAACACGGCCGAGCTCGGCGGCCCCGAGCTGCCGTTCGGCGGCACCAAGCGGTCCGGCGTCGGCCGCGAACTCGGCCCGCTCGGCATCGACGAGTTCGTCAACAAGAAGCTCATCCACACCCCGCCCAGCGCGGAATAACCCCGCTGGATTGCCCCTCGCTTTAACCGGCGATGCTGCTGCACAATGGCTTATGCACGTGAACAGGGTGGCCTGGGTGGTCGTGGTGCTGGGTGCCCTCGCTGCCCTGAGCGCGATCCTGGCCGGGGTATTCGGCGCACACGTGTTCCTGCTGGCCGCGGGAACCAGTGGCTTCACCGTTGCCGCCACAGGCGGGGCACTCAAGTTGCAGGCCAGGAAAAATGACAAAGGGCTGGAGCTGAGCCAGGAGCAACTGAACCACCAGCAGGAACTGAAACAACGGCAAGAGGCTAGACGGTCACTCGGCAGACGCAGGCTTGACCCGGACTGCGCCGAAGTCCTCTACCGAGCTGAGGTAGCTGTCAAGACCATTCTCGGCTCTGACGCCCGCGCTGAGGGGCTGCTCGATCCGCCGGTCGACGAGAAGCTGCTGAGCGATAACGTCGAGACGATCTGGGCCACCGTACGTGAAATCTGTGATCTGCGGGCCGAGCACAGATCAATTGTCGCGGCCAGCTCGGCCAAGACGGACGTGCCCACCGCGATCGTGGGTACCGCCACGGCGCTGCGGCTGAGCGGCGGAAGACCGTGCCCGGCATGCCGGGGAACCGGCGCCAGCGCAGGCGTCGTGCCCCAGGCGTGTCCCGACTGCGAGGCCACCGGCCGGCAGAAAAGCTGGACCCTCGCGCAGAGCCCCGGTCCCATGACAGCCGCGGTTATCAGACCGCAGCAGCAGTATCTCGCGATGGTGCTGAATTCCGTCACTTCACATGCACAGAACCTGGAGCGCTACGCCGAGTCGGTCAAAGCGGTAGACGCGACGTACCGGGACTGGATCGGGGCCCAGCAAGCGGAACACCTCAATGAGCGAGTCCGCCACCTGCTGGCCAGCACGGTGCGGGACGAACTCGCCGTGGCGGAGCTCAGGAGGCTGACCGAGCGGACAGCCGCGGCAGAGCAGGCCTTCCGGCACAGCATCCAGGAGGCCAGCCGGGCCGCGGAGACGCTCGCGCTTCCTGACGAGTGAGGCGCTGCGCGAAAATGTTCAGATCTTTGGGCTGATCTCTTGACGGCAACCTCTCTGATCGCTTAAATCGCTGCGCCAACTCCGAGGAGAGCTGGTCGGCATCGCAGGCTGACCCGCTCCGGCGGGACATCATCAATGGCAGCGTCGTCTTCGACGACTACTGCGCAACCAACAACTACGCCAGCGGCGGCTTCATCGCCGACAGCAAGGTCAGCGGGAACCTCGACTTCTACGGCAACCAGCAGTACATCGTCCGCAACAGCCAGATCGGCGGCGCGAACGGCTGCCCGAACGGCCTGTGGAACATGGACTACTCCGGTGTGCAAGGCGCGCCCGCGCCCGTGTTCACCGGTACCTGCCAGCAGAACACCGTCGTGGCCGCGAGCCCGGTGACCGAGGAAGAGCCTTTCCTGTCCACCGATGCCAGCGGCGGCGCGGAGACCACGCCGGTCTCCGCGGCGGTCAGCCTGCTCGACAACGCGAGTAACTCGATCATCGACGACGTATGGGCCTGGCGTGCTGACCACGGCGCCGTGGTGGGCTGGACCGGCAACAAAGCCGCCACCGGTCTCGTAGTCACCGGGAACGACGTCACCGCCTACGGCCTGGCCGTCGAGCACTACCAGAAGGATGAGGTCATCTGGAGCGGCCAGGGCGGCACGGATTTCTTCTTCCAGAACGAGCTGCCCTACGACCCGCCGAGCCAGGCGGACTGGATGGCGAGCCCGACGCAGGACGGTTACCCCGCTTTCCTGGTGACCCCCAACGTCAAGTCCTTCCAGGGCTACGGAATCGGCAGTTACGTCGTCTTCACCCAGACCACCGCCACGTTGCACGACGCCGAGGCCGTCCAGTCCCCCGATAGCCCCGGTGTGCAGTTCCATAATGTGTTCGGCGTATGGATCGCGGGATCGGGAGGGCTTGACTCGATCATCAACGGGACTGGCGGTCCGGTGACCTCAACCAATCCGGGAACGGTCGAGCCCGTGGACGTCACCAGCTACCCGTGAGCCAGTGAGCTTCACGAGACGAAGCCGCGCCCGCTCCCCCAGTGCCGGGAGCTGACCCTCGCGGGCGAACCCGCCAGGTAGCGCTGGTCGTGCTGATCCTCGGCACGACCGGGGCTGCCTGCGCCCGAGTACGGCCTACCTGGTGTTCGTGGCCGTCTACTTCATCGGCATCTTCGCCGGGCCGGTGCTTATGGGGCTGGCCCTGGTAAAAGAGGTGTCCGGTTCGGGCACGGTCGCTTGCTCGTCAGCTGAGCAGGTCGGCGACGGCGGCGATGGCGGGTTCGATGGCCCGCTCGCCGACGTTGCCGAAGCCCACCACCAGCGCCGGTGGCGCCGCGGTGTCAGGATTGCCGCGGTAGGCGCCGATGCCGTGCAGCCCGACCCGCCGTTCACGCGCCGCGTCGATCACTGCCGTCTCGTCGGCGCCGGGTGGCAGCGGCGCGACCGCGTGGAATCCGGCCGCGAGCCCGGTGAGCCGGACCCGGGGGGCGTGGCTGGCGAACGCGTCGGTCAGTGCGGTGCGGCGGGCGGCGTAGACAGTCCGCATCCGCCGCAGGTGGCGGTCGTACCGGCCGGTGGTGAGCAGGGTGGCCAGGGCGAGCTGGTCTAGCGTGCAGGAGCCCCGGTCGCTCATTTCCTTCTCGGCGGCGACCGCCGGGGCCAGCGGTGCTGGGGCGTGGACCCAGCCGAGGCGGACCGCGGGCGCCAGTGCCTTGCTGGCCGTGCCGAGCAGGAAGACCCGGTCTGGGGCTAGTCCCTGCAGCGCGCCGACGGGTTCCTTGTCGTAGCGGAACTCCGAATCGTAGTCGTCCTCGATCACGTACCCGCTGCCGCGCCGCGCCCAGTCGGTCAGGGCCTGCCGCCGTGCTGGGGACAGGACCACCCCGGTCGGGGACTGGTGGGCCGGGGTGACCACGACAGCCTGGGCCCCGCAGGCCGCCAGTTCGCCGACCACCAGGCCTTGCTCGTCGACCGGCAGGTAGGTGACGTGGATGCCCATCGCCAGGACCGCGCGGACTGTTTCGTCCGCCTGCGCGCTGCCGTAGCCCGGGTCTTCGAAGGCCACGCAGGTCACGCCGCCCTGGCGGGCCAGGGCGCGCAGTACCAGGTTGATTCCTTGCGCAAAGCCGGTGCTGATGGTCATCTGCGCCGGGCTGGCGGCGGCGGCTCGTACCCGCCGCAGGTAACCGGCGAGGACCTCGCGCAGTACTGAGCTGCCGCGCGGGTCGCCGTATCCCAGGTCCGCGGCGGCGGCCTGGGTGCACGCCTGCTTGATGGCCCAGGCCCAGTCGGTACGCGGGAAGCTGGAC
>Ga0209839_10001886_pt1 | contig 10546 bp, 8 predicted proteins | sample OrgsoiDNA2013050_FD_185800 | JGI IMG/M metagenome (GOLD analysis project Ga0209839, IMG submission 185800) | Permafrost soil microbial communities from the Arctic, to analyse light accelerated degradation of dissolved organic matter (DOM) -... | ecosystem: Environmental > Terrestrial > Soil >... | reverse complement strand
CAAAACGTTCTCCGAGGTGCTGTTTCACTGAGGGATCCTCGTCGCTGAGGGCGGGATCTTCGCGGGACCAAGGCCGCAGAATGGGAAAGGGTGATTATTGAGCTTTCCGTCCCGTCGGCCCAGGAAAGCTGTCATGCTCTACCAGAATAAAATGACCGGCTGGAGGTCGAATGCGTTACCGGAATCGCTTGGCGGGGATACTGGTTTCCTTGGCGTTGATGGCCGGGGTTTCGGCTGCGGGGGTTGGAGGCGCTGGCGCCCAGGCCGCACAGAGGGCCACAGTCACCGGGTGGCCGGCGCTGGGACATTTCCAATCGCCTGTGGTTGGCCGCCCCCAGCCAGCACCCGAGCACCGGGTGCCGACCCTCGGTCCACATATTTCCGGCACAACGAATACCACGGAATCCACCAACTGGTCGGGCTACGTGGACACTGGATCATTGACAAACACATTCTCCGGCGTTGGTGGGGAATGGACCGTACCCGCGGTACAGCCATCCGGGGTCCTCGCGGCGTCTTCCCAGTGGATCGGCATCGACGGTGCGGGGAACAACTCATTGATTCAAACTGGAACATCCTCAATCACGCAGAACGGTGGCACGCAGTACTTCGCCTGGTACGAGATTCTTCCCGCCGCGTCCATCCCAATCGGGGTTGTCTCGCCGGGCGACGACATGCAGGCGACAATCATCCAGGACTCACCCGGCTCGTGGACAATCACCATCGCCGATAACACCTCGCAGAGTTTATTCTCCCAACAATTCGCTTACGGCGGACCGGCGAGCTCGGCCGAGTGGATTGTGGAAGACCCGACCGTCTCGAGCGGGCAGCCACCGGTCACCTCGCAGCCGCCCTTGGCCAACTTTGGGACAACACCGTTCAGCAACCTCGGAGTCAGCGCGTCGGACGTGGCTTCAACCGGGGTGACCCCCATAGACATGATCGACGCAAGCTCCAATATCATTGCCTATCCAAGCACTCTCAGCGCGAGCGGATTCACTGTGTCGTATGCCACGCCGCTTTCGATTACGACTACGTCACTTCCTACGGTCGATATCAACACCTCATATTCACAATCGCTGACCGCAAGCGGTGGCGCCCTTCCGTATGCCTGGTCGATTACCAGCGGGACACTGCCGACTGGGCTCATGCTCAACGCGTCGTCCGGTGCGATCACCGGGATGCCCACGGTGGCGGCCAACCAGAATGTCACCTTCGAGGTCACGGATTCCCTAGGTCAACACGCCACGGCGACGTTGTCGATGTCTGTATTTGTTCCAGCCCCCTTTAGCCCGCTCGCCCCGGTCCGCATCTGCGATACCAGGGCGGGCAACCCCTCCGGCCTCTCCGCCCCCGCCAACCAGTGCAACGGGCAGACCATTCCAAAGGCGGGAACCATGGGCGTCAACGTGGCCGGCTCCTTCGGCGTTCCGGCCAACGCCACCGCGGTCGTGCTCAATGTCACCGTGGTCAATCCCAGCGCCCCGGGCATTGTGACCGCCTATCCGAGCGGCGCGGTGTTGCCGGTGGCGTCGAACATCAATTATGTGGCAGGTGAAGTCGTGCCCAACCTGGTCGAAGTGGGGATTGGGTCCGGTGGGGACGTCTCCTTCTACTCGTCGGTCCGGTCCGATCTGGTGGTCGACGTGGAGGGGTACACCGGGCCGAGCGCGCTGGGTGGGGCGGGAGCGGGTCTCTACAACGCCTTGGCCTCGCCCGCACGGATCTGTGACACCCGGGCCGGCAACCCCTCGAACCTCAACCAAGCCCCGCTCAACCAGTGCAACGGGACGCTCAACCGGGGTATGACCCTCGCCGCGGGCGGCTCCGTCAACGTGGCGGTGGCGGGAGTCAACGACGGGATCCCGGCCGGTGCCACCGCCGCGGTCTTCAACGTCACGGTGGCCAACCCCAGCGCGGCGGGAATCCTGACGGTCTTTCCCGAGGACACAACCCGGCCCGCCGCCACCTCCAACGTCAACTACGGGGCGGGCCAGGTCACGACCAACCGGGTGATCGTGCCGCTCTCGATCAACGGGGCGCTGCCGGGCGACATCACGGTCTACAGCTCTGTGGCCGCCGATGTGATCGTCGACGTGTCGGGCTACTACTCGGCCGCAAGTGGGTCCGGATCTCAGTTCAGTGCCGAGGCCGCACCCTTCCGGATCTGCGATACCAGGTTGGGCAACCCCTCGAACCTCTCCGGGGCGCCCGCCCAGTGCAACGGGCACCCCATCGTCTCGGGTACCCCGCTCACCTTGAACATCCGCGGCTTGGCCGGGGTGCCCCAGGGGGCCACCGCCGTCGCGGTCAACCTCACCGGCATCCAACCAAACCAGCCCACCTTTCTCACCGTGTTCCCCGCCCTACCCGTTCCCGTGTCGTCCGACCTCAATCCCGCGGTCGGAGAGATACGGGCCAACATGGTGGTGGCCACCATCAACCCGGGCACCGGGCAGATATCGATCTTCGACCTCGCCGGTGCCGTCAACGTCGTGGTCGACGTGCTCGGGTGGTACTCGTAGGGATCTCGGTCGGGGAGCGGCGTGGTGGTGCCGAGCGCTCGTGAGGACCCTCAAGGGTCGCGGCCAACCTGATTGATCCGGCCCCTCTTCGGCGGGACCGGCTTTCCGGTGCGTCGGGCTCTGCGGGCACCCTCGCTAGGGAGTTGCTCAAAAAAGGGCCGAACGGCCCAGTGATCATTGTCCCAATTTTCTCCCTGGGTAGGGTAAATTTGTACGAGGGCACGGTGCAGAGGGGACGTCATGAGCATTGAATGGTCGACCACAAGGAGCCACATGGCCGGCATCCACTGCGTGGCCCCGGCCCGCGGCCTCGAAGTGATCCGCCCACGAGACGGGACACCGTGACGTGTCGGACAATGGTGTGACGCCTCCCGACGGTGGGCTCCGAGCGGCGGCCGGTGACGGAAGACGGACGGGGAGGTTCAAGCTCCTGACCCGACTGACGTTGGAAGACCCCCAAACGGGCCTGGTGAATCAACTCTTGCTGCACGACCGGTTGGCTCAAGCGTTGACTCGGAGCAAGCGACGTGGTGATCGCGTTGCCGTGTTCTACATCGATCTGGACCAATTCCAGGGCGTCAACGAACGGCACGGCTTCGAAGCCGGGAATGCTGTTGTGCGCGTCGTGGCCCAGCGTCTCGCCGCCGTCATTCGGGCCGAAGACACACTGAGTCGGGTGGGCGGGGATGAATTCGTTGCCGTGTTGTCCATCCAAGACGAGCAGGCGCTCGGGCTGCTGACCCGACGATTTCAAACTGTCTTTGATGAGCCCATCAACATTGAAGGTACGGCGGTTCCCGTGTCGGCCTGTTTCGGGATTGTCATGGGAGAAGGTGCCGACACGGCGGAGGACGTATTGGCGAAAGCCGATGAAGCTATGACTCTGGCCAAGGATCAACGCCCGCTCCGTTGAAGAGGGGCACGAAAAGGCGGTAATGGCTGCGTCCCGTGGCGCCGGCTGTCCCTGAGTCCCTCTGATCAACCAACCCGGGTGAGGTAGTGGCGGTGAGGTCCGGTGGAAGAATGGCGCCGGTGACCAGACGAAGTCGAAAGAGACATGGACCGGTGCGACCGTCTCTGGCTTGGCTAGGAGCAGGATCCCTGGCCGTGGTACTGGCCGGGTGTGCCGGAACGGGACCGAAGTCACCGGTAGCGCTGGTGCATCCCACGGCAGTCACCACGACCACGACGACCACCACAACCACCACGACGACGACTGTGCCACCGACGACCACCACCACCGAAGAGCCGGGATGGTCGGTGGTGGGCGCCGACGGTCTCGGGATCGCCATCGACCAGCGCACCATCACCGGACCCTCGGGCGGTGCGGTCACCGTGATCCGATTTCGCGCCGGTCGGGTGCAGTTTGCGCTGCACGTTGGGAGTGAGGACCCGCCGGTCGGGACCGCCGTGATCCCCCCCAATGCCGGAGCAGCCATTGGACCGCAGGAGACGCCGCTGCTCCTTGGTGCGTTCAACGGTGGCTTCAAGACGACCGCCGGTGCCGGTGGATTCGAAGTGGATGGTCAGGTCCTGAGCCCGCTTGTGGTGGGAGACGCGTCGCTGGTCATTGACGCCGACGGTTCGGCTCACATCGGCGTCTGGGGGCAGAGCGTTCCGACACCCGGTGAGCAGGTCGTCAGTGTGCGCCAGAATCTGCCCCCATTGGTGAGTGGTGGCGCGCCCAATCCCACTGTGGGCGACGCCTACGCATGGGGGGCCATGTTGGGACCCGGTCCCGCCGTGCCACGTAGCGCGCTCGGCGAAGACGCCTCCGGGAACATCCTCTACGCCGCGGGCATGTCGTTGGTCCCGAGCGATCTGGCCGCCGGGCTGGTTGATGCCGGTGCGGTCGATGCCATGGAGCTCGACATCAATCCCGAATGGGTGCAGGCGGTCGCGGCACAGGGGCCCGGCGCACCGCTGGCCGCGATGATCCCGGGCCAGAACCGTCCGGCCGATCAGTACCAGGCCGGTTGGAACCGCGACTTCGTCACGGTGCTGGCGCTGACGTGAGGGAAGATCCGCCGATCGACATCACACGGGCCGCGAGGGCACGCCGGGTACCGTGAACGGCCAGCTAGTGTGGTTTTCGTGTGGCCGCCATCGCTTCGCGGCACTTGGGTCATCGACCTCGACGGTGTGATCTGGCTGACCGGAGAACCGATCTCCGGTGTCGACGCAGCAGTGGCCGCACTGCATGACGCCGGCGTGCGCACGTTGTTCGCCACCAACAATTCCGCATCCACCCGGGCCGAGCTCCATGCGCGCCTGGCCAATTGCGGGATCAGTGCCAGCGACGCCGACCTGTTGTCCTCGGCCGACGTGGCGGCCGACATGGTGCCCACGGGATCCTCGGCTCTGATCGTCGCCGACGACGGTGTGCGGGAGGCGCTAGAGAAGCGGGGCATCTCGGTGGTGGACAGCGGCCCCGCGGATGTGGTGGTGGTGGGGTGGACGAGGTCATTTACCTACGACACCATCTCCCAGGCGGCCCGAGCGGTCCGGGACGGGGCCCGCCTCATCGGGACCAACGAGGATCCGACCTTCCCCACTCCCCATGGACTCCTGGCCGGTGGTGGCGCCATCCTCGCCGCGGTGGCCACGGCGGCGGAGACCACTCCCGAGGTGGCCGGCAAGCCACACCTTCCCACCGCCAACGCCATCGCCGCCCGAGCGGACGACCTGCGGGTGATGGTGGGAGACCGCCCCGCCACCGACGGGATTCTGGCCCGGCAATTGGGCATTCCCTTCGCCCTGGTCCTTTCGGGTGTCACCGACGCCGATTCGGTCCCCTCCGATCCGTCGCCCGATGCGGTGTCCGCCGATCTGGCCGCCCTGGTGAGCACCGCCCTGCACCCGGTGGAAAATCGGTGAACTTTTGGGAAACAAGTGCTTGCTATGAGCTAGCAGATCAGATACTCTTGTATCATGGTAGCGAACGAACGAATCAAGAAGTATCTCGAAGCCGGAACGGTGTTCGGGCAAGTGACCCGAGCGCGGGCCGAGGAGATTGTCAAGGAGCTGGTGAGCGGCGGCGACATCCAACGAGGGCAGGCTCAGGAGTGGGTGGACAATCTGGTTGACCGGAGTCGCAAGACGAGTGAACAGGTGCTCGAACTCGTGCGTCATGAGGTGTCGGCCCAGCTGAGCCGGATCGACTCTTCGGCGGTCGAGAATCTCGCCAACCAGGTGGCCGACATCCTCAAGCGATCGGCCGAGGCCGGGCGGAGCGCCACGGCGGGCGCGACCACGCAGGCCACCAACCGGGCCCAGAGCGTGCGGAAGAGCGCCACCAAGTCAGCCAAGTCGGCGACCAAGACGGCCAAGGCCACGGCCACGAACACGGCCAAGGCCGCGCGCAAGGCAGCTGAATCGGTGAGCCCGTCGGGTCGGAAGAAGAAGACGCCGGCCAAGAAGGCGGCAGCGAAAAAGACCGCCCCCAAGAAGACGGCAGCGAAAAAGACCGCGGCGAAGAAGACCCCGGCCAAGAAGACCGCGGCCAAGAAGGCCCCGGCCAAGAAGACCGGCACGGGCGGTTCAGGCACCTGAGCAACGCGGCCCGGCGGCGGCTCGATACCGAGCTCGTTCGGCGAGGCCTGGTCGCCACCCGGACCGAAGCACTCGAGGCCATCACCTCGGGTCTGGTGGTCGTGTCCGGAACGCAAGCGGACAAGGCGGCTCGCTTGGTTGCCCCGAACGAGCCCGTCGTGGTGCTCGGACCGCCGCCCCGCTTCGTCAGCCGCGGCGGCGAGAAGCTCGACGCGGCCCTGACCCGGTTCGCCATCGACGTGACGGATCGGCGCGCGCTCGATGCCGGCGCGTCGACCGGCGGCTTCACCCACTGCCTCCTCCAGCGCGGGGCCGTGACGGTCTACGCGGTGGACGTCGGCCACGGCCAGTTGGACCAGCGCCTCCGGACCGACCCCCGGGTCACCGTGCTGGAGAGGGTCAACGTTCGCTCCTTGACGCCCGAGGTGCTGAGCCAGGTGGACCCGGACTTTGCCCCGTGTTCGATCGTCACGGCCGACCTCTCCTTCATCTCCCTGGTCACCGTGCTTCCCGCCCTCACCGGCCCGGTCGGCACAGAACGGGCCGACATGGTCCTTCTGGTCAAGCCCCAGTTCGAGGCCGGGAGAGCCGTCGTGGCCCGGGGGAAGGGCGTCGTCCGGGACCCCGAGGTGTGGCGTCAGGCGCTCGGTGGCGTGACGTCCGCCCTTCAGTCGGCCGGAACCGGCATCATGGGGGCGATGGTTTCCCCACTGACCGGCCCCGCCGGCAACGTCGAGTTCCTCGTGCACGCCCGCAAGGGGGCCGTGCCGGCCGAAGAGGACGCCGTTGACCGCCTCCTCGAGGCGGCGGTCTCGGCGGCGGTCGCACGACGATCCGCCACCAGCACGGCGGATTGAGGTCATGTCGACGGTCACGTTTCTCGTTCACCCCGAGCGCCCCGACGCGTTGGCCCTGACCCTCGATACGACCGGGTGGCTGAGCTCACTAGGCGATTCGGCTCGCGTCCTGCAGTTCACCGCACCCGATCGGGTCTCCGAAGACGGTCAGGAGATGGACATCGATGCGGTCGACCTGAAGGGCAGCACCGTGGTTGTCAGCATGGGCGGCGACGGTACCTTCCTGCGGGCCGTGCGCTTGGCCTGGGCCGAGGACATCCCGGTGCTCGGCGTCAACTACGGCCGGTTCGGGTACCTGCCGGACTTGGTGCCCGAGGAACTCCGGGAGGCCCTGACCCGGGTCTTCGAGCATCGCGCCATCATCGAGTCCCGCTGCGCCCTCGAGGTGGCCATCGGAGACCGTTCCCTGCCCGATGACGTCTTCACCCATCTCGCGCTCAACGAGGTGGTGCTGGAGAAGATCATCTTCGGTCATACCGTTCGCCTGGCCACGTCCATCGACGGGGAGGAGGTACTGACCTATTCGGCGGACGGACTGCTCATCGCCACACCCACCGGTTCGACGGCGTACAACCTCTCGGCCGGCGGACCGATCCTCTCGCCCACGCTCCGGGCCATGGTGGTCACGCCGGTGGCCCCGCACCTCTCCCTCGACCGAAGCCTGGTCCTCACCGACTCCCAGCGGTTCATGGTGGAGATCGCCTCGGACCGGGCCGCCGTGTTGGTGATCGACGGGGAGGAGATCGGCCGTCTCGAGCCGTCGTCGACGGTGACGTGCCGGGTGGCCACGCGACCGGTGCGGGTCGTGCGCAACGATGCTCACGGCTTCGGTGGCATGTTGCGCGTCCGCCTGCTGGCGGACCGCGCCCAGTAGGGCCCCGGGTACGCCGCTGATGCTCACCGAGTTGCGCGTCCGGGATCTGGGCGTCATCGAGGACCTGTCGTTGTCGTTCGGTCCCGGGATGACCGCCCTGACGGGAGAGACCGGGGCCGGGAAGACGCTCGTGGTGGAGGCGTTGCACCTCGTCCTGGGGGGCAAGGCCAGCTCCACCGTCGTTCGGGCCGGCGCCGCCGAAGCCGTTGTCGAAGCCCGTTTCGTGGTGGCCGACGGCAATGATGAGGAACGCGAGATCATCCTGGCCCGCTCCGTCCCGGCGGAAGGCCGTTCCCGGGCCTGGATCGACGGCCGGATGTCCCCGGTGAGCGCGCTGGTCGAGGTGGCCGGGGAGTTGGTCGAGATCCACGGCCAGAACGAGCACCAGTCTCTGGTCACTCCCGGGGCGCAGCGCATGGTGCTCGATGCCTATGCCGGAACCGACTTGAGCGAGGTCACGCGCCTGCGCACGCGCCAACGCGAGCTGGCCGTGGCCTTGGCCGACCTCGGTGGCGATGTCCAGCAACGGGCCCGAGAAGCCGACGTGCTGCGCTATCAGATCGAGGAGATCGGAGCCGCCGGGCTGTCCGACCCGGACGAGGACGACGTGCTGCGCCAGGAGGAGGTCCGGTTGGCCGACGCCGGTGCCCTGCGGGAGGCGGCGGCCCACGCCGTCGATCTGCTCGAACCGACGGGGCCGGGCGACGGCGGGGCCCTGGAACTGCTCGGGCTGGCCGAGAGCGCCCTGTCGGACCGCGAGCCCCTTGACGAGCACCGCCGGCGCCTCGCCTCGGTGGCCATTGAGCTGGCGGATGTGGCGCGGGCCCTCCGGGATGTGGTGGAGGGGTGGGAAGACGATCCGGCCCGCCTGGCCGTGGTCCAGGAGCGACGTCGACTGCTCGGCGAGCTCAAGCGCAAGTACGGCGATGACCTGCCGGCCGTCATCGCCTTCGCCGAGGAGGCCGCCAACCGACTGCACGGACTGGAGAACGCCGAGGCGGTCGCCGCGCTGCTCGAGGCCGAGCGGACCGGCGTGGGCGAGGCGCTGGACGTGGCCGAGGAACAGGTACGGGCGGTGCGAGCGGGGGCGTCGGTGCACTTCGGCGCCCTGGTGGGGGAGCGGCTGTCCGAGTTGGCCATGGTCGGGGCCAGGGTGGAGGTGAGGGTCGGGCCCGACGGTACGGGGGACCCAGTGGAGCTGGCTCTCGGGGCCAACGTCGGGGAAGCGGTGCTGCCGCTGGCCAAGGCGGCCTCCGGCGGCGAACTGGCCCGGGCCATGCTGGCCATCCGCCTGGTCGCAATGCACGGCCCGACGACCATGGTGTTCGATGAGGTGGATGCCGGGGTGGGCGGGGCCGCCGCCTTGTCCCTCGGCCACGCGCTGGCCGAGGTGGCCTGGGATCGCCAGGTCCTGGTAGTCACGCACCTGGCCCAGGTGGCGGCCCGCGCCGATCGTCAGATCACGGTGGAGAAACAGCAGCTCGGCGGCCGGACCGTCACCACGGCCGCCGCCATCGACGGGGAGGACCGGGTGATCGAGGTGTCCCGCATGTTGTCGGGCCATCCCGACAGCGAGTCGGCTCGAGCCCACGCCCGTGAGCTCCTCGGGGCTGCCGGCCCCCAATTGGGTTGAGGAAGTGTCCACCACGCCGTCGGCTCTGTTCGATTATCGTGGCCGGGTGCACCGATCATTTCTGATGACCTCCGGCGCCCCGCGGGTGGCGTGAGCAAATTCATCTTCGTCACCGGGGGCGTGTCCAGTTCCCTCGGAAAGGGGCTCACCGCCTCTTCGCTGGGCCGACTCCTCAAATGTCGTGGTCTGCGGGTCACCATGTGCAAGCTCGACCCGTACATCAACGTCGATCCGGGAACCATGAATCCGGGCGAGCACGGCGAGGTCTTCGTCACAGAGGACGGGGGGGAGACCGATCTCGACCTCGGGCACTACGAGCGCTTCATCGACGAGAACCTCAACAAGCGCTCCAACACGACCACGGGTTGGATCTACCGGTCGGTCATCGAAAAGGAACGGCGGGGTGACTTCCTGGGGCGCACGGTCCAGGTCATCCCCCATGTCACCGACGAGATCAAAGACCGGGTCCGTCGCTTGGCCAACGACGACGTGGACATCGTCATCGTCGAGATCGGCGGCACGGTGGGCGACATCGAGATTGTCCCCTTCGTCGAGGCTATCCGGCAGTTCCGGCGCGACATCGGCCGCGACAATGTCTGCTACGTCCACCTCACGTTGGTGCCCTACCTGGTGACCGGGGAGCAGAAGACCAAGCCCACGCAGCACTCGGTGACCGAGCTGCGCAGTCGTGGTATTCAACCCGACGTCATCGTCTGCCGCTCCAACATGCCGATCTCGGAGGGATTGAAGCGGAAGATCTCCGCCCTCTGCGACGTCTCCATGGAGGCGGTGGTCTCGGCGGTCGACGCTCCGAGCATCTATGAAATTCCTCTGGTCCTGCACGAGCAGGGGCTCGATTCCTTCGTGTGCCGCACCCTGGCCATTGACGAGGCGGCCTATCCAATGACGGCCGGGCTGGAGCAGTGGGAGCGGCTGGTGCAGCGGGTCGAGTCTCTGTCGCGCCGGGTCAAGATCGGGATCGTGGGCAAGTACGTCAACATGCCGGACGCCTACATGTCGGTCGTCGAAGCCTTGCGTTCGGGTGGCTTCCACCACGGCACGGACATTGAACTGGACTGGATCGACGCCGAACTGGTGACGGACA
>Ga0209839_10001885_pt1 | contig 10551 bp, 13 predicted proteins | sample OrgsoiDNA2013050_FD_185800 | JGI IMG/M metagenome (GOLD analysis project Ga0209839, IMG submission 185800) | Permafrost soil microbial communities from the Arctic, to analyse light accelerated degradation of dissolved organic matter (DOM) -... | ecosystem: Environmental > Terrestrial > Soil >... | reverse complement strand
CCCGCCCACGGCTCGCTCGCCCCCGACCAGCGTCCATTCACCCTCGCATCACGCAGTCACACATCCGTTTGCGCGCCTATCCACCGAATTAGGTCAGAGATCACCGGGCAGGTCGCCGACAGCAAGGACGACGCCGGCTACGCAGCGACCGCCGCCCGGCTGCGGGTCGCCGCCAGTGTGTTCGGACGCTGAGCTATGGGGCGCCGAGTGCTGCACCGATTGACACAACGAGCAGAAAAGGAGGATTAGATGGCAAGAAGAATGGGCGCTACATTGCCGTTCATGGCCACGTCCGCAGCTACGAGCATCGGCACGATCGTGCTTGCCGACCAGCTCAACCACCTGCGCGCCCGGGTCCCGTTGTCCGAGCAGGACGTCGCTCGTGCAACCGGAGCTGAGCAGGCGACGGTGCGCCAGTGGATCGAGCGCAAGGCGGCGCCGATGGGGGTGGAGGCAAACCGGCTGGCTGAGCTGGTCGCCGTTGTCGAGGAGATGGCGCTGAACATCCAGCCAGACGGCATCCCGGAATGGTTGCGGGACGAGATTCCAGCGCTCGAAGGCGAGGCCCCGGCGGACGTGATCGCCTCGGGTGGCTACCAGCGCGTGATCGACATCGCGCTATGGCTCTCGGCCGGCGGCTTCACCTAGACGCATGCGAGCCGACGTCGCCTGGGTGCCGATCGCCGGCACCTGGGCCAGGCAGAGCCGCCCCGGCGTACGCGGCGACGAGCCATCGCACAGCGACGCCAGATGGCAGCACGCTGAAACCGCGGCCGCATACTTCGCAGGCAGCGACGCGACGGCCTGGGCCGAGCTGTACCGCGGGCTGGCAGAGCGGGGCCTCGCGCCTGAGCAGGCGTTCCCGCGCGAGCTGCACCACGTCCGCGTCAATCTCGTGCGAGTCGCGGACCTCAGTCGGGAGAGAGCGCGCCGCGTCTTCGGGCTGCCACGAATGAACCAGTCACAGGCGCAATGGCCCGCCTTCCAGGAGGTCGGCGAGCAGCTCGCGGCGCAAGGTGCCCAGGGGATCCTGTACGCGTCAGCCGCGCGGACCCGCTCGCTGTGCCTGTGCGTGTCGAGGCCGGGCTCACCGGGCTCAGCATCGAAGGTGCGCCCCTGCGCGTGCTCGCGGCGCCCCCGCCGCCGCGTGGGCTGCGCGCCTAACAGCCGGTCGAGTCGGGGTCGTCCGCGGGGTTTAACTCAAGACCATTCGTGTTCGTGGATGGCGATCGCGATCAGGACGGGTGAGCAGACCAGGCAGGTTCAGATGGTCTGCCTGGACGAGCTGGTGGCGGACGATGATGTGCTCCGTCGCAGCCACGCAGGTGACTGCCTCCAATGAAGACGAGGGCTTCGCCAGAGCGATCGAGGACTTCATCCTCTCCTGAGGTGATGGCGGTGCTGCTGGTCTGGGGGACCAGCAGCACCGTCGGCGTCGCCGACCCCCAGGCTGTACCTCAGCCGAAGTAGTGGCCCGTCTTCACGTCCTCGACCCAGCCGGGATGGGTCGGCTCCCAGCCCAGCACCTCGCGGGTCTTGTCGTTTGAGGTCGGGTTGTCAAAGCCGGCAAAGGCGGCGAGAAAGCCGAGGTACTGCGGCGCCTGCTCATCCGTGATGCTCTTGGTCTCGACCCCGAGCTTGCCAGCGATCGTCTCGGCGATCACCTTGCGTGAGATGCCCGTGTCCCCGACGCCGTGGAAGGTCGAACCGGCGGGGGCCTTCTCCAACGCCAGGCGGTAGAGCACGCCGATGTCGTATGTGTTCGCCGCCGGCCAGCGGTTGCTGCCGTCGCCGGTGTAGGCCGCAACCGCGTTCTCACGGGCGAAGCCGATCAGCGCGTGCGTGAAGCCGTGATGGTCGAGTTCGCTGTGGACCATCGGCGCGAGGCGGACGACTGAGGAGCGCACGCCCTGCTGCCCCAGACTGATCGTGTAGTTCGCCGCGTCGGTCCGGGGACCGCCCTCGGACTGGTCGTCCTCGGTGCCGGGGCGGCCGGTGATCCCGGCCATGGCGAGCATCAGCGTGCCCCCGGTTGATACGAACGGCTTGTCGGTGCCGATCAGGGTCTCGCCGATCGCCTGAGTAGCCGCCATATCGGCGGAGACCGCGCCCATGAAGTCGCCCGTGCGCATCGCCTCGTGCTTGAAGGCGAGGTGGATCACGCCGTCGGCCTCAGCGGCGGCGGTCCTCAGACCGTCGAGGTCGTCGAGATCGCCGCGGCGCACCTCGGCGCCGAGCCTGGCGACGGCCTCAGCGGATGCATCAGAGCGGGCCAGGCCGACGACCTGGTGGCCGTTGTTGAGAAGTTCGGGGATGACGGCGGAGGCGATGTGGCCTGAGGCGCCGGTTACGAATACGCGCATTGGAATCTCCAGTCGATGGGGTATGTCACCTGGTGTCATCAAGATAGCACCCGGATGTCACCTGGTGTCATCAACTACGCTCTGCTCAGATGTCACGCTGGAAACCAGACGCCCAGGGCCGCCTGATGAGCGCCGCGATCGAACTGTTCGACGAGCAGGGATATGAGGCGACGACCGTCGCCGAGATCGCCGAGCGCGCGGGGCTGACGAAGCGCACCTTCTTCCGCTACTTCTCGGACAAGCGCGAGGTGCTGTTCAGCGGCAGCCACGAGCTCCAGCGCCTCTGGCTCGAGGGGGTTGCCGCCGCCCCGGCGGACGCGACTCCGCTCGCGGTCGTAGCGGCCGGACTCGATCCGGTCGCGGAGATGTTCACCGAGCGTCACGACTTCGCCCGGATCCGCGCGGGGATCATCGAGGCCAACCCGGAGCTGCAGGAGCGTGAGCTGATCAAGCTGCAGAACCTCGCCGGCGCCATCAAGGCCGCACTGGTCGAGCGGGGCGTTTCAGCGAACGCGGCGATCCTCGCCGCCCAGGCGGGCGTGACCGTCTTTCACGTGGCCTTCGCCCACTGGGTGGAGCAGGATGACCCGACCGCCTTCCGGCGACTGATGGACGAGTCGCTCGAGGAGCTGCGGTCGGTGACCGCCGCCTAAAACCGCCTCGGCCGGGCCTATGAAGCGACCGGTTCCGACAGCAACGCGATCGAGGCGTTCGCCCGAGTACTCGCGATCGAACCAATAACAGCGTCGCGCGCGGGCGCCTACGCAATCTCGTTCGCAAGCGCTGAGATCAGGACGATCGCATTCGCGCTGCTACCGTCGCGCAGCGCGCGATTGCATCGGCGACAACGCAATCGTCGCGAGTCGTCGCGATGGCCGCCGCGGCGCACGATCGCATCCGCCCAAACGCGGAAGCGAGGAGATCAGTGCCGCCTCGGAGCAGCACCGACCACGCCGGTGACGATGCCTATTGCTGCCGCAATCTCGAGAAGCGGCTGAGTCCGGGCGGGGGCCGGCGGGCGGTTGCGCCGTGAAGCGGTCCCGCCCTCCGTCCCCGGGGCGCAGGTCTCAGAGCTCGAGACCGGCGCTGACGTGCATCATCGGAGCACGTCGCGCGTGGATCGTGCCGATCATCTCCTCGACATCGATCCCTTTCAGGTAAACGCTCGTGGTCGAGACGTACGAATGCCCGAGCTGCCGCTGGATCACCGGCAGCGGCACGCCTTCTCGGGCGAGCTCGACCGCGTGCGCATGGCGGAACTGATGCGGCGCTCGCCTGCGCCCCACCCCGGCCGCAGCCGCGTAGCGGCGCAGCTCACCGCGCGCAGCGGTCCCCGACCACGGCCGCCCGCGCGTCGACCCGTCCATCCCGCAGAACAGCGCGCGGACCGGCAGCTCGACCCGGGCAGCGAGCCACGGAGCGACGTGATCGCTCCACGCCCACGCATCCATCCCGCCCTCGCGCCGCCGGTTGCCCTTATCGCGCCGGATCAGAATCGATCCGCGTCGCGGGTCGAGATCTGACTCGATCAGCGACAGCGCTTCCTGGATCCGCAACCCGCCGCGCCACAGCACCACGATCGGCGCCCGCAGCCGCAACCCGTGCCTGTCCGCCGGTGTCTGGCGCATCACTGCGACGATCTCATCGACCGTCGGCGGATCGACCGGATACTCGTGCCCCTTGTTCCTTGGCGCGTGCCCGGCGTTGTGGCCGGGCATCGCCGCGGGTGAGCGCCGCCTACCGGCGGCGTCGAGCAACAACTCAGAAGACATCGCTCCCTCCCTTCGAGAGCAGACGGTTGACCTGCCCGCTCTACCAACCCGGAGCCGATCACGCCACCGCCCGCGCCCCCCGGAGGTCGCCGTCGCGGCGCTACCGCGCCCGTCGGAGAGCGGCAGCAATAGGCCTCGTCACCGGCGTGGCCGCTGCGCTCAGAAGCGGAAGTCGGTGGGCTGCTCCTTCTCGATCTCTGCGAAGGCGGCTGGCAGCGTCGCTCCCCCGGGATACTGACCGTCGATCCGAGCCGTCAGCGGCCGCGACGTCGCGGTCCTTTTCGGCGGGCCTCCCCCGTAGGCTGGCTCTCGGACTCCTCCGTAGGCTCACCTTTCGGCCTGACCCGCTCGGGAAGCACGTCCGAACTCCCGTGGACCTCCTTGAGGATCCCCGTGATCGTGACGGTCCCGTCGCCGACCGTCCGTGTTAGGCGTAATCGAACGGGGTGTGACGGATGCGGGCGCGCGACGTGCGATGCCGGGAGTTCCTTGCGTGGCTCGTGTTCTGCGACTGCGCCCCTGGTGCGAATGGAACGTTCAACCTTGGCTCCTCCTGTTGGTGGCGCCATGATCCCACCGGCGGCGAAGCTGTCAAGGAGCCCACCGCGCGACGTCGGCGGCGGAGGCCTGATGGCCAGCTTCACCGACCCCGATGGCAATCGAGGCTTCCCCAGTGGAACGTCACCAGCCACGCTGACCGACACGGCCACGGCTACCCGTCCGCCCCGGCGATGCAGCGCTCTGGCGGCGCCGACCTGACCGCCGCCTACACCGTTAGCCACGAACGCCTGAGTAGCAAGCACTATGAGCAGCCTCGCCGCGCCAGGCTCGCTGCCGGTTCAGGCGTAACCGGGCAGTCTCTCGACTGCGATCTGGGCGTGCTTGGAGGGACTGGAGGCATCGCTGCTGTCCTGCTTCGTGGTGGCGACGAGTACGTCACCCGCGCCGAGCTCAGACCCGCAAAGCGCGGTCTGCGGGGCAGACGCGCGCCCGGAGGCAGATCGCCCCTTCCATGAACGAGCAGGGCTCTGCCGCCGCGGGCATGGAGCGTCCGCAGCGCCTCCATGCCGCGCGTTCAGGCGCGATCGGCGCAGCGGCCGGAGCCCTGCTCTCGAAGTAAGCAGGACCGCGGATCGCTCCTGGCGGCACCGGATTGCCCGCCCCCGCATTCGCCAGAGCGGGGCGGCCGGTCGACGGCCGCGACGCCAGATTGGCCGACGACGTGGGGGGCCTCGCTGCTGGCGAGGAGCAGGTGCGCGACCACACCGGTTCAGGCACCTGCTCTGATGCGGACGCGGTACTCGGTGAGGCAATGACAAGACCGGGTTCGTTTGAGAGCGCTGGCTGGGGCTGGCTCACCAGATGTGAGGGATCAGACGGGCTGTGGCGAGCTCGTAGTCGAGGTAGATGTGTCCGAATGCCCGCTCGAGTGTTCTCTCCTCCAGTTTGATCCGCGGCAGGAGGCAGAAGAAGGGGATGGTGAGAAGCACGATCGCGCTGACCCAGCTTCCGAGTGCGAGACCGAAGCCGCCGTAGATGAGAGGTTGCCGGCGTACGCGGGGTGGCGCACCGAGCGGGTACGGGCCGGTCGTGATCACTCGCTGACTGTCCTCGATGGTCACCTCGCGCCGGAAGTGGCGCCCGAGTGTCCAGACTGACCACGAGCGGAGCGCGACTCCAGTGAGCGCGATCGTCGCACCGGTTGCGAGCGTCCGCCAGGTGTTGGCGTAGGCCCGCAACGCCGGCACGCCGGCACGCCGGTCGCGATCGCACAGCCGGCGAGCATTCCGAGCAGCACCGCGACGACCAGGATCTGCTTCGTCCCATGGTCCCTTGCGTGACGGCCGTCGCGCCGCCGCGTGAGCAGGACTGCCTCGCTCGCACTCTGGCCGATCCGTGGGCGCCCGTCACGCGCCTGGCCGAGGTAAGTCGCCGCGATCTCCGCCGCCGCCGCCGCTGCTGCTGCCACGACACCGACGAGAATGCTCCGTGCGGCATGCTTGTGCTGGATTAGCAAGCTCATCGCGCGGGCATGTGCGTTCGGCTGAGTCGAGATTCGGCTAGGTACCGAGGAACGCCAGCACTGCCAGTACGCGGCGATGATCCTCGGCGGCCGGCGGCAGGTTGAGCTTCGCGAAGATGCTCGTCACGTGCTTCTCCACAGCGCGCTCGGAGATCACGAGCGTGTCGGCGATCGCCTGGTTGCTGCGGCCTTCTGCCATCAGCCCGAGCACGTTGCGCTCGCGCGAAGTTAGCTCCGCGAGCGGGTCCTTGATCCGGCGGCGCCCAAGCATCTGCGAGACGACCTCTGGGTCGAGCGCGGAGCCGCCCTCCGCCACTCTCCGGACCGCGTCGGCGAACCGCTCCGGGTCCAAGACCCGGTCCTTGAGCAGGTAGCCGACGCCGGCAGCATCGTCGCCCAGCAGCTCTACGGCGTACTGCTGCTCGATGTACTCGGAGAGCACTAGGACGGCGGTGTCCGGCAGCTCTTCGCGGATCGCAAGCGCCGCCTGGAGGCCCTCGTCGGTGTGGGTGGGAGGCATGCGAATGTCGATGATCGCGATGTCGGGCTTGTGCGCTCTGGCCTGGCGGATCAGCGTCTCCCCGTCGCCGGCCTGTGCGACTACTTCGAATCCGGCCCCCTCGAGCAGCCGTACGACCCCTTCGCGTACCAGCATCGAGTCGTCGGCGACGATCACCCGCACGGAATCCGCGCCCTCAGGGTCGTGCCCTTGCTGGCCGCGCTTGCGAGGTCGAGGTGGCCGTCAAGCGCAGCGATCCGATCGTGAAGGCCGCGCAGTCCCGAACCCTGCTGCGGGTCGGCGCCGCCGCCGACGCCGTCGTCGGTCACGTCTATCTCGACCTGGGCGTGGCGGCGGACCACGCTCACGGTGACGCTTTGTGCCGTGGCATATCGGGCGGCATTGGTCAGCGCCTCGGCGACGACGAAGTACACCGCCGATTCGATCGACGCTGGCAGGCGGTCACACGGCGTCTCGACTACCTCTACGGGCACCGGGGAGCGTCTGGCGAGCGCATTGAGGGCGGCCTGGAGACCGCGGTCGTTAAGTACCGCCGGGTGGATTCCGCGCGCTAGCTCGCGCAGCTCGCCAGTGGCTTCGCTCAACTCCTGAAGTGACGCATCGAGCAGCTCGATCGCGTCCTGCGGGTCGCGCTTGATCTGGTCGCGCAGCAGGCGCAGGTTGATGCCCAGCGCCATCAACCGTTGCTGAGCACCGTCGTGGAGATCGCGCTCGATGCGGCGTCGCTGCTCATCGCCGGCCTGCACGATCCGCGCGCGCGAAGCTCGCAACTCGGCGACTGATGCCCGCAGCTCGGCGTCCAGCCGCTCATTTTCCAGGGTGAGCGCGGCCGCGGCGCCGACTGTCTGCACAAGCTCCTGCTGCTCTGCGAGGCCGGCGTCGTGGACGATCGCAGCCACCCGCCGGCCCTCATGCTCGATGCCTGTGGCGATCTTTCCCTCCGGTGCCGGATCGATCCGGATCGGCCGACCTTCGGCGTCCACGTAAGCGCCCTGGTCTGGCACCCAGTAGGCGACCTCCAGGGTGGGGTCTCCGAGCGCCGCCGCGAGCGCGTTGCGCAAGGCGCCGCGACCGCCGCCGCCACCAACCTGGGCGACGAGCGAGTTGATCGCCTCGGCTGGGTTGAATCGGGATCGCAGCAGGCCGAGGAGAAAGGCAAACGGAAGACAGGCGATGGAACCGAACAGGGCGAGGGTGAGCGCGTCATTGATCTGGCTCGACAGGTTGGCCTGTTCCGCGATCAGCGACGTCATCAAGAGCACAAAGGTGAGGCTGCCGACCGCGAGGATTGGGGTGAACGCCCGTGCTTGACTCGGGGTGCTGCCACGCCAGTGTCGATAGAGGACCGCCACCACCGCGCCCAGCAATGCGACCGCGATGTCGACCTGCGCCGTGTTGATCACCGTGGCAGCCTCGGACTGATTGATCAGCAGCGGATTGGCGGGGCACCGGGGACAGCCCGCCTTGGCGGGACCTGTAAACACGAACGCGGCCAGCTGAAGCACAATCGTGTTGAAGTAGGTGATGGCGACCAGGATCCGGTCTAGCCGGCTTTCCAACCGCCCGGTAGGAAACGACAGCAGCAGGTGGACGAGCAGGGCATAGATCAGCACCTCGCCGATCGAACTGATCGCGAAGACGACGCTGTTATTGGAGAAGGCCAGCGACTTCAAGAAGCCGCTGAAGCCGACCGCGATCATCAGCAGACCGATGTTGTTCTTAGGACGCCGTCCCCAGACATACAGCCCGGTGCCGATGAATCCCCAGCCGATCCCCAGCGCCAACGCCGCATAGGCGCCTCGATGGTTGTTGTGCCGACCGTTGATCATGACCACCAACACGCCGATCCCGGTCACGAAGGCGAGGACGGCAACTGCGATCTGGCGGCGGCGCAGGCTGGTCATCTGATCAGCGAACTGATCGCCTCCGCGCTGAGCTCGCTCTTTGGGACGAAGCCGCGCGCGCCAGTGGCGCCGATCGCGTCGCCAAGGTCGGTGGAGTCATGGCTCGAGACCAGGACGATCTGCGGGGTAGGGCCGCTCGCGCCCAGGAGCCGCCTCGCGACCTCGAACCCATCGAGGTCGGGGAGCCGCACGTCGAGCAACACGAGATCGGGACATAGCCGCTGAACGGCCGCCAGGGCGGCGGCACCATCTTCGGCCTCCTCGATGACGTCGTAGCCGTCGGCCTCGAGCATGCGCCGTGCGCTGGCTCGGAAGCTCGGGTGGTCATCGACGATCAAAACGGTCTTTGCCATCGACGCTGACTCTCGCACATGGGCCAGCGCAGATCCATACGGCTGGCCGTACCAGTCAGGCGGCCAACCGAACCGCCGCCGGTCCCTAGCCGACCCTCCCAGATGCCTGCCACCCCCATGGTTCGGACACCCGCCGAGCGGCAGTCTGGCGCCATGTCCGAAAGCCACCGCAATGAGGATCGAGCATGAACGCCAACACCACCACTCCCTCCGCTGCCTCGGCGATGGCGACCGCCGAGCGCGTGCTTCCCCAATCTGCTCCTGCGGTCGCCCTGCGCGATGTCCGCAAAGTCCATGGCCAGGGTGATGCGGCGGTCGTCGCACTCGACGGGATCAGCGTCGCGCTGTCCCCGGGGTCGTTCACCGCGATCATGGGACCGTCGGGATCGGGCAAGAGCACGTTCCTGCACGTCGCGGCGGGGCTGGATCGTCCTACCTCCGGCACCGTCACGCTCGGGGACACCGACCTCGCGCGTCTCAGCGAGCGGCGGCTGACGATCCTCAGACGCGAGCGGATCGGGTTCGTCTTTCAGGCCTTCAACCTGATGCCGTCGCTCACAGTCACCCAGAACATCGCCCTGCCGCTGCGCCTAGACGGTCGGCGCCCACGGCGCTCGGAGGTGCGCGAAGTCGCCGCGCGGGTCGGCCTGGAGAAACGCTTGCGCCACCGTCCCTCCCAGCTCTCCGGCGGCCAGCAGCAGCGCGTCGCGATCGCCCGCGCGCTCGTCACCCAGCCCGAGGTGGTGTTCGCCGATGAGCCGACCGGAGCGCTGGACACCCAGACCGGGCGCGGCGTACTCGCACTCCTGCGCGAGGTCGTGGACGGAGATGGCCACACCGTCGTGATGGTCACCCACGACCCCCAGGCCGCCGCATACGCCGACCGCGTGATCCTACTCGCCGACGGCCGGCTCGCAGGGATGCTCGACGCCCCCAGCGCCGACCAGGTCGCCGAACAACTCGCACATCTCGGGAGCTGAACCATGCTACGTCTCGCCATCCTCATTGCTCGCGGCCGGCTCGGCACGTTCGCCGGAGCCCTGGTTGCCCTGTTCGCGTCGGCCGTGCTCGTGATGGCCGGCGGCATGATGCTCGAGGCCGCGCTGCGAAGCCAACCGCCGGTCGAGCGCTACGCCGGCGCCGCGGCGGTCGTGACCGGCCAGCAGATCGTCGGCGCCGACCACGACGTCCCACTCGGTGAACGCGCCCGCGTGAGCTCCGCGCTCGACGCTCGCCTGGCCGCCGTTCCCGGCGTCCGGGCCGCGATCGACGATGTGTCGGCGCCGGCCCAGCTCGGCGGCCGGGCCACCCTCGCCCACGGGTGGAGCAGCGCCGCGCTGACGCCCTACGTCTTGAGTGCCGGACACCAGCCCGCTGGGCGCAATGAGGTCGTCACCGGATACCCGGCAGCACTCGGCACCCGGCTGCGTCTCTCCTCCACCGAAGCAGCCCGCACCGTCACCGTCGTCGGTGTCGCTCGCCCTCGCCACCTCGTTCGGCGGCAAACCGCGATCTTCCTGACCGACGCCGAAGCGGCGCGGCTGGCCGGTCATCCGGGCACCGTGGACGCCATTGGCGTTCTCGCGGGCCCCGGCTTCGACACCTCCCGCCTGCAC
>Ga0209839_10001883_pt1 | contig 10556 bp, 11 predicted proteins | sample OrgsoiDNA2013050_FD_185800 | JGI IMG/M metagenome (GOLD analysis project Ga0209839, IMG submission 185800) | Permafrost soil microbial communities from the Arctic, to analyse light accelerated degradation of dissolved organic matter (DOM) -... | ecosystem: Environmental > Terrestrial > Soil >... | reverse complement strand
ACGATAATATTAATATAGCAACATAATTGGCGTTCGGACATGGTTGTCCGAAACTGTACAGCGCGCGAAATTGTGATGGAATTGATAAAAACTTTTTACGGTAAGAGTGGCGAACTCTGTTAAAATTGAAGAGTCAAGTTGATTTTAGGGAGAGAAATATTTTTGTATGGCTACTAAGAGAAATACCGCTTCCGAGTCAGTGTCGTCCGGCGCCACCTCACCGCGCGCCAAAAATACGGTAACAAGTAAGCACAGGAACCCGGCTGTAACTGAACGAGCCGAGAGCGTGCCGGCCCCCTCGTCCGCGGCAATAGCCCCCGTCACTAATCCGACATTCGATGATATCGCTGCACTGGCATACTCCTACTGGGAAGCCCGCGGCTATCAAGGCGGTTCGCCCCAAGCAGACTGGCTGCGCGCCGAACAAAAGCTGTGCGCCGGCCTGACCAAGTCAGTCGCACTGTAAGCACACCTAAGTCAAGTTACTTATATTTGCGCAGGACGGCTAATAGGCGGCCCTGTATCTGCACGTCCCCAGCTGGAACTATAATTGGCTGCAAGGCGGGATTAGAAGGCTGGAGCCGAATTTTGCCTCCTGGTTCGCGGTAGAGGCGCTTGAGCGTTGTCTCAGTGCCCTCCACCAGCGCTACAACGATTTCGCCGTCACGCACTTCGTCGCCGCGCTCCAGCAGAACCATGTCTCCGTCGCAAATATGGTCCCCGATCATAGACTCGCCGCGCACTTCCAGGGCGAAAGTGCCGGGGTGGCCGATAAAATCTGCGAAGCTGAGCGTGGCGTGCTGCTCGACCGACTCCACCGGCAATCCCGCGGCGATGCGCCCGAGCAGTGGAATTTCGAGTGCGCCGGCTTCACGATGGCGGCGGTTCTCCTGCACGTATTTGGGACCTAGTTCAAGCGAGCGGCTCTGGTTGAAGCCGCGCTTCAAGTAGTTCTTAGTGGTGAGCGCGGAGATGTGCTTGTGCACGGTGGCGAGTGACGCCAAATTCAGCCCTTGCGCCAGTTCTTCATAGCTGGGGCTGTAGCCGTGGTCGTCGACGAATTTCGCGACTAGATCGAGTACTTGCTTTTGACGGCGGGTGAGAGCCATGGGTGCCACTCCTCTTCTTTCTTGCGTCTTTCTTGCTTTCTTCTTTCTTATTGTGGGCGAAGAAAAAGGGAAATGCAAGCGGTGCGGCAAAGACTTTCAGGAGTCTCCCTGGGGGCGCATGTAGATGGTCCGGGTGGGAAATGGCATCTCGATGTTCTCCTCCCGCAGGCGCTTCAGTATACGTTTTCTCAGCTCGTGGCGCACGCGGAACTGATCGTTGAATTCCTGTACGCTGTATCCGAGGGTGAAGCCCAGCGACGAATCGCCAAAGCCTGGATCGAAGCTAACGCCTGGAGCGGGCTCGGCCAACATGCCGGGAACCTCTCGCGTGGCGGCCTGGACGACTTCGAGAAGCACCCGCTCGACCCGATCCGGGTCGCTGTCGTAAGACACGCCCACCTGAATGGACACTCCCACGCGCTTCTCCGGCAAATAAAAGTTGGTCACGATGGCCTGCCCCAGCTTGTTATTCGGAATAATAATCATGTTATTCGCCAGTGCCCGGATGGTAGTGCTGCGCCAACCGATATCTGTCACATAACCTTCCTCGCCCGAGTTGAGGCGAATGTAATCGCCCAGCCGGACTTGCCCGGCGACCGCCACATAGAAGCCGGCGAACAGGTTCGAGAGGGTGTCCTGCAAGGCCAAAGCTACCGCCAGGCCACCCACTCCCAAAGCGGTCAGTACCGGCGTGATCGAAATGCCCAGCAGGTTTAGCAGCATCAAGATGCCGACGATGATCACCGTTACTTGGGCAAGCGTTTGGGTCAACGTGGTCACAGGGAGCGCGCCTGGAATGCCGCTGCCGTAGAGGCGTATGAGGGCGCCTGCCAGCCGCGCACAAATAATAGTGAGCGACAGGATCCACAACACCAGCAAAAGGCGGCCAATCCAGAGCGTAGGGCGCCTGGGCAAATCCGACGATTGCATGGCGAGGTGCGTACCGAGGATCAGCACCCAGATCATGAACGGACCGCGGAACGCATTCATTACGATCTGGGCCGCGGCCCCTTTACTGCGCAACGCCCAGTTGCGCAACACGCGCACCATCAGGCGCTTGGCGATATAGCCGGCTGCCAGAGTAAGCGCCAGTACGCAAGCTGGAACGATGAGTTGCTCCCAGTGTCGCGCCAGAAATTGTTGAGTTCCGGCAAATCCGTTCATTCAGCTTCCATCATACCCGCGCGCGCCGCTTTCCTCTGCACGCGGCATGGCGGCTGCGCGTCAATCGTTTGTGAGGATATTTCCCATTCTGCCGGCTCTGGCGCTGGCCACCGGCATGTGGGCTTCGGAAGCTTCCCAGCTATACAAGAAGGCGCGCCAAGCTGAGAAGGCCGGCCATGTTGCGCAGGCCTATCTGCTGTACGCGGAAGCGGCGGCGTTGGAGCCGAATAACCACCGCTACTGGTCGCGCAGCGTGGCGCTGCAGTCGCGGGCGGCCTTGGAATCCAAGGCGACCCCGCAGGCTGTAATCGCGGATGCCGCGGCACTTGCGCCGGAGCCGGAAGTATTATCCGCCGCTACCGCCCAAGACCTGGCCGAAGCTCGCCAGCCGCTGCCTCCCAGCAAGCTAAACGCCCAGCCGGTGCTGAGGGATTTCAACCTCCGCGCCAATGCTAAGACGCTGTTTGAAAACGTGGCGCGCGCCTACGGCCTGGATTGTGTTTTCGACGGCGACTACCAGGCCGCTCAACCGATCCACTTTCAAATGGACCAGGCCGATTACCGCGAGGCTTTACACGGGTTAGAGGCGGTCACCGGTTCCTTTATCGTGCCGATTTCCGATCATATTTTCATGGTAGTGAAGGACACTGCCCAAAAGCGAAAAGAGGAGGAGCCCTACGCTGCCGTGGCGATTCATCTGCCCGAGCCCACCACACAGCAGGACTTGACCGCCATGATCACCGCGGTGCAGCAGGCCTGTGGAATACAAAAGGTCGCCTGGGACAGCCACACCAATACGGTATTGCTGCGGGATGCGGTTTCCAAGGTACTGCCAGCGCGGCAGCTTTTCCAAGACTTGTTATATCCCCGTGCGCAGGTTTTGGTAGAGATGGACTTTCTGGAGGTGAACAAGACCAGCACCCTGAACTACGGGCTGCCGCTGCCAAGTTCGTTTCCGCTATCATCCTTCAGCACCTTCCTGAACAATGTACCGCAGGTGGCTCAAAACGTTTCTAGCATGCTGCGTTTCGGCGGCGGGGCAGGCCTGATTGGGGTCGGAATCGCGAACCTGACGCTGGTCGCCTCCCTGACCAAGTCCGACAGCAAGCTTCTGCTGCACGCCAGCGCGCGTTCCATGGATGGCCAGCCAGCCACCATCCACGTGGGCCAAAAATATCCCATTGAGACCGCCGGCTATTTCGGACCGGCCAGTTTCAGCGGAGCGGGATCCTACCAGCCCCCGCCCTCCTTCACTTTCGAGGATCTGGGCCTTTCGATGAAAGCTACGCCCCACGTGCATGGCTCGGAGGAAGTAACCCTAACCGTGGAAGCCGAATTCAAGGTGCTCGGAGGCACGGCGTTGAACGGAATTCCCGTAATCTCCAATCGCTCCCTAAAATCGGACGTGACTGTAAAGATGGGGGAGTGGGCGGTGGTGGCGGGGTTAATCGACATTGAAGACGCGCGCACCATTGCGGGCATCGCGGGCCTGTCCGGGATTCCGGTGCTAGGACCGTTGACGAGTTCCGTGACCAAGAATAAGAGCTCGGACCAAGTCCTGATCCTGCTGCGGCCAACACTGTTGACAGTGCCTCCAGATCAATCTATGATTCACGTTTTCCGGATGGGCGCGGAGACACGGCCGTTGACGCCGCTGTAGGAACGTCCTCCCGGCCTTGGGCTAACGCTTCTGGCACTTGGCACAGAAGTGGGTACCGCGCTGCGCCACCAGCGTTCGACGAATGGGCGCGCCGCAGGTGACGCAGGGCTCTCCCGTGCGCTGGTAAACGCGATGCTCGAACTGGAAAAATCCGCGGCGGCCTTCCGCGTCCACATAGTCGGAAATTGATGAGCCGCCTTTCTGGATGGCTTCCGTCAACACTTCCACCATAGCCTGATGCAGGCGTTGCACGCGCTCCGGACGCAATCGCGCTGCAATCGCCAGAGGATGAATGCCCGCCCGGAACAGGGCCTCGTCGGCGTATATATTGCCTACGCCGCGAACAAAGTGCTGATCCAGCAGCACGGATTTTATGCGCGCTTTGCGGCGCTTCAGGCGCGCGGCAAACTCCACGATGGTTACTTCCAGGGGCTCCGGGCCAAGCTTTTCCAAGCGAGCCGGCAATCCGTGGCTGACTTCCAGCCTGCCGAACTGGCGCGGATCCTCATAGCGCAGCACGCCGCGATCGAGGTTCACTACCGCGTGTGTGTGGCGTCCAGGCGTGCCTCCTAACAGCAGTTTTCCGGTCATGCCGAGGTGCACTACGAAGCAGTACCCGGCATCCAAATCGATGACGATGAACTTGCCACGCCGGCGGATGCCTCGGATCTTCCTCCCTGCCAGCGCTGCGCTCATCTGGCCGGGATCGCCACGCAGGATGCGCGTGCACGTAAATTCGACGGAGACGATGCGGCGGCCCACGATGCGGGCAATGGATCGCGCGACAGTTTCCACTTCGGGAAGTTCAGGCACGTTTGGCCACGTCGATTAGAATGTCGTCGCCATCCACTTGCACTGGGTAGGCGGGAACTTTCTTGGTGGGGTCGAAATCGTAGGCGCCGGTTTGGCAGTCCCATTCCCAGGCGTGCCACGGACAGACCACGTGGTTGCCATGCAGGGCTCCCTGCCCTAACGGTCCGCCGCGGTGCAGGCACGTGCCGCCGATCGCGCTCAAGCGGCCGCCCACGTTACACAACGCATAAATATCGTCGCCGATGGTGATCTCGGTTAACGAATCCGCGGGTAACTGCGAGAGGCTGGCAACTTTGACGAATGACATTGCTCAGACCATTTTACTCAACTGCTGCGCCGCGATCAGGACAGGATCCCACACGGTCGCGAAGGGTGGCGCGTAGGCCAGGTCCAACTGCTGCAAATCCTCCACACGCATGCGATTGTGCAAGGCGGTGGCGATTACGTTGATGCGCCCTTCGACGCCATCTTCGCCCCACGCCGATCCACCCAGCAGGCGGCCCGTTGCCGCGTCCGCAACCAGTTCCAGCGTGATGGGCTTGCCGTCAAAATAACGTGGGCGGCTGCGGGCCGTGATGCGCGCGGAGACGGGCGAGAATCCCTCGCGCCGCGCCTGCTCGACGGACAGCCCGCTGAAGGCCACGCCCAAGCCGAAGACATTCAAAATGGCGGTGCCCACCACGCCGCCGAACCGGTCGCGGCGGCCGGCGGCGTTGGCGCCCGCCACCCGGCCCATTTTATTCGCAGTAGTGCCCAACGGAATGTACGCCGGCCGTCCCGTGACCAGGTGCAACGCTTCGGCGCAATCGCCCGCTGCGTAGACTCCGGCCAGGTTGGTCTCCATATGCTCATCTACGCGCAGCGCGCCAGTGCGTCCAATCTCCACGCCGGCCTCCGCCGCAAGTTCCACATTGGGCTGCAGCCCCGTGGCGAGGATCACCAAGTCGCGATCCGCCACGCTGGAGATGCGCGTGTTCAATTGCAGATCCACGCGAAAACGCTCCAACCGCTCTCGGACAGCCTTGGTCAGTTCCGCGTCCGCGCGGCCCAGCACGTGTTCGCCCTGTTCGACCACGGTGACTGCCAGGCCATTGCGCCGCAGCGCGTCCGCAGCCTCAAATCCGATATACCCGGCGCCAATCACCAGAGCCCGTTTCGGCTGCTTGTCGCGCAGGTATTGCTTCAGGCGTTCGGCGTCGGCGAGGGTGTGCAGGGTGAAAACGTAGGGCAGAGTTGCGTCTTCGAATTCCGCGGCTCGCGGACGCGCGCCAGTGGCGATTACCAGACGGTCGTAATGCACGCGCTCGCCGCCGGCGCCATCGAGGACCACTTCACGGCGCGGATGCGAGATGGAAATCACGCGCGCGCCGGTGCGTACCTGGATATTGCGCTCCTTGCTAAAGTACTCGGGCGTGTAGACCACGAGTTCTTCGGCGCGGCGTACGCGTCCCTCGAGATAATACGGCAGGCCGCACGCGCCATAGGAGATGTTGGCGCCTTGTTCCAGCACCACGATTTCAAGGCTGGGATCGATGCGCCGTGCGCGGGCGGCGGCGCTCAGGCCCGCGGCCACGCCGCCAATCACCAACAGCCGCATGGGCGGCTATCCCTCTTTCTTCATCTGCTCGACGAAGCTCAGGATATCGAAGGTCTTGATGGCGCGGTCCGGGAAGAAGCTGTTCACGGCATCCTGCTCATCGGTGAACAAGTCGAACACCGTGGCAAGTTTGGTCATCACAAGAAGCTCAATATTGCGGCGATTCAGGTTCAGCAGCTTGAGCGCGCCGCCGGCCTTGCGCTGGCTGGTGGCGCACATCACCAGCGCACCTAAACCGGTGCTGTCGATGTAGTCCACGTGGGCTAAGTTGAGGATTACATACTTTGATCCGGCGGCTGCCAACGCCGTGACTTTGTCGCGCAATGCGCCGGCCTCCTGGCCCACCGTGATACGGCCCTTGGCATCCAGAATTACAATTCCTTCGTGCTCGCGCTGGCTAAGTTCTAGGCTCATGTCAAACCGGCATCTTGAAGCCGACCATGGCTTCCACTTGTTCGATAGCGACCATTTCAATGGCGTCCCACGGGCAACCGTCCAGAAAAGCGCCGTCCGGACCCTTGCTGACGCACTTCTTGCAGCCGATGCAGAGCACAGGATCCACCTCAATGCGGCCGAAGGGCGGATGGTCCTCATCGGGCACCCAATACATGCAGCCGGCCACCGGGCAATACGGTACGCAGGCCGGCGATCCGGCGCAGCCCGTGCAACACTCGGTGATGATCGCCAACTCTTTGGGCCGCTTTTTTCGCGGCGTGGCGATGCCCTCCGACTTGGGCTCCATCTTGACGACAGCAACGGCGGACATGCCAAGAATTATGACATAGTCGGGGACGCTTGTGGTGCACGCATTGGTGCGTAGCGTGTCGCTACAGACTAAACTTAAAGCCTCTAGCTGCGTGTTCCGACAGGGAACATAGGCGTGATTTCGGAACTGACATGAGTGGGTTTATGAATCTGAAACTTATTTAGGAGTAATAAGCTATGAAGCTGGTTTTGTTCGCACTGGCATGCGCCGCGCTCTCGCCGCAGCTACACGCCGACGATTGGACCGGACACTGGGTGATGCAGGCGCCTAGCGGTTCAGTCACACCCGCACCCGGCCCGCCCGGCCGCGGAGGGGTTTCACTTTGGCTGAAAGCCGATGGCGCGCGCTTGACCGGATATATCTCGGGGCGCGGCGGCGAGACAGCCCTCTCCGAAGGCAAGATCGAGGGCGATCATATTTCGTTCGTGGTTGTCACGGATTTCTACGGCGAGGAACGGCGGGCCAAATATGCGGGTATTTTGTCGAACGCAGAATTGAAAATGACGCTGCCAGCTATGGGCCCCCGCGGTGCGCGCGACGTGATTCTCACCCGCGTTTCGACCGCCGATCCTCCGCCCCTGCCTCCGCCGACACCAAAGATCACTATACCTGCCGCCAAGGATGTGCCTTATGACGGCCTGGCTAAAACCCCGCCCATGGGTTGGAATAGCTGGAACAAATTCCGCGACCAGGTAAGCGACCAACTGGTGCGGCAAGTGGCCGATGCCATGGCCAAGAACGGCATGAGGGACGCCGGTTACCGATACGTCAACATCGACGATACCTGGGAAGCGGCGCGCGATGGGCAGGGAAACATCCAGACCAACGAGCGTTTCCCCGATATGAAAGCGCTGGCCGACTACATCCACGGCAAAGGTTTGAAGTTCGGCATCTATTCATCGCCGGGTCCCAAGACTTGCGCAGGTTACGAAGGCAGCTACCAGCATGAAGAGCAGGATGCCAAGAGCTACGCCGCCTGGGGCGTGGATTATCTGAAATACGACTGGTGCAGCGCCAGCCAGGTATACGACTACCATTCGATGCCGGCGGTTTACGCCAAGATGGGCCTGGCTTTGGAAAACTCCGGCCGACCGATGGTTTTCAGCCTGTGCCAGTACGGCGTGTTCAAAGTGCAGCAGTGGGGCGCCAACGCCGGAGGCAATCTGTGGCGCACGACCGGCGATATCAGGGATACATGGCAATCGATGTCGGAGATCGGATTCGAACAGCAGGCAGGCCTTGAACCGGCGGCCGGTCCGGGCCACTGGAACGACCCTGACATGCTCGAAATCGGCAATGGTGGCATGACCGATACCGAGTACCGCACACATATGAGCCTGTGGTCGATTTTGGCCGCGCCCCTGCTGGCCGGCAACGATCTGCGCAGCGTGCCGCCCAATATCCTGGCGATTCTGACCAACAGCGAGGTGATCGCCATCGACCAGGATGCGCTTGGCAAGCAGGGCAAACGCGTGGCTAAGAACGGCGATCTGGAAGTTTGGGCGCGGCCTCTGGCAGGCGGCTCCTGGGCCGTAGGCTTGTTCAACCGCGGCAACGCTTCGGCAAAGGTTACGTTTCACGCCGCCGACGTCGGGCTGACGCGCCTGACCAAGATCCGCGACCTATGGGCCCATGCCGACCAGAAAGCCGCGGCTGAATACTCCGCGGAGGTACCCTCGCACGGCGTGGCCATGCTTATGGTGCGGGGGAAATAGCGGATATATCTTGCACTAATCGAGACCCGTTATTTGGGTGAAGACCGGTTTCAAAGCCGGATAGATTGCCCCATACACCCGATGCCCCTTGGCATAGAAGGCGGCTTGCTCGGGCCTCGGAGCGAGCGAATCCACTTCACGGATGGCGGCGCGGCAGACTTCGGGAACCGATGCGTACTCGCCAGTGCCTGCCAGGGCCAGCAGCGCCGCGCCGTAAGCCGAGCCCTCCTGCGTTTCGAGCGTCACCACTTTCTTATTTAGAACGTCTGCCAACAGTTGACGCCAGAAGGGGCTGCGCGCCCCGCCTCCGGAAGCGCGCACCGACGCGACAGGCACGCCGAGCTCTTCGATGATATCGAGACAATCGCGTTGGCTGTAGGACACGCCTTCGATGACCGCCCGGATCAGGTCGGCGCGCGTGTGCCGCGCAGTGAGGCCGATCCATCCGCCGCGCGCCGCGGCGTCCAGGTGGGGAGTGCGCTCCCCCATTAAATAAGGGAGCCAGAATAGCCCTTGCGCGCCCGCGGGCGCCGCGGCGGCCTCGGCAGTTAACGCATCGTATTCGGCGCCGGGCGCGAGTTGATTACGGAACCATTGCAGGCTGAGGCCCGCGCCCTGGGTCACCCCCATCACGTGCCACTTGTCGCGCACGGCGTGGCAGAAGGTATGGACCCGACCGGCCGGATCGTAGGCCACCTTCTCCATGTGGGCGAAGACTACGCCCGAGGTGCCCAGCGTGCAGGAAACGATCCCAGCTTCGACGATTCCATTGCCAACGGCGCTGGATGCCTGGTCGCCGCCGCCCGCCACTACGGGTGTGCCTGCGGCGAGCCCGGTCGCTTCGGCCGCAGAGCGCGTGACTCGTCCGGTGACGTCGCTCGATTCGTAGCAGGTGGGCAGGATGGCGCGGTCGAGGCCCAAACGGTCCATCATTTCGAAGGACCAGCGTCGCGCGACTACATCGAACAGCGACGTGCCGGAAGCGTCGGAAACGTCACTGGCGTATTCGCCCGTGAGTTGGAAGCGTAGGTAGTCCTTGGGCAACAGCAGGCGCCGAATACGTCCGAAGGAGGCCGGTTCGTTATCCCGCACCCATAACAGTTTGGGCAGCGTAAAGCCGGTCAGCACCGGATTGGCGGTATACTTCAGAACATTTTCGCGGCCGACGGTTTGATTGATGGCATCCACTTGCGGCTGGCTACGCTGATCGCACCAAATTAGTGCGGGGCGGATCACCGCGCTGGCCCGGTCAAGAATCACGAGGCCGTGCATCTGGCCCGAAAGACCGATGCCGTGGACCTGGGAGCCGTCAATGCCGGCCTGGGCTAACGCGCCGCGAATAGCCACGCGGGCGGCGTCCCACCAGTTCTGAGGACGCTGTTCCGCCCACTGCGGGCGCTCCATCCGGATCTCTTCATGCACTGCCGTGAAACCCGCGGCCACACGGCCCTGAGCGTCTACGACGAGGGCGCGCGTGCCGCTGGTGCCTACATCGATTCCCATCCACATGATTGATTCCTATGCGGCGCCATTCGCCGGGCGGGCTTCCACCCATGGCAGGCAAGCGGCGCCGAACAAGCCGGCTTCGTTGCCCAGAGTGGCTCGCTCGATGCGCGTGGCCGTGGTGCGAAAGCTGAACGAGCGCCGCCGCACTTCTGCCAGCATGGGCGGCGCGAACAAGTCCCACGCAGCCAGCACGCCGCCGCTTAGCAGATACAACGGAAAGTTGAAG
>Ga0209839_10001882_pt1 | contig 10558 bp, 11 predicted proteins | sample OrgsoiDNA2013050_FD_185800 | JGI IMG/M metagenome (GOLD analysis project Ga0209839, IMG submission 185800) | Permafrost soil microbial communities from the Arctic, to analyse light accelerated degradation of dissolved organic matter (DOM) -... | ecosystem: Environmental > Terrestrial > Soil >... | reverse complement strand
ACGACACGCCGCAGCGGCGGGACAATCATTTCAGGTAGGCCGCGAGCCGCCGCGGGTCCTCGATCCCTTGGTGGAGGTAGCCATGTTTCCTGGGATGAGCGCGTCAATCCGGATTGGGGTGCCTTCCGCGATGGACCGGGAGGGGATTACGGGCCCCGGCATGTGGTGGCTCACCGGCGGATGTCGTCCCATTGCCGTGGGGGACTGCGGCGGACGACCGAGAACAGGCCGCGTTAGGCGCATTCGACTTTTGCGGCTTACCCGCCTCGGGCGTGACCGCTAGCGACGTGCTCAGCCTGTCACCCACGCAAGGATCTGCTGATTGACCTCGTCCGGCTTCTCCACGTGCAGGAAATGGCCGGCACCTTGTACCACCTCCGTGCGAGAACCGGGCGCGAGCGCGCGGCCGGCATCACTAACCAGGTCCGCTCCGATGCAGCCATCGTTACTGCCGTGCAGGTAAAGGGTCGGCCGCTCGGCCAGCCGCAGCGTGGCCTGTTCCTCCAGTCGGTAAGCTGCGGCGTCGGTCGAATCGGTCCCGATGCCTACCGCCCTGTAGTAGCCGAGCGCCGCCGTGAGGTTGGCGGGCTGCCGCAAGGACTCCTTGACGTCCGCGAGATGCCCGGCCGCGTCGTAGCCGGGCGACCAGTCCCGCCACAACCGGTCAATGAACGCCATCCCGTCGGCCGCCACGACTTTTTCGGCGTCGGCCAGCGGATCCCGGAAAAGGAACACATAGAAAAAACGCTTGAGCTGCTCGTAGTCGCTGAACAACACGGGATCCAGTGCGAGGGGCGGCACGGCCAGCGTCACCAGGCGGCGCCATCGGTCCGGGGCGAACGCGACCGCTCCGTAGGCGGTTTCGGCGCCCCAGTCGTGACCGACCAGCACGGCCCGGTCATCGCCGCCCAGGACCTCATGCAAGGCGGTGGCATCGGCGACCAGCGCACCCATCCCATAGCATCCGTCGCTCGGCACCGCAGACGGCGCGTAGCCGCGCATGAAGGGCGCGACGGCGTGAAAGCCGGCCTCCGCCAGTTCGGGCAGCAGATAGCGCCAGGTGCGCGCGGTGTCGGGGAAGCCGTGCAGGCATAGCGCCAGCGGGCCTGCCCCGCCGGCTTCCAGCAGCCCGAATTCCAGGTTGTTCGCCTGGACCGTGCGAGCCCGCAAGGCGGGGAGCTCGGCTTTGCCGGGCTTGTCGTGCACCGTCCGCTGGGCCGCCAAGGCCGGATTGGTCGGTATTCCTGCCACGTCATTGGATCGTAGCCGGACCCAGCTTCCGTCGGTGGCCACTGAGGCCCCCGGCGCGCGGTGTCGCGGCGCTGTAGGGTAGTAAGTCAGGATATAGACCATTAACGAACAACAGCGGGGAGACCCAGCGTGAGATTACGGGCAGCCATCGTCGCCACGGCAGCCTTCGGCGCGATCACGGTGCTCGCCGCGCCCGCCGTCGCCGCGCCCGCCGTCGGCGCGGCCGTGGCCGGCCAGACGACCGCGCCAGCTGGGGCCGCCGGGTGCCTGCGGGTGCAGACACTGACATTTACCCGCGCGCAGGACGTTGCGGCGCTGCATCACTGGACCCCCGCCAGGATGAAGGCCGCGAAGGGCTTCAGCCGGGCGGCGCTGCGCAAGCTGGCCAGGTCGCAGCGGCCGCCAACGGCCGCGCGGCCGGCCTCGGCCACGCAGTGCGTGCCCGCGGCCGGCCTGAGCAGGGCCGTGGCCGCGACCGCGCCGCGGCCAGTAACGTCGACCACGGCATCCAGCGGGTACCCGACAGTCGGCAAGTTCACCTTCGACGCCGACGGCGTGCTGAGCCTGAACTGCACCGCGACGGTGATCAGCGGGACTGCGGCGACCAACAACCAAGAGCTGATCGTGACGGCGGCCCACTGCATCGAGGGGACCACGGGCGGCATCCCCTACACCAGCACTGACCTGGCCTTCTCGCCCATGTGGCACGACAACAAGGCTCCCTACGGGACCTGGACGGTAAAGAAAGTATTTCTCAACGGCGGCTGGATGAAATGCACTATCCCGCTGGTAGATTGCAGTACCAATCCGCTAGATGATTACGCGGTCATCGTTCTTAACCCGCAGAATGGCAAGGGCGTGGGGGACATCACGGGAGCCGATGGCTGGAGTGTTAATCAGCCCGATGCCGTCAGCAACGTGACCATAGCCGGAATCCCCGGCAACAGCTCCGACACCCTGACCAGCGTCGCCAATACGGCCACCGTTATCGAGTCGGGCAACCTGTACCGTAAGGCCGCCACCCCGGGACTCACCGACGGTTCAAGTGGCGGCCCGTGGTTCCAGGCCTTCAGCACCACGACCGACCGCGGCGTGCTGCTCGCGGATACCGGCGGCTATGAGCAGGGTGGCCCGGCTAGCGGCAGTCCGTCCTATGCCGACTACTGGACAAGCAACTTCTCGGCGGTGGTCAAGGGCGCGGTTAGCTACGAGGGGTGAGCTCGGTATGACGAACCGCAAGGTCGGAAGGTGACAGGGTAGTCGGTCGCCCTCAGCACGGCCCGGCTGCCGCCTCCCGGGCGCGCTGGACCCGGCGTATGCTCCTGTCATCGGCAGCCACGCCTGCCTGATCCGAGCTACGCCAGCCCGGCGCTGGAAGTAGTGTCCGAGGACAAGAGCGGCGCAGCCCTCGCGTGGGTTCTCTTCCCCCTGCTTCCATCGTGATCACCTGACGGTGGCCAGGCGCCGGGACAGGGCCACCGGATTGTAGGGCACGATGTCTCACGACAAGATCAAGGCAGCCGCTCGCAGGCGCATGGCGGAAACGGGCGAGCCGTATGCCACCGCCCGGCGCGAGGTTCTCAAGGAGCACCCGGCGGACAGATCCCGGCTCCCGCTCCCGGACACCAAGCGGTTCGCGATTAGCTACCGCGAGAATTGGCTGGAGACCGTTCTGAACGGCGCTCTCCGGCTGCGTCCCGATGCATCCGGGGTGGAGGTTGACCCTGCGGAGGTCCGGGTTCGGATGGGCTGGGCCTTCAGGCTGGACATGCCGCGGGCCGCTATCCGCTCCGCCGGTCGATCGCAGGCCCGGCTCAGAGGAACGACTGGTGTGCACGGCCATTCGGGGCGGTGGCTGGTGAACGGCTCCGCCGACGGCCTGGTGGAACTCACAATCGAGCCACCCTGCTACATCGAGCGCCAGCTCAGCACCTTGTACCGCAGAGAGAAAGTGAATTCACTTACCCTGAGCCTCGTCGACCCCGGCGGCTTCATCGCCGCCCTCGAACATGATGGGCACACGTAAGTTCACTTCGTCATGCGGCGTCCAGGGCGGTGAGCTGCTCCGTGGTGAGTTCCAGGTCCAGCGCCTGCGCGGCTTCCCGGTAGCGCGTGACCTTGGTCGTCCCGATCAGCGGGATCATCCGGGGCGAGTGCTGCGCGGCCATCCAGGCCAGCACCACCTGGCCGGGCTGGCCGCCGGTCTCGGTCGCGACGGCGTCCAGCGCGGCCAGCCGGCGGCCCGCCGCGTCCCCGGCATACGGGCCCATCCCCTGGTGTCCCGGGCGCTCGGCGGCCGGCGCGTCGTAGAGGCCCTTGAGCAGCGGGGAGTAGGCGACCAGGCTCAGGTCCTCGCGCTCGCGCAGGTAGTCGAGCTGCTCGGCGTCCACGATCGAGGACTGATCCAGGCCGGCGCGGCGCTGGAGGTAGGAATGCTGCTGCTGCAGCGCCGCCGGCTGCGGCCAGCCGTTCGCCGCGCACAGGCTGCGAATGCGCTCCAGCCGCCAGGTACGCACGTTGGACCAGCCCAGGTAACGGACCTTTCCCTCCTGCACGAAGTCCGCGAGGGTCTGGAGCGTCTCCTCCAGCGGGGTCGAGCGGTCGTCGACGTGCACGTAGTACAGGTCGATGTGCGCTACGCCGAGGCGGCGCAGGCTGCCCTCCAGGGAGGTCCGCAGCGTCCCGGCCGCGGCCCCGACGAACTGCGCCGCGCCCCAGTCCGCGACGTCCGACCCGGCCGGCCAGACGGCGTCCAGGTCCCGGATCCGGCCGGTGCCCTTGGTGGCGATGAACGTCCGGTCGCGCCGGCCGGTGCGGGCGAGCCAGCGCCCGATCAGCTCCTCGCTCTGACCGCCCGGCGTCCCCTTGGCCCCCCACCAGGCGTAGCAGTCGGCGGTGTCGAGGAACGTGCCGCCGTCGGCGGCGTAGCGGTCCAGCAGCGCGAACGACGTCTCGTCGTCGGCGAGCGTCCCCATGCCCATGCAGCCGAGCGCGAGCCGGCTGACCTTCTCTCCGGTGGCGCCGAGCTCGATGGTTTTCATACGGATTCCTTCTCGGTTTCGAGGGCCGTGGTTTCGAGGGCCGTGGTTTCGAGGGCCGCCGTGTAGACCCCGATTTTGTGGTCGAGGGCCGCGAGATGGCCGCGCAGCCGCTCGAGGGTGCTCAGTAGCTCGGCGCGATGGGCGACCAGCACGTCGACGCGGCCGCGGATCGTGTGCTCGCCCTGCCGGGCCAGGGCCATGAAGCGCTGCATGTCCTCGATCGGCATGCCGGTCTCCCGCAGCAGCATGAGGAAGATGATCGAGCCCAGGTCGCCGTCGGTGTAGCGGCGATGCCCGCTCACGGTCCGGCCGACGGGCGCCAGCAGCCCGATCCGCTCGTAGTACCGCAGCGTGTGCCGGGTGATGCCGGTGCGCTCGGCAGTCTCCTCGATCGTGAGCCCCTGGACGTCGTCCGCCTGATCAACCATAAGGACCACGGTAGGAGTTCGAGCGCACTCGAAGTCAACCGCCGCGCCCAACTCGCTCGGGTTGTTCCGGCTCCCTAACCGGGTAGATCATGAGTCGACCCAGAAAGGGGTGCGTTATGGAATATCCGGTTCAGTTCTCTGTTGACTACCCCGACCGGCCGCTCAATCGGCTGAGCACGGCTTTCCGCATCTTCGTGGTGATCCCGATCGCGATCGTGCTCGGCGCTGTGTCCGGCGAAGGACTGTCGACGGCCTCGTCCCATTCCCACGGAACCACGGCCATGCCTCTGGGCGCTGGGGGTCTGCTGTTCTTGGGCCCGCTGCTCATGATCTTGTTCCGGAAGAAGTACCCCCGGTGGTGGTTCGACTGGAACCTTGAGCTGCAGCGGTTCGCCAACCGGGTCACGGTCTATCTGGCGCTGATGGACGACCGGTACCCGTCCACCGACGATCACCAGTCCGTTCACCTGGACTACCGCTACCCGGATGACCTTAACCGGTGGCTGCCGCTGGTGAAGTGGCTGCTGGCGATCCCGCACTACGTGGTGCTGTTCTTCCTCAACATTGCGGCGTTCGTGGTCGTGATAGTGGTGTGGTTCGCCATCTTGTTCACCGGCAGTTACCCCAGGGGGATGTTCGGCTTCGTCGAGGGAGTCATCCGCTGGAATATCCGGGTGACCGGCTACGCACTGACCCTCGTTACCGATCAGTATCCGCCGTTCCGGCTAGCCCCGTAACGCGATGACTGAGGACTCCCCGGGCCCGATGGCCGGCAAGACCGCACTGGTCACGGGGGGAACCGGCGGCATCGGCAGGGCCACCGCCCTCGGCCTGGCCGCGCTCGGCGCCCGCGTCGGCATCACCGGCCGGGACAAGGCGCGTACCCGGGCCGCCGCGGCCGAGATCGCCCGCGAGTCCGGCAGCCCCGCAGTGGACGCCTTCGCCGCCGACATGTCCTCCCAGGCCGAGGTCCGCAGGCTCGCCGCCGCCGTCCTGAGCGCCTACCCGCGGCTGGATGTGCTGGTCAACAACGTGGGCGGGTTCTGGGCCACCAGGCATGTCACCGCCGACGGGCTGGAGCACACCTTCGCTGTCAACCACCTCGGCGGGTTCCTGCTCACCGACCTGGTCCTCGACCGGCTCAAGGCCAGCGCCCCCGCCCGGGTCGTGACCGTCTCGTCCGGCGCCCAGGCCACGGGCAGACTCAACTTCGACGACCTGCAGGGCAAAAGCAGGTACTCCGGGCAGCAGGCGTACAGCCAGTCGAAGCTCGCCAACGTAGTGTTCACCTACGAACTCGCCCGCCGTCTGGACGGCACCGGCGTCACAGCCACCGTCCTGCACCCCGGCGTCGTGCGCACGGCGTTCGCCGCCGAGGACCCGTCGCCGCTGGCGAAGGTCATGATCCCGTTGTCGCGACCGTTCCTGAAGACACCCGCGCAGGGTGCGGCCACCTCCATCTACCTGGCATCCGCACCCGAGGTCGAGGGTGTCACCGGCCGGTATTTCGCCAACCGCAAGCCGAAGACCTCGAACAAGGCTTCCTACGACACCGCCGCCGCAGCGCGGCTTTGGCAGATCAGCGCCGACCTGGTCGGCCTCGTCACCGACGCGTAACCGCGGGCGGGACTTCCGCCACCGACAGCGCCTCGACTAGTCCGGCAGCACTGCCAGCCGCAGCCGTCGCAGCCGGTCCGGATCGGCAATCACCTCGATGGCAGTGATCTGGCGCGCGGCGCTGACCGTCAGGGCCAGCACGACCTGCAGTCGGCCGGCGGGCGCGAATACGATGCCCACGGCCCCGCCCACCAGGGCCAGCCGGGATTGGCCGCCCCGTCCGGAGGACGCAAGCGCGCCCCTGGCGACCATGTCCGCGCCCCGGAGCAGCACCGGCTTTCCGGACGGGGCGGCGGCGGCATCGGCTGTCAGCGTTACCTCGGAGTCCAGCAGGGCGACGAGGGCTGAGAGGTCGCCGCCGCGGGATGCGGCGAGGAACGCGGTGGCCACCTCCCGCTGGCGGGCGAGGTCGGCGGCGCGATCCGGGCTGGGCGCACCGCGTACCCGGCGCCGGGCCCGGCTGGCGAGCTGCCGAGTCGCGTCTGTCGAGCGCCCGAGCAGGGCCGCCACCTCGGTGAACGGCATGGCGAACATGTCGTGCAGCACGAACGCGAGCCGCTCGGCCGGCGTGAGCGTGTCGAGCACGACCAGCAGGGCGAGGCCGACCGAGTCCGCCAGCACAGCCTCGTCCTCCGGATCGCCGGCCCGGCCGGCCGCGCCAGCCCGGCCAGGGCCGGCCCCCGCGCCGGTCCTGGCAGCCGCCTCCACGGCACCCGGCCAGGAATCACCGACCGGTTCCTCATGCCGGTGCCGGCGCGACCGGAGCATGTTGAGGGACACCCGCGCGACGACTGTCGTCAGCCAGCCGCCGAGATTCTGCACCGCGCTGGTATCGGCACCGGTCAGCCGCAGCCAGGTGTCCTGGACCGCGTCGTCGGCGTCGGTCATCGAGCCGAGCAGCCGGTAGGCCACCGCCCGCAGGTGATCGCGGTGCTCCTCGAAGGCAACTGCCAGCCAGTCACTGTCGGCCATCTGTCACGTTCCCTCGTTGCCGGGTGTCACCACACTGACACCCGGCACCCCGCGGACGTGACATGCGGGGCGCATAGCGCGAGCCGGAGCGGGCCTTCGCCGGAAGGCCCATCGGTTGGGAGGAACGATGACGTCACGCATCCTGGTCACTGGCGGCACGGGCACGCTCGGGCGCCAGGTCGTTCCGCGCCTGCGGGACGCGGGCCGCGACGTACGGGTGCTCAGCCGGCGCACCCACGAGGCCGCGGGCGGTATCGAGTACGTGACCGGGGATCTGCTCAAGGACGAGGGTATCCAGGCCGCGGTGGACGGCGCCGGGATCATCGTGCACTGCGCGGGCAACCGCAAGGGCGATGACGAGGCGACCCGGAACCTGGTACGGGCTGCGTCGCGGGCCGGGGCGCAGCACCTGGTGTACATCTCGGTCGTCGGCGCTGACCGGATCCCCGTCGTCAGCGGCGTCGACCGTGCCATGTTCGGCTACTTCGCGTCCAAGCTAGCCGCCGAGCGCGTGGTGGCCGAGTCCGGCCTGCCGTGGACGACGCTGCGAGCCGCCCAGTTCCATGACCTGCAACTGACGGTGGCGCAGCAGATGACGAAGCTGCCGGTGATACCGGTCCCGGCCGGCGTCCGGTTCCAGCCGGTCGATGCCGGCGAGGTCGCTGCCCGGCTCGTGGAACTGGCGCTCGGCGCCCCGGCCGGGCTGGCGCCCGACATAGCCGGCCCGCGGGTGTACAGCATGGCCGATCTGCTCCGCGGATACCTGCGGGCCCGCCGCAAGCATCGGCTGATGGTGCCGGTCCGGCTTCCGGGAAAGGCTGCCCGCGCGGTCCGGGCCGGCGCGAATCTGGCTCCCGAGCGAGCAGTGGGTCACCGGACCTGGGAAGACTTCCTGGCCGAGCGGGTCCTTAACGAAGCCTGAACGGCAGGTATTCGTCCGGGTAGCTGCCAAGCCTTCCACCCTGAGGAGGGCAGGGAGCGCGACTGGCCGGGCGAGGCGAAGATCGCCGGGCGAGCTATCCCCGCTGGCCCGGTGGCCGCGGACGAGGCGGGCGGGCCGCCGGGCGGTGGCCGCGACGAGCTGAGCTCAGCAGTCCCGGGGCGAGGTCAGGTGACCAGGATCGTTGCAGCGAGCGCCATCCGGTGGTCCTTCGACCACGGTGGTCCCAGCGTTGCCCGCGGGCCGTGCAGCACCTCGCCCGCCCGCTCACCCAGGATGCGAGCCGCTTCGGCCTCGACGTCCCTGGCGTTCCAGAGGCGGACGTCCCAGCCTCGGTCGCGTGCGAGCCCGGCCAGCACCTGGCGGTACATGACGGAGTCGGCGCGGCTCTCGTATGGCACGTGACGCTGGACGGCGATGTCCGCAGGGAAGCCGGCGGGCCAGGCTCGGAGCGACATCGAGACGATCGGCTCGGGCAGCGCGGTCGCGATCTCGTCCAGAGCCGCCGACGTTGCCCGGGCCACGGACGCTCGCACGTCCGCCACCAGCGCCGCGAGAGCGTCGTCATCGAGGGGCTCCGCCAGCCGGTGGAGGAGGTGCGGGCCGCCCTCGTGGTGGATCGGCGCCGTCGGCACACCGGGCTCGATCAGCTCGATCCTCCGACGGTCCACGACCTTGTGATCCGCCGAGGCCGCGACGGCCACGGCCCAGCCGAGGTGATGGGCGATGCCGAGACGCATGCCACCGATTGTGCCTCGACTCGTCCAACGAGATGTCCCCGAACGCCGGATCGGGGCGCACGCGCCGAGCAGGGCGAACGTTGCCTGGCGCGGCACTAGTCCGGGTGGGACTCAAAGAGGAGCGTGAGGAGGCGGCGTCTATCGTTGCCCCGTTCGGGCCCCGGGAGCCGGCGCAGCCCCCAGCAGGACCTGCGCGGCTGATTGTCGCTTGCCAGCGATCCACGGCGCGCGAGCGGCCAAGGGCGTGATCCCCGGTTCATGTCGCCCGCCCGCGGGGCCGCACATGTCGGTGACCAAACCGATCAGGAATCGAGAAGTGCCGGTCACCGGGCCGCAGCTAGAGTGACCGCCATGAACATCAGCCAGGTCGATGTGACCCACGGCCCGCGGAGGTGACCATGACCGGCTCTTCCACTCAGGGAACCGTGCTGCATCCCGGCCGATACACTATTAAAAGCAGGTGGTAAATATGAAGACAATGACATGTAAGCAAATGGGCGGACCATGTGATGCCTCATTCCGCGGAAATAAGGCTGATGAGGTTATAAAAGCGCAAGATAGTCATCTCAAAGAAATGGTCGCAATGGGTGATGAAACGCACAAAAGCGCCCTGAAGAGTATGCAGGATAGGTGGAAGCATCCCGTATCAGGAATGGGGTGGTATAGAAAAACAAAGAAGGATTTTGCTGCTCTTCCAGAAGACTGATCGGTCATCAAGGCGTCCTCGCACGGCTGCAGGCCAGCGGCGCCGACGTCGTCCATAACCTGCACAGGCGGCACCGTGAGGCATTTCCTGAACCGCGAGGCCGCCGCCAGGAACGCCGCGAGCGTGACGCGTGAAATCGACCGCGTGTGGCACGTATGTGGCACGAACCCGCCGCCGCGGCGTTCCTGGACTGGCTCACCGCACGCGGACTGACCCTGGCCACCTGCACCCAGGCCGAACTCGACCAGTGGCTGGCCGGAACGTCCGGCCACCTGATCCGATCAGCGAACTTCGTCCGCTGGGCAGTCACCCGCCGGCACGCCTCCCGTCTCACCGCCCCCGCCTCACGCTGGACCGGCCCGTCCGGGCCGCTTGACCAGGATCGCCGGTGGGCAGACGCGCGCCGGCTCCTCCACGAGGAGGCATACCCCGCCGCCGATCGGGTCGCCGGGCTCCTCATCCTGCTCTACGCCCAGAAACTCAACGTCATCGCGCTCGCCCGGCGGCTCCATGCCCTCGGGATCAGCCCGCGGCAGGGCCGAAGCACCGCCCTGTTCACCCTGGCCGCCGACGTCCCGGCCGCCATCCTGGCCAAGACGCTCGGCATCCACGTCCAGGCCGCGATCCAGCGGCAGAAGATCTCCGCCGGGGACTGGGCCGCCTACGCCGCCGACGTCAGCCGCAGAAGCGGGCCGCGGCCCCTCCGTAGCTCTGTTCCGTTGGTGACAATGTCTACGGCGCCGGCAAGCCGAACTCCGGGCAACGACATTTCTTTCGGCACCGTCATGACCTTGGCCAGTCGGCCCAAGGGCCCGCCCGGCCGCTCAGCGGCAGACCCTCCGCCCTAGCTCCTTCAGCCAGAT
>Ga0209839_10001881_pt1 | contig 10558 bp, 13 predicted proteins | sample OrgsoiDNA2013050_FD_185800 | JGI IMG/M metagenome (GOLD analysis project Ga0209839, IMG submission 185800) | Permafrost soil microbial communities from the Arctic, to analyse light accelerated degradation of dissolved organic matter (DOM) -... | ecosystem: Environmental > Terrestrial > Soil >... | reverse complement strand
AGATGGAGCGGGAGACGGGACTCGAACCCGCGACGTCCAGCTTGGGAAGCTGGCATTCTACCACTGAATTACTCCCGCCCACAGCGTTTCACACTATACCATAGTCCCCTCACGATCTAGCTTCGCCCCAAACCAGCGGGTGCGCGACATGAAAATGAAGAAACCGCAGGGTCCTTTTTTGGTGGCTTATTTCTTAGCGTTGATATACGCCTAAGAACAGGAGGCTCGAACGATGTCGGATCCTTAACTCCAACTGGAGAAGCAGCGGGCAGAACTATTGAAGCGACTCAGCTCAGTCGGGGACTTACGGCGCGGTTCGATCACGGCCACTTCCGGTAAGTGCGGAAAGCCCACATGCCACTGTGCCAAACCGGGGAGCGTCGGCCATGGACCCAACTACCGGCTCACCCGGAAGGTACAAGGCAAGACCGTCACTGAAACCTTCGCATCTCCAGCCGCGCTAAAGAAGGCACAGCGTGAGGTGGCGGAGTTCCATCAGTTTCAGGATTTCTGTGAACAGGTTGTGGTTGTTAGCGAGCAACTCTGCGCGGTGCGCCCGGTTGAAGACACCTTGTCCCTGCAGGAAAAAAAACGGCGGAAGCGATCCGGCAGGAAGTCGAACGCGAAGTAAGCGCGCTGCTCCGGATGGTCTTTCAGGACCTCCGCAGAGCAGGCAGGCTGGACCTGGAAGCTGTCGAGATGGCGATGCGAGCCGCCATGCATCAAGCGGGGCTGCCGCACTGAGCCAGTTACTTCGATGCGAACCCCCAGGCCCGGACCAGCGGGAGGATTCCTTGCCCCTGCGGTCAGCGAGCGCGGTACCGCGAGATGCAGTCTCGGCGCGTGCTTACCGCAGTGGGCGAGGTCCAGTTCCTTCGGCCCTGGTATCTTTGTCCGCAATGCCATAGCGGGCAGGTCCCCGCCGATGTCGCTCTGGACGTCGAAAAGACAGATCTGTCTCCCGGTGTGCGCCGCATGTTGGCGCTGGTGGGTTCGGAGACGTCATTCGATCACGGTCGCCAGCAGATCGCATTATTCGCCGGTCTCGAAGTAACCACCAAAGCCGTCGAACGTACCGCCGAATCGATCGGCGCCGATATCGCCGGACGCGAACAGACCGCGGTGGAGCAGGCTCTGCAACTGCATCTGCCGATCATGGTGGGAGAGCCGATTCCGATTCTCTACGTACAGATGGACGGGACCGGTGTTCCCGTTGTCGGAAAAGAAACCGTGGGGCGAGTGGGTAAAGTGGACGGGCAACCGGCCTATACCCGCGAAGTGAAGTTCGGCTGCGTCTTCATCCAAACCGGGTGGGATGACGAAGGCTATGCCATTCGCGACCCCGGCTCAACGACCTATACCGGCGGCATCGAAACCGCCAGCCAGTTTGGCAGCCGAATTTATCTGGAAGCCTGGAATCGTGGCTGGAACCGCGCCGAGAAGAAGGTGGTCATCGGAGACGGAGCCGAATGGATCTGGAACCATGCAGACCAGCACTTTCCCGGCGCTGTTCAGATCGTCGATCTGTTTCATGCCCGCCAGCACCTCTGGGAACTGGCCCGACTTCTCCACCCGGGCGACATGCCGCACCAGAAGCAATGGATGCTCCGCCACCGGCCCAAACTCGACGACGGCAAGATCGAAAAGTTGGTCCGGTTCATTCAGGGGATCGAAGTTCCCACACCGTCCATCGCGGAAACCATCCGAATCGAAGCTGCTTACTTTGAGCGAAACGTCCAGCGCATGCGCTATCCCGAGTTTCGACGCCAGCACTTGTTCGTCGGCTCCGGCGTGATCGAAGCCGGGTGCAAAACTGTCATCGGCTCCCGCCTCAAACAGTCTGGTATGTTCTGGACGGTCAACGGAGCAAATGCCATCATCGGCCTCCGCTGCTGCCATCTCAACAACCGCATGGAAACCTATTGGGAGTCACGCCGTGCGGCTTGAGGCTTCACTTCTATGTCGCACACCCCAAACCCGCCTCCGCCCCCACTCCTCATAAATCACCACTGCACCACCTCTCGCTGAACCATATGCCGCGCCCTCGCCTGAGGTTTTTTTCGATTACTTTGCGTCCCCCGCCGGAGCGGCGAGTGCGCCCGGCCGTTACCTCCCGATCAAGCAGTTGCTCACGTCCGCCGGCGACGGCCAGAACACGATCACCACCATGCCCTGTCATCATCGCTTCCAGACCAGCGAACAGTCTACCCTACCGCTCGTCGAGCCGGCTGTAAAACAGCAAAATGGCAGCCTTGATTTCATCGGGAGACACCTGGAGCGCGGAAGCATCGGCCATCGCCCACTGCCTCACCACCCGCCCCCTGTCCCCCTGTCCCCCTGTTGTCGCCACTCCACTCATTCTGTTATGCTTCAAATGTCGAATTCATAACAAGCTAGCTACCCGGCCCCGCCGGCCGGGCCCCGCGGAGAGGTTTTGCCATGTCAGGTCATTCGAAGTGGGCGACCATCAAGCACAAGAAAGCTGCACTGGACGCCAAGCGCGGAAAAACGTTTACGCGCATCATCAAGGAAATTATGATCGCCGCCCGAAACGGGGGCGACCCCGACGCCAACCCCAGGCTCCGTACCGCCATCCTTGCCGCCAAAAACGTCAGCATGCCCGCCGATAATATCAAGAAGGCCATCATGCGTGGCACCGGCGAGTTGGAGGGCGGCCAGATCGACGAAGTCATGTTTGAAGGTTATGGCCCCGGCGGCGCCGCTGTCCTGGTCAAAGTCGCCACCGATAACCGTAACCGCACCGTCAGCGAAATTCGCCATTGCTTCTCTAAGAATGGCGGCAATCTCGGCGAGGTCGGCAGCGTCTCCTGGATGTTCGAGCGCAAAAGTCACGTCTATGTCCCCCGCGCCCAGGCCAGCGAAGAGCAGCTCATGAATCTCGTGTTGGAAGCCGGCGCCGACGACCTGCGCGACGATGGCGATCAGTGGGAAGTCGTCTCGCCGCCCGAAGCTCACGAAGCCGTCGTGGCCGCCCTCGAAAAAGCCAAACTCGCCACCGAATCCGCCGAGGTCGCCATGCTTCCCAAAAATCTGGTGCGCCTCGAAGGTAAGAACGCCGGCGCCATGCTCCGGCTTAGCGAAGCGCTCGAAGATCAGGACGACGTCCAAAACGTATATTCCAACTTCGATATCGATGAGAAGGAGTTGGAGGCCCTGGCCCAATAACGTGCTGGTGCTGGGGGTCGATTGCGGTTCGCAGCGGACCGGCTACGGCGTGATTGAATCCGACGGCGGCGCCCACCAACTGATCGCCTCCGGCGTGATCTCGACCAGAGTCCGCGATCCGTTCGAGTGCCGCCTCCATGAAATTGCCTGCGGTCTCCGTGAAGTCATCCGCATGCACGCCCCCGCCGCCGCCGCCGTCGAACAGGTGTTTTATGCCGCCAACGTCCGCACCGCTCTAAAATTGGCGCACGTCCGCGGAGTCGCCCTCCTGGCCATCGCGGAGGCCGGCATCGAGCTCGGTGAATATTCGCCGCTCGAAATCAAAACCAGCGTCGTCGGCTATGGCCAGGCGGGCAAACGGCAGGTCCAGGTGATGGTGCAGTCTCTCTTGCATTTGGAGTTCATGATCGAATCCGAGGATGCCTCCGATGCGCTGGCCGTCGCCATTTGCCACGCTACCCACGCCATGACGCGCGCCCGCTTGCAGGGGTTCCTGGCACGATGAAATGGCGATTGGCACTGCTGTCGTGCGTCTCTCTGGCGGCGCCCCATTTAGCCCATGCGGCCGACCTTCCCCGGCTCTACTTTGCCAAATCCTTCCCCGGCAGCACGCCTGCCTATGTCGCCATCAATGTGGATAAAACAGGCGCCGGCGACTACCGCGAAGACGAGAAGGACGACAACCCCGTGCGCTTTCAATTGACCGCCCCCGAGGCCGCCGCTATGTTCGACTTGGCCGCCAAGCTTGGCTCTTTCGACCACCCCATCGAATCGCCGCTCAAGGTCGCTTTCATGGGCGCCAAAACCTTCCGCTTCGTCGATGGCGCCAAAAAGACAGAGGTCAAATTCAATTTCTCCGAAGACCCCAATGCCCAGGCCCTTCTCGAATGTTTCGAGCGCATCAGCGAGTCCGAGCAGCTTCTCACTAACCTCGAAATTTCCGCCAAATATGATCGCCTCGGCGTCATGAAAGCCTTGCTCCTCCTGGAGGCTGCCTATGATCGCAAACGCCTCGTCGACATGCCCCAGTATCTCCCCCTCCTCGACCGCATCGCCAAAAACGAGAGCTACATGCATCAGGCCCGCTTGCGCGCCGCCAGCTTGGCCGATCAGGTGCGTGCCCCCAAATGAAACTTCTGTCCACCGCTCTGTGTTTCGCTATGTTGGCCGGGGCCCAGAACGCGCCGCCCCCTGCCGCCCCCCCCTCCCAGGCCGCCGCCTCCGATGAGGAGCGGCACCTGAACGAAACCATCTCCGAAGCCGGCAACAGCCCTGTCGATTTCGTCCGCGCCCTTGAAAAGCATCTCGCCAGGTATCCCCATACCTCGCGCCGCAATGAGCTCGAGCGTGCCCTGGTCAAAGCCGCCATTGAAGCCAAAGACGACGCCCGCATAATCGAATATGGCGAGCGCGTCCTCGCCCGTGAACCAGGCGACGTTCAGATCCTCGACAAACTCGTTCGCGCCTTGCTCGCCTCTTCCGCCCCCGATTCATCGGAGCGTGCGCTGAAGTATGCGCGCCAGTATGAAGAACAACTGCGTCAGACTCGCGCTCAAAATCCCCCCGGCCATTTGAGCGCGGCGCAATGGCATGAAGAGGTGGATAAAGGACTCGGCCGCGTGCTCGCCTGCCAGGCCCGCGCCACCGGCAACCTCGGCAAAATCGACGATGCCATCGCCCTCGCCCGCCGCGGTTATGACGTTTATCCCTCAGCCGAATCCGCCCGCGAAATCGGCCGCTGGCTGGTCCGCGCCGGAAAGGATCGCGACGCCATCGCGCCCCTTGCCGATGCCTTCTCCATCCCAGATTCCCGCAACACCGACGCCGACCGCGCCAAGGATCGCACCCAATTGGGCGAAACGTATCGCACTGCCTACGGCTCGGAAAAAGGCTTGGGCGACGCCATCCTCGAAGCCTACGACCGCACCTCCGGCCTGCTCGCGGCCCGCCGTCTGCTGATGCGCCAGGACGACCCCAACGCCCAGACCACCAATGTCCTCGATTTCACCCTCTCCGCCGTGGACGGCTCCAAGCTGCCCATCGCCTCGCTAAAGGGCAAGGCCGTGGTCTTTGACTTCTGGGCGACATGGTGTGGCCCCTGCCGCGTCCAGCACCCGCTGTATGAGGAGGTCATGCACCGTTTCCACGGTTCTTCCGACGTCGTGTTCCTCTCCGTCAATACCGACGAAGACCGTGCCCAGGTCGCCCCGTTCCTCAAGGAGAACCACTGGTCGCGGCAGGTTTACTTCGAAGACGGACTCTCCCGGGTGCTCAACATCACTTCCATGCCCACCACCATCGTGCTCGACCGCCATGGCAATGTCATCAGCCGCATGAATGGATTCCTTCCCAATCGGTTCGTCGATATGTTAAGCGACCGTATTAAGGATGCGCTAAAGAATTGAAGGTGTTATAATCCCCCCTCGGACCTCCTTTTTATGACACCTGAAGTCCCTTCCGAAAATGCCGCTCCACAGTTAAGTGCAGCTGGCCGTATCATGAACGTCTTTGTCGATCCCAAAAAGGCATTCACCGATATCGTAGCCCGCCCTACCTGGATCGTGCCCATTGTCTTGCTGGTCCTGGTCTCCCTTGCCTTCACCATCACCTACACCACTAAGATCGGCTGGGATCGCTACTTCCATCAGATTGCCGACACCAATACCCGCATGCAACAGATGGACGCCCAGGCGCGCGAATCTGCCATCCAAATGCAGGTCAAGTTCGGACCCATCTTCGGCTATCTCTTTAGCCTGATCGGCATTCCAATAATGGCTCTTATCGTCGGCGGTGTGGTCCTGTTGGTCACTAAACTGGCGGGCGCGTCACTGAAATTTAAGCAAACCTTCGCCATCGCCGCCTGGGCCATGCTGCCGGGACTGATCTCCAGCGCCCTGGCCATCGTGGTGATGTTCCTGAAGAATCCCGAGGATTTCAATCTCCAAAACCCCCTGGCCTTCAATCTCGCCGCGTTCCTGGAGCCACCGCCGAATACCGGAAAATTCCTCTACTCCTTCGCGAAGTCCTTCGACCTCTTTACTATTTGGATGATCCTGCTGGTGGCCGTCGGCATTTCCGTAGCCGTGCGCAAAATGCCTTTCGCCAAGGCCCTCATGCTGGTAGTGGTGCCCTGGTTCCTCCTGGTATTGGTCGGGAGCGGCTTGGCCATGCTGGGCTAACAGGGCCAGTAACTTACTTGACTAACTACAACAATGGCCAGATTGCATGGCCTTGTCGGGGATGGTCGATACAATATCCACTTATTTGACGGGCTTGCGTAGAGGCCGGCCCATTCCAGGCAGGTAAAGTAGGGTTGTATCCCTGACCCTCTGGGCAAGCACCGGAATGTCAGGCCGGCGCCGCTAAACGTTCGTGGGCCAGCCAATCTTGACCGCACCAACCGTCAGGTTCCATGTGGCCGCAGACCTACTCGACGACTTCAATAATGCCGCCAGACCCATGGGCGCCCCCGCTGGTCGTCGCCGTAAGCAAACCCCGGGATCCCACGTGAAAGAATTTGACCGATGGGGTAATACTGGGAAGCGCAATAAAATTCTCCACCCATGAACCGCCCGTTTGCGCAGGTGGCGTCAAAGTGTAGGCCGGACAGCCTGAATTGACACCGTAGAGAACACCGCCATTCCCGAGGGCGACGCCCAGAGTTGGATTCATCGCTCTGAGGTGAATTCACCGTGACGCCCTACGGAAGTGCCGACAGTGGCAGATCGCTAATTTCAGATGGCCGCGGAAAATATCTGGAACCTGCATAGCGGGAGAAGCCGAGACGCGCGCTTTCTGCAGTGGAAACAGGCCCAGGAGGCGACGCAGGTTCTGTTGCGAACTTGGGCGACCACTCGGGAACGCTACGCCTACTATCTCAACCTCATGAGTCGTGCTCCTGACGCGAACGCGCCGACGACTTTTGATGTGAGCAATCCTCCCGATTTAACCGAAGACAACTTTGATAGTGCATACCAGACCCTTGTGGGCCAATACGCAAAGACAATACAGCCGCTCCCTTATCAGTATCTGCCACCAGCGAGCACGTCATCGCCGTCTGCTCAGTCCGGTGCTTCGGGCACAGGGCAGCTTTACCTGAATCCAAGCGAGGATGAGGAACTAAACACGGACCTTCCCGATGCGAAGACGAACCGGGAACAGGCGGGTGACGCTACTGCAACTTCTTCTGGTCTCCTGTCTATCCCAGATGTCTTCCTAGACTTGCACTTTTGGGGTGTCGGCGGCCACACACACATAAGTGGCGGCCAGACCTTGGCAGGTGTCGCTCGGACGTTTGGGGACGTTAAGCAGTTGGACGCAGGCAGGTCGCAAGACCGGGCCGGTCTCGCCTCTCGAAAAGCCTCCCACCAGCGACGTGCTGACGAATGGGCGTTCCAAGCCAACCTCGCCGGGCTCGAATTGATGCAGATTGGGCGGCAGATCATCGCATCACTCATTTCAGAACAAGTCGCCAAGCAGGAGTACAATATCGTCAAAACCCAGGTTCAACAATCACAAGGTGTGCTCGATTACATTCAAACTCAGAAGGTCACGAATGAACAGCTCTACATCTGGATGCAGGGCCAGTTAACGAGCCTCTACTACCAGTACTACAGGCTCGCGGTAGATACTGCCCGTAAGGCCGAGCAGACCATGAAGAAGGAGCTCATGCGTCCCGAGCTCGACCAAACCCAGTTCATACAGTTCAACTACTGGAACACCGGCTATCAGGGCTTGCTCGCGGGAGAGGCGCTACACCTTGACCTGAAGCGGATGGAACTCGCGCACTACGACAACAACAAACGCGAGTTGGAGATGACCCGCCATGTTTCTCTCCGCCAACTAAACCCAATAGCCCTCCTGTTGCTGCGTACGACCGGAAAGTGTACCTTCACGATTCCCGAATGGTTCTTCGACCGCGAGTGCCCGGGCCATTACATGCGGCGCATCAAGACCGTGGCGCTGTCGCTTCCGTCCGTCGTGGGGCCGTACACGACCGTAAACTGCACGGTTACGCTGGAGAGTAGCACCGTCCGCACTTCGTCGCTAGTGAAGAACAACCAGTACGCCAGGCAGGGCGTTTCCGACGAACGCTTCGTCGACTACTTCGGCTCGCTCGACCAAATTGTGACGAGCGGCGCCAGCAACGACAGCGGCATGTTCGAGACAAATCTGAAGGATGAGCGGTTCCTGCCATTCGAGGGATCAGGCGCGGCAAACAGCACGTGGACTTTGGAACTGCCCCAGGATTTCCCGCCGTTCGATTATTTGACAATTCCTGACGCGATTCTCCACTTGCGATACACGGCGCGACAGGGTGGAGATGACCTTTCGACCGGAGCCACCACATCCGTGAGAAAGATATTGAAGGATGTTTCCGGGGCTCCCCTCGCGCTTCTGTTCCTGCTGCGCAACGATTTCCCGACAGAATGGGCTGCGTTCGTGAACAGCAGTGACGCAACACCGACCTTCACATTCACGCTGCGGAAGGACTACTTCCCGTACTTCGTTCAGGGGAAGACCCTCAAGAACGTGGTCTTCTCGCTGTACCCGTCCGATTACGATCCAAGCGACCCGGTCGGTCCCTATTCGCCGACTCCAGACTACAGCGGGATAAATGACGGCTCAGCCACCATTTCTATTCCGTCCGATGTTACAACAACCGGTATTCTGACGACTTCCACCACCACGCAGGTCTATATGGTAATCCAATACTCGGCGGAGTAAAGAACGGACGCAGCTCGCGCAAGGACAGAGGCACAAACAAAAAGAAATAGGTAACGACCCCCAGCGCCGCCAGGCCCACGCGCCAGGGCCAGGCTGGCTGCCAGCCTGCGACGACCGCCGCCCAGTCGCCAACGTCGCCGATGCCGGAGAACAGAAAATATCCACCTACGGAAACCAGGTTAATAGTCATCAGCAGCCAGAAGAAATAGCGCCAAGGCGCAGACTGCTTGACGGCACGCACAGCCCCCCAGGACAGCGTTCCAAAGAGCAGATTGGCGAGCGTCCCACCCGCCGCTACCAGACGCGTGTCCGCGCTGCATTCGAAATGCACCGTGGAGAGCACCAGCGGTCGCCCACCGGTGGCTATGCACATGCCTGCATGACCAAGCCCTTCGTGGATAAAGTTCCCGATCACTGTGGCAATAATGGCGATCGCAGCGGTGGTCAATAGATCAGGCTTGGTTGCTTCGGGCAAGCGTGGCGGGCTGGACTCTGCCGTAGCGTCTCTTACATCATTTGCGGCCATGCGGTGATTCTAGCAGTGGACTCGTCTCGTGCTGCAGAAGGTGGTACATTGTCAAGGATGATCCAGGGGAAAACTATTGCCAGCATCATATTACTGGCTCTACCTGCAGTTTGCCAGACAGCGCCTGGCGTCAGGGTTAGCGGCGGCAATGGAAAAACAAGTACCCTTACACTTCGAGACTTGTCTGCCTTGCCGCAGCAGAGCGTAAAGACCGCGGATCACGGAACGCCCGTCTCATTTGACGGGGTGCTCCTGTCTGATGTGCTTTCCAAGGCTGAAGTTCCGACCGGCGAGAAGTTGCGCGGCAAGTCACTGCTTTTGTACGCGGTCGTGGAAGCGTCGGACGGCTACCGCGTACTTTTCGCGCTCGCAGAACTCGATCCGGCGTTAAGTGAGAAGCGGGTCTACCTGGTGACGAAACGGGATGGTAAACCGCTTTCCGAAGAAGAAGGTCCGTTCCGGATTGTGGTGCCGGACGAAAAGAGAGCGGCGCGGTGGGTCCGGCAAGTGACAGCAATTACGATAAAGACGGCGGAATGACGCCTGGTTTTGTGTCGTCGAACCATGGGTCGGCGGTGCGAGGCCAAACGACCGATCACCGTCTTCTTGTGAAGGAGAGTATATGGCGCTTTCAGCAAGAAACCAGTTGCCTGGTATCATCCAGGAGGTTCGCTTGGGCGAGATAATGGCGCATGTAGTTGTGAGGGTCGGTGATAATATCGTCGAGAGCGTGATCACACGAACCAGCGCCGAGGAGCTTGAGCTGAAGGAAGGCGACTCGGTACGCGTGGTTGTCAAGTCGACAGAAGTGAAGATCCAAAAGGACTGAGCGCCGAGCGGCTCGTTCTGGGCGGCGTCACGATTACCCATCCGGATCGCGTGATTTCCGAGGCCGGCCACGTTACCAAGGGACAACTGGCCGAATACTACGCGGGCGTAGCCGCCCTTATCCACGGAGAAGTGCTTCGCGGTCCCCGCCGGCGGCGCGACATAATTTCGCGGCTGTGCGGCGACAATCGTGAGGGGCGATGCTAGCCACTCCGGCTGCCGTCGCGTAGGGTCTTAGCATCTGCCATACTACCTTCTCGGATAGCTCGTCGCCCGCCTGGGGGATGCGAC
>Ga0209839_10001879_pt1 | contig 10570 bp, 10 predicted proteins | sample OrgsoiDNA2013050_FD_185800 | JGI IMG/M metagenome (GOLD analysis project Ga0209839, IMG submission 185800) | Permafrost soil microbial communities from the Arctic, to analyse light accelerated degradation of dissolved organic matter (DOM) -... | ecosystem: Environmental > Terrestrial > Soil >... | reverse complement strand
CGGGCAAATAACTTGTTCCGAGAAGAAAGCCTAACGAAAGTGCCGTCGTGATTTTCATGGCAACGTCTCCCTGACGAAAGATCATTTGCAACGACACGGTGACTGTCTGGGCATACCAACAAAATTGATAGAATGTCGCCGATCGCCGTAGCCTGGATATCCGCGCTCCTCATCAAGTGTAGCTCGCTATTTGCCGCCACCGCTGGCGCCATGCGAGATCATCGCAACCGCCTTGTCGACAGTCAGCGATCCGGACGCCTGGCTTGGTGGATATTCCTTAAACGTCTTGAGAAACTCTCCTACGATGGCGACGGTGGGGACCATCGTCCAAAGCTTTTCACCCCACCACTTGCCATAGTTCATGGACTGGTCCTGGTAGCGTTCCCACGGATCCTGCCGAAGGTTGGTCACGATTGGAACATTGGTCGATTCCTCCGTGCCATTAAACAGATTGCCCTTAACTGTCTTGAAGCTGATTTTCCAATCGCTGTACCTCACGGCATTCAGGTCGCTACCGTCCGTGAAGTAGAAGAATTCCTTCCGCGGTCCCTCTGCGACGTCGCCTTTCAGGAACGGCAGGAAGTTGTAGCCATCAAGGTGGGTCTTGAAAGTCTTGTCGCCGACCTTCAGACTATTCAACAGCTTCCCCTTTACGTCGGGATCACCGGCGGCGGCGAGAAACGTCGGCAGGAAGTCTTCGCCTGCGGTGATGTCATTGACCACGCGACCTGGCTTGATGGTGCCGGGCCACTTGATGACCATGGGTACGCGGAAGCCACCCTCAAAGGTCGTGCCCTTCTCGCCCCGGAACGGGGAGTTGCCGCCGTCCGGCCAGGTGAAGATTTCGGCGCCGTTATCGCTGGTAAAGACTACGATGGTGTCGTCGGCGATTCCAAGGTCGTCCACTTTCTTGAGGATGCTGCCGACTTCCGCATCCAGTTCCATCATGGCGTCGGCATACAGACCGAAGCCGCTTTTATCCCGCCATTTGGGAGCGAGATGCGTCCACACATGGGCGCGCGTGGAATTGTGCCAAAGGAAGAACGGCTTGTCGGCCTTCACGGAACGGTCGATGAAATCGATGGACCGCCGAACCAGTTCGTCATCGACATCTTCCATATTTGTCTTGGCGGTGGGGTCCATATTCGGATGTGGCGGTAGCGGACCGCCATCCACGATCGTTTGCTTGCCGACTTTGCCCCAGCGGGGGTCGACGGTTGGATCGTCCACAGTGCTCGCCTTGCAGTCCACGATGTTGCGCGGGCCGAAATTGGCACGGAAGGTGGGGGCCTTCGGGTAATCAGGTTCATACGGTTCTTCCATGGCGTTGAGGTGGTAGAGGATGCCGTAGAACTCGTCGAAGCCATGCACCGTGGGAAGGAATTCGTTTCGATCGCCGAGATGGTTCTTGCCGATCTGCGCTGTGGCATAGCCGTAAGGCTTGAGGAGTTCGGCGATGGTCGGGTCCTTGTCCTGGATCCCCTCCTTGGCGGCGGGCAGGCCGACCGTCAGCAGGCCGGTGCGGAAAGGCGTCTGCCCCAGGATAAAAGCGGCGCGCCCGGCCGTGCAGGACTGCTGGGCGTAATAGTCGGTGAAAAGCGCACCCTCTTTGGCGATGCGGTCGATGTTGGGCGTGCTTCCGCCCATCATGCCGCGATGGTAGGCGCTGATATTCCAGATACCGACATCGTCGGCCATGATCATGATGATGTTGGGTTTTTTGGCTGGTGTCTGCGCGGATGCCACACTGCCAGTCGCGAGCGGGAGCGCTAGCATCACGGTTGCGAGATAACTGTTTTTGATCATCGCTTTATCCTCTCTTTGCCGAGCTTGAACGGCCGGTCAACGGACAAACGTCGAGACGCGTGATGGCCTCTGCTTTGATCAAGGCGGTCGCGCAACGCTCTCAGCCACCCGAAGACTGCCGACACGGGGTGGTGAAAGAAACAGTGTGGAATGCTGAAACTGCCGGTTCGTCACCGGCGTGCGATTGATCCCGAACCGGTCGAGCGTGATGCGATGAACCGGTGCTTCCTCGGGGTGATGCTTGTCCGATCCGATGCGGAACGTGCCGCCGCGCACCAAGAGCATGCCGGCATGCTGCTGCGATCGCTTGCCAGCCGAGGAAGGGACCACATCAGCGAGACTCATGACGGCCTCAATCCGGTCAGTTGTGAACTGCCGGCGGCGTCACAACTATAGGTAGTAAAGAAAACCGCTTGGACAAACTCACTCTCGTTGCCGCCTCCATCGAAGAGCCGGCAACATCATGCAAAGCCAAGATACCAGCAGCGCTGTTATTCGATCGATTGGTAGCGAGGGAGACTATCGAGCCTTCGACAAAGCCTTGCGTCGATCTTGGCCGACGCGAGCCGTCTTCCGAAACATGTCAGGCATTCTGACGTTCAAGGGTCTCTGCAAAATTGTGCATCCGACGCGATGCAAGAGCAAGCAAGATCGTCACCGCATCGCAAAAGGCGCGTCGGGCAGATTCCAAACACGACGCGCAAGTGGCTAGGCTTTGCGGCCGTAGTTCAACAGTCCGCCGCTGCCCTTCGGCGGATGGGCGCGAAGTGCGTCTTCGTTGGGCTCGGTGCCCCAGCCGGGCCGGTCCGGGATGACGAGATAGCCGTCTTCATAGTCGGGCAAATGGGTGAAGAGCTCGTGGTCCCATGCCAGCCGGTCGATGTCGGTCTCCATGATCCGCAAGTTCGGCACCGCCGCGCTGAAGTGGGCGTTCATCATGGTGCAGAGGTGGCCGTAAAAATTATGCGGCGCGACGTTGACCTCGTGCGCCTCGGCGCTGGCTGCGATCTTCATCGACTGCCACACGCCGTTCCAGGGCGTGTCGATGATCGCGACATCCATCGCCTGTTCGCGGAAATAGGGCAGGAATTCGCGCAAGCCCAAAAGCGTCTCGCATGACGAGATCGGATGCGGACTTTGCCGCCGGATATAGCCGAGCGCTTCCGGATTGAAACTGTCGATCTCGATCCAGAACATGTCGAGGTCGGCAATGGTGCGCAGGATTTTGAGATAGCCTTCGGTCTTGGCGTTGAAATTCAGGTCGAGCAGGATGTCGACGTCCGGTCCGGCGCCGTCGCGGATGGCTTCAAGATGCATCCGCAGATCGCGCAGGACCTTGCGGTCGACATTGATCTCGGGCTCGAACGGCGAGCCAAATCCCGGCCGCCAGCCCTGCGGCTTGCCGGCATCGTAGGTGAAGATGTTGGTCTTCAGCGCGGTAAATTTCTTCTCGCGAACCTCACGCCCGATCGCTTTCACGCCATCGAGGTCGTCGATCGGCGGCTTGTACCAGCCGGGATGATTGATGCGCCAGGTGGCGCAATGCGACCAGTAGACCCGGATACGATCGCGGATCTTGCCGCCGAGCAGTTCGTAGCAGGGCACGCCGAGCAGTTTTGCTTTGGCGTCGAGCAAAGCGTTTTCGATCGCGCCCAGCGCCTGCGCTACCACGCCACCGGCTCCGGGACGCGTCGCGGAAAAAAGCTCCGCATAGATGCGCTCGTGTTGAAATGCATTCTGTCCGATCACGCGCGCCGACAGACGTTGAATCACCGCGCCGACGCCGGGCGAGCCAAAACCTTCGTCGAATTCGCTCCAGCCGACAATGCCGTCTTCGGTGGTGATCTTGACGAAATGGTAGTTTCTCCAGCCGGCATCGCAAGCGACGATTTCGAGACTTTTTACCTTCGACATTTTTGTCATGGCGTTTCCTTGCTTTTTTTGGACGACGGTCAAATCGCCTCGGCGCAATGTCATGCGCCGTCGATTGTCCATAGGGGAGGGCGGCCGACCTGTCGAGCGAGCGAACCACGAAACCCGGCCGGGCTGTTCATGGTCGTACCGCCGGTGAATCCATCGGCATTCCCTGCGCCCGCGACATCAGATAAAGCTCCAGCTCGACCAGTTCGGGCGCGCCGTAATCGTAAGCCTGAGCCCGGACGCCGGTCATGCACGCGCGCATGCGGCGCTGCAGCGAACCCAGCGACTGCCACTCCAGGCGGTACAGCGGATAGCCGGTCGGGTGCCCCTGCGTGATCGCGGATCCCGCAAGGCGCTTGTCCCAATTGTCGTCGTGGCAATTCGCGCAACCGAGATTGAGCTGGCCCTGACGCCGCATGAACAGTTCGCGGCCCTTCGCGACGAACGGTTCGAGTTGCGGATCGGCGCCGGCTTCGATGGCGTCGCCGCGCGACTGCTGCGCGACAAGGGCTGTGAGCGCCAGCAGGTCGCGGCTTTCGTAAGCGAGCGCTGTCGTCTGTTGGTGCTGGACGCGACAGAGGTTGATGCGCTGTTCCAGGTTGACGGGACGGCCGAGCGTCTTGTCGAAGGCGGGATAGCGTGCGGCAACGCCCTTCATGCCGGCGCGCGCGTCCTCATGGCAATCGGCGCAGGACCTGCCCGCGGCACCGGTTTTGCTTTTCCACAGCGCTTCGCCGTCGAGCACCCACAGCATGCCGGGATTGGCGGTATCGTCGTTCTGGATGGCCTGGGTGTCCGGCGTCATGAAGTCGTAACCGGACCGGCGCTCGCCTTGCGGGATTTCATTCGCGGAGAGAGAAGAGACAGCGATCCCGGCTCCGATCAGCAGCGCCGCCACGGCTATCACGCGCGCGAATCTCATTCGACCAAAATCGAGGCCGACGCGGTCTCGCTGAATCCTCTGTCGCCGATCCACTCGAAGTCGAATTTGCCGCTCTCGGTCGCGACCGTGAAGAACGTCATAAAGGGATTCGCCGCAATCGCCGGGAACAGATCGGCGCGGAAAATTTCCACGCCGTTGTAGCGGCAGGCAAAGCTGGTGATGATGTCGCGCGGGATGATCTCGCCGCTGGCGGTGCGGCGGTAGCCGGTCTCCATGATATGCGACATCAGCGTCTTGATCTCGATGATCTCGCCGCGCTTTGCCTTTTTCGGAACATTGATCAGCGCCGAGGCCATCAGATCACCTCTTCGGTGCAGGCGGCGAGCGTGACGACGATGTCGACGCTTGCCGACCAGAACGAATCGTCGGACAGCCGCGCGATGGCGACCACCTTCTGGCTGTCGGCGAGGCGAATGCGGGTCGAAACCTGCGCGCGGCCGGCGCGCGGGCCGAGATAGAAATTGCCGACATTCGGCTGCGGGTTCTTCTCGTTGAAGACGTGGATGCTCTTGACGTAATCTTCCGACGTCATCGGGCTGAGAACGTTCACTGTCATCGGCACCGTGTTGCCGTTTTCGACCAGCGGCGGCACGTCGAGCTTGACCTTGCCGGGCCGCACCGCGGCTTCGCCCACCACGTTGCGGATCGCGGCGGCGAGCATCGCGGGGGTCGCGTCCGCCGGCCGCACTGTCACGATCGGGACTGCACTCAACGCCGCCGCGCCGCCGGCGAGGCCGAGGAACTGGCGGCGCGTGGAATTTCGTTGTTTGCGCATCGCGGGTTCTGCTTTCCTATTCGCGTAAGCTTGCGAGATACGCCACCATATCCTCGATCTGCTCGGCCGACAGGATCGGCTTGTCGCGCCATGCCGGGCCGACGCGATCGAGACCGTCCACGCGATAATAGGACGGCATGATGGTTGCGGGATTGAGGCGGGAGGCGTCGACGAGGCGGAGCCGAAGCTGGCCTTCGGACCAGCGGCTGCCGGCACCGCCGAGGCCGGGGGCGAGATCGCCCTGAAATTTCGCTTCCGGAAACGGACCGTTGTGACAGAGGATGCAGGTATTGGCGCGATCGACGACCAGCGCCCGTCCCCGCGTGACGTCACCTGGCTCGCCCGTCAGCGACCGGGGAATCGCATCTCCCACGATCGCATATGTCCGCAACGCCCCCGCGCTGGCTGCGCAGGGCAGGGTGGCCACGGCCGCGAGGCACGCGCCGAGAAGCTGGATGGCCGGGCTAGCCAAAGGTATCCACCGTGATCGCCTTGAACCAGGACTGCGCATTGTCAGCGTCACGCGCGCGGACCTCGCGCGGCGCATCGACCGGGCTGGTGCCGCCGGCTTCGATCTCGGCGAATGTGCCGTCCCTGGGCTGGTAGGTGCCGGATTGCGCGAAGGCGTAGCCGGGTGCGACCGTGCTGTAGCAGGCGCCGAATAGCTTTGGCGCCGGCGGGGCCGTGCCCGCGATCAGGCTCGCCACCGCGCCGGCGCATGCCTTGGCTTCGGCATTCGCGGCCGATGCCGATTTAGGGATGACGCCACCGAAGCAGGCGTCGCCGATCACGTGAATATTTGGCACAAGCTTCGAGGCAAAGCTGACCGGATCAATCGGGCACCAGCCGGTGTTGTCGACCGCGCCCGCGATGCCGGCGACGCGGCCGGCCTGCTGCGGGGGAATGATGTTGGCAACCTGTGCCGTGTAGTTGCCGAAATCGGTGACGATGGTGTTGGTCGCGGGATCGACCGACGTCACCCGGCCGCCCTGCGACAGCGACACCCGCTCGATCATGCCGGGATAGAGTTCCTGCCAGGCGTTCTCGAACAGGCGCTGCTGCGGAATGGCGTCCTTGGCGTCGAGAATGAGGATCTTGGAGCGCGGCTTTCGCGTTTTCAGATAATGGGCGATCAGGCTGGCGCGTTCATAAGGCGCCGGCGGGCATCGCGAGGGGCCTGCGGGCACGGCCAGCGCCACAAGGCCGCCGTCGTCCATGGCTTCGAGTTGCCGGCGCAACAGCATGGTCTGCTCGCCCGCTTTCCAGGCATGCGGCATTCTGGCGGCGGCTTCCTCGTCATAGCCCGATAGCGCGTCGAACCTGATATCGATGCCGGGCGCCAGCACCAGACGGTCATACCCAAGCGATTGGCCGTCGGCGAGACCGACAACGCGCGCTTGCGGGTCGATCTTCACCGCCGCCTGCGCAACGACGGTCACGCCTTCGGCGATAATCCGGCCATAGCTGAATTGCTGCGCTTCGATGTCCCGCAAGCCCGCGATCACCTCGTTGCTGAACGGACAGGCCGTAAAAATCCGGTTCGGCTCAATCAGCGTCACCTCAAGTTTGGGATCGATCCGCCGCAGCGCCCGCGCGCAGCTGGCGCCGCCAAAACCGCCGCCGATCACGACCACGCGCGCCGCGGATTGTGCGAACGCAGGGCAGGGGAGCGAAAGCGATGTGGCCGACGCCGCGATGCCACCAACGACGTTCCGTCGCGTCATCTGCCGCAGCGCGTCCATGAGCAATTTTTCCGAAAATGGAGCGGCGGCCCCAAAAGGCCGCCGCCAAAAGTGTCAGGCGAAAGTGATGTTCTGGTCGCGCAGCGGCACCGAACGGATGCGCTTGCCGGTCGCCGCAAAGTAGGCGTTCAGCACCGCCGGTCCCGCGACGCAGATGGTCGGCTCGCCGACGCCGCCCCAGAAGCCGCCGCTCGGCATCACGATCGATTCCACCTTCGGCATCTCGGCGATCCGCATCGAATTGTAGGTGTCGAAGTTGGTCTGTTCGATGCGGCCATCCTTGACCGTGCATCCGCCATAGAACAGCCCGGTCAGGCCGTAGACGAAGGAGCCCGCGATCTGGCGCTCGATCTGCGCCGGATTGACGGCGTAGCCCGGGTCGGTGGCGGCAGCGATCCGACGCACCTTGATCTTGGTGCCGTCGGTCACGGAGATTTCCGCCGCCGCCGCGACGTAGCTGCCATAGCCCATGTACTGGGCGAGGCCGCGATAGACGCCCTGCGGCGCCGGCTTGTCCCAACCGATTTTTTCGGCGACGGCATCGAGCACGGCAAGGTTCTTCGGATGCTTGGTCAGGAGCTTGCGACGGAACTCGAGCGGGTCCTGGCCTGCGGCATGGGCGAGTTCATCCATGAAGCATTCGAGATAGAGGGCGTTCTGGTTGACGTTCACACCGCGCCAGAAGCCCGGGATGATGTGCGGATTGCGCATCGAATGTTCGACCAGGAGATGGGGGATCGAATATCCCAACGCGGCATCGCCATCGGCATTGAGGCCGGCGAACGTCGCCGGATCCTTGCCGTTTACGAGCGCCTCCGGCCGCAGGCTGAACAGGATCGATTGGCCGGAGATGCGCATGTGCAACGCGGTCAGGTTGTTGTCGGCATCGAGCGCCGCGGTCATCTTGCACTGCGTGATCGGATGATAGCGCCCGCGCAGCATGTCTTCTTCACGCGACCACAACAGCTTGACCGGCGTGCCCGGCATCTGCCTGGCGATGTCGACGGCCTGCCGGACATAGTCGGTCTGGCCGCGGCGGCCGAAACCGCCGCCGAGCATCTGCTTGTGGACGTCGCATTTGTCGGCGGGCAGGCCCGATCCCTCCAGCACCGCGGCGAAAGCGGCCTCGCCGTTTTGCGTGCCGCACCAGACCTCGCATTTGTCAGATGTGTAGAGCGCGGTGGCGTTCATCGGCTCCATCGTGGCGTGATTCTGGTAGGGATAGTTGTAGACCGCCTCGACCTTCTTCACGGCGCCCGCAAGTGCTGCCTTGGCGTCGCCGCTCTGATTGCCGATATAGGCGGGCCCTGAATCCAGGCCTTCCGCCAGCCATTGCGCGATCGAAGCGCTGGTGACCTTGGCGTTTTCGCCCTCGTCCCAGACGATCGGCAAGGCATCGAGCGCGGTCTTGGCGTGCCACCAGGTGTCGGCGACCACGGCGACGGCGGTATCGCCGACTTTCACCACCTTCTTGACGCCCTTCATGCCGGCGATCTTGGCCTCGTCATAGCTCGTCAGCTTGCCGCCGGTGACGGGGCAATCCTTGATCGCGGCGTTGAGCATGCCGGGCAGCTTGACGTCGATGCCATAGACCATCGCGCCGGTGACCTTGTCGGGGGTGTCGAGCCGCTTCAGTCCCTTGCCGACGAGCTTCCAGTCCTTCGGGTCCTTCAGCTTGACGTCCGTGGGTGGCGGCAATTTCGCGGCGGCCTCGACCACCTTGCCGTAGGTCGTGGTGCGGCCCGATGGCGTATGCGTGATGACGCTGTTGGCGGCGCTGCATTCGGCAACCGGCACCTTCCACTCGTTCGCCGCGGCCTGGATCAGCATCATGCGCGCGGTCGCGCCGCCCTTGCGGACATAATCCTGCGAGGTCCGGATGCCGCGGCTGCCGCCGGTGGAAAAATCGCCCCAGGCGCGCTTGCGGGCGACGCTCTGGCCGGGGGTCGGATATTCGGTGGTGACCTTCGACCAGTCGCATTCGAGTTCTTCGGCAACGAGCTGGGCGAGGCCGGTGAGGGTGCCTTGTCCCATTTCGGAACGGGCGATGCGAATGATGACGGTGTCGTCGGGCCGGATCACCACCCAGGCGTTGACCTCGGGCGAGCCATCGGCGGCGCGCACCACGGTCGGGCCGCCGAAGGGAATATCGAGGCCGAGGGCGAGGCCGGTGCCGACCGCGGCGGCGCCGATCACGAAGGCGCGGCGATTGAATGTGGGCATCTGGTTCATGGCGGCCTCCTCAAACGCTCGCGGCGGCGTGGATCGCCTCGCGCACCTGCTGGAAGGTGCCACAACGGCAGATATTGGTGATGGCCTCGTCGATATCCTGATCGGTCGGCTTCGGCTTCTCCTTGAGCAGGGCCGCGACCGCCATGATCATTCCGCTCTGGCAATAGCCGCATTGCGGGACGTCGTTATTGATCCAGGCCTGCTGAACCTTGTGCAGCGCGCCCTCCGCCGCCAGCCCTTCGATGGTGGTGATCTGCTTGCCGACGGCCTCGCTGACCTGCACGCCGCAGGATCGCATCGCGACGCCGTCGATATGAACGGTGCAGGCGCCGCATTGTGCAATGCCGCAACCATATTTGGTGCCGGTCAGGCCGGCGTTTTCCCGGATCGCCCATAACAGCGGGGTGTCCGCTTCGACGTCCACGTTGAAAGTTTTGCCATTGATTGTGAGGTTTGCCATCGCTTGTCCCCTGATTAGCTCAATCCATCGATTGAACTTCGGGAGAATGTTTGGACTGAAACCTGGAACGGTTCAAATCAAGATTCTGCGTTTGCAGCGCGGAAGATAATTGATCGGCCGGTGTTGCGCCGTGGGGAGGGACCCGCTCTCCAGCTTGCTGGCGTTGCGGGCCAACGGGTCGCGCGATGCGCCGACCCGGTGGCGGGCGATGACAGGCGAGGGCGGGGCGCGTCTGCCGCTCAATGAATGCTTCGGATTCAATTTTCAAACAACAGCGTGTTCTCAAACACGCCTTCGCGATGTCGCGGCCTGATACGCCCGAGCTTTGCCATTTACTTCCCGCCCTCTTGATCAGAGGGCGCAGGGAATGCCGGGCGCCCGATGCGCCCGCAGCCGCGCGTGGTGTGTAGTAAACACGCGCATTAGTCACCGCGGTCACACCGGAAAACGCCCGGCATTCCCCGCGCAATGGTTTTAACGGTTTCCTTCGTACTCTCCCCGGTGACCGGGCTTTCTTGCCACCGTCATCGACGGATTGCTCCGCCAACTTGACACCAGCGTCGGGGCGTCAGGACCACACGACTTCGCCGTCCGCGTCAGCGCCGTTCGTCAAGAGCGCATCCGCGTCCACCGCATCCCGCCCCGCAACCGTGACGATCGCGTGTCGCCCCTCTGTGGGACGGGACGGGCCG
>Ga0209839_10001877_pt1 | contig 10573 bp, 9 predicted proteins | sample OrgsoiDNA2013050_FD_185800 | JGI IMG/M metagenome (GOLD analysis project Ga0209839, IMG submission 185800) | Permafrost soil microbial communities from the Arctic, to analyse light accelerated degradation of dissolved organic matter (DOM) -... | ecosystem: Environmental > Terrestrial > Soil >... | reverse complement strand
AAAATCGCCGCCCTTGATCTCGTGGCAGGTCAGGCAATTGCCCTTGCCGCGATCGAAGGCTAGTTTTTGTCCCTCGGCCGCGGCGGATTGGGCGTTGGCCGGGCTGACGGGCGCGGCCGCGCCGATCAGTAACGTCAACGCAAGCGCCTGCAACAGGGCGGGCTTCCTCGAAAAAGTGTTGGTCAAAAGGCGCTTCCCGGCGGGTTTATTTCGACAAATCCGGTTGAGAATATAGACGGTCGCAAGCATAAACGCCATCAGTTGAAAATGTGGACGGCGGGATCGCGGAAGCAGCGTTAATGTCTTCTCGCGCACCCGAAAAAAGCCGAAGGTTCCGGAATCCCGCTAAATGCCGGTCGGATTCGCGGTTCGCGCGGAGGCGGCTTAAACTGGTCAAGCTTGGGCCGCCAATGAAGTCCGGGAGAGAGCGTCATGGCTGAGTACGTGGTGGAATTCGGCAAGGATGGCCGCCCGGTGTCGCCCGACGGCCGTCTCGACGCGCCGGCATTTCACCGCAACCATCAGGCGATCTGGACGGTATTGCAGCAATTCCTTTCCGGGAAATCCGGCGACGTGGTCGAGGCCGGCAGCGGCACCGGCCAGCATGTGGTCGATTTCGCCCGCTATACGCCTGAGATCACCTGGTGGCCGAGCGACCTTAACGAACAGCATCTCAAAAGCATTGCCGCCTGGCGCGCGCATGCGGGGTTGCCGAATATCCGTCCGCCGCTGCGGATCGACCTCACCGATCCCCTGTGGTGCCCGCAGATGCACGACGGTGGCGGCCCCGGAGAATTGCTCGCGGTGTTCTGCGCCAATGTGATCCACATCGCGCCGTGGCGCGTCGCCGAGGGTCTGTTCGCAGGCGCCGGGCGTTACTTGCGGGCGGACGGGCGGCTGTTCCTGTACGGGCCGTTCAAGCGCGACGGCAAGCACACCGCGGTCAGCAATGCCGTGTTCGATTCGAGTCTTCGCGAAGGCAATCCCGAATGGGGCGTGCGCGATATCGAGGCCCTGCAAGAACTGGCGGCGGGCGCCGGTCTGGCGCTGGTGGACATCGCCGAGATGCCCGCCAACAATCTGATTCTGGTTTTCGAGCGCAAGCGAGCCGATTGAACGTTCGCGCGTCGCGCGTGCGAGATGTCCACTTCCACCAAACAGGACGCGCGCTTTACGTCTGCTGATCTGACCAGCCGATCTTGTTCTTCAGGAACGCATATCCGAGCGCCGTGAATGCGGCGCGTTCCCTGTTGTCCTTGCCATAGCCGTGACCGCCGGCCGCGGGCTCGTAAAGATATGCTTCATATCCCATCGCCTGTAGCTTGGCGGTCATCTTGCGCGCGTGTCCCGGGTGTACGCGGTCATCGCGCCGCGTGGTGGCAATCAGGATCGGCGGATAGTTCTGTCCGGGTTTTGCGGCGTGATAGGCGGAATAGGTCTGCAGCCAGGCCCATTCTTCGGGTTTGTCGGGATCGCCGTATTCCGCGATCCAGCTCGCACCTGCCAGCAGCTTGGTGTAGCGGCGCATGTCGATCAGCGGAATCGTGCAGAACAACGCCCCAAAACGTTCGGGATAGCGCGTCAGCATGTTGGAGATCAGAATGCCGCCGTTCGATCCGCCTTCCGCGGCGATCCGGTCGGCGCGCGTCACGCCGCGCCTGACGAGGTCGGCCGCGACGGCGGCAAAATCATCATGCGCCAGCCTCTTGCCGGCATATCGGCCGGCGTCGTGCCAGCGCGTACCGAATTCGCCGCCGCCTCGAATGTTGGCGACGACACTGGTGCCGCCGCGTTCAAGCCACAGCTTGCCGATTGCCGAATTGTAATAGGGCCGCATCGCAATGCCAAAGCCGCCATAGGCGCTGAGATGCACCGGTGCATCGCCGGTTCCGTCAGCGGGTCCGGTCTGCACATAGGGAATGCGCTCGCCGTCGACCGAGATGGCCTCGTGCTGGGTGATCACGAGCCCGTCTGCGGAGAACGTTTGCGGGGCCTGTTTCAACAGCGCCGGGTTTCCGACCCCTTCTATCAACATCAAGGAGGGTGGCGTCAGCGGGTCCTGGACATTCGCAAGCAGGTCGCCGTTGCTTTCGGATACGTCAGCGTCAAGAGGCCAGACATCGACGACGCCGATCTCGGGCAATCCCTGCAAGCTGGAATGGGTCCAGCCATTTGCCGATGGCGTCCAAACCTCGAAAACCGGTTGCAATTCGTCGAGAATGGGCAGCACCAGCCCGCCCGCATTCCAGAAAAAGCCCTGCAGGGCGCGGCGCGGTCCCGGCTCAAAAATAACTTCGAAATTGCGGTCCCCGGCCAGAAAGGCCGACAGCGAGATGCCGAGCACCGTATCCGGCGCAAAGCTCCTTCCACCCGCCGACCAAGCCGTCCGCAATTTCACCACCTGCCAATCCTGATAGGCTTGCGCCCAGACGTCGGTAGGTAGATCGAGCCTTGTCTTTGCGCCGGACTCGTCGCCGAGCCAAAGACGATAATTGAAGAAATCAAGCCATTCGACGAACCACACCCTCAGGCTGGCGCCGGTGCGGTCGATGCTTGAGAACGCCGAAATGTTATCGGTCGCGGTCTCGAAGATCACCGGCGCCCGATTTACGTCCGTGCCGCGCCGCCATAGCCTCACCGTCCTGGCGTAGCCCGACGTGGTCGCCATGCCCTCGCCATACGCGCTCGACAGCAAGAGGGTGTCGGCGTCGAGCCATTCGGCGCCCTTCACGGCGCCCCCCTTGGCTTCCGGCAGCGTGAAACCATCGGGTACGAATGTTCTGGTGCCGATATCGAATTCCCGCTTCACGGTGGCGTCGCCGCCACCGCGTGAAAGGTTTAGAATTCGAGCATTACTGCCCGGCAGTGCCTCTACCCCGCCCAGGATCCAGTCTTCGGCTTCCTCGGCGGCAAGTCTGTCGAGGTCGAGGAGGATGTCCCATTTCGGGTTTGGCCCGCGAAATTCATCGAGCGTCGTTCGCCGCCAGATGCCGCGCGGATTATTCGCATCCTTCCAGAAATTGTAGAGCAACCCGCCGCGCCGGCTGACGTAGGGAATATTGTCCGGCCGGTCGTAAATCGCAGCCAGTGCGTCACGATCGTCGGCAAATCCGGCATTGCCGAATCTCTCCAGCGTCCGCTTGCTCTGCTGCTCGACGAAATCCAGTGCACGTTCACCCTCGATTTCTTCCAGCCACAGATAGGGATCGTTGTCGGGAGCGGCGATGGTCGGCCTGTCGTCGATGGGCATGGTTCGAATTCCACGGGTGCTGGGCGCGCATTCCGCACGCCTCGCAACATGAACGGCAGCTTCTGATTTAGACGGCGGCGCGTCTCCTGTCCAATGTGCATCGCTCGCATGGCGCACGCCCGTTTGCATCGGTTGATTGAGCGCAAACCTGGCTTCATAGTACCTCATATCAATGAGGCCGAGTGCATTCGGCCGCGCCTGGGTGGAAATAGCCGATGATCGATATGACCGCAGCGGATGAGATTTCCGGCGACGCCCGGGCGCGGTCCAATGTGATGCGCCTTGCAGCGGCACAGGCGCTGACCGGGGCGAACTCGGCGGTCATTTTCGCCACCGGCTCGATCATAGGCGCGACCTTGGCGCCGTCGATCTCGCTCGCGACGGTGCCGCTGTCGATGTATGTGGTTGGAATCGCCGCCGGTACGCTGCCGACCGGCGCCATTTCGCGCGCCTATGGTCGCCGCGTCGCCTTCATCATCGGCACCGGTTGCGGCATGCTGACCGGCCTGCTCGGGGCATTCGCCATCCTGCGCGGATCGTTTGTACTGTTTTGCTGCGCGACCTTCCTTGGCGGCCTGTATGGCGCTGTGTCGCAATCCTATCGTTTTGCCGCGGCCGACGGCGCCAGCGCGGAATTTCGTCCCAAGGCGGTGTCGTGGGTGATGGCCGGCGGCGTGTTCGCCGGCGTGCTCGGCCCGCAGCTCGTGCAGTGGACGATGGATATCTGGCCGCCATACTTGTTCGCCTTCAGCTTTGTGATGCAGGCGTTGGTCGCGTTGATCGCGATGGCGGTGCTGGCCGGTGTCGATGCCCCAAAACCTGCGCCCTCGGATCTTCACGGCGGCCGCCCGCTGCTCGAGATCGTGCGGCAGCCGCGATTCATCGCGGCCGCGTTTTGCGGTATCGTGTCCTATCCCATGATGAATCTGGTGATGACCTCCGCGCCGCTGGCGATGAAAATGTGCGGCCTGAGCGTGAGCGATTCGAATTTCGGCATTCAGTGGCATATCGTGGCGATGTACGGGCCGAGCTTCTTCACCGGCGCGCTGATCGCGCGCTTCGGGGCGCCCGTCATTGTCGCGCTCGGCCTGTCGCTTGAGGCCGCAGGCGCGATGATCGGGCTCTCCGGCATCACCGCCTTGCATTTCTGGGCCACGCTGATGGTGCTTGGGCTGGGGTGGAATTTCAGCTTTGTCGGCGCTTCCGCGCTGGTGCTGGAGACGCACCGGCCGCAGGAGCGCAACAAGGTGCAGGCCTTCAACGATTTTCTGGTGTTCGGGATGATGGCGGTGGGATCGTTCTCGTCGGGCCAGTTGCTGGCGAATTACGGCTGGTCGGCGGTCAATAGGGTGGTGTTTCCGCCGGTGTTGTTGGGGCTCGCGGTGCTGGCGGTGACGTCGTTCGCAAGGCGTCGCGCCACGTCGCAGCAGGTTCCTGAATTTCCCGATCCGAGCATTTGATCTGATAAGCTTGCAATAGTTGCCTGAAACGTTGGAGGTTCGATGCCGTCGCGAGCACGTCTCGATGAATTCATTGCGGTTGTCGAAGCCGGCGATCACGCCGGCGCGATCGAGCGCTATTACACCGAAGATGCCAGCATGCAGGAAAACACGGCGCCGCCGCGCGTCGGCCGCGACGCGCTGGTGGCCCGCGAGCGCGGCGTCCTGGCGCAGATGTCGCACGTCTATTCCAAGGCGATGGCCTCGGTGGTCGAGGGCGATCATGTCGCCATTCACTGGATCTTCGAGCTGACCGATAAATCCGGCAAGGTGCGCCGGGTCGACGAGGTCGCGCTGCAGGAATGGCGGGGCGACAGGATTTTTCGCGAACGTTTTTTCTATGATCCGTCCGCGCCGAAGACGTGATTGACACTTCGTCGGTGATCGAAACGTTACACTTGGCGCCCTGATAATAGTTGCCGTCATGGCCGGGCAAAAGCGCGAAGCGCGTCTTCGCGCTAGATGTCCCGGCCATCCACGTCTTTGGCAGCCAAGAAAGGCGTGGATGCCCGGGTCAAGCCCGGGCATGACGATTCCGAAAGAGAGGCGCAATTGCTGGATAGCTCGAAGAGCACCCCCCTCGACGAAGCCTCCGCCCGTTATGACGGCTGGCGGATCGTCGCGGTCTGCTTTCTGGTGGCGACGTTCGGCTGGGGGTTCGGCTTCTATGGCCAGAGCGTTTATGTCGCCGAGCTGCATCGCCTGCACGGCTGGCCGGCCTCGCTGATCTCGGGCGGCACGACGTTCTTCTACTTGTTCGGCGCGTTGCTGGTCGCTTTCGTCAGCGAGGCGATCCGCAGCTTCGGCCCGCGCAATTGCCTCGTGGCGGGCGTGTTGGCGACGGCCGCGGCGGCCGTCCTGATCGGTCAGGTCACCGAGCCGTGGCAGCTGTACGCCGCCGATGCCATGCTTGCTTTCGGGTGGGCCGGGACCAGTCTCGGGATTATCACCAACACGCTCGGCCTCTGGTTCGACAACAGGCGCGGCATGGCAATCAGTCTTGCGCTGAACGGGGCAAGTTTTGGCGGCATCATCGGCGTTCCCCTGCTGGCGGCAGCGATCGGGAGCCTTGGATTTGCCGACGCCATGATCGCGGCGGCAATTGTCATGGTCGCGCTGATGATCCCCATCATTCTGATTTTCGTCGGGCGGCCGCCGATCGGTTCGACTGCGATCGCGGCGGTCGAAGCGGACGCGCCGTCCGCCACGCAGATCCGCAGCGCGGCATTTCGTGACGCGGCGTTCCTGACCGTAGCCGTTGCGTTCGCGCTGGTTCTGTTTGCGCAGGTCGGCTTCATCGTCCACCTGATTTCGTTCCTCGATCCCGTGATCGGACGGGAGCGCGCCGCGATCGCGGTGGCGCTGTTGACCGCGATGGCGATGGCCGGGCGCGTGCTGTTCTCGACCGTGATCGACCGGCTCAACCAGCGGCTGGCGTCGGCGATCTCGTTTGTCAGTCAGGCCGTGGCGCTATCGATCATCATCAATTCGCGCAACGACGTGGTGCTGATCGGGTGTTGCGCGGTGTTCGGATTTTCGGTCGGCAATCTGATAACATTGCCGTCGCTGATCGTGCAGCGCGAATTCGACCCGCGCGCGTTCGGCGTGCTGATCAGCCTGATCACGGCGATCAACCAGGTGACCTATGCGTTCGGTCCGGGGATCGTCGGCTTGCTGCGCGATGCGTCCGGAAGTTATTCGCTGCCGTTTTACGGCTGCATCGGGCTTGAGCTGATCGCCGCCGTCCTGATCATGACTCGCGGACGCAAGGGGAAGGCCGGAAACTAACGCCGTCATTCCGGGGCGATGCGAAGCATCGAACCCGGAATCTCGAGATTCCGGGTCTGGTGCTAACGCACCATCCCGGAATGACGATAAAGACTACGCCTCCCGCTGACGCAGCAAATCGTCGAGGTCGAGCCGGTGCGTGAACATCGCCAGCGATCCGTCCGGCTTGCGTGGCCATTGCTCCTTCGGCCGGTCCCAATACAGCTCGACGCCGTTTTCGTCGGGATCGCGCAGGTAGAGCGCCTCGCTGACGCCGTGATCGCTGGCGCCGTCGAGATGAATTCCCGCTTGCATCACGCGATGCAGCGCGTCCGCGAGCGCCGGCCGGGTCGGATAAAGGATCGCGGTGTGAAACAGCCCCGTGGTTCCCGGCGGGGGCGGATGGCCGCCTTTGCTTTCCCAGGTATTCAGGCCGATGTGGTGGTGATAGCCGCCGGCCGATATGAACGCGGCACCCGAACTCAGGCGCTGCGTCAGCTCAAACCCCAGCACGCCGCAATAAAACCCAAGCGCGCGATCGAGATCGGCCACCTTGAGATGAACATGGCCAATGCGAGTGCCGGCGATGACGGGGGTTGGATTCTCGGGCATGCGATGTCTCCTCTTTAACACTGGTCATGCAGCACCGAAGCTACCGTGCCCCGGATGCGGCGCAGCGCGCAAGCGGTGCGCTGCTGATCCGGGGCCCATGCTTTGCGCGCAGCTGTGGGTCCCGGCTCTGCGGAGCAGCGTGAAGAACGCTGCACCGCGTCCGGGACACGGGCCGTGATAGCCTTACACAAGCTCCGAAACCTCTCCCTCCGGGAGATCGAACTCAAACGTGTTCAGCGTCATCGACACCATGGTGTAATAGCCGCACAGCCCGATGATTTCGACCAGCCCGCGCTCGCTGAGTACCTTCACGGCATCGTCGTACAGGCCCCTGGAGACGCCATGGCTTTCGTGCAGCGATTTACTGACGTCGTAGATCATTTGAGCTTTGGGGTCGTCGAAATGCGGGGTGCGGTGATCCCGGATGGCCTCGATGATTTTCGGATCCATGCCGCCCTTCAGCGCGAGCCGCTTATGGGCATACCATTCGTAATGCGAGGTCCAGTGCCGCGCGGTGACGAGGATCGCGATCTCGGATAGTTTCGCCGGAAACAGCGTATCGAACCGGAGGAATCCGCCCAGACGCGTGGCGTGCCGCGCCATCTCCGGGCTGTTGAGCCAGGCCATCATCGGCGGCGGCGGCTTGCCGCGCTTGCCGGCGATCGATTCATCATAGGTTTGTTTCTGGTCCTCGCTCATTTCGCCAGGCGAAAGCAACTTCAGGCGCATGTCGGTTTCCTCTTGTTTTTCAATCGTTGCGGCTTTGCCGAATACACCGGATCGGGGGGTATGACCACATCCGTGGCGGCATGGCCCGCGCCAGAGATGTATTGAATTCCGCGATGCGATGGCTAAGGTCGATCCAACAGCCTAAGGAAACGCCCATGTCCGACCTGGAAAATTTTCGCCGCGAAACCCGCGCCTGGCTGGAGGCCAATTGTCCGCCGGAGATGCGGCGGCCGATGACCTCCGACGAAGATACCTTCTGGGGCGGCCGCAACACGAAATTCTCCTCCGAGCCGCAGCGCGTCTGGTTCGAGCGGATGCGCGACAAGGGCTGGACCGTACCGCATTGGCCAAAGGAATATGGCGGCGGCGGCCTCGATCCGGAACAGGCCAAAATCATGCGCCAGGAGATGGCGGCAATCGGCGCGCGCCAGCCGCTGGTCTCGTTCGGCATTTCCATGCTCGGGCCCGCGCTGTTGAACTACGGCACCGACGCGCAGAAGAAGGAACATCTGCCGAAGATCGCGGCCGGACTCATTCGCTGGTGCCAGGGCTATTCCGAGCCCAACGCCGGATCGGACCTCGCCTCGCTGCAGACCCGCGCCGAGAGCGACGGCGATGATTTTGTCATCAACGGCCAGAAGATCTGGACTTCCTACGCCAATTATGCGGACTGGATTTTCTGTCTGGTGCGGACCGACGCGACCGCCAAGAAGCATGATGGCATCAGTTTTATCCTGTTCGACATGGCCTCGAGGGGGGTCTCGACCAAGCCGATTCTCTTGATCTCCGGCCGCTCGCCGTTCTGCGAGACCTTCTTCGACAATGTGCGGGTGCCAAAATCCCACGTGGTCGGCACCGTCAACCGTGGCTGGGATGTCGCGAAGTATTTGCTTCAGCACGAACGCGCGATGATTTCGGGCATGGGCGAGCGCGGCGTCGGCCGGCCGCTCGGCCAGGTCGCCGCCGATTCGGTTGGTACCGACGAGCAGGGCCGTCTGGAAGATCCGATGCTGCGCGGACAGATCGCCGCTTTCGAGATCGACGAGGCGGCACTGGCCTGCGCCGCCGAGCGCGCGGTCGATCTGGCCAAGGCCGGTCAATCGCATCCGGCGTTTTCCTCGGCGATGAAATATTACGGCACCGAGCTGAACAAGCGCCGCTACGAGATCCTGATGTCCGCAGGCGGCATCGACGCGCTGGAATGGGAGAGCGAGCGCTCGAAAGGCGGTGCCCGCCCGCGCGCCTGGCTGCGCACCAAGGCCAACTCGATCGAGGGCGGCACTTCCGAGGTGATGCTCGGCATCGTGGCCAAACGGATTCTGGATTTGCCGGGGGCGTAAAACACCTTCCGTCATTCCGGGGCGCGTCGAAGACGCGAACCCGGAATCTCGAGATTTCGGGTTCGACGCTTCGCGCCGCCCCGGAATGACAACAAAAAAACTTTGGCACCGAACCACATCCAGTCCGGAATTTTGCAATGGCCCTCGTCCTCAACGAAGAACAGTCGATGCTGCGCGACAGCGCGCGTGGGCTAATCAGTGACAAGGCGCCGGTGTCGCATCTGCGGCAGCTGCGCGATGCGAAGGACGCGACGGGATTTTCCCGCGACCTGTGGCGGGCTTTTGCCGAGATGGGATTTTCCGGACTGCTGGTGCCGGAAGATTTCGGCGGCAGCGGGCTCGGCTGCGTCGAGGCCGGCGTGGTGATGGAAGAGATCGGCCGCACCTTGTTGCCGTCGCCGTTTCTTGGCACAGCCGTGCTGGCGGCTTCCGCTCTGTCGCGCGGCGGCAGCGCCGCGCAGAAATCCGAATATCTGCCGAAAATATCCGACGGCTCGCTGCTGGCGGCACTCGCCGTCGACGAAGGGACAAAACATCGCCCGCTGATGACAAGGATGCAGGCGGTGCGTTCCGGCAACGGATTCAAGCTGAGCGGGGACAAGGCCTTTGTGGTCGACGGGCACACCGCCGATCTCTTCATCGTCGCGGCCCGCACCGCGGGCGCCGCCGGCGAGCGCGACGGGCTGACGCTGTTCCTGGTCGATCCCAGGACAAAAGGCATCGAGACCGAGCGCACGGCGATGGTCGATGCGCACAACGCCGCCAGAATCCTGTTCGACAATGTCGAGGTCAACACCGACGGCGTGCTCGGCGAGGTCGATCAGGGTTATCGGCTATTGGAAGGCGTGCTCAATATCGGCCGAGGTGCCGTGGCCTCGGAAATGGTCGGCCTCAGCGAGGAAGTGTTCGGCCGCACCGTCGGCTACCTCAAGGAGCGCAAGCAGTTCGGCAAACTGATCGGCGAATTCCAGGCGCTGCAGCACCGCGCCGCCCAGCTTTACATCGAGATCGAGATCACCCGCGCCGCGGTGCTGAAGGCGCTGCAGACGCTCGATGCGGATTTTGAGAATGCCGGCGCGGCGGTGGCGGTCGCAAAGGCGCGCGCGGGTTCGACCGCGACGCTGGCGGTTCAGGAGGGCGTGCAGATGCATGGCGGCATGGGCATGACCGACCAGTTCGACATCGGCTTCTTCATGAAGCGCGCCCGGGTCTGCCAGGAACTGTTCGGCGACAGCAATTTTCACGCCGATCAATTGGCGCGGATGAAGAGTTATTGAGCCGCGGCCTTTTCAAAATAAGAGCCGTCGTCACCCGGCTTGACCGGGTGACCCAGTAATCGCCGGCGTCAGCGTTTACTGGGATCGCCCGGTCAAGCC
>Ga0209839_10001874_pt1 | contig 10578 bp, 8 predicted proteins | sample OrgsoiDNA2013050_FD_185800 | JGI IMG/M metagenome (GOLD analysis project Ga0209839, IMG submission 185800) | Permafrost soil microbial communities from the Arctic, to analyse light accelerated degradation of dissolved organic matter (DOM) -... | ecosystem: Environmental > Terrestrial > Soil >... | reverse complement strand
GGCGGCTACAAGCAGTCCGGCAACGGCCGTGAATGGGGCAAATACGGCCTGGAGGAATATCTCGAGGTCAAGGCGGTCGCCGGCTACAACGCGGCGTAAGGCTTGCGAAAATTGCAGCGCCGGGGCGAGTAAATCCGCTCCGGCGTTTTGCGTTGAGGGGGCGAACAAAAACTCAGCGTCGTCCCGGCGAAGGCCGGGACTCATAACCCGTGGCATCGATAATTGCAAAAGGCATTTGCTCCAATGCCTAAAACGAGAATCCTCGGCGTATGGGTCCCGGCGTTCGCCGGGACGACTCGCGGAATGTGCTGTGCCCCTATCCCCCCAGCGCGCCCTGCGTGTTCACGTACAGCGCGTAGATCGACTGGCTCGCGGCCATAAACAGCCGGTTGCGCTTCAAGCCGCCGAAACACAGATTGGCGCAGCGCTCGGGCAGTGCGATGCGGCCGATCAACACGCCGTCGGGCGCGTAGACCACCACGCCGTCGAGTTCGGGATCGCCCATGCCCCAGCCGCACCACAGATTGCCGTCGATGTCGGCCCGCATGCCGTCGGGCGTGCCGGGGCCGGCATCGACGAACACGCGCTTGTTGGAAACCTTGTCGCCGTTGGCTGCGACGTCATAGGCAAGGATCTTGCGGGTCGGCACCCCGCGCGATTCAATGACGTAGAGAATTTTTTCGTCCGGAGAAAAGCACAGCCCGTTCGGACCGAGCACGCCTTCGGCGACAATGGTCGCCTTTCCGGTTTGGCCATCGACCCGGTACACATTCATGTCGATCTCGGACTCGGCCTTGTAGCCTTCGTAATTGCCGAGCAAACCAAAAACCGGGTCGGTGAACCAGATCGAGCCGTCGGATTTCACCACGACATCGTTCGGCGCGTTCAGCCGTTTGCCGTCAAAAGAGTCCATCAACACCGTGATCGAGCCGTCATATTCGGTTCTGACGACGCGGCGGCCGCCATGCTCGCAGGTGATCAGGCGGCCCTGGCGGTCGCGGGTATGGCCGTTGGCGAAATTCGACGGTTTTCGAAAAATGCTGACGGCGCCTGTTTCCTCTTCCCACTTGATGATGCGGTTGTTGGGAATATCGCTGCACAACAAATAGCGTCCGTCGCCGAACCAGACCGGTCCCTCGGCCCAGCGCAATCCCGTCGTCAGCCGCTCCACCGCCGACAGTTTAAGCCAATATTTCTCGAACCGCGGATCGAGCGCGTGTATGGCCGGATCGGGATAATACGTCGCCGGCCGCCAGCCGGGGGAATGGGATAGGGTTTCGGACATTTGCTGTTCTCGTTGCTGCCGTGCTTCCTCACAAGTCTGCGTCTGCTATCATTGCGTTCGCGCGGCGGCAAGCAATCAAGGGCGTTATCCGTACCCCGGACGCTGCGCAGCACGAAGTGATGCGCTGCAGAGCCGGGGCCCAACAGGCTGGCACCGCTCGTGGGTCCCGGCTCTGCGAAGCGGTGCTACGCACCGCATCGCGTCCGGGACACGGATGCTTGCCGCATCGGAGCTACCGCGCCATACTCGCTTCAACCTGCAAAACAGAGGGATGAAATGCCACGCATATTGATGACCGGCGCATCGGGGGGAATAGGCACGAGTTTGCGCAAATTGCTGCCGCCGATCTATCCGGATTTGCTGCTGAGCGACCTGAAGGCGCCGGCCGATCTCGGCGCTCACGAAAAATTCAGGGCGGCGGAGCTATCCGATCCCGCGCAGGTCGAGGCGATCTGCGACGGCGTCGACGGCATCCTGCATTTCGGCGGCTATTCGGTCGAAGGCCCCTGGGATGACATCCTGCAGTCCAATATCATCGGCGGCTACAACCTGTTCGAGGCCGCGCGGAAAAAGGGCGTCAAGCGCATCGTGTTCGCGTCATCGAACCATGCGGTGGGCTTTTATCCGCGCCATCACCACATCGGAACCGATGTGACCCCACGCCCCGACAGCCGCTACGGCGTCAGCAAGGTGTTTGGCGAGGCGGTGGGGGCGCTTTATGCCGACAAGCACGGGCTCGGCGTCACCTGTATCCGGATCGGGAATTTCGGCGACAAGCCGCTGGATCATCGCCGGCTGTCGATCTGGCTCAAGCCCGAAGACCTGGTGCAGCTCTGCCGGATCGGGCTCGATCATCCCGACATCCATTTCGAAATTTTCTACGGCGCGTCGTACAACGAGCGCGCCTGGTGGGACAACCACCGCGCCTACGACCTCGGCTACCGCCCGACCGGCCGGGCCGAGGATTTTCGCGAGCATGCTTTTGCCGAGCAGGCGAAACTGCCGCCGGATCCGGTCGGCGATTTCTACCAGGGCGGCGCGTTTTGCGGCATGGAGTTCGACGGCGACAGGAGCAGGATTCTTGATTTGAAATAGCTCCTTTGATGTCATTCCGGGGCGCGCGCTAGCGCGAACCCGGAATCTCGAGATTCCCCGATGTGCAATTGCACATCTGAGGTTCGCTCGCTTCGCTCCCGTCCCGGAATGACGACTTCAAGTTACGCGTGCCCCGACGTAAGGTGGGGCAAAGAGGAAATTCAGATGGCTGACGGACTTCGCAAGGGACTGACGAGTTATGGCGACGCCGGATTTTCGCTGTTCCTGCGCAAGGCCTTCATCAAGGCGATGGGCTATTCCGATGATGCGCTCAATCGCCCGATCGTCGGCATCACCAATACCCACAGCGACTACAATCCCTGCCACGGCAACGTGCCGGAGATCATCGAGGCGGTGAAGCGTGGCGTGATGCTGGCCGGCGCCATGCCGATGGTATTTCCGACCATCTCGATAGCCGAAAGTTTTGCGTTCCCGACCTCGATGTATCTGCGCAACCTGATGGCGATGGATACAGAGGAGATGATCCGCGCCCAGCCGATGGATTCGGTCGTCGTGATCGGCGGTTGCGACAAGACCTTGCCGGCGCAGATCATGGCCGCGGTCTCAGCCGACCTGCCGACCGTCGTTATTCCGGTGGGGCCGATGGTGGTCGGGCATCACAAGGGCGAAGTGCTGGGGGCCTGCACCGATTGCCGCCGCCTGTGGGCAAAATTCCGCGCCGGCGAAATCGACGAGGCCGAGATCGAGGCGGTCAATGGCCGGCTCGCGCCCTCGGTCGGGACCTGCATGGTGATGGGCACCGCCTCTACCATGGCCTGCATCACCGAGTCGCTGGGCCTGTCGCTGCCGATGAGTGCGACGATTCCGGCGCCACATGCCGAGCGCTTTCGTTCCGCGGAAGCCAGCGGCAAGGTGGCCGCCGAGATGGCCAAGGCAAAGGGCCCGAAGCCGAGCGAACTCCTCACTCCGGCAGCGTTCCGCAACGCCCAGGTGGTGCTGCAGGCGATCGGCGGCTCGACCAACGGCCTCATTCATCTCACCGCGATTGCCAACCGCACCGAGCACCGCATCGATCTCGAGGCCTTTGACAGGCTCGGCCGCGAGGTGCCGGTCCTGATCGACTTGAAGCCGTCGGGCGCGCACTACATGGAGCATTTCCATCACGCCGGCGGGGTGCCGAAACTGATGGCGCAGCTTGGCGACCTGATCGACCTTGACGCCAAGACCATCACCGGCGCGAGCTTGCGCGATGTCGTTACCGCCGCCGAGGAGGTGCCGGGACAGGACGTCATCCGCGCGCGAAAGAGCCCGATCAAGCCGGAAGGCGCGATGGCGGTGCTGCATGGCAATCTCGCGCCGCGCGGCGCGGTGATCAAACATTCGGCGGCGAGTCCCAAACTGCTGCAGCATACCGGCCGCGCCGTGGTGTTCGACTCCGTGGAAGACATGACGCTGCGGGTCGACGATCCCGCGCTCGATGTCACCGCCGACGATGTGCTGGTGCTGCGCAGCGCCGGTCCCAAGGGCGCGCCGGGCATGCCTGAGGCGGGCTATCTGCCGATCCCGATGAAGCTGGCGCGCGCCGGCGTCAAGGACATGGTGCGGATATCGGACGCGCGGATGAGCGGTACGGCATTCGGTACCATCGTGCTGCACATCACGCCGGAATCCGCGGTCGGCGGTCCGCTGGCGCTGGTGAAGAACGGCGACATGATCCGGCTCGATGTCGCCAAGCGAAGCATCGATCTGTTGGTCGACGCCGCCGAGCTCGAAAAACGCCGCGCGGCGCTGGCGCCGATCGCGACGCCGGAATGGGCCAGGCGCGGCTACGCCCATTTGTTCAACGAGACCATTTTGCAGGCCGACGAAGGCTGCGATTTCGATTTCATGCGGGCTAAGGGCAAGGGATAGGCGATGCGTTTTGCGCCCTTTGTTTGATTGACATTCAAACAACCCCGATGGGATGATGAAAGAAAACATCCAAGGGGGAGACAATGGTAAACGTGAGAACCATTCTCGGTGCGGTCGTGGCCGCATCCGCGATCGCAATGGCCGCTGGCGCCAGCGCGCAGGAAGTAAAGCACTATCGCTTCGCCTACGATCAGCCGAAGACGACCGGCTATGGAATCCTCGGCGATGTCTTCAGCGACAAGCTGAAGGCGCTGAGCAAGGGCACCATGCTGATCGAGCAATATCCGGGCGCGCAGCTCGGGCAGGAGCCGCAGGTTCTGCAGCTGGTGAAATCGGGCGACGTGGAATTTTGCATTTCGTCATCGGCCAACGCCGCGACGCTGTCGCCGCAGGCCGGCGTGATGTCGATGCACTTCCTGTTCCGCTCCGAAGCGCATCTCGTCAAGGCGATCGCCGACCCTGAGGTGTCCAAGGCGGTCAAGGCGATGATCGCGGAGACCGTGCAGGGCGCCCACGTGATCGCGCTGGCGACGCTCGGGCTTCGCAACATGTATTCCAAGCGCGAGATCAAGAACGTCGCTGACATGAAGGGCCTCAAGGTCCGGGTGCAGGCGACGCCCACCGAGGACACCATGTTTCCGGCCTATGGCGCGCAGATCGTGCATATGCCGTTCGGCAGCGTCTATACCTCGCTGCAGACCGGCGTGGTGGATGTCGCGGAAAACGGCGTCAACGTCTATCTCGCCAACAAGCATTACGAAGTGGCGCCCGTGCTGTCGATGACCGAACACGAGGCCAACAACAGCCTGGTCTGGGTCAGCGACAAAGTGTGGAACAGCCTGACGCCGGAGCAGCAGGGATGGGTGCAGGCGGCCGCCGACGAGGTCAACCAGAAGCAGCCGGCGAAGGCGATCGAGCTTGAGCATCAATCGCAGGAGAAGCTGAAAGCGATCGGCGTGAAGGTCGTCACCGACGTCGACAAATCCGGCTTCACCGCGATCTCCGATCCCTATCTCGACAAGCTTGCCAAGGATCTCGGCCCGCACGCCGAGAAGATCAAGAACCTGATCCGGGCGATCAATTAAGTCGCGCTCCATCCGCTTGTCGTCCCGGCGGAATGCCGGGACCCATACGCCGCGGCCCTTCGTTCAAGCAGCGTCGCAGATGCCTTCTACTATCATTGACGCCGGTGGCTATGGGTCCCGGCTTTCGCCGGGACGACGAGAGACTTGATCCTGGACGACGGAGAGATTGCCGATGACCATCGCCGACAAACTGGTGCTGCAGCGGCAGCATCACCTGAAATGGCGGGCGTTCGACCGGCTCGAACTGATCCTGATGATGCTGTGCGGGCTGTTGTGTTTCGGCTTTTCGCTGTCGGTCATGTCTGACATCGTCACGCGCACCATCGGCCATCCCTGGCTGTGGCTGCAGGAAGTCACGTCCACACTGTTCATCTATGCGATTTTCATCGGTGCCGCGGTCGCGACCCGTCGCAACGATCATCTGTATCTGACCGCGATCTCGGAAGCCCTGCACGGCACGCCGCGGCTGATCGTCGAGATCATCATCCGCCTCGTGGTGCTCGGCGTGGCGTTTTGCCTGGTCTGGTTCGGCTACATCAACTATCTCAGGGGTTTCGGCAGTTTCCGGCTGCCGTCGGGAACGCCGATCGCCTCGCTCTATGCGGCGATACCTCTCGCCGGGTTGCTGATCGGCCTGTTCACGGTCGAGCAACTGGTCAATGGCATCCGCAACGGCTTTGACCATCCGGAGCCGCCGGAAGATGACGCCGATATTCGACCGGCCGACGCCATCCCACCGACGAGGGTGGGCCTGTGAGCGCACCGGTGATCCTTGCGCTGATGTCGTTCTGCTTCCTGTTCTTCGGCTATCTCGGCGTGCCCGTGCCGTTCTCGCTGATGGCGGGCGTGTTTCTCGGGGCGCTGCTGACCGACGTCTCGCTCGCGGCGATCATCCAGAAGATTTTCGACGGCATGGATTCGGAAGCGCTGCTGGCGATTCCGTTTTTCCTGCTGGTCGGCGAACTCATGAGCTCGGCCAACGTCGTGGTGCGGATCGCCAATCTGTCGTTGTCGCTGGTCGGGCACATCAGAGGCGGGCTGTCGCAGGTCGTTGTCGTCTTCAGCATGTTCTTCTCGGAAATGTCGGGATCGACGACCGCCGACGTCGCCGTGATGAGCCGCGCGCTGGGCGGACCGATGAAACGCGAGGGCTACAGCCCCGCCTTCATCGCCGCGATCATCGCGTCGGCCTCCACCATCGCAGCGCTGGTGCCGCCGAGCATCACTGCCGTGGTCTATGGCGCGGTCGGCAACGTCTCGATCGCCGGATTGTTCATGGCCGGCGTGGTGCCGGGAATGATGATCGGCTTCGGTCTCATGATCTATTGCTATTTCTTCGGGCCCTCCGGCATGCGCAAGTCGCGGGCGCCGTTGCGCCAGGTCGTGTTCGCGGCCGGCGATGCCGCGCTGCCGCTGATGATCCCGGTGATTCTGCTCGGCGGCATCTTGACCGGCTGGTTCACGCCGACCGAAGCCGGTGTCGTCGCGGTGATCTGGATCATCGCGGTGGTGATCCCCGCGCTCAATCGCGGGCATCTGCGAAAGATTCCCTACGATTTCTGCCTGGCCGGGCTGATCTTCTCACTGCCGCTGATCACAATCGGCGCCGCCAATGCGTTCGGCTGGATGCTGGCGTACTTGCGCGGCGCCATCGTCATCGCCGACTGGATCACCTCGATCGCCGGCAGCGACCCGCATATCATGATGCTGCTGCTGGTGCTGCTGTTCACCGTGGTCGGCGATTTCATCGAGCCGGTGCCGACCATCATCATCTTCATGCCGCTGGTGAATGCGCTGACGCAGGCCGGCGACATCAACGGCGTGCATATGGGCGTGGTGCTGATCGCGACCCTGGCGTTCGGACTGATCACGCCGCCTTACGGGCTGGTGCTGCTGATGGCGTCGAAATTCGTCGGCGTCAGTTTCGGCAAGGCGCTGCGCGCGGCGCTGCCGATCTACGTGGTGTTCCTGGTGACGATCTGCTTCACGATCTATTTCCCGAAGGTGGTGCTGTGGCTGCCGAAGCAGGTGATCCCGGAATCGGTTGGATGTTTCAAATCGCCGGCGGGGACCGGGTATATTTGTCCGAATTGATGGCGCTGCTCACAACAAACAAATTCACGTCGTCCCGGCGTTCCGCCGGGACGACTCGTGGAGAGGTGTTCGCCCTACTTCCCCTTGCTGGAAAACCTCTTTACCGCGACGCGGAATTCATCCGTGTGCATGCAGTCGATGATGGCGTCTTTCTCGGCGTCGAGTTGTGCCTCGATCGGCGTCACGTGCGCGCGGTGGATCAGCGCCTTGGTGGCCGCCAAGGCTGTCGGCGCGTTTTGCGCCAGGCGATGCGCCAGTTCGCGGGTCGCGGCTTTCAGTTCGACCGCGGGCACGACTTTTACGACCAGACCCCAGTCGTAGGCCTGGGCCGCTGAAAAGCTGTCTTCAACGAGATAGATTTGCAGCGCGCGGCGCGCGCCGACACTGGCGACCACGCCGACGGTGCCGCCGCCATCGGGCGATACTCCGAGCTTGGCATAGGCCGGCGTGAAGCGGGCGTCATCCGCTGATATGCAGAGGTCCGCGACAAAGGCGAGCGAAAGCCCGGCGCCGGCGGCCGAGCCGTGCACGCTCGCCAGCACGATTTTCGGCATCCGCCGCAGCGTCGTGATGAAGGCGTGGTAGTGCTTGAGCAGTTCGCCGACCACCGGCGCGATTGTGTCGGCGGCGGCAGCAGCACCGATGGTCTGCAGATCGCCGCCGGCGCAGAACGCGCGCCCTTCGCCCTCGATCACGAGCACCTTTATCTCGTCCGACGCCTCGACCTCTGCGCCGAGCTGTTCGAGCTTCCTTGCGATCGAAAGATCGATCGAATTGAACGCCGCCGGCCGATTGAGCGTGATGGTGGCGATCGGCCCTTCGATCCGCAGCAGCGCCGGATCGTCGGGGAGGGAGGAAGCGGCTTGATCCGGTGACGGCATTTGAAAGGGCCCTGCTGTCGGAATGTCTACAGCGAGGAGGTATTTAAATAGCAGAAGGGAACAGGTGACAATCCCCGGCAGAGCCTGCAAACTCCGGACAAACGGCCAGGCGGGACCGCCGCAGTGCAACAGCCGGAAGCGGGAGCAGATGCAGTGAGTATCGATACGGCAGTCGACCGTCCGGCCTCCACCATCGATCCGTTTTCGCACGAATTCCTGCGCGATCCCTATCCGCACCACGAGGCGCTCCGCGAGGCCGGCCCGGTGGTCTGGCTCGAGCAATACGGCATATGGACCATGGCCCGCCATCAGGAGGTCCGCGACGCGCTGACCGACTGGCAGACCTATTGCTCGTCGGCCGGCGTGGGTTTAAGCGATTTCCGCAAGGAACCGCCATGGCGCCCGCCAAGCATCGTTCTGGAGGCCGATCCGCCGCTGCACACGCGCACCCGCGCCGTCTTGACACGGATCCTGTCGCCGGCCGCGATCAATCTTCTGCGCGCGACCTTCGAGCGCGAGGCGGAACTGCTGGTCGCTCGCCTCGTCGAGCAGCGTGAATTCGACGGCATCAGTGATCTCGCCGAGGCCTATCCGCTAAAGGTGTTTCCAGACGCGGTCGGACTTTCCGAGGACGGCCGCGAGAACCTGCTGCCCTATGGCAGCATGGTGTTCAACTCGTTCGGCCCGCGCAACGACCTGTTCGATTTGGCGATGGCCAATGCCGGTCCGGTTCGCGACTGGATCATGTCGAAATGCAGCCGCGCGGCGTTGGCGTCGGGTGGGCTCGGCATGCAGATTTTCGGGGCCGTCGATGCCGGCGAACTGACGGAAGTGGAAGCGGGCATGCTGGTGCGCTCGTTTCTTTCGGCGGGTATTGACACCACGGTCTACGGGCTCGGCAACGCGCTGCATTGTTTTGCCAAATATCCGGAGCAATGGGCTGCTGTTCGGGAGAATCCGCAACTGATCCGCGGCGCCTTCGAAGAAGTATTGCGCTTCGAGGCGCCGGTGCAGACGTTCTTCCGCACCACAACCAGGGATGTCGAAGTCGGCGGCGTGCGGCTGGGCGATGGTGAGAAGGTCCTGCTGTTTCTCGCCGCCGCCAACCGTGACCCGCGCCGCTGGAAAAATGCGGAAAAATTCGACGTCAGGCGCCGCGCCACCGGGCACATGACCTTCGGCACCGGTATTCATGGCTGCGTCGGCCAGGCGGTGGCCCGGCTTGAAAGCGAGGCGGTCTTCGGGGCCCTCGCCAGGCGCGTCGCGTCGTTCGAACTGACGGGCGAACCGACGCGGCGGCTGAACAACACGCTGCGCGGGCTTGACACCCTGCCGCTGCGCATCGTACCCGCCTGATGGTATGACGCAGGGAACAGTTCTGATTGTCGGCGCCGGCCATGCGGGTTTTCAGCTCGCGGCGTCGTTGCGGCAGCATGGGTTTGGCGAGCGAATCGGCCTGATTAACGATGAGGCGCACCTGCCATATCAGCGGCCGCCTTTGTCGAAGGCCTATCTGAAAGGCGGGGGCGGGGCCGATAGCCTGATGTTCCGGCCGGACAAATTTTATCGCGACCAGAACATCGAGTTGATCGCGGACCGTGCCGTCTCGATCGATCGCGGCGCGCGCCGGCTGTTGCTGGCATCCGGCGCGTCGCTCGACTATGGGCATCTGGCTCTGGCCACCGGCGCGCGCAATCGCCTGCTCGACATCCCCAACGCCAATCTCAGCGACGTGCGCTATCTGCGAACCCTCGACGAGAGCGAGGCGTTGCGGCAGCGGATCGCGTCCGGACAGCGTGTCGTGGTCGTCGGTGCAGGATTTATCGGGCTGGAATTCGCCGCCACCGCCCGGGCCAAGGGCCTCGAGGTGGATGTGATCGAGCTCGGAGCCCGCGTCATGGCGCGCGCGGTGACCACGGAAATCTCGGACTACTTTCAGGAGCGCCACACCGCGGCAGGCATTCGCATCCATCTCGGTGTACAGGCGACCAGCATCGAGAGCGATGGCACCAACGTGACCGGCGTCAGCCTCAGCGACGGCCGCCACGTGCCGGCGGATCTTGTCGTGGTCGGCGTCGGCGTTCTGCCTAATGTCGAACTGGCAGCAGAAGCCGGCCTGCCGGTCGCGGCGGGGATCATCGTCGACGAACAATTGCTGACGTCGGATCCGAACATCTCCGCGATCGGTGACTGCGCGCTGTTTTCAAGCCCGCGCTTCGGCGGGTCGCTGCGGCTGGAGTCGGTGCAGAACGCCACCGATCACGCG
>Ga0209839_10001873_pt1 | contig 10578 bp, 11 predicted proteins | sample OrgsoiDNA2013050_FD_185800 | JGI IMG/M metagenome (GOLD analysis project Ga0209839, IMG submission 185800) | Permafrost soil microbial communities from the Arctic, to analyse light accelerated degradation of dissolved organic matter (DOM) -... | ecosystem: Environmental > Terrestrial > Soil >... | reverse complement strand
TTCGGGATACCTTGGCCCGTTGAAATTCCGCGACCTACAAGCCGACAAGAAGAACGAAGTGGGCGCGACCGTTGGATTGGCCTGGACCGAAGTGGGCGGGACGATCCTGACTACCGAAGCAGCCGTGATGGAAGGCAAGGGCAAGCTCACCATCACCGGTAAACTGGGCGATGTGATGCAGGAGTCCGCGCAGGCAGCCATGAGCTACATTCGTTCGCGCGCTCTTCACTTCGGCCTTCCCCGGGATTTCTATCGCAACCTGGACGTACACATTCATATCCCGGAAGGCGCCATTCCTAAGGACGGCCCTTCCGCCGGAATCACTATGGCCACCACCATCTGCAGCGCTCTCACCCGGATTCCCGTGCGCGGCGACGTGGCCATGACCGGTGAAATCACCTTGCGCGGCAAGGTGTTGGGCATCGGTGGATTGAAAGAGAAACTGCTGGCTGCCCATCGCCATGGCATCAACGAGGCCATTGTCCCACTGGATAACAAGAAGGACCTGCCCGACATCCCGGAGAATATTCGGAACCAAATGAAGATCCATTTCGTCGAGTCGATGGACGAGGTTCTCAAAATCGCCTTGGAGCGGGAGATCGTTTCGTTGCCCATGCCGGCAGCACCCGGTGTGGAAGTCGCTCCCCAGCCCGAAGAAGTTGTTGCTCACTGAGCCGCGCGCGTAAGCAAGCGGTACGGGGCTGGAACGATTGGTAACCGACAGCACTTTTGTAACATCTGCGGCTAAGCCGGAACAGTTCCCCTCTGACGGCTTGCCCGAGATCGCGTTTTTAGGGAGAAGTAACGTAGGAAAGTCCAGCCTGATTAACGCCCTCGTTGGGCATAAAGGGCTGGCTTTCACCAGTAACACTCCGGGTCGCACACAAACGCTCAATTTTTACCGGATTAAAGGATCGCTGTATTTTGTCGATCTTCCAGGTTATGGGTATAGCCGGGTTCCCAAAGAGGTTTCGGGGCAATGGCATGAGCTGATCGAAAGCTACTTGCTGACCAGAGAGACTTTGGATCTTTCGTTTCTGATCCTGGATGCCCGCAGGGGTTGGATGGATCGGGATTTGCAGTTGAAGGAATGGCTTGAGCAGCACCACCGGCGATACCATGTGATCGCCACTAAGGTAGATAAGTTGAATCAGTCGGAACAATGGCAAGGTCTGACGAACATTCGCAAGGAAAACGTCGAACCGTTGCCGTTCTCGGCCCCCTTGGGCCGGGGAGTGAGGGAAATTTGGCAAGTGATAACGAAAACACTCCAGACGCGGTAGATACCACCACACCGCAAGATGAACAGGACAAGCCGTCCGAGCGCCCGCACGAACGGCCTGCCCGCGAAAATGGGCCCGCCCGTAACCCGACAGACCCACCCCCTGCCGCGCCCGCCGAGGGGGTGCCAGCCTCCGATCCCCGGCCCCAGGCCGCCGCCGACCGCGGTGAGCCCGCTCAAGGTGGCGGCCATCACGGCGGACACCGGCGCAATAAGCCGCCGGCCCAGGCCAAGAACGGCTCCCCCACTTTGGACCTCGTGGAATTGAAGGACATGAACATCCAAAGGCTGAATCAGGTGGCCAAGGATATGAACGTGGCCGGCGCCGCCGGACTGCGCAAGCAGGAGCTGATCTTTAAGATCCTGCAAACCCAAGCGGAGAAGAGTGGCCTGATCTTCTCGGAGGGCGTGCTCGAATGCCTGCCCGACGGTTTCGGCTTCCTGCGCGCGCCCGAGTATAACTACCTGCCCGGCCCCGACGACGTGTACGTATCGCCGTCGCAAATTCGCCGCTTCGACCTTCGTACCGGCGATACTATTTCCGGCCAAATCCGCCCGCCCAAAGAGGGCGAACGCTACTTCGCGCTCATCAAGGTCGATGCCATCAACTTCGAGCCGCCCGAGGAAGCCCGCAACAAGATCTTCTTCGACAACCTGACGCCGCTCTATCCCAACGAGCGCATCAAGCTCGAAACCGCGCGCGACAATTTCTCCGGCCGCGTCATGGATCTGCTCACCCCCATCGGTAAAGGCCAGCGCGGCCTCATCGTCTCCCCGCCCCGCACCGGTAAAACGATGCTGCTGCAAAGCATCGCCAACTCCGTAACCACCAACCATCCCGAGGTCACCCTGATCGTATTGCTGATCGACGAGCGCCCCGAGGAAGTCACCGACATGCAGCGTTCCGTGCGCGGCGAAGTGATCAGTTCCACCTTCGACGAGCCGGCTACCCGCCACGTGCAAGTCGCCGAAATGGTGATCGAAAAAGCCAAGCGCCTGGTCGAGCACAAAAAGGATGTGGTCATCCTGCTCGATTCCATCACCCGCCTGGCGCGCGCCTACAACACCATCGTGCCGCCCTCCGGCAAGGTGCTCTCCGGCGGCGTCGATTCCAACGCCCTGCAGCGTCCCAAGCGCTTCTTCGGCGCGGCCCGCAACATCGAGGAGGGCGGCTCGCTCACCATCATCGCCACCTCGCTCATCGATACCGGCAGCCGCATGGACGATGTCATCTTCGAAGAGTTCAAAGGCACCGGCAACCTGGAAATCCACCTGGAGCGCAAGCTGGTGGATAAGCGCGTCTTCCCCGCCATCGACATCAACAAGAGCGGCACCCGCAAAGAAGAACTGCTGATGCCCAGGGAAGAACTCAATCGCGTATTCATCCTGCGGCGGGTGCTCAATCCGCTCTCGCCCGTGGAGACCATGGAACTGCTGCTGGATAAGCTCAGCAAGACCCGCAGCAACGCGGAGTTCCTCAACTCCATGAACGGCTAAGGCCGCGCTATACTCGACCCATGGGAGCGCCGCTTCTCGTATCCGAGCGGCTGGAGCGCCATGGGGGAGAGCAACCGCACAGCATTCTACAGTCTGCCTGCGCCGCTTTCTTCTTTGAACGCCGCAAACGATTTCAGATACGCGTCCTCACCGGGCAAACTATCTCTATCGCCGCGGGCAAGTACCGAATTCCCGATGTCTGCGTTTACCTCCAGCCGGCGCCGCATGATCCCGTACTGAAAACGCCGCCATTCATCGCCATCGAAATTCTTTCCCCCGAAGATCGCATGAGCCGCCTGCGCCAAAAGATCGATGAATACCTGGCCTTTGGCGTGTCATACGTTTGGCTGATCGATCCCGAAAGACGGCGCGCCGACGTCTACACTCCTTCCCTGATCTACGAAGCCAAGGACGGCCTGCTGCGCACCGAAAATCCCGCCATCGAAGTGCCGCTGGACGCCCTTTTCCAGGCGCTCGATGACTAATCCCGGCGACGCCATCCTCCTGCTTTAAGCCGCGCTATACTCGACCTATGGGAACGTCGCTTCTCGTGTCCGAGCAGGAGTATCTCACGACCAGCTACGAGCCGGACCGCGAGTATGACAACGGCGAACTCCTGGAGCGCAACGTGGGCGAACGGCCGCACAGCATCCTGCAAGGGGAATTCATTGGACATTTCCGCGGCCTGAGGAAACTAGGGCGAGGCGTCCGGGCCTTCGTCGAAATGCGCATCCGCCTCGCGCCGCGCAAGTACCGCATCCCTGACGTCTGTGTCTATCGGGAACCGGCGCCCCGGGATCGCATTCCGTCCACGCCGCCATTCATCGCCATCGAAATTCTTTCCCCCGAAGATCGCATGAGCCGCCTGCGCCAAAGGATCGACGAATACCTGGCCTTTGGCGTATCGTACGTTTGGCTGATCGATCCCGAAAGACGGCGCGCCGACGTCTATACCCCTGCCCTGATCTACGAAGCCAAGGACGGCCTGCTGCGCACCGAAAATCCCGCCATCGAAGTGCCGCTGGACGACCTTTTCCAGGCGCTGGATGACTAATCCCGGCGACGCCATCCTCCTGCTTTCCTTCGGCGGCCCCGAGCAGCCCGGCGAAGTGATGCCTTTCCTCGAAAACGTCCTGCGCGGCCGCAACGTGCCCCGTGAGCGCATGCTGGAAGTCGCGGAGCATTACTATCACTTCGACGGTCGCAGTCCTTTCAACGATCAAAACCGCGCGCTGCTGGCAGCCTTGCGGAAGGTGCTCGCGGCCGAGGGTCCGGATCTGCAGGTCTACTGGGGCAACCGAAACTGGCATCCGCTGCTGGCCGATACCATGCGCCAAATGACAGCCGACGGTGTCCGGCGCGCCTTCGCCTTCGTCACGTCGGCCTACAGTTCTTACTCCGGATGCCGGCAATATCTGGAAGATCTGGCCCGCGCGCGCGAAGCCGTGGGACCCGCCGCCCCGGAAGTGCTGAAGCTGCGCGTATTCTACAACCACCCCGGTTTCATCGAGACCATGGCCGACCGTGTGCGCGCCGCCCTCGACCAGATCCCGCCCCAGCGGCGCGCGGCGGCGGCCCTCACGTTTACCGCGCATAGCGTGCCCGTCTCCATGGCTGAGACCAGCCGCTACGTCCAACAGATTGAAGAAGCCTCCCGCCTGACCGCCGACCGCGTGGGCCGTCCACAATTCCGCCTCGTCTATCAGAGCCGGAGCGGAGCGCCCGGGCAGCCCTGGCTGGGCCCGGATGTCCTCGAATATCTTCGCGAATTTGCCGCCGCCGGCGTCACGCGCGATATCGTCCTGGCCCCTATCGGCTTCATTTCCGATCATATGGAAGTGGTGTACGACCTCGACACCGAAGCCCGCCAGTTGTGCGCCGATTTAGGATTAAATATGGTTCGCGCCGCAACCGTGGGCGCCGATCCGCGCTTCGCCGCCATGATCCGCGAACTGCTCCTCGAACGTATCGGCGATGCCCCGCCCCGCTCCCTCGGCAACCTTGGCCCCAGCCACGACGTTTGCGCGCAGGATTGCTGTCCCGCCCCGCCGCGCCGCTCCTCCTCGCCTGCTTGAAACCTTCCCCGAAATTTAACCAGCTTGCTTCAGCCGGGCCGCCTTCGCCCGTTGTATACTCTCTCAATGCCCCACATCGACAAACATCCCGCGGGCGCCTTCGTATGGGTCGAACTTGGAACCACCGACCAGGCCGCCGCCAAAGCGTTCTATGGTTCGCTTTTTGGGTGGGAAGCCAACGAAATGCCCATGGGCCCTGGCGAATATTACACGATCTTCCGGCTGGAAGGGCGCGATACCGCAGCCGCCTACACCCGCGCTCCGCAAACTTCGAGCGGCGCTCCGCCCCACTGGATGCCATATATTTCGGTGGATAACGCCGACCAAGCCGCGGCGCGCGCCAGCCAGGTGGGGGGCAAAGTGGCCGCTCCTCCCTTCGACATCTATGACGCCGGACGCATGGCCGTCGTAGAGGACCCCACCGGCGCCATGTTCTCGCTATGGCAACCCAAAGCCAATCCAGGGATCGGCATCGCGGGCGTGGATGGCGCTCTCTGCTGGGCCGATTTGATGACCACCGACGTAGCGCGCGCGCGCCAGTTCTATTCGGATTTATTCGGCTGGGAGATCGCACCGGAGCACCAGGATCCGTCCGGATACTTGCACATCAAGAATGGCGCGGATTTTATCGGCGGCATGCCGCCCGTGGGTCCGCAACCTGGCGTCCCCTCGCATTGGATGTTATATTTCCAGGCCTCCGACTGCGACGCTGCGGCTGCCAAGGCCAAATCCGCCGGCGGCAATATCTACTATGGACCAACCACCATGGAAGGCGTGGGCCGGTGGGCTATAGTAGCGGACCCGCAAGGCGCGGTGTTCGCCATCTTCCAGCCGCTACCGCATTGAGCGCCCCGGCTAAACCGTTCCGCAGGCGATTGCGCGGGCATTGTGCTGCAATCCCACCACGTTGCCCGCCACCTCCGGTTGTAGCTGTGGTCAGGCCTATATGGGGCAAACCCGACACACAGCTAATTTGCGGCGCTTGCTATGAGGACGGCGAAGGTGAAATTTGCCCGATGCTGGCCGAGCCGAGCGACGAAGCCGCGTGACGCCGCCGCCGATCCGTGGTAAAACGCTACGATGGAAGGAGGGTACGAATATGACAGCAACTCTTGATTGGTCACAATGCCCTGCCGTGGAGAGCATCCCCGGCAAGCGCAGCGGGGCATGGGTATTTAAGGGCACCCGGACGCCAATCTCCACGGTGTTCGAGAACCTTCAGGACATGAACGTTGACGAGCTGGTAGAAGAGTTCGGCGTGACGCGGGAACAGGTTCGCGCTGTTCTGACATTTGCCGCGCACAGCGCCGATGCTCCACCTCCCCGCCCGTAATGCTTGTTTTATTCGATAACGGCACCCCGCGCACTCTTGCCCGCCATCTGATCGACCATCACACGGTCACGGAGGCCCGCGCCCGTGGGTGGGAAGAATTGGAGAACGGCGAATTGCTCAGCGAGGCCGAGGCCGCAGGGTTCGAGGTGCTGGTGACGACAGACAAAAATCTCAGCTACCAGCAAAACCTTGCGGGCCGGAAGATAGCCATTGTCGTATTGGGACAGGGACGATGGAGCCTTATCAAACGGTGTGTGCCCCAGATCGTCGCCACCGTGAACGCCGCGACACCCGGCAGCTTTGCCGAGGTGGAAATTCCATTCCAGTAAAAACGCACCCCGGCTCTTTGTCAGCCGGTGGATTGTGGCACGTTCAATGGTCGTATAATCCGCGCCATGAACCTCAATAGATGTTTGCTTCCGGTGGTGTTGTGCTTCCTCAGCGCAGAGCACCTCGCGATCGGACAGACCCAGCCCAGCAAGTGCATCAATGTGTCGCCTGAGCTAGCAGATATTGCGGGGGCCCTGAACATCTGCGACGAGGTCAGAACACTTAGCGAGACACCAGTTTCTATCCAAACAGTCACAGAAGCAGGTCAGGTAAGGGCCGAAGCTCGGAGAAAGGTCGAACTCCATTACGATGCGGCGGTTAGCCAGCAAAAAATCGCAAAGCTGGAGCTGAACGGGCAGCAAACTAATATGTTGAAATATTCAGCGCTCGTGATAGGAATTTTAGGAGCAGGAGTGGGGGGCGGTCTTCATCTCGTCAACAATCCGCACGTCGGGCACGCTGCAACCGTCCTCGGTATAAGTGCTGGTGTCGTCGGAGGAGCCATGAATTTTGCTGCGTTGAAGTGGGGCTCTACTAAGTATTCCGGTCTCGGCCGAGAGGTTATGTACTTCATTCAGAGCGAACCGAATTCGCCTTGCAAGGACACTACTATAAGGACGCGTGCGTCGGTCTGAGTTGACCAAGGACTTGAAGGACATGGACACCAAACTCACCCTCCTGAATGAGACGTTGTTGAAATAACATGGTAAGTTGTCGCGAACAAGGCTTCGCCGCCGCGTCTCACAAAGGGTAAGTCATGACCCACGACCCCGGCCCCATGTTTTCAATTGCTTGCATGGGTCATAAGTCAGGGACATAATGAGGGCATGAAATACGGCTATGCCCGCGTATCGACCGACGACCAGAACCCGGCCTTGCAACTCGCGGCCTTGAAGAAGGCCGGATGCAAACCGGAAAACATTTTCAAGGACGCCGGTATATCAGGCGCGACGACGAAGCGCCCTGCCCTTCTCCGTTGCCTGAAAGTTTTGCAGGACGGCGACACGCTCACAGTCTGGAAGCTCGACAGATTAGGCCGCAGCTTGCGTGACCTGATAACCATGCTGGACGACCTGAAACAGCGCGGGGTTAAATTCCGTTCCCTTACAGAACACATCGACACCGACACGCCGACAGGCCGCGCCATGTGGCAGATGATAGGCGTACTGGCCGAGCTTGAGCGCAGCATGATTAGCGAACGGACCCGCGCAGGAGTGAAGGCAGCACAGCGCCGGGGCGTGAAATTCGGACCCAAGCCGAAGATGAACCGCCAGCAGATCGAACACGCCCGGAAACTGATTGAGCAGGGCGAGGACCGGCAGAAGGTTGCCGCCCTTTTCAAAGTCGGACGTAAGACCCTTTACCGGGCGCTTGCTGCATAGTCACATATTTAGATATTCCACTATCATGCTAGCCGCATATCGCGAATTGTGGCTATCCATATATTTTAAATATTGTACTTGATGGCTTGTTTGCTATTTAAGCCCGAGACTTAGTACCGGGCCACGCCACGTTCGAGGTAGAACTACGAAGCGAACCATTGCAATGAGGGGGTGGGGAATCAAAGAGCTTGATGGCATCATTGAGAATCTCTACCCGCGCCGTTGGATACCAGTAGCGGACCCGTCGCAAGGCGCGGTCTTCGCCATCTTCCAGCCGCTCCCGCATTGAGCGCCCGGAAGCCGCCCCCCGCCCCACGCTATACTATTACTTCAACGACCCTTAAACGGCGCGCACCATGGCTTTAATGAGTGTCATCTGGCTGCGCGTGGCCGCGGCCCTGTACTCGCTCGGCCTGCTCCACGCCATCCTCACGCTGGTTCGCAAACGCGAACATCTCTTCCGGGTTTCACTCACCGCCCTGGCGATCGGCGCAGTACTGCATGGCGTCTCCATCGTGGAAGAGGGGCTGCTGATGAATCATTGCCCCATCGCCAACTTCTATGAGACGCTCTCCATGTGCGCCTTCCTCATTACCACGCTATTTCTGTTCGTCTATTGGCGCTACAAAACCGAGAGTCTCAGCGTCTTAATCTTCCCCGTGATCTTCGTGATGACCCTGGTCGCGACGCTGGGCAACCCGGTGGATGCCTGGACCAGTCCGGTCATCCGCAACGCCTGGCTGGACGTGCACATCACCCTGGTTTTGCTGGGATTCGCGGCGCTGGCCTTCACCGCGGGAGCCTCGCTGCTATATCTTTTCCAGGAGCGCGAGCTCAAACGCAAGAAGCCGCGCAAGCTCTACTACCGCCTGCCGCCGTTGGGCACTCTCGATGAGTTAATCTCCCGTTCCATGGCGGTGGGCTTCGTGCTGATGACGCTGGCCGTGATCGCCGCTACTACCTGGGCCTTCATCGAGCACAAGACGCAATGGATCCGCCAGCCGGCCATCGGCATCTCCTTCATCACCTGGGGCTGTTATCTCGCCATGGTTTTTCTACGAGTCACCGCCGGATGGCGAGGCCGTAAAGCGGCCATCATGGTGATCGTGGTGGTGGGGCTCTCGGCCGTCACTTGGGTGGCACATGCGCGGCTGGGAAGCCTGCTGCTGAAGCCATGAAATTGCTGGTCACAGGCGTCAGCCATAAGACCGCGCCCGTCGAGGTGCGGGAATGTCTGGCGTTTCCCGAGTCCAGCCTGCCCGCTGCGTTGCAGTCCCTGAAATCGCGGCCGGGCGTTTCGGAAGCCTGCATCCTGTCCACCTGCAACCGCGTCGAAATCACCGTCACCACGGACGATGAGGTGGACCCGCAAACGCTGGTCGAAGAATTTCTCCGCGAATCGCGCATGCTACCGCCGGCGTCTATCGAGCCGTACCTTTACCGCCACGAAGGCCAGAACGCCATCCATCATCTGTTTCGCGTAGCCTCCAGCCTGGATTCCATGGTCATCGGCGAACCGCAGATTCTAGGGCAGCTGAAGACCGCTTACGGAGTCGCCAAGACCAACGGCGTCCTCTGCGGCTGGCTGGAAGGGCTGATGGAGCGCGCCTTCAGCGTCGCCAAGCGGGTGCGTTCGGAAACCGGCATCGGGCAGATGGCCGTGTCGGTCAGTTATGCGGCGGTGGAACTGGCGCGCAAAATTTTCGGTTCGCTAAACAATCGCACGGTCATGATCGCGGGCGCGGGCAAAATGTCGGAACTGGCGGCCAAGCACCTGCGGCGTTCCGGCGCCACGCACGTGTTCGTCACCAATCGCACGCACGGGCGCGCTATCGAAATGGCCAACCTGTTCCAAGGCACGCCCGTCGAATACAGCCGCTTCGTCTCCATGCTGCCGGAGGTGGATATCCTGATCGCCTCCAGCGGCGCGCCGCATTACATCCTGCATAAAGATGAAATGCAGCGCGTAATCGCCGCGCGGCGCAACAAGCCCATGTTCCTCATCGATATTGCCGTGCCGCGCAATATCGAGCCCTCCGTCAACGACCTCGACAACGTCTTCCTTTACGATATCGACGATTTGCAGGAGGTGGTCAACGCCAACCTGCGCGAGCGTTTGAAAGAAGCCGAGCGCGCCGAGGAGATCGTGACGCAAGAGGTGGAGCACATGATGGCCCGCCTCAAGGTGCAGGAGATTGCGCCCACCATCGTCAGCTTGCAGGAAGAGTTGGAGCGCATACGGCAGGCGGAGATCGAGAAGGTGCGGCGCAAGTTCGGCCCTGTCACGCGCGAGCAGGAAGAGGCGTGGGACATGCTGACGCGCGGCATCATCAATAAAGTGGCGCACGGTCCCATCTCGGAGTTGCGCGCGCAGGCCGGGCAGCCGGATGGCGCGCCGGTGATCGCCGCCATTCGCAAAGTGTTTCACCTTGCCGAGCCGCGGCCGCTTACCAAACCGCGGCCGTGAGGGAGCCGTCTTACTATCATGCTTGTAATCGCATCGCGAGGATCGCAACTAGCCCTATGGCAGGCCCGTTGGGTGCAACAGCAATTGGCAAGCCTGGGACATTCTAGCCGCATCGAGATCGTTAAGACCACCGGAGACAAGATCGTCGATGTGCCGCTGGCCCAGGTGGGCGTGAAAGGCCTGTTCACCAAGGAAATCGAGGAAGCCTTGCT
>Ga0209839_10001872_pt1 | contig 10579 bp, 6 predicted proteins | sample OrgsoiDNA2013050_FD_185800 | JGI IMG/M metagenome (GOLD analysis project Ga0209839, IMG submission 185800) | Permafrost soil microbial communities from the Arctic, to analyse light accelerated degradation of dissolved organic matter (DOM) -... | ecosystem: Environmental > Terrestrial > Soil >... | reverse complement strand
CGGCCAGCACCTCGTGGGTATCGGTCCGGGTGCTGCCGTGCCCGGGGAAATGCTTGGCGCACGCCGCGGCGCCCGCCGACTGCAGGCCGGTCACCGCCGCGGCGGCGTGCCGCGACACCAGCGCCGGGTCGGTGCCGAAGGAGCGTGTGCCGATGGCCGGGTTCGCCGCCTCGTCCAGCACGTCCACGCAGGGCGCGAGGTCCACGTTGATCCCCAGCGCGGCCAGGTCGGCGCCGATCGCCTCGTGCACCCGCCCGGTCAGCTCCACGTCGTCGATCGCGCCCAGCGCCGCGTTGCCCGGGTACAGGCTGCCGCTCCAGTACGTCACCCGGGTGACGTCACCGCCCTCTTCGTCGATCGCGATGACGGGTTCTTCGGTGGCCGAGCGCAAGGTGGCGGTCAGTAGGGCGATCTGCTGCGGGTCGGCTACGTTCGGGCCAAAGAGCGTGACCCCGGCCAGGCCGCCTTCCAGGCCGGCGAGAATCCAGGCCGGCGGCGTGTGCCCCGGGAACGGCGGGATCAGGACCGCGTTGGCCAGCCGGGCCAGCTCAGGGTCGCGGATCATCCCTTCACCGCCCCGGCGACCAGGCCGCCCACCATGCGGCGCTGCACGAACAGGAAGAACACCATCACCGGGATCATGTAGAGCGTCGAGGCCGCCATGATTGCCCCCCAATCCGCGGTTCCCCGCGCGAAGAAGAACTGGACGTAGATCTGCAGCGTGAACTTGCTCTGGTCGTTGCCGAGGAACGTCAGCGCGAAGATGAACTCGTTCCAGGCCGTGATGAAGGAGAAGATGCTCGTCGCCACGAGGCCCGGCGCGACCAGCGGGAACAGGATCCGCCAGAACACCCGGACCGGGCCGGCGCCGTCGATGGCCGCCGCCTCCTCCAGGTCCCGTGGCACGGCCGCGACGAAGTTGCGCAGCAGCCAGATCGAGATCGGCAGCGCCTGCGCCGTGTAGATGAGGATCAGGCCGGTCAGGTTGTCCAGCAGCCCGATCCCGCGGAAGTCGACGAACAGCGGGATCACTAGCGCCTGGGCCGGCAGCATCTGCACGATCAGCAGCATGATCAGGTACGTCACGCGGAACCGGAACCGGAACCGCGCCACCGCGACCGCGGCCAGCAGTGAGACCAGCGACGCGAGGAGCACGGTCACCACGGTCACGTACAGGCTGTTGCGCGCGAACGTCCAGAACGAGATGCCGAGCCCCGCCGCGTGCCCGTTGATGACCGCGGCGAAGTTGCCCAGCGTCGGGTGGGCGGGCAGCGGGTGCGGGGTCAGCGAGTACAGCTCGCCCGGCGGCTTGAATGCGGTCGAGACCATCCACAGGATCGGGAACAGCGTCACCAGCGCGACCACGACACCGATGCCGTTGAGCGCGAAACGGCGCGTGCTGCGGGAGGCACGCGGGCGACCCGGGCCCGGCCGCGGCCGTGCGGACGAGCGGGATCGCCGGAGTGCCTGATTTCCAGCTACACGGTGCAGTGCGGTCAAGAGATCGCTCCCTGGCGGACGGAGGCGCGGACGTAGCCGACCGTGATGATGAGCAGGATGACGGTGAGGATGAGCGCGAGGGCGGCTCCCAGGCCGTAGCTGGGCGGCAGCGTGAACGCCTTGTCGTAGGCGTACAGGGACAGGTTGTATTCGTCCCGGTTCCCGAGCTCGCCGGTGATCAGGTAGGTCTGGGTGAACACGCCGAAGTCCCAGATGATCGACAGCAGCAGCAGCACCAGGAAGATCGGCCGCATCAGCGGGTAGGTGATGGCCCAGAACGAGCGCCATGGGCTCGCCCCGTCTACCCGTGCGGCCTCGGTCAGTTCGGCGGGGATCGTTTTGAGGCCGGCCAGCACGGTCACCGCGATGAACGGGAAGCCCATCCAGACGACGATGAACGTGAGCACGGTGTAGGCGGGCAGCGCGCCGCTCGTCGTCCAGTTGAACGCGGCCCAGTGGGCGCCGCCGCCCAGCCAGCCCGGCAGCTTGCTCAGCGACCAGTCGACGATCCCGCCGTCCGGGCTGAACAGCCAGTAAAAGACGACCGACGCGCTGACCACGGGGGTGGCCCACGCCAGCAGGGTCGCGGAGCTGACGAACGTCGCCATCCGCCGCCCGAGGTGGTGCAGGAGCAGCCCGACCAGCGTGCCGATGAGCAGCGTGAGCACCACGACGACCGCGGCGAACACCACCGTGTTCCGCAGCGCGAGCCAGAACTCGGCGTCGCGCAGAATGTTCGTGAAGTTGGCGAAGCCCACCCACTGGGTCGGCACCGCGCCGGAGAGCTGTCCCAGCCCGAAGTTCTGGAAGGACAGGACGCCGACCTGGATGGTCGGCCACAGCAGGACCAGCCCGATCCCGATCAGTGAGGGCAGCAGCAGCAGATAGGGGCCGAGGCGGTGGCGGCGGATGAACGCGCCGGCCCGGGCCCGTCCGCCCGGGGCACCCGGTGCGCTCGCGGCCCGGCGCCGGCCGGCCCGGGCGGGAAGCCCGGGCCGACCACGCTGTTCAGGCCGGGCGCCGACTGCTGGGGGGGATAGCCGCCGGCGCCCGGGGCTTTCAACAGTCTCAGCCATCCGGCGTGCTCAGCTCTTTGAGCCGGTGTTGAGCACGTTCTGCAGCTGAGTGTTGGCGCTATTGACAGTAGCGGTGAAGTTGGCTCCCTGCATCAGGGACTTCATCATCGTCGGAATGATCTGGTCCGTAGTGTCGGCGGTGGACCAGTTCTTCGCGTTGAGCGGAGAGATCTGAGTGACCGTCGCCGCCTTGGCGAAACCGGACATGACCTGGCTGCCCGCGTACGCGCCGCCACTCAGCTGCGACGTGAACGGCGGGAAGAAGCCCTGCAGGTTGGCGAAGGAGGTGGCGTTGGATGTGCTGTCCATCACCTTGATCAGGTCCCAGTCCGCCGTCTTGTACTTGCTGCTGACCCAGACCGCCAGGTCGGAGCCGCCGGCGAAGGCAGGCGCCGGGCTGGAGCCGCTCTGCGCCGGGATCGGGAACGAGGCCCAGTCGCTCTTGTACTTGGTGCTGACCTGCTCGAGCGCGGGCTCCGCCCACGGGCCGTCGATGTACATGTCGAGCTTGCCCAGCGCGAAGTCCTCGTTGGTCCCGCCGGACGTGGCGCCGGGGTTGCCGAGTTCGGTCTGCCCGATGTACTTGCTGGGCGAGACCTTGTCCGTGAGGTGGAGGCCGGCGTAGAACTTCAGGCCCGCCTCGGACTGCGGTGAGTTCAGTTCCGCCGTCCACTTGCCGTTCTTCTGCACGGCGACCTGACCGCCCGCACCCCAGATGAAGCTGACGATTCCGTTAGTGAAATCACTGGGGGCGCCCAGGCCGTAGGTGGCCGGGTATTTCTGCTGCAGCTTCTTGGCGTCGCTGACCAGATCGGCCCACGTGGTGGGGGTGGACGTGATGCCGGCCGCCTTGAACTCGTCGGTGCGGTACCAGATGCCCCGCACGCCGCCGAACCAGGGCACGCCGTAGACGCTGCCGTTCTGCGTGTCGTTGGCGAGCATGCCCGAGACGACGTCGGACTTGTTCGACCAGCCGTTCACTTCGCTGCTGATGTTGGCGAGCATGCCGAGCGAGGCGTTGGTCGGCGTCTCGGTGTTGCCGATCTCGGTGACGTCCGGCGCGTTCTTGCCGCTGGACAGCGCGTTGGTGAATTCGGTGGTCGCGTTCGTCCACGGCACGTAGACGACCTTGACCGCGGTTTTCGCGTAGCCGGGGTAGGCCTTGTGGAACTGCGAGACGACGCCGTTCATCCACGTCACCTGGGCTGGCGTGGACGCGCCCATCCGCCATACGGTGAGCGAGGCGGGCGCCGCGGAACCGGACGACGATGACGTCGGGGAACCCGAGCCGCAGCCGGCGACCGCGAGCGCGGCCGTCGCGCAAAGCGCCACCGCGCCGAGCCCGGCGGGTCCGCCGCGCCTGGCGCGCGTGGCGATAGATTTTCTGGGTCTCACTGCTGGCTCTCCTTCCCCCCGGGGGGGACGCTGTAGGGATAGGGGAGACACGGCCGTACTGAGAAAACTAATCGGAAACTTTCCTATAAGATAGGCCCGTTGCCGGATTGAAATACAAGACCCGCGGCGCTGTGGCCAGGGGGATGGGGAGAGGGACCGCGATGGAGCGCCGACCGGGTACGCCGAGTCTGCTGCGCGAACTGAACGACCGCGCCGCCCTTGACCTGCTACTGCCCGGGACCTCGCTGACCCGGACCCAGATCAGTGAGCAGACCCGGGTATCCAAGGTCACCGTGGCCCAGATGCTGACCCGGCTGGAGGAGCGCGGCCTGGTCACCGTCGTCGGCCAGCAGGAAGGCGGCCGCGGCCCCAACGCCGCGCTCTACTCCGTCGTCCCTTCCAGCGCCTACGTGGCCGGCCTCTACGTGGAGCTCGACGGTGTCAGCGCCGGGGTCGCCGACGTCACCGGGCGCGTCATCGCCGAGGTCAGCGTCAACCCCAATGGGGCGGCCAACCCGGTCGAGCAGGTCCGCGGTGCGGTCGACCGCGCCTGCCGGACGGCCGGCGTGGAGATGAGCCGGCTGAGCGCCTTCGTGATCGGGAGCCCGGGCGTCGTCGACCCCAGGACCGGCGATCCGCGCCTCGCGATCAATCTGCCCGACTGGCACGAGGGCGTCCTCGACTCGCTGCGGGGTGCGCTGAACCGCCCGGTGATCATCGAGAACGACGTCAACCTGGCCGCCCTGGCCGAGCGATCCGTCGGAGCCGCACGGGGCCTGGAGGACTTCGTGCTCGTGTGGATCGGCGTCGGTCTCGGCATGGCGGCCTTCCTCGGCGGCAAGGTGCACCGGGGCGCCGCGGGCGCCGCGGGCGAGATCGGCTACCTGCCCGTGCCCGGCGCGCCGCTGCAGGAGGACGTCAGGCACCCGGCCGATGGCGGTCTCCAGTCGCTGGTCGGCGCGAGCGTGGTCCGGATGCTGGCCGGCGTGTTCGGCTTCGGCGCCCCCACAGCCGGGGAGGCGGTCCGCGCCGCCGTCCGCGCTGCGGGCGAGCCCCATCCCGCCGGGGGCCCATCCGCCGGGGGCCAGCCCGCCGGGGGGCACCGCGCCGCCGCCAACGGCCGGGCGTCCCGGAACGGCAGCGGTGCGTCCGGTCCCACCGCCCGCGCGCACGAGTTCCTCGGCGAACTGGCCCGCCGCGTCGCGATTGGTGTCGCCTCGGTCTCCGTCGTCCTCGACCCGGGCCTGGTCGTCCTCGGCGGCGACGTCGGCCTGCAGGGCGGCGCCGCCCTCGCCGACCGGGTGGCGGCCGAGGTCGCCCGCATCTGCCCGGCCAGCCCCCGCGTCGTCCCCACCGCCGTCACCGGTGCCCCAGTCCTGCGCGGCGCCATGCTCGCCGCCGTCGACCAGGCCCGCGCCGACCTCCTCGACTCCGTCTGACGGGCCGCCCCGCCGTATCCCGCGCGTTCCTTGCGCCGGCCGGGCCTGTCCCCGCCGGGCCTGGTTCATGAGCTTCTACGAGCGCGGCCTGCTGCTCATGCTCGGCTCGTTCGCCGACCCGGGATCCGTGAGCGCCATGTCCGTCTTCATCACCCGCACTCCCGCCAGCCGTGCCGCACGGCCCTCCGCGCTTGCTCTACCTCATGGCGTGGTGGCCGACAATGACCGGCTCGACGCGCGGCGCGCCGGGCACCCGGTCGATGGCGTGCGGCTCGGCGAGAAAGCGCCACCAGGGCAGCCGGCTTTCCAGGAACCGGTCGACGCTGAGGCGCTCCCGCCGTGCGGGCGGCGCGAAGGTGAGCAGCGTAACGAACAGCAGCGCATACATGATGCCCGGCCCGATATCGGTAGCGCCGGAGGTATAGGGGCCACCGAAGCCTTCTCCGACGCCCCACACGAGCAGCGTGTAAATGACGCCGGCGGTGTATCCCGCGCGCCGGGCTACACCCAGCAGCAGGACCAGGGCCAGCCCCGTTTCGGTGAGCCCGACCAGGGTGGCGAACACCACTGGTGCGCTCGACTCGAGGCTGATCCACAAGCGGAACCAGCCGTGCAGCCAGGACGGCTCGCTCGCGGCCAAGGACTTCATCTGGCCGATGTATGTGTCGCGGTAGCCCGGCAGCCACTTGAGCGTCGCGTCGATGCCGAAGATCACTCCGAAGAGGAGCCGGACCATGGTCCCGGTCCACCCGGCCGAGGGATTCGGTATCCGCCGGAGATGTGCCCAGTTGCTCTGCCTTACGGAGGCATGTGTCCTGGTAGAGGCCATTTTTGCCGAGGCACTTTTCGATGTGAATCGATCTGTCATAGTTTGCGTTACCCCCCAGTAGTGAATCATAGTGTGTTCACACATTTACTCTAGGTTACATTGACTCTCTTCCTTCCATCCGTCGCTGCCCGTATTTCCTGCGATCCGCGCTCGCCGCAACGGCAATACCTGCGTGCCCCTGCGCCGATTGAGCCGGTGCTCTGGCGCGTCCGTCAGCCGGTGAGCGGGAACCTTCGCGCTGCTGCGGTGTGATACCACCGGGTGAATGGTGATGAGATCAGCACGCCCCGTGGATGCCGCGGCGCTGGCCGCCCTGTGGAGCAGGGCGGGACTGCATTTCCGGGCCGAATACGCATCGCAGGAGCTCGAGTCCGCGCTCGCGCGCAATCCGGACCTGGTGATCGTGGAAGACGGGCCCCCTGCCGGACCACCCGGCCGCTCCGCCGTGCCCCCGCCCGGCGCCTCCGCACCGGGATCCCCCGCCGCGCCGGCCGGCGGGCTGGCTGGTTCGGTGTTCGGTACCTTCGACGGGCGCCGGGGCTGGCTGAACCGCTTGGCCACCAGCCCGGACCAGCGCGGCAAGGGCATCGGGACCGGCCTGGTCCGCGAGCTGGAGCGGCGCCTGCTGGCCGGGGGGTGCATCAAGATCAACCTGCTGGTCGAGCCGGAGAACGCGGCGGTCGTCCCCTTCTACGAGCGGCTCGGCTTCCGGCCCCGCACCCTGACCTTCATGGATAAGTGGATCGCCGATCCCCGAGAAGGCCCGGCGCCTGCCGTCCCGGCCTGGACGGCCCTTGAACCCGTCCTGCATGCCGGGCCCTACGTGTTCGTCACGGTCTCCGAGCCGCCGCCCGATGTCCGCCCGTTCGCGGCCATCCAGGAGGACGAAGGACTCACCCTCGTGCTCACCCGCGATCAGGCGGACCACGCCGGCCTGCCGTATGAGTACACCGCCGCGCGTGTCACCCTGACGATCGGCTCGTCGCTTAGCGCGGTCGGGCTGACCGCTGAGGTCAGCCGGGTACTGGCCGGCGCGGGCATCAGCTGCAACGTGATCGCAGGCTTCCGCCATGATCACCTGTTCGTGGACTGGGACCGTGGCCCCGACGCCGAAGCGCTCCTGCGCCGGCTCTAGGCCCGTTCAGCCGCGCAGGCGCAGGCCCTTGGGGGTTGGCCGGAAGCCGGCCTCCTCCAGCGCCTTGGCCAGCGGCGAGTCGTATACTCCGCCGCCGTCGGCGCGTTCCACGGTGAGACGGCCGAGCGCCCCGGCGCGGACCGCGGCGGCCAGGGCGGCCGCGGCCGGCCCGAGCTGCTGCGGGTCATCGGTCCAGGACAGCAGGGTGCGGCCGCCGCGCTCCACGTAGAGGACGAGCTCACCGTCGGCCAGGATGACCAGGGCGCCCGCCTTCCGGCCCGGCCGGTGGCCGGCCGCCGTCTCGTCCGGCCGCGTGGGCCACGGCAGCGACGCGCCGTACGCGCTGGCCGGATCGGCGGCGGCCAGCACGATCACCTGGGCGCGCTCAGCTGCCCCACCGCGCCCGCTGCTCCCTGACCCGCTGGCCGCGCGCCCGTCGGCCACGGGGCCGCTGGGCCCGTCGGGCCCGCTGGGCCCGCTGGCCACGTCCCGCTCGTACTCCCACATGTCGGCGGACACCCCGTCGCCGCCGGATGCCCCGCCCGCGTACGCCGCCCCGCCGTACGCCGCGCCCCCGTACGCCGCCCCGCCGTACGGGGCGGGACGGCCCCGTGTCACGCCCCGTACGGCGTCGTCGCGGTCGGGCCGCGGCTGCGCCAGGGCGCGCATCCGGTCTACCGCACCGGGGACCGCGAACTGGGCCGCGCCGAGTCCCTCGACGAAATATCCCCGGCGGGCCCGGCCCGCCTCCTCCATGGCCCGTAGCACCGGGTACACCGCCGCGAACCCGCCCGATATCCGCTCGGCCGCGACCGCGCCCTTGGTCAGGATCCCGTACCGGTCGAGCAGCGACTGGGCCAGCGCGTGCGCGTGCATCGTCGCGTCGCGGGTGTGGGACGGCAGTAGCGACCACCGGCCGCTCACGTTCGGCGGCCCGGTCCGCGACGGCATTACCGGGCGGCCGTAGGCGGGCCGGCGGCTCCCATGCCGCAGCCCGTGGCCCCGGCTCGCGGCCGGCGCGGAGCCGGTGCGGCGTGGCTGCCCGCCGCCGAGGACCGTCCGCAGCGGCCCGAGCGTGTCGTTGGTCAGGAATCCCGCCCACAGCAGATCCCAGATCGCCGCGGCGACGTCCGTGTCGGACGGCGCCTTCGCGGTCCCTTCCGTCCCCGCGAGCTCAGCGGTCACCCGCTCGTGCAGCATGCGGAAGAACACCGCGCCACCGTCGGACAGGGCGGTGAGAATCGCTTCGTGCACGGGCGTCATCGTTATCTTGGACGGCTCAGGGAACAGCAGCGGCGCCGCTTCGGCCGGCGCGAGCACAAGCCATCCGTCGCCGCCGGGCAGGCCCCCCGCTCCGGTCCAGACGACCTCCCCGGCCGCGGTCAGCTCGTCCAGCATGGCGGGGGAGTAGCCGGGTACGCGCCCGGGCAGCACCAGGGTCTCCAGCGCCGACGCGGCCACAAAGGCCCCCGCGAGCTGGTCAATGGCGTCGAGGACCGCGCCGGGACCGGTCAGGCCGGCGGGCACGCGGGGCCGCGCTGGATAGGCGCCGGGCCCACCGGGCCGGCCGCGCCCGGTAGCCGCCTCGATGGGCCGGACTCCCTGCCACGCGGGCAGCAGCCGGGCCAGGGCGACCGGCGGGGCCGGCTCGACCTCTTTGCGCAGCCGCGCAAGGCACCGCCGGCGCAGCAGCCGCAGCACCTCGGCGTCACACCATTCGGTGCCTCGCCCATGCGGCAGGAACTCACCCTCGACGACCCGGGCCGCCGCCGCGAGCCGTCGCAGCGTTCCCGCGATGACAGCCACGCCCAGTGCGTAGCGCGACGCGACCACGTCCGCGCCGAACGGCCCGTGCGTCCGTGCGTACCGCGCGACCAGGTCGCCCAGCGGGTCAGGCAGCGGTTCGGTGAACGCCTCCGGGATGCCGGGCGGCAGCGGCACGCCCAGTGCGTCGCGCAAGCGCCCGGCGTCCTCGATCGCCGCCCAGCGCGCCTGCCCACCGACGCGGACCTCGAGCGCGCGGCGCGTGCGGGCCAGCTCGGCCAGCCAGCCGCCCGCCGCCTCCGGCACCGTGCACCGTACCGCCACCTCCTCAGCCGTCAGCGGCCCGATCGTGCGCAGCATGTCGGCCACGGCCTCGAGGTCCCGGCATTTGCGGTCCGGCGCGACGCGCTGCAGCTCACGTTCGGTATCGGCCACGACGGCCGGATCGAGTAGCTCGCGCAGGTCGGCCTGGCCGAGCAGGTCGGCCAGCAGCGTCGAGTCGAGCGTCAGCGCCTGCGCGCGCCGTTCGGCGAGGGGCGCGTCGCCCTCGTACATGAACGCGCCGACGTAGCGGAAGAGCAGTGACCGGCTGAACGGCGACGGGGTGGGCGTCTCCACCTCGACGATGCGGATCTTGCGGCTGCCCAGGTCGCGCAGCAAGTTCACCAGCGCCGGCACGTCGAAGACGTCCTGCAGGCATTCGCGGACCGTTTCCAGCACGATCGGGAACGACGGGTACTGACGCGCGACCTCCAGCAGTTGCGCCGAGCGCTGCCGCTGCTGCCAGAGCGGCGACCGCCGGCCGGGCTGCCGCCGGGGCAGCAGCATCGCCCGCGCCGCACACTCGCGGAACCGCGAGGCGAACAACGCGGACGCGCCGATCTCCGCGGTGACGATATCGCTGATCTCATCGGGCTCGATCAGTGCGACTCCGGTCGGCGGCGGCTCATCGGCGTCGGGAACCCGGACGATGATCCCGTCATCGGTGTGCACCGCCTGCACGTCCATTCCGCCGTAACGCTCGCGCAGCCGCGCCGCGATGGCCAGCGCCCACGGGCCGTGCACGCGCGCCCCGTACGGGCTGTGCAGCACCACCCGCCAGTCACCCAGCTCGTCCCGGAACCGCTCGATGATCAGGGTGCGGTCGTCGGGCACGGCGCCGGTGGCCTCCCGCTGGTCGGCCAGGTAGCGGAGCAGGTTGCCGGCGGCCAGCTCGTCCAGGCCTGCCGCGGCCAGCATGGCCGCCGCGTCCTCCGGGTTAGCCTCGGCCAGCTGACGGCAGGTGCGCCCGATCGCGGCCCCTAGCTCGGCGGGCCTCCCGGGCGCGTCGCCGTGCCAGAACGGCAGCTTGCCGGGCTGGCCAGGCGCCGGGGTGACGAGGACGCTGTCGGCGGTGATGTCTTCGATCCGCCAGGAGGTGGCGCCGAGCACGAACACGTCG
>Ga0209839_10001871_pt1 | contig 10579 bp, 6 predicted proteins | sample OrgsoiDNA2013050_FD_185800 | JGI IMG/M metagenome (GOLD analysis project Ga0209839, IMG submission 185800) | Permafrost soil microbial communities from the Arctic, to analyse light accelerated degradation of dissolved organic matter (DOM) -... | ecosystem: Environmental > Terrestrial > Soil >... | reverse complement strand
CCCGCGGGTCGGTGCCGCAGGCGCGCTGGGTCAGGTCCGCGCAGGCGGCGGGGTCCGGCGCGCTGACGGCCAGGGTGAAGTACATGCCGGGCGGCCCGCGGTCAGGGCGCGCCGGGCAGCGAGTAGCGCTGCACCTTGGTCGCGGGCGTCAGGTTCTCGGTCAGCAGCCGGTACCAGGTGCCGAACACCTTGCGCGACTCGAACTCCGCCACGCCCTGCGCCTTGGCCAGCGCCCCGGCCTCACGCCACTGCTTCTCGGTCTGGATGGCGGCGATCGCGGCCGCCATCTGCTGCGGGGTCTCGTGGATCCAGCGGGTGTCGTAGACGGTCTCGGCGCCCGGCCAGTGCCGGATCACCGGGACCGCCCCGGAGACCATGCCTTCGGCCGGTGCGACGTGGAAGCTCTCGTCGTCGCTGGTCGACAGCACGAAACCGACCCGCCGCAGCCAGGCGGGCACGTCCGGGCCCGCCTCGTCGAATACGACCGCGCCGCGCAGCAAGGGGGACCGCTGGATGCGGTGCAGCGCCGCCGCGTAGTGCCCGCGCTCTTCGGGTTTCTGCCAGATCCACCAGTGGTCCCACGGCATGCCGGACTTGACGTTGAGCATGTACCGCTCGTCGTCCCGGCGCAGCTCCTCCAGCACGTCCAGGGCCAGGTCGACCCGCTTGCGCGACGGCACGATGCCCACCAGGCCGAGGTTGAACCGGGCGCCGTCCAGCTTGGGCCGGTCGAGCTGCCCGACCTGCACCGTGTTCGGCAGGGCGACGATCTTGCGGGCCGGCCAGCCGGTCCTTTCGGCGGTCAGCTCCGCGTAGTACTTGTCCACCGTGACCACCTGGTCTACGGCCTTGATGTTGACCCGGTACGGGTACCGGGCGAACACCTCGAAGCGGTGCAGCCGGACGATGAGCCGCGACTTGGCCCGCTTGTGCTCGCTGTACCAGATGGCGTTCGGCCCGCACCACTCGCAGATCACCACGTCGGCCCAGCGGGAGATCTCCTCGCTGGCTGCCTCGTCGTGCTCGCCGAGCGATAGCCAGCGGTCGACCCGCACCTCCAGCCCGGGCTGCTGGCGCAGGTACTCCAGCAGCGGGGTGAAGAACTTCAGGTCGTGCCCGGCCACTGCCACCTTGAGCGTGGCCGTGCCAGGTGAGACCTCGGCCCGGGGCAGCGCGTCACTCAGGTAGCGGCGGATCCGGCCGACCGCCTTGTCCAGGGTGTACTCCGCGGCCGCGGCGGAGGTGCGGCTGGCCGCCACTTTCATGATGGCCGGGTCGGCGGCGGCGGTCTCGGCGATGGCCAGCACGTCGGGCAGATCCCGCGCGAACATCGGGTAGTCGGCTCCGAGCAGCGCCTCATGCATCGGCGTCCGGTTCAAGATCACCGGCAGCCCCAGCATGCCGAACTCCAGGACCTTCGTCGATAGCTCCAGGCTGGCGTCCAGGCTGGGATGCCGCCAGCCCAGACCGATGTCGCAGGCGGCCGCGATGCGCATGGCATCCTCGCGGGAATGGCCGCCGCGCCACACCACCCCGATGGCGGGCACGGCCTGCGGCGTGTCGTCCGGGCCGCCCGCGCCGGGCGCGGGCGGGTCGCCCAGCGCGGCCCGCATCCGGCGGTGGTACCCCGGGTCGTCGGGGTCGTTATGGATCTTGTCGCCGACCATGTGCAGCTGGGCCCGGACGCCGCGCTCGGCCAGCAGCCCGGGCAGCTGCGTCATTTCGTAGGTGTTCCAGCGCGGCGCGAACTTGCCGGTGTAAACGAGGCGGAGTACCCCCTCGGGCTCCCGCGGCGCGCCGGCCCGTGCGCCGGTGAGCTCCGGCGGCGGCGGGACGACCGGCGGGAACAGCACGCACTTGCCGCACGCCGCGGCCACGCTGCCTTCCAGGAAGCAGCGGAGCTCCTCGGTCTGGCACAGCACGTACTGGGACGCCTCCGCCACATCCGCCAGCCAGCGGACCGCCTCGGTGGTCATCGCCGGGATCGACTGCGGGATGTCAGTCAGGTAGGTCCACAGCCGGCCGCGGAAGTGGTTGTCCTGCACCACCTGGTCGACCAGCCGGCGGCCGCGCAGCACCACGATGTCGTGCCGGTGCTCCGCGTCCACCGCGGTCAGCACCTGCGACGCCTGCCCGGGGGTGAGCCCGTTGGCCCCGATCGGCTCCAGCAGCTGCTCCTCGGCCGGCCGCCGGATCGTGACGCCCGGCTCACCCTGCAGCGGGGCGAGCAGCCGGTTGGTCTGCACCGGCGCCTTCACCACCAGCGTCACCGCGCACCCGGCCCGGGCCAGGGCCAGGACCATCGACTGCACCCAGATCGCGGACCCGTCGATCAGGTTCAGGTTGACGTCGCCGTACACCAGGGCCGAGCGTGACCTGGCCGCGGCGGCCTGGCCATCCCCCGGGGCCCGGGCGTCACTGGGCGGCGGGAGCTCTGGCCCTGATTCGGCCAGCGGTCCAGACATTGCGGTGCCTTCCTCGTCGGTTCGTCGGGTCACGCGGAGGGCTGCCCGGCGACGGGCCCAGTGGGTGCCGCAGTGGCCACCGCAGTGGCCACCTCGGGGGCCTGCCCGGCAGCTTGCTCAGCAGCCTGCCCGGCGGAAGCGATCGCGAACAGCCGCAGGCCGCGCCGCGCCCAGGTCGACCGGGGCGGCGCGCCCTCCCGCAGCAGTCTGGTCCGGGCCACGGCTGGATCGACCGCGTCGGTGAACACGTAGTCCAGCCCGGGGGCGTAGCCGACCGCATCGGCCCGGGAGCATTCCAGCGCGCACATCAGTTCCAGCAAGGCCAACGGGGGATACGCCAGCTGAGGATCCCATTCGGCCGCCCAGGGTGAGACGGCTGCGCGGGCCGCGGCGGTCAGGCCCGCGCCGCTGACCACGCTGGTGATGATGCCGGCTGCGCTGAGCGGGCCGAGCACGGCGCCGATCTGGTCCCGTGCGGCCGTCTCCGCCGCTGCGTTCTGCGGGCTGGCTGCCGCCAGCTCGCCCTCCAGCCAGACCAGCACCTCGTGCGGGCGCAGCCGCTGGCCCAGCACCTGCCGGGCCAGCTGCGCGGCGCTGCCGGCGTCCCGGACCCCGGCCAGCACGGCGACCCGGCGGCCCGGCACCGGCCGGGGCGGCAGGCCCACCTGCCGGCCGAGCGCGGCGAGCCGGGCCGGGACGGCCTGCGTCTCGAACAGCTCGTGCAGGGTGGCCTTGACCTCGGTCATGCTGCGCGGTCCCGTGCTCGTGGCGGCCGCAATCTGCCGGGCGGCCTGCTCCGGGGAGCCGGCGGCGGTGGCGCCACTGATGTCGGCGTCCTCGGTCACCGGCCCGACCACCCGGGCCCCGCAGGCGAGCTGCTCGCGCGCCTGAGCCGCGGTGGCGGCCAGGAACACCGAATGCTCGCGGTACAGGGCGGGCGCGGCGCGCCAGGAGGGCGCGCCGATGACCCGCACCGGCACGGCCCCGTCCGCCGCCCCGCTGGTCAGCTCGTCCAGTAGGCGCTTGGTGGCCGGTCCCTCGCGTGGATCCCGCTGTCCGGCGTACACCGGGACCGCCTGCCGCGCCGACGGCAGGTCGACCGGGTTGAACCGGGCCAGCTGGACGCCCAGGTCGCCGTCCGCGACCGCGTCGCACGCTTCGCCCAGCCAGTCCAGGTACGGCAGCAGATAGGACGGCGCGTTGCGCAGGAAGATCACCGGTTTGCCCAGCGCACGGGCCAGGTCGATCAGATCGGCGAGCCGCCGCCCCCGGTCCGCGGCGGCCGGGTCACCTGCGTGTGCCCAGGCCCCGCCGGGCAGCAGCGCCGCAGCCTCGATGAGCACCAGGTCCGCGCCCGACCCCTCCAGTACGAATGCCGCGTCGTGCGGCAGCAGCTGCTCCGTGGTCGCGTCCGGGGCCAGCGCCGCGCAGCTCGCGTCGGTCAGCACGCCGGCCACTACCAGGCCGTCGGCCATGTCCTGGCCCTGGCTGCCGGGGCCGGCCGCAGCAGCCCAGGCCAGGCCAGGCACCGTGTAGGCGGCCAGGAACCGGTCGCCCGCCGCCCCGGCCCCCGCGTCGAGCAGGATGCGGGCCCAGCGCTCCTCGTCGGCGGACCGGAACCCGTCGGCGGGGACCCCCGCGGCCTGCCCGGCCCGCCGCTCCCGCCACATCCGGTACAGGTGCCTGGGCAGCCGCGGGCCGCCGATCCACGGCCGCTTGGCCGCCGCGACGATGGCCTGGCCGAGCTCCATCGTCGCCGAGCGCTTGACCGACATGAGCTGTGACTCGGTCGTGGCGAGCTGCCGGTGCGTGTCACGCAGCGCGCGGGCCAGCCGGTCCCGCTCCGCGGCCAGCGCGATGGCCGCCGCGGCGGTGCCGGGATTCGCGGCCGCGGCGGCGGCCTCGTCGGGATCCGGCTCGGCAGGCGCGTAGACGGTCAGCGCCGGGTCGGCGCACTCAGGGTTGTCGGTCATGGTCGGTTCGGTGCTCTCCTCACCCGTCGCGGGCCAGCCAGTCCGTGATGATCTGCCCGATGCGCACGCCCGCGTGGCCGTCCCACAGCGGCGGCAGCTCGCCGGTGTACGGCCCGTCGTCGCACGCTTTCAGCACGGCCGAGGTCAGTTCGGCGGACGTGATGAGCCTATTGCTGCCGCTGGTGATGGTAATGGGCCGTTCCGTATTCGGGCGGACGGTCAGGCACGGCACGCGCAGCAGCGTGGTCTCCTCCTGCACCCCGCCGGAGTCAGTAGCCACCGCGGCCGCGCCGCGGACCAGGCCCATGAACTCCAGGTAGCCCAGCGGCGGGCAGGCGTGGATGCCCGGGTGCGAGCTGAGCCCGGCCGCCTCCAGCACGGCCCGGCCGCGCGGGTGCACCGGGATGACCACGTCGATGACGGCGGCGATCTCGTGCAGCGCCCGGACCAGGCCGGCAGCGATCTCCGGGTCGTCCACATTGGACGGGCGGTGCAGCGTGGCGACCACGTACCGCTCCGGCAGCCCCAGCGTGGCGCGGACCGCGCCGGTGTCGAACCGGTCCAGGTTGGCCATCAGCGTGTCGATCATCGGGTTGCCGACCAGGTAGATGGACCCGACCGGGCGGCCCTCGTTGGCCAGGTAGCCCACCGCCTCGGGGGAGGTCGCGAACATCAGGCTGGATATCTGGTCGGTGAGCCGGCGGTTGATCTCCTCCGGCATCGTCTCGTCGAAACTGCGCAGGCCGGCCTCGACGTGCGCGATGGGGATCTGCAGCTTGGCGGCCACCAGCGCGGCGGCCACGCTGGAGTTCACGTCGCCGTACACCACGACCAGGCCCGGCCGGTAATCCGCGAAGTCCTGCTCGAGCCCGATCATCGCCGCCGCCGTCTGCTGGGCGTGGCTGCCCGATCCGACGCCCAGGTTCACGTCCGGCTCGGGCAGGCCGAGCTGGACGAAGAACACCTCGGACAGGCGCTCGTCGTAGTGCTGGCCGGTGTGCACGACCCGCTGCCGGTGCCCCAGCGCCGCGAGCGCGCGGATCACTGGCGCCGCCTTGACGAAGTTGGGGCGCGCGCCGAGCACGTGCGTGATGGGTGCGAGCATCGCCTTCCCTCAGATCCAGTGTCTGCTGTGGGTTCGGTATGTTCTGGCCGAACGCGGCTGATCGGATCCCCGATCAGAGCACCGGCCGGTCCTGGTGTCCTTCATTGTGCGGGCATTTCGGGGCGCAGCGCTGCACCCGCGCCGCCGGCCTGGTCGGGCCGACGCACTATCATTCGCCGACGTGACGTCGCGTTCCTCCCAGTCCCCCAGCCCGGCGGGCGACCCAGGCCGTTCTGGTGCCCCGTCCCGCTGGTCCCCCGCGGCCTGGCGCGTCTCGCCGCGGGTGCTCATCCTCGCGACGTCCGTCATGTCGCGGCACGTTACCGCCGATCCGGTGCGCTCCCTGCTGCTCGGATGGCGCGTGCTACCCCGCAGGCTACGCCCCTGGCTGCGGTGCGCGGGTGCCTACGGCCGAGCCACCGTGGTGTGGGGATCGGGCGACCGCGCGGCCGCGCTGAGCCTGCTCGACACGTCGCCGCGGCGGCTCGCCACCTTCGCGCTGGCCGTGGACCGGCCGGACGTCGCGCGGTCCGCGCTGGACCGGATGCCCGCCGCGGAACCGGCCCGGGCCGTCCTGCTGGCCCGGCTGGCCGTCCGCGAGGGCCGGCTGCGGGACGGTGTGGCGGCCCTCGACGGCGTGCCCGGCCGCAAGGCGGCCCGGCTGCGCGCCGCGGCCGCGGGGGAGCTGTACGTGCTGACCGACGGGATCCCGCTCGGTGAGCGCCCCGCGCACCCCATCGCGCCTGGCCCCAGAGCCGCAAGCGTCCCGGGCCGGGTGCTGCACCTGGTCACCGACGCGCTGCCGACCACGAACGCCGGGTACACGGTCCGCACTCAGCGGATCGCGGTGGCCCAGCGGGAGGCGGGTCTCGACCCGCACGTGGTGACCAAGGCCGGCTTCCCAGTGGCCCAGGGCCACCCGGACGGGCGCCGGGTAGCCGACCTGGACGGCGTGCCGTACCACCGCCTGCTGCCCTACCGCCTGCCGTCCCAGGCCGACGCCGCGGCCGGCCTCGGCCACGACCTGGCCGCCCGGCTGACCGGCAGGCTCCGGCCCGCGGTGCTGCACGCCGCCAGCAACCACCTGAACGGCCAGCTCGCGCTGGCCCTGCGGGAGGACTTCGGCCTCCCGGTGATCTACGAGGTGCGCGGCTTCTGGGAGGAAACCTGGCTGTCCCGGCACGGGGCCGATCCCGGCCTGGCCGCGCAGCCGGTGACCACGAGTGCCCCGTCCAGTTCAGTTACATCCCCGGCAGACGCGGCGCGGCCGGCCAGGGAGACGGTGGTGCCCGCCCGGCTGCTCGCGGCCGACCTCGCCGCCAGCGACTTCTACCTGCTCAGCCGGGAGGCCGAAACCCGCTGCATGACCGAAGCCGACCTGGTCATCACGCTGGGCGAGGTCATGCGGGCGGAGATCGTGGCCCGCGGTGTCGACCCCGGCAAGGTCATTGTCGTGCCGAACGCGGTGTCTGCGGAGTTCCTGGAGCCGCTGCCCGACGGCGGGCCGCTGCGCGAGACGCTCGGCATCCGGCCCGGTGAGCTGGTCGTCGGGCTGGTCTCCAACCTGGTGGCCTACGAAGGCGTGGGCACGCTGCTGGAAGCGGCCGCCGAGCTGCGCCGCCGCGGCCAGCCGGTCCGGCCGCTGATCGTCGGGGATGGGGCCGAACGGGCCGCCCTGCAGCGGCTCGCCGGGCAACTGGGACTTACCGGCACCGCCATCTTCACCGGCCGGGTCCCGATGGCCGAGGTGCGCCGCTACCACGCCGTGCTCGACCTGTTCGTCGTGCCCCGCACTGCCGACCGGGTCTGCGAGCTCGTCACCCCGCTGAAGCCGGTGGAGGCCATGGCCAGCGGGCTGACCGTGGTGGCCAGCGATGTGGGCGCGCTGCGGGAAATCATCCGGCCGGAGGTAACGGGAGCACTGGCAACTTCCGGCGATCCGGTGTCCTTTGCCGATATTATGGAACCGCTGCTCTACAGTTCTGATGTCCGGCGCAAACTGGGGGCGAATGCGCGGGAATGGGTGGCCAGGGACCGGACCTGGGCGCACAATGCGGCGATTTACCGGGCAGCCTACGAACGTCTCGGCGCCGTCTGACATCACATATTCAGGGGTTAAGGATGCCGTCGATGCAGTGTGACCTGCTGGTGATCGGGCTCGGCTACGTGGGTCTCCCGCTGGTGCGGGAAGCGACGAACGTCGGGATGGAGGTTGTCGGCTACGACATCGGCCAGGGCGTCGTGGACAACCTCAACAGCGGCCGATCGCATGTAGACGACATCTCCGACGAGGACGTGGTGCGGATGGTCGCGCGCGGATTCCGCGCCACCACCGACGAGTCCGACGTGGGCGAGCCGGGCACCATCGTGATCTGCGTGCCCACCCCGCTGTCAGAGGCGGACGGCCCCGACCTGACCGCGGTGCGGGCCGCCTCGGAGACCGCCGGGCGGCTGCTGAGCCGCGGCACGCTTGTGGTGCTCGAATCGACCACCTACCCGGGCACCACCGACGAGCTGGTCCGGCCCATCCTGGAGAAGGCGTCCGGGCTGAGCGCCGAAGTCGACTTCCACCTGGCCTTCTCGCCGGAGCGGATCGACCCGGGCAACCCCGTCTACGGTCTGCGGAACACTCCCAAGGTCGTGGGCGGCCTGACCCCGGACGCCACCTCGGCGGCGGCCCGGTTCTACGGCAAGGTCTGCGACCAGGTGGTCGAGGCCAAGTCGCCGCGCGAGGCCGAGATGGCCAAGCTGCTGGAGAACACCTACCGGCACGTCAACATCGCGCTGGTCAACGAGATGGCCGTGTTCTGCCACGAGCTCGGCATCGACCTGTGGGACGCGATCCGCTGCGCGTCCACCAAGCCGTTCGGCTTCCAGCCCTTCTACCCGGGGCCCGGCGTCGGCGGGCACTGCATCCCCATCGACCCGAACTACCTGTCCTACAAGGTCCGGACCCTGGGCTACCCGTTCCGCTTCGTGGAGCTGGCCCAGGAGATCAACAGCCGGATGCCGGGCTACGTCGTGGACCGGGTCGCGGAACAGCTCAACCGGCACGCCAAGCCGCTGAACGGCGCCAACGTTCTGGTGCTGGGCGTGACCTACAAGCATGACATCGCCGACCAGCGCGAGTCGCCCGCCCGCCCGATCGCCCGCCGGCTGCTGGCCCGCGGTGCCGTGCTCGCTTACCACGACCCGTACGTGCCGGACTGGTCGGTCGACGGCCAGCCGGTGCGCCGGGCCACCGACCTGGACACCGAGATCGTGACCGCCGACCTGGTCGTCCTGCTCCAGGCGCACAGCGAGTACGACCTCCCGCGGATCGCCGCCGAGTCCCGGCTGTTCTTCGACACCCGCGGCAAGCTGGCCGAACACGGCCCGGCCGGGACCGTCATCCCGGGCACCGAGACGCTGTAGCCGCGGCATGCGCGTCGTCGTCTGCACCGTGGTGCACCATCCGGCCGACGCCCGGATCCTGCACCGGCAGATCCGCGCGCTGCTGGATGCCGGGCATCAGGTCACCTACATCGCGCCGCTGGGCGCCGGCGACGTCGCCCCGTGGCCGGGCCTGACCCTGGCCGAGGTGCCACGGGCGGTCGGGCGGCGCCGGCTCGGGGCGCTGCGCGCGGCCCGTTCCCAGCTGGCCCGGTACGCCCCGGGCGCGGACGTACTGCTCCTCCACGACCCCGAACTGCTGCTGGTTCTGCCGCTGGTCCGGCACCGCCCGCCGGCGGTCTGGGACGTGCACGAGGACACCGCCGCCGCGCTGGGTACCAAGGCATGGCTGCCTGCTTCGCTGCGCCGGTTCGTGGCCGGTTCGGTCCGTGTCGCCGAGCGCGCCGCGGAGCGGCGGCTGCACCTGATCCTGGCCGAGACGGGCTACAACGAGCGTTTCGCCGGGACGCACCCGGTCGTGCCGAACACCACCTACGTGCCGGAGCAGACCGCGCCCTACGACGGCCGCGGCCGGCTGGTGTACGTGGGGCACATCTCCCCGGACCGGGGGGCAGTGGAGATGACGGAACTGGCCCGGCTCGTGCAGCCGCACGGCCTCATCGTGGAGCTGGTGGGCTCGGCCGACGCCGAGGCCCGGGCGGTGCTGGAGCCAGCGTGCGCGTCGGGGGTGCTGCGCTGGCACGGGTTCCTGCCCAACGACCAGGCCATGCTGATCGTGCACGGCGCGCTGGCGGGGCTTTCGCTGCTGCAGGACGACCCGAACTTCCGGCACTCGATGCCGACCAAGGTCGCGGAGTACATGGCGCGCGGGGTGCCGGTGATCACCACGCCGCTGCCGCTCGCTGTGGACCTGGTGGAGCCGCACGAATGCGGATTCGTGGTGCCGTTCGGCGGCGTGCCGGAAGCCGCGGCGGCGGCCCTGGCGCTGCGGGAGGATCCCGCGCTGCGCGACGCGATGGGCGCGCGCGGACACGCCGGCGCCCGCCAGTACCTGCGGTGGCCGGAGGACGCCCGGGCGTTCGTTACCCAGCTGGAGCAATGGGCGGGCGTAACCGGATCAGGGCCGTCCCGCGAGCCGGCTTCGCAGGTTTCCGCCCAGGATGGCCGATAGGATCACGCTGTGCAGAACGAGGCGCCGAACCTCCCGCCGCCGGACGGCCAAGCTCAGGGGGGCCCACCTCAGGGCGGGCAGGCCCAGGCCGGCCTGCGGGCGCGGGCCCGGGCCGGCCGGCTGCGCGCGCTGATCCTGGACAACAAGCTGTTTACGCTGGTCCTAGCGGCCGGGGCAGTGCTGCGGCTGATCGCTGTGCTCGGCTACCCGGGCGCGCTGTGGTTCGCCGGCGACTCTTACGTTTACCTCGGCAAGGCCCTACGGCTCCGGCCCGATCTGTCCAAGTCGATCGGCTACTCGCTGATGCTCAAGGCGCTCGAGCCGTTCCACAGCCTGACGCTGGTCACGATCCTGCAGCACCTGATGGGCCTGGCCATCGGGGTCCTGCTGTACGTGCTGCTGCGGCGGGCCCGCGTGCCGAAGCTGGTATCGGCCCTCGCCACGGTGCCGGTGCTGCTGAACGGTTTCCAGA
>Ga0209839_10001869_pt1 | contig 10581 bp, 9 predicted proteins | sample OrgsoiDNA2013050_FD_185800 | JGI IMG/M metagenome (GOLD analysis project Ga0209839, IMG submission 185800) | Permafrost soil microbial communities from the Arctic, to analyse light accelerated degradation of dissolved organic matter (DOM) -... | ecosystem: Environmental > Terrestrial > Soil >... | reverse complement strand
AATGGCTGGCCGACAGGACCGAGCTCTTTCTTTGCGACGTGCACGGGCGCGATCAGCTTTGGGAAGGAGAGCTCGCGCTCGACGCGGATTACAAATTCATTGCGCTGCGCATTCGGGTGCTGGCCAACGTGGGCGCATACCTTTCCTTCTACGGCGCGGCGGTGCCGGCGATGTCGGGCGCTCGCGCATCGAATGGCTGCTACGACATCCCGCTGGTCGATCATGAAGTGCGGATGCTCTTTACGCACACCGCGCCGGTCGACGCATACCGTGGCGCGGGCCGGCCCGAAATGGGCTACCTGATCGAGCGTCTGGTGCACAAGACCGCGCTCGAGCTTGGCCAGGACCCGATCGAGCTCAAGCGCCGCAACTTCATTCGCCCGCAGCAGATGCCGTACACGAATTCGGTCCGCGCTACCTATGAAAGCGCTGCATTCGATGCCTTGCTCGCTAAGGCGATGCATGCGATCGATTGGAGCGGATTCGGCGCGCGCAAGGCGGACGCTGCGCGTCGGGGAATGCTCCTGGGGCACTCCGTTGCCAACTACATCGAGGCCACAGGCAGCGGCCTGTTGACCGAGGAAGTCGACGTCATCGTCAAAGGCGACGGCAGCGTGCGCCTGATATGCGGCACGCAATCCATGGGACAGGGTCTGTGGACGTCGTTCGCGCAGGTCGCGGCTGACAAGCTCGAGATCGACCCTTGGCACGTTGTCCTGTTCGAAGGCGATTCGGCCGTCGTCCGCAGCGGCGGCGGCAGCGGCGGCTCGCGTTCGCTGCAGGTCGGCGGCAACGCCGTTCTCGCCGGCGCGGTCGCGATCATCGCGCGTGGCCGGGAGCTCGCCGCGCTCGCGCTCGAGGCGGCTGCGGGAGATATCGAATACAACGCGGGGCTCTACCGCATCGCCGGCACCGACCGCAGCGTGTCGCTGTTTGCGCTCGCGGCCAAAGAGCCCGGCGGCGAGATTACGCTGTCGGCGAGTGCGACGGCGACGGGCCAGACATGGCCCAACGGATGCCAGGCGGCAGAGGTCGAAATCGACCCCCAATCCGGATCGGTGCGGCTGACGCGCATCGTCGCGGTCGACGACATCGGCACGGTCATCAATCCGATGATCGCGCACGGACAAATCCACGGCGGCGTGGCGCAAGGCGTCGGCCAGGCACTGCTCGAGAATGTCGTCTACGATCGCGAATCCGGCCAGCTTCTGAGCGGCTCTTTTCTCGACTACGCGATGCCGCGCGCCAATGACCTGCCCTCGATCGGCACCGAGTTCGACCAATCGTTGCCAACGCAGTTCAACAAGCTGGGCGCGAAAGGGGTGGGTGAATCCGGTACCCACGGCGCGATTCCTGCGGTAGTCAACGCCGTGATCGACGCACTGGCACAGTTCGGTGTCCATCACATCGAAATGCCGTTGACGAGCGAAAAGGTATGGCGCGCGATCAATAAGCGCTGAGAAGTCGCGGGCTCGCTGTCCCGGTTCCATCCGCGTGCACCGTGGCGGACCGATCCGCGCCGATCGACCGACCGTCCGCGTCCGCGTGTCAGATCGGCTCCTACGCAGATGACGCTCTTTTGTACCGGCAAAAAAAGACGGGCTCCGATGGTGGACACGGTGCATTCGCAGCACCATGAGGCCAATACCTTGCATCGGCACTCGGGGCCGACATTCCCCGCATGTTTACAGAGACTCTGCGCAAGGCGTGCTGCGGATCGTCGCATATAGGAGAAAACATGAAATCGAAAATGAAACTGAGTCTGCTCGCGTGCGCCTTGGGCGCGGCAAGCATTGCCAATGCGCAAATTGCAAACGAGCCATCGAATATTCCTCCTCCAAGCGACATCATTCGCTTGCCGGGCAACATGACGACGCCGGACATGCCGGTCATCGTCTCGCCGCCGCGAGAGGATCTCGGACGCGGGACGACGACGGCTCCGGTGAACGGGACGCCGCGTCAGGCGCAGCCGGTCATTCGCAGCCTCGGCTCAGGCTCATCCAGCGCGGCGCCCACTAGCGGCGCAAGCTCAAGCGGCGCCGCCTTGAACACGAATGGCGGCGGCACCGCGACCCAGGCCGGGACGGCAACGAGCAACTCGATCGGCGCACCGGCCGCGCAGAGCGTCAACGGCTCGACTAGCTCGGCGGGCAGCGGCGGGCCGACCAATATCGGCGGCGTCAACGGCTCGACCAGCTCGGCCGGCCTGAATGGCGGTGTGGTGCCTAGCTCCGGCGGAAAGGCAGGCATAACCGACAGCGGCAGCAAGCCTTCCGACGGCAAGGGTGCGGGAACCGCCGCAGGTGCGGCGGTCGGAACGGGCGCAAACGGTACGAATGCCACGGCCGGCGTCAGCAACGAATCTAACAACGGCACCGATACCGGCACTAACGCTGGCAACAACGGATCGAGCAATACCATGGGCGATCAGAGTGCCCCTTCCGGCGCCTCGGGCACCGTCCCGGCGGGCCGGGCGGGGATTCCGCGCACCAACGGCGGCGCGGGCGCCAAAGGCGGCGCTGCCTCCGGCGGTGGCAAGTAGCGAGAACTCATCAACCAACGCGGCACTGAGAAACACGAGTCGCGTCGAATGAGCATCGGGGTGGTGCGCGCAAGCGCCCGCCCCTTTTTACGTGGGTTCGCAACCTGTTGCCCGCGTGACGATCAAGGTATCCTTATTCGATGCCATTGGGGAATTCGCTCAAGCAACGGATGCGGCCATCGCTATTCGCCGCGCAGCCGGCGAACTGACGAGGCGACCGATTCGGCCTCAAACCAGACAGGAATCGATTTACCCGCCGGCGCGCAAGCGCCTTGCGGCGGCGATCGAGACACTACATGCGGGATAACCCGATAAAACAAGCTCTGGCGGCTGGCGGCTGCGCGCGCGGCGCCATGGTGTTCGAATTCTTTTCGCCGGGGCTGCCGCAGATCGTCAGGAATGCCGGCGCCGAGTTCGTCCTCTACGACATGGAGCACACCGGCCTCGGATACGAAACGCTGAAGACGCAGCTCGCGTTGTGTCGGGGGCTCGACCTGGTGCCGATGGTGCGTGTTCCTCGCGGCGACTATCATTTCATCGCCCGGGCGCTCGATGTCGGCGCACTCGGCGTCATGGTGCCCATGGTCGCGACCCGCGCCGAGGCGGAATTTCACGTTTCGTGTACGCGTTACCCGCCGCAGGGCCGAAGAGGCGCCGCGTTCGGATTCGCGCATGACGACTATCAAGGCGGAGACATCGGCGGCAAGATGACCGCGTCGCACGCCCGCACCCTGGTCATCGCCCAGATCGAGACCGACGAAGGCCTACGAAACGTCGACGCCATCGCCGCGGCTCCCGGCATCGACGCGCTGTGGATCGGCCAGTTCGATCTCACCAATTTCATGGGCATTCCGGGAGAGTTCGGGCATCCCGACTACCTGGCCGCGGTCGATCGCATCGTCGCCGCCTGCGCCGCGCACGGCAAGACCGCGGCAATTCTTGCGACCGACGACGCCTGGGCGCGCGATTATGCGGCGAAGGGGTTTCGTCTCATGGCTTACGGCATCGATCAGCTGCTGCTGCAGGACGCATTGCGTCGCGGGCTCGATGTCGTCCGCGATGCGCTTCATGATGCAGGTGCGAACAAGGGGTCGATCCAATGAGTGCAAAGTTCCGAGTCGGGCTCACGCGCGACATCCTCGACAGCCGCGGCGAGCCCGCGTTCGGCCGCGCCGCGCTCGAGATTCTCGACCGCGATTCGAATCTCGAGTGGGAATACCTTCCGGCGATCACGCCGGAGATCGGCGCTGAGCTCGCCGCGCAATACGACGCGCTCTACGTCAATATCGCGCGCGTACCGGCACGCGCGGTCGAGCGCTCCGACTGCCGCCTGCGTGTCGTCGCCCGGCACGGCGTCGGCTACGACACGGTCGACGTCCCAGCGATGACCCGCGCGGGCGTGCTGGTCACCAACACGCCGACGTCGATGCCGAGACCGGTCGCCACGACCGCGCTGACGTTTGTGCTCGCCCTTGCCGGCAAGCTGTTCCTCAAGGATCGGCTCACTCGCAGCGGCCGATGGCAGGAGCGGATGGACAACATGGGCGTGGGCCTGAGCGGCCGCACGCTTGGCGTCATCGGCGCCGGCGGAATCGGCAAGGAATTGCTGCGCATGGCGCGCGTCTTCGACCTGAAGCTGCTGGCCACCGACCCGGTCGCCAACGATGTCGAGCTCGGCTACATCGGCGCGCGCAAGGTCGACCTGGACACGCTGATGCGCGAGTCGGACTTCGTCGTCGTCTGCTGCCTGCTCAACGAGCACACGCGGCACCTGATCGACGCGCAGGCGCTGGCGAAGATGAAGCCGACCGCGTATCTGATCAACGTCGCCCGTGGACCCATCGTCGACGAAAAGGCCTTGATCGACGTGCTGCACAAGCGTCGCATTGCCGGGGCCGCGCTGGACGTTTTCGAGCAGGAGCCGGTCGATCCGGCCAACCCCCTGCTGACGATGGACAACGTTATCGTCACGCCGCATTCCCTGTGCTGGACCGACGAGTGCTTTCACAACATGGCGTCGACGGGGCTGCGAAGCATCGTCGACACCCTGAGCGGGCGTGTTCCCGAGTTCCTGGTCAATCGCCAGGTTTTGCAGCATGAGCGAGCGGCCGCGTGGTTCCGGCCATGAGCCCGCAAGACGTCGAACGATCGTCGGCTACAACTGGTACGCGACTTGCAACACTGCCTCCAGTATCCTGCTCAAGCCGGGATAAATGACCGTGAGCGTCGAATTCCTACGCAGCGCGTCACTTTGCACGCGGGAATGGCCGGCGCAATGACCGCCGCGGCCGCGGCGGTTCGGCCAAACGCCGCATTTGGATAACGATGGAGTCGGTGATGTTCAGGGTCGGGATGCACAGATTTCTGATTGCGACGTGTTTGGCCTTCGCCATGACGGCGCTGACGGTGCGCGCAGCGGAACCGGCCGCGCGCAATCCGGGCTCGGGCGTGGTGATCATGGACAACCAGGGACGGGTGCTGAAAACGCTGCAGGCGCCGCCGAGCAAGGAAGAGCTGGCGGCCAAAGCCGCCGACGAGGAGCGGCTTCGTGACAAGGCCAAGATCGACGCGGAACAGGCGCGCAAGGATCGGATTCTTCTCGATTCGTACACGACCGAGTCCGAGATCGATCTCGCCCGCAATCGCGCCAGCCAGGCGTTCGAGCAGCAAATGGAAATCGCCCGCAATTACACCGCATCGCTCAGCAGGCGTCAGGCCGAGCTGGTGAAGCTCAAGGCCGGACTCGGCACGAAGGGCCTGCCGCCCGCCGAAGAGCAGGAGCTCGCCAGATTGCAGGCGGAGCTCGACGTCCAGAATGCATCGCTGGTGCAGAAAAAACAGGATCTCGATCGCATCATCGCGCGCTACGCCGCAGACAAGCGGCGTTGGCAGGAGATCGGCGAAAAGCAGCGCATGCCGCATCCGGTCGCAACCAGCACCGTCCCCGCGAAATAGCCTTTGCGCGCAAGCGCGTAGCGATCGAGCGACTGGACCGCTTGCAAGGCGACGCTAGAGCCGCGGATCGCGGCGGCGGGTCCTAGCCGAGATTTTCCAGTAGCGAAGCATGATGAAGCCGCCGATCATGCCGCCCAGATGCGCGAAATGCGCCACGCCTGCCTGGCTGCCGGTGACGCCCAGGTACAGCTCGATGACCGCGTAGACGACGACGAAGACGCGCGCCGGCATCGGGATCGGCGGAAAAAGCAGCATCACCCGGTTGTTCGGAAAATACATGCCGTACGCGAGCAGCAGGCCGAACACGCCGCCGGACGCGCCCACGGTGGGATAGATGCCGCCCATCAAGGCGGCGACGAGCAGCTGCGACAGCGCCGCCGAGACAACGCAGACAAAGTAATAGATGAGGTACCGGCGCGGGCCGAAAACCTGCTCGATCGCGCTGCCGAACATGTACAGCGCGAACATGTTGAACGCCAGATGCACGAGCCCGCCATGAAGGAAGGCATAGGTCAGCAGCTGCCAGGGAGCGAAGCTCGCCCCGACGCCGCTGGCCGAAGCGGAAAGCGGCCAAAGGGCAAGTGGGACCACGATGCCCGGGACGAGCATCTGCAGAAGATAAACGGCAACGTTGGCGACGATCAGTGCGGTCGTGACGGGAGGCATGGGTCGAAAGATGGGGCCGAAGTGGCGGACGATCAATGGCAAATGCTGCGATTGTGCCTTGCGGCCGCACTATTTGCGCGAAACCGCTCCCCCAAGCTTATGATGGTGGCATAATTGCGCTTTGGCTGGGATGTATCGAATGAATTTCTTGCGGCCCTGGATTCACGTCGCGGCGCTCGCCCTGGCGATCGCGCCTCCGGTGGCAGCCTCGCCCACGCTGCTCGGCTGCCCGCTGTTCCCGGCCGACAATATCTGGAACGCCGCGATCGACACGCTGCCCGTCGACGCCAACTCGAACGCCTACGTGGCGACCATCGGCGCGGCAAAACCGATGCATCCCGATTTCGGCACGGTCTTTAACGGCGCGCCCAACGGCATTCCCTTTATCACCGTCGGCACCTTGCAGCCCAAGGTTCCGGTGACGTTTCAATACGCGGGCGAAAGCGATCCGGGGCCCTACCCGATTCCGCCCGACGCGCCGATCGAAGGCGGACCTCAATCCAACGGCGATCGGCACGTGCTGCTTCTGGACTGCAACGCAGGAAAATTGTACGAATTGTTTGCGGCCTACCCCAATGCGGACGGAAGCTGGCGCGCGGGATCGGGCGCGGTGTTCGACGTGCACGCCAATTCGATGCGCCCTGCCACCTGGACTTCGGCCGACGCAGCGGGTCTGCCCATTCTCGCCGGGCTGGTGCGCTACGACTTCACCAACGCGGGAGAAATCGCGCATGCCCTGCGCTTCACCGCGCCGCAGACGCGCAACGCGTATATCTGGCCGGCGCGCCATCAGGCGTCGAGCCTGACCGGGGCGCAGTATCCGCCCATGGGCCAGCGCTTCCGCCTCAAGGCCAGCTTCAATACGGCGGGCTTCGGGCCGAACGTCCAGGTCATTTTGCGCGCGCTCAAGAAGTACGGCATGTTTCTGGCGGATAACGGCAGCAGCTGGTTCCTAAGTGGCGCGCCCGATCCCCGCTGGGACGACGACGAATTGCATCAGCTCGGGCAATTGCACGGCAGCGATTTCGAGGCGGTCGACGAATCCTCGCTGATGATCGACCCCAACTCAGCGCAAGCGCGTCCGCCGACGCCGACGCAGCCACCGGCGGCGGAAGTCTCGGTGGTCGAATACTATCGCGCCGCGGTCGGGCACTACTTCATGACCGCGGACGGCAACGAGATCCAGACACTCGACAATGGCCAGCTCGCCGGCTGGGCGCGCACCGGGGCGAGCTTCAATGCCTATCCGCCGTCGGACGCGGGCCATCCGCCGGTGTGCCGGTTCTACGGCCGCCCGGAGGCCGGTCTGGACTCGCATTTCTACTCCGCGTCGATCGCCGAATGTCAGGCGGTCATTGCGCGCTTTTCCGATGCCTGGATCTACGAATCGGCGGACGTGTTCACGATCGATCTGCCCAGCCCCACCGACGGCGCATGTCCAGCGGCCTCGCTTCCGGTCTATCGTCTGTACAACAATCGCGCCGACGTCAACCATCGCTACACGACCTCGCTTGAAGTCCGATCGGAAATGTTGAGCGCGGGCTGGGTCGCCGAAGGCTACGGCCCGCTTGCAGTCGCGATGTGCGCCGCGCCTCAGTGATCACACTGTGAGCGCGCAGTGAGCCCGCAGTGAGCCCGAAGTAAGCCAAGTGCCGGCGCGATAGCGCGATCGCCGGACGCACCCGCCGTACCCGTAAGCCTGACCTCGAGCGCACCGCGACCGCGGCCTGCTAGACTTGCCGCCGCCGGCTCGCCAACACTCGAGCGGATCGCGCCGATGCTCGTATCGCCGTGCGAGCGGCAATCGCTTCCCCGACGACAGACGACAAGGTTCACCCGGTGAGAATGAAACGCCTTTCCATCATCCTGGTGTCGGTGGCCGCCACCGTCGCCGTCGTGCTGTTCGCGGTCAATATTTCGTCCGGCGAGCAGAAAATCACCGAACGCATCGCGCACAAGTACAGTGTTGCCGACCCGCAATTTCTGCGCTCGATGAGCGTGTTGCTCGGGCCGCCGCTGGTCGACGGCAACCGGGTCGACACGCTGCTCAACGGAAAGCAGATTTTTCCGGCGATGCTCGCGGCGATCCGCTCCGCGAAAAAGAGCATTACCTTCGAGACCTACATCTACTGGTCGGGGAGAGTGGGCCAGGAATTCGCAGCTATGCTCGCCGACCGCGCGAAGAGCGGCGTGCATGTGCATTTGCTGGTGGACTGGCTCGGCAGCAGCAAAATGGACCCGACCCTGCTCGACTCGATGCGCACCGCCGGCGTACAGATCGAAAAATATCACCCGCCGAACTGGTACACCCTGAGCAAGATCAACAATCGGACGCACCGCAAGCTGCTGGTGGTCGACGGCAAGGTCGGATTTACCGGCGGCGTGGGAATCGCCGATGAATGGGACGGCAACGCGGAAGACCCGGACCATTGGCGCGACACCCACTTTCGCATCGAAGGTCCCGCGGTGGCGCAGATGCAGGCCGCGTTCATCGACAACTGGCTCAAGGTGACGGGCGCCGTTCTCGATGGGGCGGATTATTTTCCCGCCGAACCGCTGTCGGCCGGCAAGGATCTCGCTCAGATGTTCAAGAGCTCGCGCGAGGGCGGCTCGGAAAGCATGCACCTGATGTATCTGCTGTCGATCGTGTCGGCGACGCGCAGCATCGACCTTGCGATGGCCTATTTCGTCCCCGACGAGCTCAGCGAAACGGCGCTGGTCGACGCCATCAAGCGCGGCGTGAAGCTGAGGATGATTCTGCCGGGCCCGTACACCGACACCGAGGTCCTGCGCACGGCGTCGCACGCCAAGTGGGGACGCCTGCTACAGGCGGGCGCCGAAATCTACGAATTCCAGCCGACGATGTTCCATTGCAAGGTGATGGTCGTCGACGGATTGTGGTCGACAATGGGCTCGACCAATTTCGACAACCGTTCTTTTCGATTGAACGACGAGGCCAATCTCGATGTGTTCAGCGCGGAATTTGCCGAGCGCCAAACGGCGGTCTTCAACGAGGACTTGAAGCGCTCGCGGCGGGTGACTTACGAGGAATGGCAAAACCGGCCGTGGACGGAGAAGCTTGTCGAGCGCGTGGAGGGCCTGCTCGATTCGCAACTCTAGTGCGGCGGACGAACGCGCGATCCGACGGCGGCGGAATTCGGTCAGTGCCCGCGATACGCGTGGTGGTCGAGCCACATGCAGACTGCTTCCTTGAGCGCGACGCCCGCCGATTCGAAGCCCAGTGCGTGTGGATTCAGGTGCCCTGCGTGATTGACGATCAATCCGTACGCGCGCCGGATTTCATCGTCGCTGCGCGCGGGATCCGCGACTGCAACGCGAAACTCCTGCACTTCCGACATCAAGCTCGTCGGGCTGAGTACCTGTCCAAGTTCTTGCCTGTTCATTGCGATCCTTTCGCTGTCCCGGACTCGGTTCCGTCGGCTGGTTCCCGACGCTGCCGGTGCAGGTTGTTCCTCGCACCGAGTACCTACGCAAGGACCGTACCAAGCGCCGGATCGAGGGGCGTCATAGGGGAAGGATCGACGCTGTCCCATCGACGGGAAACAGCATCACGCGACCGGAGCGGGAAACCGGAACGACGTGTAGAGTCAGCAAGGTGACGTGCTTGGTCGGCGCCGCCGCCAGGCGCAGCAAGCCGGCGCGCAGACGCGGGGGAAACCGCTGGCGCAGGCGCCTGGAGTGTACGGTTTGTCTACACCGCGCGGATTCGGGCCCTACTGCGCCGGGGGAGAAGCCGCCGGAGCATTGGCGCATTTGAGCGTGCGCGCCCAATAGTCGTTGCCTGCGCCGTAAAAGGCGGCAAGCTTCGATTCGATTGCCAAGCCGCCGCGGCCCGCCGCGCGCATGTCCTGCAATCCAGCGCAATTGGCCTGCAGCTCGTCGGTGGTCGGAACGCGCGCATGCGCACACTCGTGAAAAAATATGTAGTCGTGCACCACGGGCGGAAGCGTCTTGAGCCTTTCCTGATTCCAGATGATGTAATACCCGGAAGCGGTGCGGGCGGTTTTCCCGGTAAATCCGACACCGGCCTGGCCGGGCTCGGCGTCGACCTCCTCCACCGTCTTGCCGCCCGCGACGCAGCTCGCCGGCGTCCCGTCAGCAAAGGTGAACGCGCCGGCGCCGAACGGCAGCAGGAGGCATGCGCCGGCGCACGCTGCGCCCAGCCAGGATAGTAAATGGGATGATGTTCGTCGCATCGACAAGTTCCATCGAAAACATTGCCGGCATGGACCGGCGCGCGGCCCGCTTCGTTCCCATACCTTAGCAGACTCAGCGGCGCGAACGCGCATCGGCGTCCGTACCTGCCGGTCGGCTGAGAACCTCGAGCTTCACTCGCGCGACGCCGGTGCGCAGTCCAAGCGCCGCGGCGGCGGCCGAAGAAAGGTCGATGATTCGGC
>Ga0209839_10001868_pt1 | contig 10582 bp, 11 predicted proteins | sample OrgsoiDNA2013050_FD_185800 | JGI IMG/M metagenome (GOLD analysis project Ga0209839, IMG submission 185800) | Permafrost soil microbial communities from the Arctic, to analyse light accelerated degradation of dissolved organic matter (DOM) -... | ecosystem: Environmental > Terrestrial > Soil >... | reverse complement strand
CGAATGCAGCGTTGGCTCTCGGAATACGGACTATCCTGGTCCAGAGACGCGAGCATTAGAACCCGCCGTGGTTTTCAATGAACGTTGTCACTTCATCGTAGGTAGCCATGAAGTTGGCGCAGCCATGCTTCGTGACCAGAATCGCGCCACAGGCATTGGCAAGACGCGCGGCCTTGTACCAGTCCCAGCCTTTGACGAAGCCACACAGTAGCCCGGAGGCAAAGGCGTCCCCGGCTCCCAGGATATTCTGCACTTCTACCGGAAAGCCGGGCACGTCGATCTGTGAGGTGCTGCCATCAGCGGAGACCACATGGATGCGCGCGCCGTCCTCACCACGTTTCTGCGCCAGCACGCGCGGCCCTAGTTTCAGCACCGTGACGATGGCAGCGTCGATATCTCCACTCACGCGTGCATCCGAGACCTGAGAATGGGTCAGGTTGATTTGAGCGGGATTGGTGAGCATGGCGGCATTGATTTCGTCTTCGGTGCCGATGACAATATTGACCAGGCGCAGGACCGAGCGCAATGTCACACCGAAGGCGCGTGGGTCGTCCCATTGGTCAGGGCGGAAGTCGATGTCGAGGGCCACGGTCGTCCCCGCCGCGTGGGCTGTTTCAGCCGCGAAGAGCGTTGCGCTACGGCTCGGCTCCTTGCTAAAGTCCGTGCCGGAGATGAGCAGGACGCGGGAGTTGGCGATGGGGGTAGCCAGCACATCGTCGATATTCAGCGCGAGATCGGCAGCGTTCTCCCGGTAGTATGTCAGTGGAAAACGATCCGGCGGCTCGATGCCCAGGACGACCGCGCTGGAGCGCCTCCCCGGTTTGCGTGGAATGAAGGTGGTCTCGACCCCCTCGCGCTGCAGAAAGTGCAGGATGAAGTTTCCTACCTGGTCATCTCCCACAGCAGTCAAGAGTGCCGAACGCAGGCCCAGCCGCCGCGTTCCTACGCTGATATTCGTTGGACAGCCCCCTACGTAGGCGGCGAAGCTGGTAATCTCTACGAATGGCGCACCGATATCATTGGAGTAAAGGTCGATTGAAGACCTCCCCATCGCGATCACATCATATGACCTGTTGGTTGCATGCATGGCTGACTCCTCTCAAGCATAATCTGCTCTATTCCTCAGCACCCTTTGCAGATGAACGAACAATCGAACCGGTAATTTTCCCCGATGGAGGAAGCAGGCGACGGAACGCGGGATCGACCTGGTAGTTCCATGCGCGCTGCGGACCGGCCATAATATTGAGATAATAGAGATCGCATCCGGGTGCGGCGGAGACGACGTGATAGCCTTTGGGGACCAGGACAAGGTCTCCATCGTGTACGGCGACCGTTTCATCGAAATCCTGCCCGGTGTAGACGCGTTGGAAGGCGAACCCATCGCCCGGCGAGATGTGATGGTAATAGGTTTCCTCAAGATAGGCTTCATGGGGCGGATTCTCAGTATCGTGTTTGTGCGGTGGGAACGAGGACCAGTTGCCCGCTGGCGTGATGACCTCGACAACGATCAGGCGCTCAGCTTCCTGGTCGACATCCAGGATATGCTGGACGCGACGCTGTGTACTCCCCTCCCCGCGCAGTTCGACGCTCACATCCTCTGGGCGAATCACGCGGACCGGGAGATGGCGATGAGTTGTCGGAGCATTGGCTACGGCGATCTCCATGCTGTCCGAAGTGCATTCCACCTGGTAACTGGCGCCCTCTGACAGGTAGAGCGCATACGGGGCACTGTTTTCAAAAACGCTGAGCCGCCTCCCGATCTGCCCCACCGGCTGCCCATTGAGCTCGGCTCGGCCTATGCCGGACAACACGATCACAGTGGTTTCCCTTCCGTCTGCCGCGCCGCGCAGCGTCTCCCCTCTAGTCAGCTGGTACACCGCGAACGAGACGTACTGCCAGCCAGCAGTCTCTGGCGTAACAGCTACTGGACGGCGAATTCCGTTCGCTCGCTCAGCTTGTGGCTTGATAAGCACTCCCATAGTAGCTCCTCCTTCTTACTGTCGTCTGACCTATTACACAAAGAATTCGCTTCCAGCGTTTTATCAGCGCGAGTCGTGGTCCGTATAGAGGCCCGGCCTCTGCGGCGTTGGCACTGCTACCGGTATGTCACTCTGTAAGGATTGAATGCAGGCATCGCTGACCAGCAGCGACATATATCCATCCCAGGCGGTTGCCCCGGTAAACGCTTGCCCGCTTTGTATCGAATGCACCCACTCCGTCAACTCGGGAACATAGGCATCCTGAAAGCGCGTGAGGTGGTCTCTGGGAACAGTCACAGACTGTGCTCCCTGGGAGCGTACCAGCGCAAGGCCAGGTATCATGGTTGCAGCGGCACCCCGCTCACCAACGATTTCGACTGACACTTCATAGCCGTACTCAACCGCGACAGACACCTCCGCCGTGGCTAAACACGCGCCGCTCAGTGTCATCTGTATGAGCAACATATCCCGTGTCTCAGCGCTAAACGACGCGTGCGTCTTCACTCCCCGCACAAACACCTCCGTAATCTCCTGCCCCAGCAGCCAGCGTGTCGAATCAATATCGTGAATGGCCGAGTTCGTGACGACGACCTCGCCGGGCAGATGGGGCGGAATCATCTGGTTGCGATGCACGCCCTTGAACAGGATTGGACGCCCGATTTCTCCTGCTGCGACCACCTGACGAAGAGCCACATGCTGGGGATCAAAGCGGCGCATAAAGCCTATGGCGATGAAGCGACGTCCCAGAGCTTGTTCCGCCTCGACGATCTTCTGGGCATCGGCGGCGGTGGTGGCGAGTGGTTTTTCGCAGAGCACAGGCTTGTGCTGCCGTAAACACGCATGCACAAATTCCGCGTGGGTCGGGTCAGGTGATGCAATCACTACGGCATCCACACCAGCGTCCTGGATCAGTTGCAGCGGATCTGAGAAGGCATTCGCAGAACCACATTCCTCGACAACCTGCCTCGCACGCGCCTGATCAAGATCATAAATTGCCGCCACGCGTGCGCCCTTCACGTAGTGCTGCAAGTTCAGCACATGACGCGAACCCATACCGCCTGCACCAATCACGCCAATCGCTATGTCAGCCATCAGTATCCTCCTTTGAGTACCAGCAATCTATAAGCCGATCGAACGAATGTAGTCGCGGTTTCGTTGCGCGCTTTCTTTGGGCGTACCCATGCCGGGCAGCACATCCTGCTCCACGACGATCCAGCCACTGTACCCGATATCTTTCAGTTCTTGTATGACCGCCGGGAAGTCAACATCCCCCCGGCCCAGTTCGCAGAACACGCCGTGTTCGACGGACTGGATAGCATCCCACCCATTGCGGCGGGATTGTTCGACGACGCGTGGAGCGCAGTCTTTGAAGTGGACATGCCACACGCGGTCGGCATGCCGGTGCAACCCTGCGACGGGATTCCCTCCGCCAAAGCGATAGTGTCCGGTGTCAAAGCACAACCCTACTACGGTCGGATCGGTCAGACTCAGGAAGCGGGCCGTTTCCTCCGGCGTTTCTACCCAGGTGCCAATGTGGTGATGAAACACCGTTCGCAAGCCGGTCTCGCCTTGTACGGCGTGGGCGATCCGGTTTGCCTCTGCCGCAAAGCTCTGCCATTGCGCCTCGCTCATGCCCTGTTCCGGTGTGATGCGCCCGGCGTTTTTCGTGCGCGTGGGATCAGTATACGGATCATTGCCGAGTACGATCAAGGCGTCTGGCCCGCCTACTTGCGCCAGCAGGCGGGCGGTGCGAACCGCAGCCGCTTCGCTCTCAGCCAGGCGGCTCGGATCGTGCAGATAGACGGTGACCCAGGAGGCCAGCAGGCTCAGGTCACGTGCCGCCAGTTCCCGCCGCAGTGTAGCGGGATCAGTGGGCATGAAGCCCCAATCTCCCAGCTCAGTACCCCGATAGCCAGTCTCGTGCATCTCATCGAGCACCCAGGCATATCCCTCGCGCTCTCCGGCCACATTCTCGATGACGCCCCACGAACACGGCGCATTGGCAACTCTCATCAAGATGACTCTCCTTTCCCTGAAACGGACGGACTTTGTTGGGGCGGCGGGCTTATCAATCGCGCCCCTATCACATATAATACGTGTGTGCGTTGTTGTAAACAATTATCGTCCGTCGTGCTGCAGTATGCGTTCCCACACCGCGCTGGTTCTGGCTTTTGCCTCGCGGGCTACGGTCAGCGGGTCCAGCTGCCAGTATTCCTCTCGGAATAGCTCGACCGATAATACTCCGTCCCACCCGGTCACGCGAACGGCTCCGAGGATGTCCTGGAGGGGAACGACGCCTTCGCCGGGATAGAGTCGGTGCCCATCGGTGATGTCGGGCTTTGCCACATCCTCTACATCGTTGATGTGCAGCACGACGAGTCGTTGAGGATCGACCTCCCTGATCGAATCCAGCGTTGAGCCGCCAGCGTAGAAGTGAGCGGTATCCACGACGATGCCGAGGTTGGGCCGGTCGGCTTCCTGGACGATCGCCCACGCGCCCGCGACATCGCGGACGGCGGCCCAGGGAAAGCCCATGAACTCGAACGCGATGCTGACGCCAAACTCCGCAGCCGCGTCGGCCATCTCCCGCAGCGCGGCGACGGTATCGCTCATGACTTGCGCGTCTGTGCGGCCCCCGGTTGGACCCGGTACGCCCAAGACCCACGGACACTCAATCGCCTGAGCGTAGCGGCTTAACTCATGGCAACGCGCCACCGTACGCGCCGTGCCACCGACGCCAATGAGACTGATCGCGTTGATGGTCCACGCCGCCACGCCCGCCTCACGCAGCATCTGGCGCACATCATCGAGTGAACCCTGGGCCAGAAACTGGTCGAGCTTATCATCGCGCAGCTCGATCACGTCGTAACCTGCCTGCCCCGTGATACGAATGTCGGTTGCGAGATCGGCGGTTTGGGTCGTCGCGCCATTAAAACCAAAACGCATAGTTTCCTCCTTTAAACGGGCGGATAAAGACGGGCTTATAAACAGTGGGGGCAATAGTGACGTACAATCGAGCGTAAGCAAGCAACCATCGTTTGAGCTTGCCAGTACGGTAGTATTGCCCCCACTGTTATAAAGCGCGCCCTACAGTTTAACGGTCTCCCAATGTTCGCTTTCCCACGAGCGCATGATCGCCTGCTGGACGTTAGCTACTGCCAGAGCCTCGGCAAAACCTGGTTCTCCCTGCTGGCCGGTGACGATGGAGTGCATGAAGTTGTAGGCTTCGATCACTTTCAGGTCGTCAAAGCCCAGATTCAGTCCCCAGGCCGGGTTGAAGTGGGCATGGTATGGATGGGCTGGCCCGCTCAAAAGGGTGGTATAGCCATCCTGCGCCGGGTTTTCGTCGTTGCGCCATTGGAGTTGAAGCTCATTCATGCGCTCCATGTTCCATTTGATGGTGCCTCGGGTCCCGTGAATTTCAAAGGACATATCACATTTAGCCCCATTGATGACCCGGCACGCTTCTAGCATGCCGCGTGTTCCGTTCTCGAAATGCACCAGGGCACTGACGTAATCCTCGTTGCTCACCTCGCCCATAGGGCCATCGCTGCTGCCCACATCGTAGTGGGTGCCGCTGCCTGGTTGTGGGATAGGGCGTTGGCGGATAAAGATTTCTTTGTCGCTGGTGACGCGCGTGATGGGACCGGCGAGCATGTGGGCCATATCAATCACATGCGACATCAAATCGCTCAGCGTGCCCAGGCCGTGCGCCTGCTCAAAGCGCCAGGAGAGGAAGCCGTTGGGGTCAGCCGCATAGCCATTGAGGAAGCGACCGTGATAATGGGTCACCCGTCCCAATTTCCCTTCGGCGATGAGCTGACGAGCATACTGCACAAGCGGAGCCCAGCGATAGTTGTAGCCAACGAAGGTCAACACTCCGGCCTCGCGGGCGGCGGCGGCGCTCAGAATGATCTCTTGCGGGTTCTTACCAACCGGTTTCTCACATAGGATGTGTTTTCCTGCCTGGGCCGCCGCCCGGATGATCTCCAGGTGCATCCCATTAGGCGCAGCTATGTTGATAACCTCTACTGCGGGATCGGCGATCACCGCGTGCCAGTCAGTCGTGCAGCACTCGAAACCAAAGCGCTGCTGGGCGGATTGCGCGCGCGTTTCCACCGGATCAGCGCAAATAACGAGCCTGGGGAGAATTCCGCTCTCATGAAAACGGTCTGGAATGGCGCGGTACGAACGGCTGTGTACTTCGCCCATCCAACCCATGCCGATTACCCCGATACCAATTGTGTGTGTCATTGTAGTACCTTCCAATGTCGCGTAAAGCCACTAGTATTTATGGGTGTCTCCTGTTGCATCAGTCCAGCGACCGCCCTGCTGATGGGACACAACGGCGGCGTCGACAAATTTCACACCCTGCACGCCATCCTCAATGGTTGGAAACAGCAAAGCCAGCGGGTCAGCGGCAACACCATCCCGACGGGCGAGAACGGCATCGGCAATATCGGAATAGAGGTTGGTGAATGCCTCTAAATACCCCTCCGGGTGACCGGGCCATAGGCGCGAGGCACGCTGGGCCTCCGGGGACAACCAGCTAAAGCCGCGTGAGAGCGTTTGATAGGGGCCATCGACCGGGCGCAGAACGAGCTCGTTGGGCTGCTCCTGCACCCACTCCAGGCTGCCTTTCTCACCATACACTCGAATACGCAGCCCGTGCAAGTGCCCAGCGGCGACCATGCTTGCCCACATCATCCCTTTCGCCCCATTATTGAAGCGCAGCAGAATATGGGCGTTATCATCAACTTGGCGACCGGGCACAATGCTGGACAACTCGGCGGATACTTCAGTGATTTCCAGGCCGGTGATAAAGCGCGCCAGGTGCTGGGCGTGCGTCCCTAGATCGCCGACCACGCTGGATTTCCCGGCAATGCTGGGAGTGGTGCGCCAGACCGCTTGCTTGTGTCCCTCCGCTTCCAGCAGGGTGGAAGCCCAGCCGGAGGCATGTTCGACCTGCACCAGCCGAATTTCGCCCAGTTCTCCGCTGCGCACCATCTCGCCGGCTTGGCGTATCATCGGATAGCCACTATAGCAGTAGGTCACGCCGAAAACGAGACCGCTCTGCCGCACCAGGCGCTTGAGCTCCAGCGCCTGCTCTACATCGATGGTCAAAGGCTTGTCGCAGATGACATCAATGCCATGTTCCAGGAAGGTTTTAGCAATAGCGTAATGACTGTTGTTAGGCGTCATAATGCTCACGACTTCAAGGCCATCACTCAGCTTTGCCTCCTGTTCGGCCATCTCCTGCCAGGAGCCATAGCGGCGATCTGCTGCAATGCCGAGGGTGGCGGCGAAGTCCCGACTGCGCTCAGCATCCGAGGCAAAACCGTCAGAGCAAAAGCGCCGACTGAGCAGGAGTAGCCCAGCGCTCTTCGAGGGAAGCGAGCAAGGCTTGGCGTTTGTGACGGAAGCGAAAGCGCGTGAGTTGCTCGCTGTGAGCGACGATGGTCTCCTGTCGCAGTTCGCGCCAGCGGGCACGGTCAAGCCGGGTGGCACGCTGCTCCAGGTGCTGCTGGTGGGCCGTATCTTGTTCCCACCAGGCTGCATAGGCCACGCAGCGCCCGTAGCGCAACAAATAGGCGTTCCAGTTCTTGCGGCCGCTGACGCGGCGATACCGCGTTTTGAGCCCGCGAATGCTGCGCTCCATGTCATTGTTCGTGAACCACGGTAACGCCAGCGCATCTACCTTCACACTGCGATAGGTCCGCTGATATCCCGCACAGTGTGCATCTGGACAGCGGTAGCCCGCGTGGACCAGTTTGATGACCTCTTCCAGCGTGATCACCGTGCGCTCCGACAAGGTCACTGCCCGCTGTAACCGCCTCTGACAGATGGGGCAGTAAGACTGTTCCGGGCGATAAAACCGTCTGCTCACCTGAGCAAACTTCTTAGCCGGCTTCATGGGCTTTCCTCCTGCTTGGGCTTTCCCTTTCTCTTTTTGAGTATATCACCTCCTGTCAGTCGGCACTTCTGCCTCTACGCAAAAAAAGACTGATCGAACAAGCCTACGAACAGGCGGAAGCGGCGGGGATTGTCCAGTTGAACGAAGATGAAGCCGGGCCCTATCAAGCTATCCCGCAGCCTGGAGCCTCATGGCAGCCAGAAGGCCACCCCGCGCTGCAACCGCATGAGTACGAGCGGGGAGGCACCGCCAAACTCCTGACCCTCTTTCGTCCGGCTACCGGCCTGCTCCGAGCGAAGGGCGTTGTCTCGGTGACCAATGCGGTCTTGCATCCCTGGCTCAAAGAGCAGCTCAGCGAGCTTCTGGCCGAACTGGAGAAAAAGCAGCTAGCAGAGAGTCTGCCGCCGGAGGCCGAGCGCCCGAGCTCGGCCCAGTGGGAAACGTGGCTGGGCCACCCACTACGCAGCCCCAGGCCCCCGCTACGCATCATCCTCTCTTGGTTAGAGCAGACCGTCTCCGGTTGGAACAAGCAACCGACGCCCTTTGTCTGGAATGGCAAAAGACGACGCAGATGCGAACGCGCTCGCGTAAGACGTTTAGCTGGATCAGGAGCAGCAATGGTAAAAGGCTATATAATTGACAAATGACCCACTAGGTGAGCACGGGACCGAAGCCTTTCTCGGCAGTTAGCTTCAACGGCAAGGTATCGCACCTCGCCGTTGCCACTGGAAAATGCGCGATCTAGGATCACGAGTACTTGCGCCGGAGCCAAGTAGGCGGTAAAAGCAGGATGGAGCAGGGTGCATCACAAAGTAAAAACCGGCATTGGGAGGGCTTACCCAATGTGTCTGAGGAAAACCTGTTTTCAGCTTTTTATCCTACCACGTCTCTTTACAACAAGAGTAAAAATGAGCCCAGCCAGCTCTGTTCTCTTCGAATTGCACTATTGCTTCAAATGTGTTATCAGAGGGAGAGAGAGGTCCCATGAACATTTTCCGTGTTGCCAACAAATGGGTGGTGACTCTTGATAGAAGTGGTACAATAGTGGTCAGGAGGACTGACCATGAGATGAACATTATCCCTTCCCACTTGTCCTAATCCGGCCTGTGAGCAGCCGCACGTCATTCGTAATGGCAGCAGCAAAGGACGTCGGCGCTCTCAATGCCGTGGATGTGGCCGCTTCTGCGGGCGAAACGGAAGGCACGCCGATGTATCGTCTGCATACGCCGGTGGCCGAGGTGGCCCAGGCCCTGTTGATCGTGATGCGTCGGGGGAGTCTGCGGGCGGCCGAAGAGATCACGGGTCACAGGTATGAAACGATTGGTGAATGGCTGCGACGAGCGAGCGAGCATGCGGAGGCCTTGACCACCATCCTCACACAGGATCTCCACCTTTCACCCGTCGAAATTGACGAGTTTTGGTCCTTCGTGCGCAAAAAAACGGGACTCCCGACGAAGCCGATGGGGGCGAACGCTGGGGATGCCTGGTGCAGCGATGGCTGGCGGGGCTACGCGGCGATCCTCAGACGCGCCTCCCGTCAGTCGGTACGCTTGGGGAAGCTGGAGCGCCCTCGGCTGGTGGTGCCTCCTGACGTATGCTTGACTCAGACCATCAAGCATCGCGATGAGCATGGCAAGCTACTCTCCATCGAGATCCGTGCCGCGATGGCGCGAAGTGGTCCCTGCACCGGCCACCGTCCACATCGAGCGCGTCAACGGCACCTTGCGCGATTGGATCAATGCTCTGACTCGCAAGACCCATGCTTTTGCCAAACGGGATGCCAGCCTTCGATGCCCTGGTCCACCTGCAACCCATTTCCGCACAACTGGATCCGTCCTCATCGGGCATTGCGCCTCCCGATGCCTTCGGGCCTGAGACGCTATCAGCCGCGCACTCCTGCCATGGCCCTCGGACTCACCGACCATCCCTGGTCCTGGATCACGTTCTTGACGACTTCCTCACATACCACTTCTCAATAGAGTCACTACCGATTTTTTCTTGCCGCTATAATAGCTTTTCTGTTGAGCCGCGTCTTTGGGGCGCTGGATGCGCCGTTCAGTGCCGTCATGACAAAAGGGGGATGCTCTCCCGGCTCTGTGCCTCTGGCCCCTCTGACTCTGCAGTGACAATGCTCTCCGCCAATCGCTGTGCCAATTGCTCCATCGAGCGGGCTGGCGCATCCCCAAGCCTTCTGAGCGTCGTTTGCAATACGGGCAATAACGTGTGAAGCCATTGATTGGCTTTATTTTGTGGCATTGCAAACAGTTCCCCCTGCATCACTTGCAACACATTCGTTTTCAAGTAGACCAGGATGAAGAGCAGGCGATCTTCGCTTGTGGGCAGCGGACAATTGGCATAGGTCGTGTACCCACGTCCGCTTCGTCGTTTGCCATCCAAACGCCACTCTTTCATGCGTTCTTGAAACGCTTCCTCAAAGCCAGGCACCAACTGGTCAAATTCCTCTACGGTCAGACTCGTCATATCCAAAAACTTCAACTCTCTCTGGCTCACCTCTGCATATCTCAATCCACTCATGGCTTTTCTCCCGGGTTTAGTCTTTCCCCAGTCTACCATCAACCGGAATAAAGTCTACTTTTGTGCCAGGCTGCTTTCGGGGACTTTCTCTTCAGTGGGCGTTTGCTGGCGATGTACCCACAGGCATTGTTTCATGCCACCAGCTAGCAGGAAT
>Ga0209839_10001867_pt1 | contig 10583 bp, 8 predicted proteins | sample OrgsoiDNA2013050_FD_185800 | JGI IMG/M metagenome (GOLD analysis project Ga0209839, IMG submission 185800) | Permafrost soil microbial communities from the Arctic, to analyse light accelerated degradation of dissolved organic matter (DOM) -... | ecosystem: Environmental > Terrestrial > Soil >... | reverse complement strand
ACCTTCCCGCTCGCCGACCACTGGTTCTCCTCCTGCCTGGGGCCGACGTTCCCGAACCGGCGGTTCATGATCGCCGGGACCGCGCACGGGCTCATCGACGACCTGCCGTGGGACCTGGTGGACTACCCGGAAGCCGGGACGATCTTCGACCTGCTGACCCGGAACGGGATCGGCTGGGTCAACTACCACAACGTGAGCTCGTCCAAGCCGCTGCTCAAACGGATCCTGGGTGCACCCGGGCTGACCGCGGCGCGGCGGTTTGCCTCGCTGGGCCGCCTGTTCCCGTCCCTCGTGCACGCCGCCCGCGGCAACATCTCGTTCACCGCAGGCCTCTATCCGCTCGGGCTGGCCGGCTGCGTGCGCCACCTGCGTACCGCGCAGCAGTTCTTCGCTGACGCGGACGCAGGCACGCTGCCGGCGTTCAGCATCGTGGACCCGGACTTCGGTGACTTCTCGGAGGAGAACCCGCAGGACATCCGGAAGGGCGAGAGCTTCGCCAGCGAGGTCATCAAGCGTGTGATGCACGGCAAGGGCTGGGCGGACACGCTGCTGATCTGGACCTACGACGAGCCCGGCGGCTACTACGACCACGTGCTGCCGCCCGCGGCGATCCCGCCGGACGACGTCCCGGCCAGGGACCTGGTGCTGGCCTGGCCGCCCTGGGTGCGGGCCCTCTTGCGGCCGTTGCTGCGGGCCGCGCTGACCGAACTGGTGAACGCCGACGCCGGGCCGCGCACCTACGACCGCTACGGCCTGCGGGTTCCCGCCGTCCTCGTGTCCCCCTACGCCCGGCCCGGCTACGTGACCAGCACCGTCTACGACCACACCTCGATACTCAAACTGGTCCAGCAGAAGTGGAACCTGCCCGCGCTGACCCGCCGGGACGCGGCCGCGGCCGCCCCGCTGGAGGCGCTCGACCTCGACGGCGAGCCCGCCTTCCTGACCCCGCCGGAGCTGCCCGGCCCCAGCCTGGCATGGGGCTGGCGATAGCGGGCACTTCCGTTAGCGGCACGCGGAGCCACCGAGGTGCTGCACGCCGCTGGCCGGGCGTGAGACGATCACCCCGGACATAGGGAGGAAACCGGCATGTGGGACAGGCTGGAGAGGCGTGAGATCAGGCGGCGCGGCGGTCCCGCGCCCGCCGAGCCGGGCGTGCGGCCCCGGCCCGACCTGCCCGAGGGCAGCGACCTGATGCCGGACATCCGCCACATCGTCGTGCTGATGATGGAGAACCACTCCTACGACAACTACCTCGGCATGCTCGAGGGACGCGGTGAGGGGCTGAGCGGGCCGGGCGGGCCCGGCGACCTGCCGTCGAACCCGCGGCAGGACGGCACGCCGGTAGCGGCGCACCATCTCTCCGCCACCAGCCAGATCAAGGGGAATCCGGTCCAGAGCTGGAATGGCGCGCACATCCAGTGGGACGGCGGCCGCAACGACGGATTCGTGCGCAGCGTGGAGCAGCTGGTGCCCGGCGCCGACCCGGCCCTGCCGATGGGCTACTGGACCGAAGAGGACCTGCCGTTCTACCACGGGCTGGCGCGCACCTTCCCGCTCGCCGACCGGTGGTTCTCCTCCTGCCTGGGGCCGACGTTCCCGAACCGGCGGTTCATGATCGCCGGGACCGCGCACGGGCTCATCGACGACCTGCCGTGGGACATCCTCGACCTGCCGCCGGCCGGGACGATCTTCGACATGCTGACCCGGCAGGGCATCTCCTGGACCAATTACCACAACGTGCGGCCGGCCGCCGTGCTGGTCAAACGGGTATTCGGCCAGCACGGGCTGCGGGCGGCCCGGAGGGTGGCCAAGATCGGCCGGTGGATCCCGCGCGTCGCGCAGCGCGTCCAGGGCAACAAGCAGTTCACCGCGGACCTGTACCCGCTCGGGATGGCCGGGTGCGTCCGGCACCTGCGGCGCACCCAGCAGTTCTTCGCCGACGCGGACGCGGGCACGCTGCCGTCGTTCAGCGTCGTCGACCCGGACTTTGAGGTCTTCTCCGAGGAGAACCCGCAGGACATCCACCGGGGCGAAAGCTTCGCCGCGGAAGTGATAAAGCACGTCATGCACGGCAAGGGCTGGCCGCATACCCTGCTCATCTGGGTCTACGACGAGGGCGGTGGCTACCACGACCACGTGCCGCCGCCCGAGGCGGTCCCCCCGGACGACGTGCCCGCGCACAACCCGCTGCTGTCGTCGCCCGCCTGGTTCCGCGCGGCGCTGCGGCCCTTCATCGGCTCCTACCTGAAGAAGGTCGAGGACCAGGACGCGGGGCCGTCCACCTACGAGCGGTACGGCTTCCGGGTGCCCGCGGTCATCGTGTCGCCGTTCGCCCGGCCCGACTACGTGACCAGCACGGTCTACGACCACACCTCGATACTCAAGCTGGTGCAGCAGAAGTGGAACCTGCCGTCGCTGACCCGCCGGGACACGGCCGCGGAATCCCCGCTGGACGCGCTCGATCTCGACGGCGAGCCCGCCTTCCTCAAGCCCCCGGACCTGCCCGAGCCCGCCCTCGAGTGGGGCCGCTGGTCGGCCGCACGGACGCGGGTGACGCGCTTCGCACGCGTGAAGGCGCGAGCGCGGGCCCGTTCGGCATCATGGTCAAGAAAATCCGGTTGATCGGCGGCGGCCCGCTCGGATAGGAACGCGGCATGCTTACTGGTGAGGTGGTGGCCCTGCGGGCCCGGGTGGACAGCGATATCCCTGTGCTGGAGGCCGAACTGTACGCCGATGTGGCCACGCGGAGCAGGGCGGACTCGCGGCCGTGGCGGCCGGTCCCGCCCGGCTCACCGGCGTCCCCGTACCGCGTCACCGACCCGCAGGCCGACCCGGCGTGCTTCTCCGTGGTCGAGCTGATCAGCGGCGAGCTGGCCGGGGAGGCCCTGCTGTGGGGAGTCGATAACCACAACCGCGTGGCGCACGCCGGGCTGTCCCTGCGGCCGTCATTCCGTGGCCGGGGTCTCGGCACCGACATCGTCCGGGTGCTGTGCCGCTACGGCTTCGAGGTCCGTGGCATGCACCGGATGCAGGTCGAGACGCTGGCCAGCAACGCCGCCATGATCCGCGCCGCCACGCAGGCCGGATTCACCCGGGAGGGGACCTTGCGCCAGGCGGCCTGGGTGACCGGCGCGTTCGAGGACGAGGTCATCCTCGGCCGGCTCGCCTCAGAATGGCTGGAGTAAGGTGCGGCTGGAGTAACGACGCGGCGGGCGGCGGGCTCGAGGGCGGGCTCGAGGGCGGGGCCGGGCCTGGCGATGGCTGAGGGCCTGGGGGTGGCTCGCGGCCGGGCGCGGTATCGGCGCTGACCTCGACCGTGCGGAAGCCGGGCAGCAGACGGGCCAGGACCAGCGCGCCGGCGATACACGCCAGCCCGCCGGAGACGACCGACACCTCGTTACCGAAGGCGTTGCCGACCGCGCCGGCCTCCAGATCTCCCAGCCGCGGGCCGCCCTGGACGACGCCGATCTGGATTGCGGCGAGCCGGCCCCTGAGCCGGTCCGGGACGGAGAGCTGAATGATCGTGCTCCGCAGCACGGCCGAGATCACGTCGGCCCAGCCCGCGATGGCCAGGAACAGCAGGGCCAGCAGCAGGTTCCCGGTCAGGCCGAAGGCGACGATCGCCGCGCCCCAGACGATGACCGCGACGATCACGGCCACGCCCTGGCGGCGCACGTGCGCGACCCAGCCGGTGGCCAGCGCCCCGGCCAGCGCGCCGGCGCCAGGCGCCGCGTAGAGAAAGCCCACGGTGGCGGCGCCGCCGCGGAACACGTTCACCGCCATAGCGGGAAACAGTGCGCGCGGCATCCCGAAGACCATGGCGTTGATGTCGATCAGGTAGGCGCCCTGGATGCCCTGGCGCCCCCGGATGAACCGGAATCCCTCGGCGATCGAGCGCAGCCCCGGCCGGGTGGCGTGCTCCGCCGACGGCTGCGGGGAGAGGGCCCACGCGGCGATGACGGCGACCGCGAAGCTGACCACGTCGATCCAGTACACGAAGTTGATGCCGGCTCCGGCCAGCAGGATGCCGCCCAGCGCCGGCCCCACGATCGTGCCAAGCTGGTTGAGCACCTGGTTCATGGCGGAGGTGGTGGCGATGTGCTCCGGTGAGACCAGGTTGGGCACGATCGCGTTGCGCGTCGGGTTGTCGAACGCGGTCAGGCCCGCGGTCACGGCGGGCAGGACGAACAGCGGCCAGAGGCGCGCACCGAGGTCGGCGTTGAGGGCCAGGCCGCCGCTGCAGCATCCCATCAGCACCTCGACGCGCAGCAGCAGCTTCCGCCGGTCGGTCGCGTCGATCACGGTCCCGCTGTACAGCGAGCAGATCAGCAGCGGGATCAGCTGAGCCAGGGAGACCAGGCCGACGTCGAGGGAGGACCGGGTGAGCCGGTAGACCTGATACGGAACGGCGACGGCGGTCAGCTGGGTCCCGAGCAGGGAGACGAGCTGGCCGCCGAGCAGGACGCGGAGATCACGGGACTGCCGCAGGGGCGTAACGTCGATAAAAACCCGTCGTCTCGGCACTCTCTCCTACGATAGCGGAAACTGCAGCTCAACAGTGGTGGCGTCGGGGCGGGTCTCGACGTGGACGACGTCCGCGAGCTGCCGGGCGACCCATAGGCCGGCGCCCTCACCGCCGTCCAGATCCGGAGGATGGAACCCGGCGGTCGCGACGGCGTCCCCGGGTCCGCCGGAGTCGACCCGCACCGTCACGGCCCCGTCGCCGCCCCAGACGCGGACCTGGCCGGGCATGATGCCGTGCCGGAACGCGTTGGCGAGGATCTCTCCCGCCGCGACCTCCGCCATCCGGCTGTCCGCCATGCTCAGGCCGAGGTTGCGCGCGACGTCGCCGACCCGGTGGCGCGCCACGGCGAGGTCGCCGACCTCGGTGAGCTTCATCTCCAGGGCGACCGCGGCCGGAGGCTGGGATACCGGCCCGGGATGGGCGGACAGATAGGCTGCCGGCTCGACGTACTCGGCGTTCCCGGAGCACAGGCCGTCGTCGCCTACCACCGTGGGGTGGACACGCGCCACGTCGGCCAGCGCCTCGGCGGGATACTGGCGCCGGTCGTACAGGCATATCCAGGGGAACCCGTAGCCGCCGTACAGCTGGGTCGCGGTCGTCTCGGACCGCAGGTAGGCGGCCAGCCGGCCGGCCGCCCGGGGGCCGCCGTCAAGATCGCTCTCGGTCAGCAGCCGGGTCGCGGCCCCCGCCGCCCGCCGGCCCGCGAGGTAACCGCGGAACGCCTCGGACGCCCGGCCCAGGTGCTGGTAGCTGAGGCCGGGCAGGCCCCACCGGATCTGCGCCGCGTCGTCGCCAAGCGCGGCGCGGATGATTTTCTCGGCACGCTGGGACACGACCGCGACGACGGCTTCGCCGCCTTCGAGACCAGCGCGCAAGAAGGACAGGACACGCGTGCGGAGGTCCTCCTCGGAGTCGTAGAAGGCGGCCGCGTGAGACGGGTCCGGGTGCGTGCGGACAGAGGTCATCGGCCGTGCACCCGCACGCGCGATTCCCTCACAACCGTCCTCCTTCGCTCGCCGGTCAGCTTTCCGGCCCGTGACGTGACGCTACCCGCGAATGCGGTGCCGACACATAGGCCGAACGTCAGCCTTCCAGCTACGTGTCCTCCCTGGGTGGGGCGGTGGTGCTGCGGACGACGAGGTGCGGGGCGAGAACGACCTCACGCGGTGCGGTGCGGTCACCGGCGGCACCCTGGGGCCGGTCACCCACTTCAACGGGCACTACTGGTGCGACTACGGCTTCGACCGCGACGCCCCGATGAGCGGGCGGTACCGGGGCGGACCCGGCTCGGGGGCACTCGCGGACATCGGCACGCACGTCGTCGACGTCGGTGAATTCCTGTGCGGACCGGTCGAGAGCGTGCGCGGCGCGGTGCTGACCACCATGATCGGTGACCGGCCGGTCCCGCTGGACGTCGCGGTGGGGCACGCCGGCGGCGTGCCGGTCAGCGACACCCGGGAGGCGGTCGGGAACGAGGACATCGCGACGTTCACGGCCACGTTCGCGGGCGGCTCATCTGGGAACGGGGGCGCCGCCGGCACGTTCTCGGTCTCCCGTATCGCCTGCGAGATGCCGAACGCACTTGGCTTCGAGGTGTTCTGCCGCGACGGCGCGGCCGCGTTCGACCTGGCCCGCACCTCCGAATTCGCGATCGCCGACCGCTCGTCCGCGGGCCCGGTCAACGGGTACCGGCAGGTCCTGCTGGGCCCGGCGCACCCGTACATCGCGCGGGGCCTGCCGATGGACTTTCCCAGCGCCGGTCACGGGCAGAGCGACTTCTTCACCTACCAGGCGCGGGCCTTCCTGGACGAGATCGCCGGGCGGGACGAACTGCCGCGCTGCCCCGGCCTGGGTGAAGGGCTGCACAACCTGCGCGTCCTGAACGCGGTCGTCGCGTCGGCGCACGCGGACGGGCGATCCGTCACCGTCGAGGAAGGAACATCATGAAGCTAGGCGCGTACACGGCCTGCCTGCAGGACCGGCCCCTGCGCGAGGCCCTCACCATGGTGGCGGATCTGGGGCTGACCAGCGCCGAGATCAACGCGGGCGGCTTCATCCCGGCGCCCCATCTGCCGGTCAGGGAATTGCTGGCCGGCGGCGGCGCCGCCGGCGCGTACCTGCGCCTGATCGAGCAGGCGGGGATCACGCTGACCGGGCTGAACGTCAACGGCAACCCGCTGAACCCGGACCCCGAGGTCGGCCCGAAGCACGCCGGGGACCTGCGCCAGGCGATCGAGATCGCCGGCCTGCTCGGCGTCAGGCGCGTCGTCGCCATGTCCGGCCTGCCGGGTTCCGACGACCGGGCCCGGTATCCCTCGTGGGTCGTCAACCCGTGGGACAGCCAGTACCTGGACGTGCTGGACTACCAGTGGCAGGAGGTCGCCATCCCGTTCTGGAAGGACATCCAGGCCCGGGCGCGGGACGCCGACGTGACGGTGTGCATCGAGATGCACCCGCACAACCTCGTGTACAACCCGGGCACGCTGGAGCGGCTGGCCACCGAGATCAACGCCACCCACGTGGGCGCGGAGATGGATCCCAGCCACCTGTTCTGGCAGGGCATCGACCCGGTCGCGGCGATCAAGCGGCTCGGTGACCTCGTCTGCCACGCCGCGGCCAAGGACACCCGGATCAACGAGGAGAACTGCCGTGTCTTCGGCGTGCTGGACGATCGCTTCCGGCGGGTGCCGGCGGACGAGAACCCGGTCGGGCTGGGCGGGAAGAACACCCTGACCCGCTGGCCCGCCGACTCCACCTGGGACTTCGTCGCGGTCGGGCGCGGCCATGACCAGGACTTCTGGACCGGGTTCCTCAGGGCCCTGGCCGCCGTCGACCCGGACATGGCCGTCAACATCGAGCACGAGGACCAGGAACTGGGTCAGGTCGAGGGACTCCGCCTCGCCGCGGGCAACCTCAAGGCCGCCGCCGCGGCGGCCGGGGTCTGACAAAAACGGGGCGGGGCAGGGCGGGGCGGTAGCCGGCGCCTACCAGCCGGTGAGAGTCAGGTCGAAACTGTAGCGGGACGCGCGGTAGATGTGCTTGCCGTGCTCGATGACGCGCCCGTGGTCGTCGTAGGCGACGCGTTCCATGGTCAGGAGCGGTGCTCCCCTCGTCTCGCGGAGGGCCCGGGCCTCGGCGGCGGTCGCGGTGCGGGCCCCGATCGACTGCTTGGCGATCCGCAGATTGACGCCGGCCGCGCGGAGCAGGTTGTACAGCCCGTGTACCTCCAGGTCCTCAGGCGTGAGGTCCATGAGGCCGGACGGGACATAGTTCCGCATCAGCGCGAGCGGCTCGCCGTCGGCGCAGCGGAGACGCTCGAACGCGTAGACCTCCGTGCCCGCGAGCCCGTACTCCAGCACCAGTGCCTCGGGCGCCGGCTCCCGCCCGAAGCTGAGCACCCGGGTGCGCGGGTCCCGGCTGGCCTTGACCAGGTCGTCGTACAGGCTGGTCAGCTCGACCTGGCGGCGGACCTTGGTGTGCACGACCTGGGTCCCGACGCCGCGCTTGCGCACCAGCAGCCCGCGGTCGACCAGGTACTGGATGGCGCGGCGCATGGTCGGGCGGGACAGGCCGAGCTGGTCGGCCAGGTCGATCTCGTTCTCCAGGCGTGCCCCCGTGGCCAGCTCGCCGGACTCGATGAGCTGCTCCAGGTGCTGGGCCACCTGGAAGTAGAGCGGGACCGGACTGTTCCGGTCCACCTGGATGGGAGGGGCGGGTTGGTTCACGGCTACCTCTCTCGCGGCCACATCGGCCCCCTCCATTATGGCCGGGCTGAAGGGTTGACTGTAGATCAGGAGGTAAATATGTCAGGACAAACTCTTGACGACCTATGAAACACGGGCGTAAAAAGACAGCAACTCACCAGACCCGGACGCGGGACTGGGTCCCTGAGGGTCAGCAAGACACGTCATCTGCTTACTTAACGTGCCCGGGCACCCGCCGGCCGGACACGGCTCGCCCCAGCCCCCGGCGACGGTACGGCGCTTTCGGTACCGCGGTCAGCCCCAGCGGCGGCAGACGAGGACACAAGCACGAGGAGCACCAGGGCCACGCACCTGGGCTCCGGACCCAATCCCCCCTGCCAATGGAGGCACGGCACATGCTCAGATCCAGAAAGCGGTCCCTCGGCACCGCGCTGATCCTCTTCCTCAGCGTCATCGTCGCCGCCGCCTGCAGCGCCACCGGTGGCAAGAGAGCCGCCGACGCCGCCGCGGCCGCCGCGGCCGGAGGAGTCTCGGGTCACGCGAACACGCCGCGCTACACGTTCGACATGATCACGCACGCCGCACCCGGCGACACGTTCTGGGACATCATCCGGGCCGGCGCCACCGCCGCGGCCGCCAAGGACAACATCGCGCTGCACTATTCGAGTGACCCGGACCCCACGAAACAGGCGAACCTGATCCAGGACGCGATCAACAGCCACGTGAATGGCCTGGCCGTGACCGACCCCGTTCCCGGGGCCCTGTGCCCGGCGATCCAGAAGGCCAAGGCGGCGGGTATCCCGGTGGTCATGTTCAACGCCGGTATCGGCAACTGGCAGCAGTGCGGCGGCATGGAGTACTTCGGGTCGGACGAGAACGTGGCCGGGACGGCGGCCGGCAAGCGGCTGGCCGCGGCGGGCGCCAAGCACGTGCTGTGCGTGCTCCAGGCCCAGGGCCAGGTCCAGCTCGAAGCGCGGTGCGCGGGCGTGCAGAAGGGGCTCGGCTCCGAGGGCACGATGACCAAGCTCTACGTCAACGGCACCGACAACGCCGCGATGCAGTCGAGCATGAACGCCAAGCTGACCCAGGACAAGAGCATCGACGCGGTCATCACGCTGGGCGCTCCGGTGGCGCTGGTCGCGATCAACTCGATCCAGCAGGCCCACAGCAGCACCAAGCTCTACACCTTCGACACCAACGCCGCGCTGATCGCCAAGGTCAAGTCGGGAGCGGTGCAGTGGGCCGTGGACCAGCAGCCTTATCTCCAGGGTTACGAGTCCATCGACTCGCTGTGGCTGTTCAAGACCAACGCGGACGTGCTCGGCGGCGGCCAGACGGTCCTGACCGGCCCGGCGTTCATCGACGCCAGCAACATCGGCACGATCGCGCCCTACGCGGCGCGGGGCACGCGGTAGGCAACCCGCCATCGGGGGCCGCCGGCAGGCCGGCGGTCCCCAGGCCCCGATTGGGAGGAAATCCATGAGCGACACCCTTGAGGCCGCGCCCCCACCACGCCTCGACGAACGAATGCGGCGCAAGTCGCCGCTGGCCCGGCTGTTCGCCCGGCCCGAGGCGGGCGCGCTGGCCGGCGCCATCATCATCTACGTCTTCTTCTTCGCCATCGCGCCACCGTTCCGCAACGCCAGTTCGTTCACCAGCGTGCTGTACGTCAGCTCGACCTACGGCCTGATGGCGGCGCCGGTCGCGCTGCTGATGATCGGCGGCGAGTTCGATCTGTCGGCCGGGGTCGCGGTCACCACCTCGGCCCTGTGCGCGTCGCTGTTCAGCTACGAGTTCACCACGAACGTCTGGGTCGGCGTGCTGGTCGCCCTGGCCCTGTCGCTGTTCGTCGGCTTCCTGAACGGCTGGATCGTGGTCAAAACCAACATCCCCAGCTTCCTGGTCACGCTGGGCACGTTCTTCATGCTGCAGGGCCTGAACCTGGCCCTGACCCAGACCATCACCAACCAGGTGGCCAGCCCGACCATCTCCAACATGCAGGGCTTCAGCTCGGCGCAGAAGGTGTTCGCCTCCAGCTTCACCATCGGCGGGGTGAACATCCGCGTCACGATCGTCTACTGGGTCGTCGTCGTGCTGATCGCGACCTGGATCCTGCTCCGCACCCGCCTCGGCAACTGGGTCTTCTCGGTCGGCGGGTCCGCGCCCAGCGCCCGCGCGGTCGGCGTACCGGTGACCAGGGTGAAGATCGGCCTGTTCATGGGGGTGGGCCTGCTGGCCTGGTTCGTCGGCATGCACACCCTGTTCGAGTTCAACACCATCCAGGCCGGCCAGGGCATCGGCAACGAGTTCGTCTACATCATCGCGGCGGTGGTCGGCGGCTGCCTGCTCACCGG
>Ga0209839_10001864_pt1 | contig 10610 bp, 8 predicted proteins | sample OrgsoiDNA2013050_FD_185800 | JGI IMG/M metagenome (GOLD analysis project Ga0209839, IMG submission 185800) | Permafrost soil microbial communities from the Arctic, to analyse light accelerated degradation of dissolved organic matter (DOM) -... | ecosystem: Environmental > Terrestrial > Soil >... | reverse complement strand
GGCGTCGACGTTGATGGCATCGATATGGGCGGCGACGGCCTTCAGGTCATCCGGCTCGAGCCGGTTGGCGCTCTCCGGCCGCCTGAGCGTAATCGTGGCAACGGGATGGACGACATCGAGAGACGGCAGGGCAGCCATATGAATGAGCGAGTCGGTACTGCGGCGCGAGCTTCTTGCGCGTCGCGTCGATCAGGCAGGCGCTGTGCCGGCCATCGGCTTCAGCCATTCGACCAGCGACCGCGCATCCAACGCGCCCGATTGGCGCGCGATTTCGCGGCCGTGCTGAAAGACGATCATCGTCGGGATGCTTCGGATGCCGTAGCGGCCGGCGATCTCCTGCGCGCTTTCGGTGTCGAGCTTGGCCAGCCGCATGCGCGGCTCCAACTCCGCCGCCGCGCGGGCAAAGTGCGGCGCCATGCTGATGCACGGTCCGCACCATGGCGCCCAGAAATCGACCACGACGGGGATTCCGCTGCGCCCGACCTGGGCGTCGAAATTGGCGCTGTTGAGCTCGACCGGATGACCCTTGAAAAGGGGTTGTTTACAGCTTCCACAAACGGGACCGTCGCCAAGCCGGAGCCCTGGAACGCGATTGACGGTCCCGCAGGCCGGGCAGGGGAGATGAACGGGAGAATCCATGGCGGGTCTCAAGGAAGCATTGGGAAACATTGTGAGGCATATATGGCTGCCGGCGGCGGTTTCGCAAGTCGGGCCCACGGCGGGCGTCGGCGTTTGGTGCAGCGGGATGACACCGCAGCAAAGCTACGACTCGCTCAACCGAATTCTCGATCAGCAGGCGTTCATGCTCTCCGCCAACGACATCTTCTATGTCTCGGCCGTGGTCTTCGTGCTGCTGATCGCAGTGGTGTGGCTCGCTCGGCCGGTCAAGAGCGGCGCGGCGGCGGACGCGGCGGCGTCAGGCGCGCACTAGAGGCCAGGGCCTGAACAGGCCCTAGACCGGAACCTCGCCGAGCACGGTGCAACGGCGCACGACGCGTCCCTCGGTCACCGGGTCGTACGGTGTCGCGCGGTGCATGACGCAGCGGTTGTCCCAGAGGATGAGCTGCTTCGGTGTCCAGCGATGTTCGTAGGTGAGGTCGGGATGAATGGCGAGAGCGTTCAGCTCGTCGATCAGCGCGCGGCCTTCGTCGTAGGGCATGCCGACGATGCTTTCGGCATGATCTCCCAGGTAGAGACACTTGCGGCGTGTTTCCGGATGCGTGCGCACGATCGGATGCTCGACCGGCGGCGAGTCGCGGCGCTGCGCCTCGGTCATCAGGTCGACGCCGTGGCGGCGCGTGCGGGAAAAGTCGAGGTTGTGCATAGCGCGCAGATCGGCGATGCGCGCTTTCCACGCGAGATCGAGCCGCTCGTAGGCACCGTACATGTCGGCGAAATGCGTCTCCCCGCCGGCTTTCGGCACGACTTCGCCGTAGATGATCGTTGCCTGGCCGGTCACCGGCCGCCATGAGCCGTCGGTGTGCCAGTAGAGCGTTCCCTTGTCCGGGTGCTTGCCGTTCGGGCGGCCCTCATCGTCCAGATTGGTGAGCCGGTACAGCTCGGGAAACCCGTCGGCGTGATACTGGTTCATCACGTGGATCTGCACTTCTCCGAACCGGCGCGCCAGCTTTACCTGTCGCTCCGGCGGAAGCTCCTGCGGCGGAAACAGCAGCACCTGGTAGCGCAGGAACGCCTGGTAAATCGCGTCGAAAACGTCGTCGCCGATGTCTTCCGCCAGCGCGACGCCGGAAATTTCGGCGCCGAGATGCGCGCTCAAGGGGCGGACAGTGAACGGCAATCGAAGGTCGGCGGCAGAGTTCATGATGTGGCGCACCTGTTGCGGGCTTACGCTGCACGATAGCGGCCCCTCGTTCAAAACGCAAATGCTGCGAATCGCGGGCGATCCAATCACGTGCAGCCTGCACGAGTGGCCTCTCCCGCCGATGGAAACGCGCGTGAACCCGCTAGAATGACGCCTGGGACCGCGGGGACGACCATGCGCGAAAGGAATCAAAAAGAATCGGTGGCGCGACGCGCGAGGGTGTCGCGATGCTGGTGTTCGAGCGAGCGCCGGCGATGACCGCCGCGGGGAACCGGGTCAGCTTCGCCGCGCTGCGCGATTTCATCGCCGCGTCGTTCCGGAAGCTCGGTTTGACCGACGGGGACGCGCTGACCGTCGCGTCGCTGATGGCCGAGGCCGATCTGCAGGGCTCCGACGGCCATGGTGTGATCCGCCTGCCGCAATATGCGCGGCGCATTCGCGCCGGGGGCATCAATCCCAATCCCGCCATTCGGGTGCTGCACGAGCGGCCGGCGATGGCGCTGATCGACGGTGACAACGGCATGGGACATCTGGTCATGTCGCGCGCCGCCGAGCTCGCCGTCGACAAGGCGCGCACCGCGGGCGTGGCGTGGGTCGGTACGCGGATGAGCAATCACGCGGGGCCCGCATCGCTCTATGCGCGCATGGCGTTGGCGCAGGACATGATCGGCATGTATCTCGCGGTCGGCAACGCCAACCATCTTCCACCGTGGGGCGGGCTGGACATGCTGCTGTCGACCAATCCCATTGCGGTCGCAGTGCCCGCGGGCAGGCACGCGCCTATCGTGCTCGACATGGCAACCACCGTCGCGGCGTTCGGCAAGGTCAAGCTCAAGGCGCAGCTCGGCGAAACGATGCCGGAAGGCTGGATGGTCGATCGCGAGGGGCGGCCGCTCACCGACCCCAATCGCGCCGACGAGGGATTCCTGCTCCCGATCGGCGGCTACAAGGGATACGGTCTGGCGCTGATCGTGGGCCTCCTTGCGGGCACCTTGAACGGCGCCGCGATGGGCAAGCAGGTGATCGACCACAATCATGACGACGCGGGTGCCACCAATACCGGACAAGCGATCCTTGCGATCGACGTTTCGGCCTTCGGCGACGTGCAGGCATTCAAGAACCAGGTTGACGTGCTCATCGACGATCTTCGGCAAAGCCAGCGCATGCCGGGCGTGGACCGGATCTGGCTCCCCGGAGAGCAAAGCCATGCCAGGCGCATCGAAAACCGGCGCGACGGCATCCCGATTGCCGCGGCCTTGCGGCGTAGCCTCGATCGCTTGGCCGATGATCTGCGGCTCGACAGGCTCGAATAGGCGGACCGCGGTGGATGTGCAATTTGTGCCGCCGATCCGCATCTCGACAATGTCGATGTCCTGCTAGAATTTGGCCTTCCCCGAGGCTGTCGAGTCAACGGTGTCAAAAGCAATCTTCGCAGCGCTGGCCGCAGTGGTTTCGATCAGCGGCGCCGGCAGCGTGCACTCGCAGGTCCCAATCACACTCGCAGCCGCAGCCGCCGCGGAAACTGCCGCGCCGGCGCTGCGCATTCCAGACGGCTCGCGCCCCACCCGCTATGCATTGACGATGACCGTGGTCCCGGGCGAGGCGAAAGTGTCCGGTGAGATCACGATCGACGTGGAATTGGACCGGCCGCATCCGATCCTTTGGCTCAATGCCGACGACGTGACGGTATCGAGCGCGTCGGTGAGCGGCCGCGCGACGGAGGTCACGGTACTCTCGGCGAGTAAGCAATTCGTCGGCCTCGCGTTCAAGCCGCCATTGCCCGTCGGGCGGCACCGCCTGAAGCTCGCATTCGAAGCCGAGCAGGTTCGCAATTCGACGCGAGGCGTCTTCGCCCTGAAGGACGGCGCGGACTGGTACGCGATGACCCAATTCGAAGCCGTTTCCGCACGGCGCGCCTTCCCCTGCTTCGACGAGCCCGGTTTCAAGGTGCCGTGGCAGTTGACGCTGCGCGTTCCGCGAGCGCTGGTCGCGGTCTCGAATACGCCGGTCACCTCCGAAACCGATGCCGGCGATGGGATGAAGGAGGTGCGTTTCGCCGAGACGCTGCCGCTGCCTTCGTATCTCGTCGCTTTTGCGGTGGGCCCGTGGAAAACGATGGATCTGGGACGCTTCGGAATGAACAGGACTCCGCTCGGCATTATCGTGCCGCGCAGTCGCGCCGCCGACGCGGCTTTCGTCTCCCGTGCCTATCCGCAGATCTTCGGGCAGGAGGAGCGGTGGTTCGGCATTGCCTTCCCATTTCAGAAGCTCGACCAGATCGCGATACCGCTCACCGTCGGATTCGCGATGGAGAATGCCGGATTGATCACCTACGGCGCGCCGGCCCTGCTCGCCAAGCCGGGTGAGGCGACACCGCGATTCCGGCGCGGCGCCGCCAGCATCGGCGCGCACGAAATGGCGCATCAATGGTTCGGCAACATGGTGACCGCGGCGTGGTGGGACGACATCTGGCTCAACGAGGCATTTGCGACCTGGTTCGCCGCCAAGATGGTCGACCAGTGGCGGCCCGATTATGAACGTGGCGCTGCCCGAAGCGTCGAGCGCGCCGACGCGATCTCCGAGGACATGCTGGCGTCGGCGCGGCGGATCCGCCAGCCGATCGAATCGCGCGGCGATATTTTCAACGCCTTCGACTCGATCACCTACAAGAAAGGCGCGACGGTGATCGGGATGTTCGAGACGTGGATGGGCGAAGCCCCGTTCCGCCGCAGCATACGCAACTACCTCGAGTCGCGCCGCGACGCAAATGCGACCGTCGACGACTTCCTCGCCGCGCTCGGCAGCGGCACCAAGCTGCCGGTCGCGCCGGCTTTCTCGACCTTTCTCGATCAAAACGGCGCACCGCAAGTGGAGGTCGAGCTGCAGTGCGCGCCCGGTGGCGCGAAGCTCGCGTTGTCGCAGCACCGGCTCGCGCCCCTCGGGTCGACGGAAGGCGCCGGACAGCGCTGGCAGATCCCGGTATGCGCACGCTTCGGAAGCGGCAAGACCACGCGCCAGTCTTGCACCTTGCTGACCGGCAGGGAAGGTACGCTGGCGCTCCCGGGAGCCTGCCCGACATTCGTGTTCGCGAACGCCGGCGGCCGCGGCTACTACGTCGCCAACTATCGCGAGGATCAACTCGCGCGGCTCGCCGCGGATAGCAAAGCCCTCGCGCCCGCGGAGTACACGAGCCTGCTGTACGACGTGCGCGCGCTCGTCCGTGCCGGCTCGTTGAGCGGCGCGCAGGCGCTGCAATGGGTGCGCGCGGCGGGGGACTCGCGAGATCGCCATGTGGTGGAGGCCGCCATCGAGCTGGCGACGTTCGTCAGGGACACGCTCGTCGGTGACGCCGAGCGGGCGCAATTCTCGGCGTTCGTGCGCCAGGTCTTCGGCGATCGCGCGCGGACGCTCGGGTACCGGCCGCGGCGGCAGGAAACCGACGACGACCAGCTCGTGCGCCGGGCGCTGGTTCGCTTTGTCGCGCCCGAAGACCCGGCGCTTGCCGCCGAGGCCCGGCGGCTCGCCTTGGCGTGGATCGGCGATCGCAAGGCCGTCGATCCCGGGATGATCGATTCGGTGCTGCTTGTCGCGGCGCAGACCGGCGACCAGGCGATGTTCGACGCGCTGCTCGCGGAAGCCAGGAAGACGCCGGACAGCCTCGAGAGGCGCAACCTGATGGTCGCGTTGTTCGCATTTTCCGATCCAGCGCTGGCACGGCGGGGCTTGGGCCTTCTGCTCGATCCCGACTTCGACGTGCGCGAATCCGAAACCGCGCTGGTGATCTCCAGCAGGGCCATCGCGCCGCGCGCCGACACGCACGCTTTTTTCGAAGCGAACTTCGATGCCATCGCAAATCGGGTGCCGGCCGACGCGCCAGGTTCGTGGCCATTCTTTGCCGCCGGTATGTGCAGCGAAAGCGCTGGTGCGGAAGTGGACGCGTTTTGGCGCGACCGGATCGCGAGGTATGCCGGCGGGGAGAGAACGCTGAAAAAGGCGCTGGAGCAGATACGTCTGTGCACGGCGTTGAGGGCAACACAGGAACAATCGGTCGCGGCGTTTCTTGCCAAACCTTAGGACTGCCTAACAAATCGAGTCCTGCTACGAAACTTGAAAGTCGGGGGAGCCATGTTGTCCAGACATCGCATCGCTTTGCTCACGCTACTCGCTGCCACGCTCGCGCTGGCGTGCACGGGATCGATGGCGCAATCCGCGTATCCGAGCCGGACGATCCAGATGATCGTTCCGCTGGCCGCGGCAAGCGCCGTCGACAACGCGGCGCGGATCCTCGCCCAGAAGATGTCCGAAAACATGGGCCAGGCGATCGTCATTGAAAACCAGCCGGGTGCGGCCGGACTGATCGGCACCGATCGCGTGGCCAAGGCCGCGCCCGACGGCTACGTCCTCGGCGGCTTCAACGACAGCATCATGACCATGCTGCCGAATCTCTACCCGAACATGACGTGGGACATTCTCAAGGATTTCGAGCCGATATCGCTGGTCGCGACCGTCGAGTGGGGACTGGTCGTCAACAACGATTCGCCGTACAAGACCGCCGCCGACCTGATCGCCGCGGCCAGGGCGAATCCAGGCAAGATCAACTACGGCTCGGGCGGCAATGGCAGCCCGCAGCATGTGGCGATGGAAGTGTTCGCGTCGACCGCGGGCATTTCGCTGACGCATGTTCCGTATCGCGGCGCGACCCAGGCCGCGCTCGATGTCGCGTCGGGCCAGGTGTCGGTCGCATTTCAGGGACTGGCCACTGTCGCCTCGCTGGTTCGTGGCGGCAAGCTGCGCCTGCTCGCGGTGACCACGCGCAGTCGCCTCTCGCAATTTCCCGATGTGCCGACGGTATCCGAGTCCGGCTTGCCCGGATTCGAATTCAATTCGTGGTTTGCCTTGATGGCGCCGGCGCACACGCCGCAGCCGATCATCGCGCGCCTCAACGCGGAGGTGCTCAAGGCGCTGGCCGATCCCGACGTGCGCGAGCGCCTGAATGCGCAGGGATTGACCATACGCGGCACCTCGGCCGAGGAGCTCGGTAGCGCGACGCGGGCACAGCTCGCGAAGTACGCAAAGATCATGAAGGAAGCGAATATCCGAAATGAATGATATGCCCGCGTCAGACTGATTGCTTGTTGTGCCAGAACTCCGGAAATAGCGCGTGAATCGTGCGTCGCGCCCGCTGTCGAGATTCCGGCGAGAGAATGGGCCATCGCCCAAAGCGCAATGGCCTGCTAACTAGGTCTAGAATGCTATCCATGCCAGCGGGCCCACGCCCGCGTAGCTCGCGCCGTACCCATCTGCCTTCGTTCCGGGAGACTTCGTAATGCACACGAATACCGCAGCACGAATTTCAATCAAGCGGGTTGTAGGAGCGACGGTCATTGCCATCGCCATGACCTTGACTGCTCCGTCGGTTTGGGCGCAAGCGCAGAAGGTGCTCAAGTTCATTCCGCAGGCCGACCTGCGCATTCTCGATCCGATCACGACCACGGCGTACATCACCCGCAATCACGGGTACATGATTTACGACACGCTGTTTGCGACCGACGCCAAGTTCCAGGTCCAGCCGCAAATGGTGGACAAGTACGAATTGAGCAGCGACAAACTGACCTACACCTTCACACTTCGCGACGGCCTCAAGTTCCATGATGGCCAGCCGGTGCGCTCGGCGGACTGCATCGCGTCGGTCGAAAGATGGGCGAAGCGCGACGCGCTGGGCCAGAAGATGGCGGAAGTGACGGAGTCGTGGAAGGCGGTCAACGACAAGACGTTCACCCTCAAGCTCAAGCGGCCGTTCCCGCTGGCGCTCGAAGCGCTCGCGAAGCCGTCGTCGAACGTGCCGTTCATCATGCCCGAGCGGATCGCCAAGACCGATGCATCCGCCAACATCACCGAACCGATCGGTTCCGGCCCCTTCAAGTTCGTGAAGGAGGAGTGGGTGCCCGGCAGCAAGGTGGTCTATGTGAAGAACACCGACTATGTGCCACGCAAGGAGGCGCCGTCGTGGGCGGCGGGCGGCAAGGTGGTCAAGGTCGACCGCGTCGAATGGATCTACATTCCTGACTCGGCCACTGCCGCGGCGGCGATCAACGCCGGTGAAGTCGACTGGTGGGAGCAGATGCCGCCCGACCTGATTCCGGTGCTGGCCAAGAATAAGAGCATCAAGGTTGAGAACATCGATCCGCTGGGCTCGATGGGCCTGCTTCGCTTCAATTTCATGTATCCGCCCTTCAACAACCAGAAGATGCGCCAGGCGATCCTCTACGCCATCGATCAGAACGACTACGTGCTCGGCATCGCGGGCGACGTAAAAAACGGACATCCCTGCTACTCGTATTTCACCTGCGGCACGCCCCTTGCGAGCGAAGTGGGTGCCGAGCCGCTCAAGGGCAAGCGCGACTTCGAGAAAGCGAAACAGCTGATCAAGGAATCGGGTTACAAGGGCGAAAAGATCGTTATCATCTCGGCGACGGATCAGCCGATTGTTCACTCGCAGTCGCTGCTGACGGCGGAAATGCTGCGCAAGCTCGGTCTCAACGTCGACTTGCAGGCAGGCGACTGGGGCACGCTGATCACGCGCCGGACGTCGAAGGAGCCGGTCGACAAGGGCGGCTGGTCGATCTTCCACACCTGGCTGGTGGGCCCGGATGTGACGTCGCCCGCGGTTAATTTCGCGCTTCGCGGATCGGGTCAGAAGGGGTGGTTTGGCTGGCCGGACGATCCCAAGATCGAGGAGTTGCGCGACGCGTGGTTTGCCACGACGGACGCGGCCAGCTCGAAAAAGGCCGCGGACGCGGTGCAGATGCGCGCCTTTGAGTTCGTGCCCTATGTTCCAACCGCGCAGTTCATTCTGCCGACCGCATACCGTACGAACTTGAGCGGCGTGATCATTGCGCCGATGACGCTGATGTGGAACGTCGAAAAGAAATAGCGGTTTTCTTGCACGCGCTTAGCCCGCCCGGCGGCCGATGACCGCGTACATCGTCCGCCGCCTGTTCTCGACCATCGTGGTCATGGCGGTGGTCGCCTTTGTCGTCTTCTCCCTTCTCTATCTGACGCCCGGCGATCCCGCGGCGGTGATCGCCGGGGACATCGCGACCGATGAGGATATCCGTCTGATTCACGCGCGCCTCGGGCTGGACGAACCCTTTCTCGTCCAGTTCGGCCGATGGCTATGGGCGCTGCTGCACGGCGACCTCGGCACGTCGATCTTCACCAATCTTCCGGTGACGCAATTGATCGGCCAGCGCATCGAGCCCACGGTCGCGCTGACCGTTTGCACGCTGGTGGTGGCAATCGTAGTCGCGATTCCGCTCGGTGTCGTCGCTGCCGCCAAGGCAGGCACCTGGCTCGATCGCTCGGTCATGGCGTTCTCCGTCCTCGGCTTCTCGGTGCCGGTGTTCGTGTTTGCCTATGTTCTGATTCTGACTTTTTCGGTGCAGCTCGACTGGCTGCCGGTGCAGGGCTACCGCAACCTCCGCGACGGCGTGTGGGAGTGGCTGCGGCACCTGATCCTGCCGAGCATTGCGCTAGGCACCGTCTACGTTGCCTTGATCGCCAGGATGACGCGCGCCAGCATGCTCGACGTGCTTTCGCAGGACTACATCCGCACCGCGGCCGCGAAGGGACTCGCGCCGGGCCAGGTGCTGATCGGCCATGCGCTCAAGAACGCCGCGATTCCGATCATGACCATTATCGGCATGGGCATCGCGCTCCTGATCAGCGGCGCCATCGTGACCGAAACCGTGTTCGCGCTTCCGGGAATCGGCCGCCTGACCGTCGACGCGATCCTGCGCCGCGATTACCCCATCATTCAGGGTGTGATTCTCATTTTTTCCGCGGTCTATGTGCTGGTCAATCTGCTGGTCGACCTGTCGTACGTCTTCTTCGATCCACGCATACGCTACTGACATGAACGCCAACACGCTTGTCGATCCGCTGATCGCTCCACCGAAATCGGTGTCGCCGACCTGGAGACGCTTCCGTGACGCGTTCAGGCGCCATCCCACGGCCCTCATCGGCGGGGTAATCCTGATCTGCATGGTAGCGATCGCGATCTTCGCGCCGTGGTTGGGCACGATCGACCCGCAGGCGGTCGCGCCGATCAAGCGCCTGAAGCCACCGTCGGGTGATTTCTGGTTCGGCACCGACATGCTTGGTCGTGACGTGTACAGCCGCGTCGTGTATGGAGCGCGCGTGTCGCTGATCGTCGGCCTTGCTGTCGCGATGTTCTCGACGCTCCTCGGTGTTGCGATCGGGCTGGTGACAGGCTATGTCCGCGCCCTGGACGCGGTCGTGATGCGGGTGATGGACGGGCTCATGTCGATCCCTTCGGTACTGCTCGCCATAGCGCTGATGGCGCTGACCAAGGCCAGTGTCGGCAACGTCATCGCGGCCATTACGCTCGCCGAGGTTCCGCGCGTCGTACGCCTCGTCCGCAGCCTGGTGCTCAGCTTGCGCGAGCAGCCCTATGTCGAAGCCGCCATCGCGGCAGGCACGACGCTGCCCCGCATCCTGATGCGCCACATCCTGCCCAATATCGTTGCACCGCTGCTCGTGCAAGGGACGTACGTCTGCGGGTCGGCGATGATCACCGAGGCAATCCTCTCCTTCATCGGCGCCGGCACGCCGCCGAACATTCCCAGCTGGGGCAATATCATGGCCGAAGGCCGCAGCCTGATTCAGATCGCGGGCTACCTCATACTATTTCCCGGCATCTGCCTGTCGTTGACCGTGCTCGCGGTGAACCTGCTTGGCGACGGCATGCGCGACGCGCTCGACCCGC
>Ga0209839_10001860_pt1 | contig 10623 bp, 8 predicted proteins | sample OrgsoiDNA2013050_FD_185800 | JGI IMG/M metagenome (GOLD analysis project Ga0209839, IMG submission 185800) | Permafrost soil microbial communities from the Arctic, to analyse light accelerated degradation of dissolved organic matter (DOM) -... | ecosystem: Environmental > Terrestrial > Soil >... | reverse complement strand
CGCGCGCCATGAACGTGCTGTTCGGACCGCCGCTCATCGGCGGCAATCGCATCACGTCGCTGTACAACGGGCACCAGATCTTCGATGCGATGCTCGAGGACATTCGCGCCGCGACGAAGAGCGTGACGTTCGAGCCGTATTGCGGAACCGGGGACGGGGCCGCCGGCGCCTCCGCCTGGCCCGCATCCGCCGCCGCTACTTTGCACGGCACATTGATGCCTTCGCCCAATTCCACTTTGGCGCGTCCGCCCGAAACATCCGCGATGCGTCCGCTCACCACGTCGCCTTCCTTGTGCTCCGCGATGTATTCGTCGATGCTGGTGGGCTGAAGCTGCTTCATCCCCAACCGGATGCGGCGGCGTTCCGTATCGAGTTCCAGAACCTGCGCGCGTACCGTTTGGCCCGCCTTCAGCACATCCTGTGGATGGTTGATGCGCTTCTCCGCTGTAATATCGCCCACATGGATCATGCCTTCCACGCCCTCGGCAAGCTGCACGAATGCGCCGAATTTCGTCAGGCTGACCACCGGCCCTTCGATCACCCCGCCCACCGGATATTTTTGCTGCGCATCGGCCCAAGGGTCGCCCAGCGTCTGCTTCAGTCCCAGCGAAATACGCCGCTCCCCGGGGCTGACGTTCAGCACCACGGCCTCTACCGAGTCGTTCGGTTTTACCACGTCGCTGGGCTTGCGCGCATTCCTCGACCAGGACATTTCCGACAGGTGGATCAGGCCTTCCACGCCCGCTTCCAGTTCCACGAAAGCCCCGAAATCGGTAACGCGGGTCACCGTGCCATGCACCCGATCGCCGGTCTTATACTTGTCGCCCACCTGCTCCCAGGGATGCGGCAGAAGCTGCTTCAGCCCCAGCGCGATGCGGCGCTTGGCTTGGTCCACCTTCAGGATTTTGACATCCACTTCCTGACCCACGGTCAGCACGTCGGCAGGCTTGTTGACGTGGCCCCAGGAGATGTCAGCTACGTGCAGCAATCCGTCCACGCCGCCGATATCGACGAACGCGCCGTATTCCATCAAGGTGCGGACGGTGCCGTGAATCACCGTGCCTTCCTGCAGGTCGGTGAACAGTTTCTGGCGGGCGACGGCCTCTTCCTCTTCGAGCACCACCCGGCGATCTACCACTACGTCTTCGTCGGCCACGTCCAGCTTGATGATGCGGCAGGTGATTTCCTGGCCCACCAGCTTTTCCATCTCGGCAACGTCTTTGGCGCCGGAGCGGGAAGCGGGCATGAAGGCGCGCACGCCCAAGTCCACACTGAGGCCGCCCTTCACTACGCCCGACACCACCCCCGCGATGGAACGCTTCTCGGCGAAGGCCGCTTCGAGCGAGGTCCAGTCTTTGGGCCGCTCCACGCGCACTTTGGAAAGCTCGTAATAGCCTTCTTCGTTGCGTCCCTTAATGGAGACCGGAAACTGATCGCCCACCTGCACGCTGACTTGGCCGGAGGGCTCTTTGAAGGCTTCCACCGGCATGACGCCTTCGGTTTTAAAACCGATATCGATGAAGACCTGCTCCGCGGAAACGGCTACGACCGTACCTGTGAAACCCTGGCCGCCGGCTTGGGGTTTATGCGTATGGGATTGTTCGTATTGGGACAGGATGTCCGCAAAGTTTTCGCCGTGTTCGGGCATGGTGGGGGTTTCATCCTGTTCCAGCGTGGTGTTGTTGGGCATGAGACTACTTAATTATTGTGGCATAATCCGGTCTGGGATCGCATCGTGGCTCAGGTTGACAGGTGGCGGCGCACCGCCCAATGGATTCACTTGCAGGATGTCGTGTGGCTGCTGCTTTTCGCCGGACTGGCGGCGCTCAGCCCGCATCGCGACTTCTTTGAAATCGCTCCCCTCGCGGCGCTGGGGGCTTTGCAAATCCTGGAGCCCAAGCTGGAATTCGTGGGCACCACGCGCGGCAAGGTGGCGTGGATCATCCTGAAACTGCTGTTCTGTTATGCGCTGATTGGGTTCACCGGCACGCTGGGAAGCAGCTATTATTGGCTGCTGCTGCTTCCGGTGATCTCGGCCGGCACTTCGCTGGGGGTGGTCGGCACGCAGATCTTCATCGTGCTGTCGTGCGGGGCATACCTTTCTTTTCTGGGGTTCGTCGATTGGGATCGGTATGTGATCGAGCTGCAGGAAAAACGCGAATTGGCGCTGCGTGTGATCCTGCTGGCGGTCGCAGGGAACCTGACCAATACGCTGGCCGAGGCGCTACGACGGCAATTTGCGAAGACCAAAGCGGTGGCCGAACAGCTTAAGGATGCCAACCGCAGCTTGCGTGAGGCGGAAGAAGCGGTGCGCCGGTCGGATCGTCTGGCGGCGCTGGGCCAGCTTGCGGCGGGATTGGCGCACGAGTTGCGCAATCCCTTGGGTACCATTCGCGCGTCGGCCGAAATGCTCAACCGCAGCGTCGCGGCGGAAAATGAAGTCGCGCGGGAGGTGGCCGGCTTCATCGCCGAGGAAGTGGATCGCACCAATTCACTGGTGACGCGTTTCCTCGATTTCGTGCGGCCGCTGGAATTGCGGCCGGCGCGGGCCGATCTGGCACAGGTGCTCGACCGTTCCGTTGCCATGGTGGAGCGCGAAGCCGCCGCGCGCGAGGTGACTATTTATAAGAACTACTCGCCGGACATTCCGCCGTTCCCGCTGGATGCGGAACTGATGGAGCGCGTGATTTACAATCTGCTGGTGAACGCCGCGCAGGCCACCGCTCCGGGCGGCGCGGTGACGGTGAAGACGCGGCCCGTGGGGAACAACGCCGAGGTTTCGGTGATCGACCGGGGAGAGGGCATCGAGGCCAAACTGATGGACACCATTTTCAATCCATTTTTCACTACCAAGCCGGAAGGCGTCGGTCTGGGATTGGCCATCTGTTCAAAAATCGTGGACCAGCACGGCGGCAAGATCGCAGTGGAAAGCGAGCGAGGCAAGGGAAGCGTTTTCCGCGTTTACTTGCCGATGGGAGAGGCCGCATCCAACTCCAAACCGAAAGACTAATCCTCTGCAACTGGGAAGTGGACGACTGGCAGGAGTTTCGCGCCATCGCGGCGGATCCGGAGGTGATGCGTTATATCGGCGACGGCACTCCGTGGCGCGGGGAGCGCGCGCGCCGGTTCGTCCATCGCCAGATTGCCCTGTTTGAAAAGCGCGGATTTTGCCTGTGGAAGCTGGCGCTGAAGGAGGGCCGCGGACTGATCGGGTTCTGCGGCCTGCAGCCCTTGCCGAAGACCAGCGAGATCGAGATCGGCTGGTGGCTGGCCCGGAGGTGCTGGGGTCTCGGCCTGGCGACGGAAGCAGCACGGGCAGCCCTGCGCGACGGCTTCGAGCGGATCGGTTTGCAGCGTATCGCGGCCATTGCGCAACCGGCCAATGCGGCTTCCATCGGTATCATGCGGAAGTTGGGAATGCGGTTTGAGCGGACCACCGAGTCGCACGGGATTCCCGTGGTTCTGTATGCGCGTGACGCCTCAACCACGCTACCGCAGTTGGTACATTGAGGTAAATGTCACACGCAGTGGCAGACAGGAGCGCGCAGCAATCTACACCGGCGGTCTACCGGCGATTCAGCCAGGTAGCTTGGGGAGTGCTCGCATACAACATGTTAGTGGTCCTGTGGGGCGCGTTCGTGCGCGCCACGGGGTCGGGGGCCGGCTGCGGAGCCCGCTGGCCGCTCTGCAATGGCGTGATGGTGCCGCGCGCACCGCGCATCGAAACCGTAATCGAGTTCACCCATAGGGTCACCAGCGGCCTGTCGCTGGTCGGCGTCGCCCTACTATGTTTTTGGGCCTTCCGGCTGTTTCCGCGCGGCCACCGCGCCCGCGTGTTCGCGGCTTTGTCGGTCGTGTTTTTGTTTGCGGAAGCCTTGCTGGGGGCCGGCCTGGTGCTGCTTCGCTACGTGGAGCATAACGCTTCCGCCGGCCGCGCAGCCTATCTCTCGGCACACTTGGTGAATACCCAGATCCTGCTCGCCATGTTGACTCTCACTGCCTGGTTCGGCGCAGATCCCTTATCGCGCGCCTGGCGGGGCGCTCCCAAGGTGGTTTTGACCGCGTTGCCTGTGACAATTTTGGTAGCGGTCAGCGGAGCCATCGCGGCATTAGGCGACACGTTGTATCCAGCCGCTTCGATGGTTTCCGGGATGCGGCAGGAGTTCTCGCAAACCGCCGGCGCTCTGCTGCGCCTGCGGGCCGTACACCCGGCGGTGGCGGTCCTCGGCGCAGTCCTATTGCTCGGGGCGGCTATGACCGCGATACGATCGGGGTCCGCGGCGGCGGTCAAGTGGGGCGCCTTGGTCGCATCGCTGGTGTTCGTCCAACTCGCCGCCGGAACGCTAAACATCGTTCTGCTGGCGCCCATCTGGATGCAGATCCTGCACCTGCTGTTAGCGAACTTACTGTGGGTCGCATTAGTCGTAATGACGCTCGAAACAGGTCGCCGGGCTTAGCCTCGCCTCCGGGCGTTCGTTTTAGTCCCCTTCTCCGCATAGCCGGCTCGCGCCTATCATACCGAACGGTTTAAAATACAAAAGCGCGCGCTGGAATGCGCGTAAGAGGGCTTCCATAATGATTAGAAATCTTAGAAATATTACTTCGGTTTTCCTTGGTCTAGCGTTATGCGGGTCATCCGCGATCGCCGCCACTCTCGGTTTTGGGTTGAACGGCAGTTGCGAAGTGGGCAGTTGCCCGGCCACCTCGCTGGGTTTCAATGCGATCGCCGACCTTCCCATCGCAAGCACCATCACGCTGGCCAATGGAGACACCTACAGTCTGACCGGAACCCTAACGTCCTCCAATGACGCCACCGGTAGCTCGATATCATTAAATTATATTGTCCAGGTCATTTACCTGGGCAACGGAAGCGGCGGCGCCTCGCACGCCGACACCCTCACCTTGGATCTGTTCTCCGCCTTCCAGAGCAACTTCGGCACCGGGAACTTTAGCGAAGGCCTGACCGGAATATTTAGCCCCACAATCGCCAGCACGAGCGCCGCTCAAATGTGCGTAGCCACCATCTGCACAGCCACAGTCATTCCTCCGGGACCTTTTGATGTTAGCGCGTCGTATTCCCTTGCACCATCCGGCGGGGCATTCAATTTCGACAATACAATCACGGCCGCCTTCGGCGCGGGTTCCCCTATTGGTTCTTACATCCTATTTAGTGTGCCGCCGCCTGTGGCGCCGAACGTGGTGGGAGCGATTAGCGCCAGCGCGTTTGGCGGATTTTCGTCGTTCGCGCCCGGCTCCTGGATCGAGATCTACGGAACCAATCTCTCAACCGGCACGCGGTATTGGGGCGGCGAGGATTTCAATGGCGTGAACGCGCCCACGGCGTTGGGGGGCACCAGCGTGACTATCGGGGGCGCCGCGGCGTTCGTCGAGTACATTAGCCCGTTGCAGATAGACGTACAGGTACCGTCTGGGGTGGGCACCGGCGGGCAGACTCTCATCGTCACCACCGCCGCCGGATCCAGCGCGCCTTTTCCGGTTACCCTCGATGCCATCGAACCGGGACTACTGGCTGCCCCTAGTTTCAAAATTGGGGGAGTGCAGTACGTAGTAGCTCAATTTGCCGATGGCACTTATGTTCTGCCGCCCGGCGCTTTAGCGGGAGTTACTTCGAGCCGCGCGAGACCCGGCGATACCATTGTCATTTACGGGATCGGCTTCGGCTCAGTGAGTCCGGATATGCCGGCGGGCGAGCTTGTCAGTGCTGCCAACACTTTGGCATTGCCCTTCACCATCTCGATAGGCGGTGCCGATGCAACTGTCACTTATGACGGGCTGGCTCCGAATTATACGGGGCTCTATCAGTTCGACGTTGTAGTCCCCAATGTTGCGGCCAGTGACGACGTGCCGGTGTCCTTCACTCTGAATGGCCTCACCACCACGCAGATCCTCTCCTTAGCAGTAGGGAATTAATTCCCGCCTTCACGCGTATTCGGCGCGTGGGGACCAGGCGCCTGGTCGCGAGCGCGCGCTCTGTCGCGCCATCGGTTGAAGCTGAATCGCTCCAGGCGCGGCCGGAAATCCACGAAGTTGTGGCGGCAGTATTCGCACCGCCAGGGGTGTGCGCCGAAAGTGATCATCAACTTCATAAACACGCTGGGCCAATACTGTTCTTCGGTCCAGACGTTTAGGTCCATGCGCAGGCACTTGGGGCAGCGGCTGTGGGTGAAGGCGGACAAACTCCAGGTGCGGGCAATAAACCGCTTCCCGCAATCGGCGCAGCGCAAGGGGGAGATGCCAATCAGGTCGCGCAGCCTTTCGCGGTTGGAGCGGCACCGGCTCATGCGCAGGTAGCGGCTACCGCAATCGGGACAGTTCACCGTCATAAACGCGCAGCGGCCGCCTCCTTTTTCGATGCGACGTAAGCGTCGAGGTAAGCTGCAAAGGCGCTGCGCAGGGCGGCGCAGGCCCCGCCCGAATGCGCTATGGCGCGGTTGTCAATTTCAACTACCGGCAGCAGTTTCCGGGTGGTGGAAGTAATGAAGACTTCCGTAGCGCGCTCCAGGTCCGCGGGGGCCAGCGCCTTCTCTTCGATGGTGAAACCCGGCACGTGAATCTCGCCCAGCAGCAGTTCGCGGGTAACGCCCGGCAGGCAGCCTGAGTTGAGCGGCGGAGTCCACACCTTGCTGCCTTCGGCAACGAAGATATTCGCCGAAGTACACTCGGCGACCTCACCCATTTCGTTCAGCAGGATGGTTTCATCGAAGCCGCGCGCATGCGCCTTTTCGAGCCAAGCTAAGTTCATTCCCCACGACAGGATTTTAGCCCCTGCGAACTCGCCCGCCGCGTAGCGGGCATGGGGCGTGTAGCAGAGCCGCACACCGGTGCCCCACTCCTTGGTGGCGGAGGTGAGTGCGATCAGGTCGCTGGCGCGGCCGACGTCCGGCCCTTCCCACATTCCACCGGTATTGCGGACCACGACTACGCGCAGAGTGGAATCAAACGCCTGGTTGGCCGCTACTAACTCGACCAGCTTCCGGTGGACCAGTTCGGGATCGGGAAGAGGTACGCCCAATGCCGCGGCGTCTTTAGACATGCGGGCCCAATGTCGTTCGAAGGCAAAAAGCACGCCATCAAGCACGCGGATGGTGCTGAAGACACCCCATCCCGAAAGCAGCCCAACCTGTCCCGGAGCTAACAGCTTGTCGGAGGCATCCCGGATTTCTTCATTATGTAAAACGAAACGGTGCACCGCACTTCATTTTAGCGCTGCGGGGCGAAGGGCGCGGCGCCGTTTTTCGCGCGATAGAATGAGAGACTGTCTCGAATGGCCGCTCTCATGAAAAATCTTTGCCTGCTGCTTTGCTTCCTACCGCTCGCCCATGCCGGGCACGTGACTATCCTGCGCGACGAATACGGAGTGCCGCACATCTTTGCCGACGACCCCGCGGGCGCCGCCTACGGTTCAGGATACGCGCAGGCCGAGGACCGGCTGGAGGAGATGTTGAAGAATTACCGGCGGGCGGAAGGCAGCATGGCGGAAGCCTTCGGCGCCGAGTTTTTTCGCGACGACTGGCGCCAGCGCGTCTGGCGTCACCGCCTGGTGGCCCAGCGGGATTTCGAAAAGCTGAGCCCGCGCAGCCGCGCCATCATGGAAGCGTTTCAGTCCGGTGTGCGGCAATTTATGAAGGAGCACCCCGAGCAGGTGCCGGCTTGGGCGCCTAAACTGGAGCCGTGGCAGTTGGTGGCGCTGGGCCGCTACATCATTTGGGGCTGGCCGGAAGGCGAGGCCGCGGGCAAGCTTCTGCATGCGGGCATCGAGGCCGACCCCATCGCTTATCATGGCTCGAACGAAATGTTGCTGGCGCCGTCGCGCACCGCGATGCACGCGCCTATCGCGGTGGTGGACCCGCACCTAAGCTGGTATGGCGCATTCCGGTTCTACGAAATGCGGATTTATGGAGGCGACCTGGCGTTCTCCGGCGCTTGCATACTGGGGCTGCCGTTTCCCGTGCTGGGACACAGCCGCTATGCGTCCATCGCCATGACTACCGGCGGTCCAGACACCTCCGACGTATATGAAGAGGAAGTGAAGGACGGCAAGTACAAGTTTCGCGATGAATGGCGTCCGCTCGAAACCCGCCACGAGAAGATCGGCGTGAAGGTCGGCGAGAAGATCGACTGGAAGGACGTGGCCATCGACTCCACCGCGCACGGGCCCATCGTGGCGCACAAGGACGGCAAGTCATATTCAGTGGCGATCCCTTATGCCGATGAAGTTCGCCTGATGGACGAGAGTTGGGAAATGGTGACAGCCCACAATTTGGCGGAGATGAAGAAGGCGCTGGCGATGCTGCAATTCATGGCGCAGAACATTATGGTGGGCACGGTGGATGGCGATATTTTTTACCTGCGCAACGGGCGCGTGCCGGTGCGGCCGCGGGGATGCGATCCGTCGAAGGTAATGCCGGGCGCATCCGGCGCATGCGAATGGCAGGGGATGCATCCGTTTGAAGACCTGGTGCAGATCGCCAATCCACCGCAGGGCTACATGCAGAATTGCAACGCTTCGCCATTCGCCATGATGAAGGACTCGCCGCTGACGCCGGAGAAATACGCGGAGCATCCATATGTATACAATGAACGGCGCACGCCGCCGCACCAACGCGCCGCCATGATGCTGGACCTGTTGGATGCGGCGCATGACGTGACGGCGGAGCAAGCTATCGACATCGCCTTTTCGCCGCAGGTATGGCACGCGGAGTTATGGCAGGAGCGCATCCGCAAGGCCGCGCCCGAGAAGCAGATCGCCAAAATGCTGGTCGCGTGGAACCGTCGCAGCGATGCCGATTCGCGGCCGGCGCTGGCGTTCTACCTCTTCAAGATGTCGCTCGATGGGGCGGCCAAGCGCGCCGTGGAGCCGCCGCCGGATCTAACCGGCGAGCAGATCCGCGCGGCTCTCGACAAAGCGGAGGCGCGGCTGAAATCGGATTTTGCGGCGGATGCGGTTTTCGGTACGTTATTTCGAGTCGGGCGGCAAGGCGCGTCGCACACCTGGCCGGTGGGCGGTGGGTCGCTGGCCGAAGTAGGAATGGCCACGCCGCGCGCCATTAGCTTTGAGAAGAGCGGCGCGGAAATGATTGGACACGGCGGCCAGACCTCCACGCAGATCGTGATTCTGACCAAGCCGCCGCAATCGTTTATGGTAATCCCGCTGGGCGAAAGCGACCACGCCGATTCGTCCCACTATGACGATCAGGCGGAAAAGTTGTTCAGCAAGAGCCGCGCGAAATCGACTTACTTCCTGAATCGCAAGGAGCTGGAAAAGCACGTGACTGCGCGGAAGGAGTTGGAATTCGCGGGGTCATCCAAGTGATCGAAGACGCTCTGGGCCACCTGGAACTAAAGGTGATGGAGACTCTCTGGGCGCACGGCGAGAGCAGTGTGCACCATGTCATCGAACGGCTGGGGCGGCCGCTGGCATACACCACGGTGATGACCACGCTCGACCGGCTCTTCAAGAAAAACCTGCTGGTGCGGCGCAAATCGGAGCGGGCGTTTTTGTATGAGCCGCGCTGGACCCGCCTGGAATGGGAGCAGAAACGCGCGGGCGACTTAGTGGCCGGCTTTCTGGCCTCGCCGCAAGCCTCCGGCGATCTGCTGATCTCCTGCCTGGTGGACGCGGTGGGCCGCTATGACACCGCGCTGCTGGATGAGTTGGAAAAGAAAATCCGCAGGAAACGCAAGGAGCTTGGGCGCTTGGGGAAAACATGACTCTCGCATATCTTCCGAGGTTAGTGTGCATTAGCCTGGCAACCTTTTTCCTGGTCCATGTGGCGCTAGGGATTGTAGTTTCTTCGATTGCCCGGATGGCCGCCCGTCTGGGCGAGAGCCTGCCGCCGCGCCTGGCTGCCCGCTTGCTGTTGGTATTGCGCTTGCTGCCGGCCGCGGGCGCCGCCTTCATTGTGGTGGTGGTTTGTCTGCCCAGCTACTTGTCGCTTGAGCCGGAGGCGCCCTCGGAACGCGTGGGCTTTGGATGTCTGGCCGTGGCTGTACTGGGTATCGCGATGTGGGGCATCTCGATAGCGCGCGGACTGCTTGCGGCGGCCGGCTCGCGGCGTTTCCTGCGGCAGTGCCAGCGCGCCGGACGCCAGACGCGTCTGCCCGGAGAGCACGCGGACACCTGCATGGATGCCTGGATCGTTGAGAGCGACGCGCCGCTACTGGCGCTCGGCGGGATCGTTCGTCCCCGGCTGGTGATCTCGCGGGGCGTGGTGGGTGCGCTGTCGGCGGAACAATTAGCGGCAGCTTTGCGGCACGAGCGTGCGCACTGGGCTTCGCACGACAATCTGAAGCGTCTGTGCATTTTGCTGACGCCCGGCATCCTGCCGTTTGCGGGCAACAGCCAAACGCTGGAGCGCGGCTGGAGGAAATTTACCGAATGGGCCGCCGACGACCGCGCGGTGGCAGGCAGCGCGCGCCGTGCGTACGCGCTGGCCGCGGCATTAGTGCGGATTGCGCGCATGACCGCCACCGCGCCGCGGTCTTCCTTGGAGCTGCTGCTGTTGGGCGATGCCGAGCAGCTTTCGGCGCGCGTGGATCGTCTGCTGCGCCCGGCGGCGTCCAGTCAGCGTCATACGGGTCCGCGCCCGATCCTTGCCTTCA
>Ga0209839_10001859_pt1 | contig 10628 bp, 10 predicted proteins | sample OrgsoiDNA2013050_FD_185800 | JGI IMG/M metagenome (GOLD analysis project Ga0209839, IMG submission 185800) | Permafrost soil microbial communities from the Arctic, to analyse light accelerated degradation of dissolved organic matter (DOM) -... | ecosystem: Environmental > Terrestrial > Soil >... | reverse complement strand
TGGTGTCGGGCTTTCGGCGGTGCTCCGGGCAGCGAATGGCCGTTTCCCGCAAGGGCGCAGGGGAAGCTTCGTGCCAGCCTCTCCCCGCCGCGAGCGTTACCGGACTATGAGCGAGATTTTCCGCGAGGTGGGGCCAAAGCACATACCCGAGGCGTATCTGCGCGCCTCCATTTCACAGCGCCGGGCCTTGCTTGCAGGCCTGCTTGATACAGATGGCTATTGCAGTTCTCAGGGGACGGTCGAGTTCGGGGTGACCAGCCGGGATCTCGCGTACGGAGTACTGGAATTGGTGCTGGGCCTCGGGTACAAGGCCACCCTGCGGACCAAACCGTGTCACGGTCGCGATGAGAGCAGGTCAACTGTTTACATTGTCGGCTTCACTCCGCATGAGCCGGTGTTCGGGCTCAGCCGGAAACGGGCACGGCAGCGTCAGGTCAAGCTGGTCAGCCCTGCGCGGCAGCGATACATAGTCGATGTCCGGCCCGTTGAGTCAGTCCCGGTTCGCTGCATCGAAGTAAGCAGCCCCAGCCGCCTGTACCTGGCCAGCCGTTCATGCATCCCGACGCATAACTCCGTCTGCATCAACGGGCTGATCACCTCGGTACTGACCCGTGCCACCCCGGACGAGGTGCGGATGATCCTGGTCGACCCGAAGCGGGTTGAGCTGAGCATCTACGAGGGCATCCCGCACCTGATCACCCCGATCATCACCGCGCCCAAGAAGGCGGCCGAGGCGCTGGAATGGGTCGTGGGGGAGATGGAGCGCCGCTACGACGACCTGGCCGCCTCGGGCTTCCGGCACGTGGACGACTTCAACAAGGCGGTCCGGGCCGGCAAGCTGACCGCCCCGCCCGGCAGCGAGCGCGTCTACCGGCCCTACCCGTACCTGGTGGCCATCGTGGACGAGCTGGCCGACCTGATGATGGTTGCGCCGCGCGACGTCGAGGATTCCGTGGTCCGGATCACCCAGCTCGCCCGGGCGGCCGGCATCCACCTGGTACTGGCCACCCAGCGGCCCAGCGTGGACGTGGTGACCGGGCTGATCAAGGCCAATGTCCCGTCCCGGCTCGCGTTCGCCACCTCCAGCCTCACCGACAGCCGGGTCGTCCTGGACCAGCCCGGCGCGGAAAAGCTGGTCGGCCAGGGGGATGCGCTGTTCCTGCCCATGGGGGCCAGCAAGCCGATGCGGCTGCAGAACGCGTTCGTCTCGGAGAAGGAAATCCGGGCTATCGTCGCGCACTGCAAGAAGCAGGCCGAGCCGGACTACCGCGAAGACGTGGCCGCGGCGCCGGAGCGCTCCCGGGAGATCGACTCCGACATCGGTGACGACCTGGAGCTGCTGGTCCAAGCGGCGGAGCTGATCGTCAGCACCCAGTTCGGCTCCACCTCGATGCTGCAGCGTAAACTGCGCGTCGGTTTCGCCAAGGCCGGTCGGCTGATGGACCTGCTGGAAAGCCGGGGTATCGTCGGTCCCAGCGAGGGCTCCAAGGCGCGGGACGTGCTGCTCAAGCCGGACGAGCTGGGTGAAGTTCTCAGCTCGCTGCGCGGCGATTGAGCTGCGGCAGCCGACGGCAAGGTAGCCTGCGGACGCCGCCGGATTTCCGCCAGATAGCGGTCACAGATTAACAGCGGCGTCACTTCGGCAGCCCTCATAATGTCTACACTTAGTGATGGCTCCCGTACACGGAGACGATCATGACAAACGCCAGTGGAGGCGCAGCGTGAGCATCGGTGACGCCCTGGCGGATGCACGCCGCCAGGCTGGTCTCACCGTGACGCAGGTCGCAGATAGGACCCGGATCAGGGAAACCATCATCCGGGGCATCGAGCAGGACGACTTCTCGGCCTGCGGCGGCGACTTCTACGCCCGGGGGCACATCCGGAGCATTGCGTCGGTGGTTGGCATCGATCCGGTTCCGCTCATCCGCGAGTACGACGAGGCGCACGGTGCCCTGGAAGCGATGCGGGCGGCCGACGTGTTCGAGCCGTCCACCCCGCTGCGGATCAAGGAACGGCGCTCGCTGAACTGGAGCGTCGCCATGATCCTGGCCCTGCTGGTGATCATCGGCTACGGCGCTTACCACCTCGTGTCGTCCACCTCGTCCTCCCACGGCAAGGTGGCGGCCGCGCTGGCGGCCCCGACCCGGCACCCCACACTCAAGCCCAGCTCGCCGTCCCCGACCCGGACCGCACCGGCCAGCAACGATGTGATCATCCAGCTGACCGCGGTCGAGGACTGCTGGGTCTTCCTGACCAGCGACCAGGGCAACAACACCATCTACAGCGGTGTCGTCCCGGCCGGCTCCACCCAGACCTGGAAGGAGACCCACGCGGTCAGCCTGCGCCTGGGCAACCCGGCCGGGGTGGTGCTGACCGTCAACGGGAAGAAGCAGTCACCGGGCACCAGCCAGCCGGTCACGCTCACCCTGGGCCCGGGCCATGAGGTCTCCGGGCAGCCCGCGGCCGGCAACGCCAGCTAGCGCTCCTGCGACGGCCTGGTCCTGGCCGGTGACGCAGCGGCCGGCCCGCTGCCGGGCCGGAATTTCCTTAACGAGAGTCGCTGCAGGCTCCTCCCCTCCGGGTGCCCTGCGGCACTCGCCTGTGGCCCCCGCGGTGCCGGGGGTGCCGTAATCTGCCGGTGTGCCTTCCTCATCCCGCGGGCCCTCGCGCGCGCCGGGTTCGCCCGTACCCGGTGACGACGGCGCGGCCCGCCGCACCGTCAGCCTGATCACGCTCGGCTGCGCCCGGAACGAGGTCGATTCGGAGGAGCTGGCCGGCCGGCTGGCCGCGGGCGGCTGGGAAGTCGCCGCCGACGGCGAGGACGCGAGCGTCGTCATGGTCAACACTTGCGGCTTCATCCAGGCCGCCAAGCAGGAGTCCATCGACGAACTGCTCGGCGCGGCCGAGTCCGGGGCCAAGGTCGTTGCGGCGGGCTGCCTGGCCGAGCGCTATGGCAGCGAGCTCGCCGACGCGCTCCCGGAAGCCCAGATTCTCAGCTTCGACGACTACGGCGACATCGCGACGCGCCTCGACGACGTGCTGGCCGGCCGGCGTAAGGCCGCGCACACCCCGCGGGACCGCCGCACTCTGCTGCCGATCAGCCCCGCCGACCGGCCCAGCGGCGCCGCCCCCGCGGTCGCCGCCGCATCCAGCGGCCCAGGTGACCTGCCGGAGGGCCTCGCGCCCGCCTCCGGCCCCCGCCCCGTGCGCCGCCGCCTGTCGCACGGGGTTGTGGCACCGCTGAAGATCGCTTCCGGGTGTGACCGGCGCTGCTCCTTCTGCGCGATTCCCGCGTTCCGCGGTGCGTACCTCTCGCGCCGGCCGCACGAGCTGCTGGCCGAGGCCGAATGGCTGGCCAGCCAGGGCGTCCGGGAGCTGTTCCTGGTCAGCGAGAACTCCACCTCCTACGGCAAGGACCTCGGCAACCTGCGCCTGCTGGAGGAAGTCCTGCCGCTGCTGGCCGAGACCCCTGGCATCGACCGGGTGCGGATCAGCTACCTGCAGCCGGCCGAGCTGCGGCCCGGGCTCATCGAGGCCATCGCCGGCACGCCGGGCGTGGCTCCGTACTTCGACCTTTCCTTCCAGCACGCCAGCGGCTCGCTGCTGCGCGCGATGCGCCGGTTCGGTGATCGCGAGCGCTTCCTCAACCTGCTGGAGCGGATCCGGGCCATCGCGCCGCAGGCCGGCGTCCGGTCCAACTTCATCGTCGGGTTCCCCGGCGAGACCCCCGCCGACCTGCGCGAGCTGGAGCTGTTCCTCAGCAGCGCGCGGCTGGACGCCATCGGGATTTTCGGCTACTCCGACGAGGACGGCACCGAGGCCGCGTCCCTGCCCGGCAAGCTGCCCGCCGACGAGGTGGCCCGGCGCGTCGAGGAGGTCGCTGACCTCGCCGAGGAGCTGATGGCCCAGCGCGGCGCCGAGCGGATCGGTGAAACCGCCGAGGTCATCATCGAGGAGCGGCTCGGTGACGGCCTGTTCGAGGGCCGCGCCGCGCACCAGGCGCCTGAGGTCGACGGGACCACGACGGTCCAGGCCGACGCGGACCTCACCCCAGGCCAGCTGGTCCGGGTCACGGTTGTTTCCTCCGACGGGGTGGATCTCGTAGCCAAGGCCCAGGCTGTGCCGGAGGCCGCCCCGGTGGCCCGCTCGCTGGCGGACCGGCGTTGAGCACTCCCGGGCCGGCTGCGCAGCCGCCCGGGCCAGCCGGGGCGGATGATCGTCCCGTTCCGCCTGCCCACCTGCCGGGCGTCGCTCCCGGCCTGGTGAACGTGGCTAACGTGCTTACCATCGTGCGCATCGTCCTGGTGCCCCTGTTCGTGACCTGCCTGGTCGCGGGCGGCACCTCGGGGCGGATCGCCGCGTTCGTGCTGTTCTGGATCGCCTCGGCGACCGACTTCTTCGACGGGCGCCTGGCCCGGCAGCGCGGGCTGGTGACCGACTTCGGCAAGATCGCCGACCCGATCGCCGACAAGGCGCTGACCGGTGCGGCGCTGGTCACCCTGTCGGTGCTGCACGAGCTCGCCTGGTGGGTCACGGCGTTGATCCTGGTGCGCGAGGTGGGGATCACGCTGCTGCGCTTCGCCGTCATCCGCCGTGGCGTGATCGCGGCCAGCCGGGGCGGCAAGCTCAAGACCCTGCTGCAGATGGTGGCGATCAGCCTGTACCTGCTGCCGGGGCCGTTCGGTGTCGCCCGCCCCATCGTGATGGGCATCGCCGTCGCGGTGACGCTGGTGACCGGGGTCGACTATGTCCTGCGCGCCGCCCGGCTGCGCCGGGCGGACGCAGCGCCGTAGCCTCGGGGCAGCACGGGACACGGCCACACCGGGGAGGGCAATGACCGAAAATAGTCCGGTGAGCGACGACACGCGGATGCTGGCCACGCAGGTGATCACGCTGCTGCGATCGGCCGGGCAGACGGTCGCCGCCGCCGAATCGCTGACCGGCGGCCTCGTCGTGGCCGGGCTCACCACGGTCCCCGGGGCGTCCCACGCCGTCCGGGGCGGCGTCGTCAGCTACGCGACCGACCTCAAGGCCGCCCTGCTCGGCGTCCCCCGGGCGATGCTCGACGAGCACGGGGCGGTCTACCCCGGCGTGGCCGCGGCCATGGCCGACGGGGTGCGCCAGCGGCTGATAGCCACCTTCGGCGTGGCCACCACCGGGGTGGCCGGGCCAGATCCGCAGGACGGCCAGCCGGTCGGCACCGTTCACATCGCGGTCAGCGCGGAAGAAGACACGGTGGTTCGCACCCTGGCGCTTGACGGCGACCGAGACCGGATCCGTAGGCTGACGGTAGCGCGCTCGCTGGCCCTCCTGCTCGGCCGTATCCGGGAAGACATCCGGTGATTACAGTGTTACGTCAGAGCGAAAGGGACCGTTGCCGGCTCCCGGACTGGTCATCCGGACAGGTACCGTGGGGGGTAACGGTTCTGCCTCGGGAAGGAGTGCGACGATGGTTTTGCTTCGTCACTTGCTCGGTGACGTGCTGCGTCGGCTACGCCTGCGGCAGGGTCGGACCCTGCGAGAGGTCTCAGCCTCGGCCAGGGTCTCACTGGGTTATCTGTCTGAAGTAGAGCGGGGGCAGAAGGAGGCTTCCTCGGAGCTGCTGGCAGCGATCTGCAGCGCCCTGGGAATTCCTCTTTCTCAGGTCTTCCGTGAGGTCGCGGACAACTTCGCGCTGGCCGAGCTGCAGAACGAGCCCGTGCTCGAGGCACCAAGGGAGCCGAAGCTGCCCGCTGGCAGCGAGGTCACCGTGGGCGTCGTGCGCAACGCGGGATTCAGCTCGGACGACATGACCTCTGACCCGGCGGCCGGCTTTGGCGCGGTCGAATCCCACGTACATCAAGTAACTGACATGGTGCCGGTGTAGCTGGCCCCAGTTCAAATATCTGCCAACCGGCGGGCGCGGCGAGGCCGCGCCCGCCGTTCGCGTCTCTGGCCTCAGTTCGCGTCTCCGGTGTCCCCCGGTCAGGGCTGGCCCTCAGACCCTGCCTGCCAGACCCTGCCTGCCAGACCCTGCCTGCCCAGGCCCGGCCCTACACCCAGGCCCGGCCCTACACCCAGGCCTGCGGGTTGTCCGTGAGCGCCTGCACTCTGGCGGGTAGCTCACCCGAGACGATGTGCGCGAGCGTTACCTCTTCCAGGATGGCGCGCTCGTTGGCCCGCAGCGCGATCCACACCTGCTGCAGGGGCCCAGCGGCCCCGGGGTAGTCGATGTTCTCCGGGCGCTCACCGCGGACGCCGAGCAGCGGCCCGTCGATGGCGCGGATGATCTCGGCTAGCGAGATCTCGGCGGCGGGCCGGGCGAGCCAGAAGCCGCCCTCCGGTCCCCGCTGGCTGCGAATCAGCCCGGCGCGCCGCAGCTGGGTCAGGATCGTCTCCAGGAACTTGCCCGGTATCTGCTGCGCGCGCGCGATCCGATCCGCCGTAACGTGGCCGTCGGTAGCTGAGGCGAGTTCGATTGCCGCGCGCAACGCGTAGTCCGCGCGGGCTGAAAGGCGCATGCCCAGCATTATGCAGCCTGGCAGCCCCAAAACCCGCATCGGCGTGCATCGGGGGCACCCTCGGGCGGCTTGGGGCAGCCTGGCGTCAAGGGCTTGGGGCAGCCTGGCGTCAAGGGCTTGGGGTGCGAAGTCGGCGGGCTGCCCCGGCGACCGGGGGATGGTGGCGGGCGAGACGTTCGGGCGGCGGCGGTCGCTTCCGTCGGTGCCGACTGGTCCCTGGGCTGGGGATTGTCCACGGGCCGCGCCCGGGCTGCCATTAACCGTTGTTTTGGCGTAGCGTTAGTGGTGAAAGGCCCGGCGGGCCGGGCCCGGAAGGGCGTTGAGTCCAGTCCCTGCTGACGCTTTCCTTCTCAGCCGAAGGAGCTGGCAGGTGAATGATCATCTTGATCGTGCGGCAGCGGGACGTACTCGTACCCGCGGTGGCGTCGCTGAGATTTCTGGCGGCAGGCTTGGCCGGGTACTGGCTGCGCTGTCTGCTGAGGGAGATGGGTGGTCTTCTGCCCGGCTGTGCGCGGTGTGCCCGGGGATCGTGGGGGTCAACGGTGCCGGAGTCATGCTCATGTCGGGCGACATACCGCGAGGTTCGTTGAGCAGCACCGATGATGTTAGCCAGCTGATCGAGGAGTTGCAGTACACGCTGGGCGAGGGCCCGTGCGTGGATGCTTACCAGCAGGACAGGGTGGTGGCCGAGCCGGATCTGGCCGAGCCGGTGGTCCTGCGGTGGCCCGCGTTCACCCCGCCGGCGCTGCGGGCGGGCGTGCGGGCGGTGTTCGGGTTCCCGCTGCGGGTCGGCACGGTGCGGCTGGGGGCGCTCAACCTCTACCGCGACCGGCCGGGCCCGCTGAACCGCGAGCAGCATGCTGACGCGCTGGTCGTGGCCGACGTGGCCGCCCGCTGGGTCCTGGACGCCCAGGCCGGGGCGCCTTCCGGGGTGCTGGCAAAAGAGCTGGAGGCCGGCGCCGACTTCCATTTCGCAGTGCACAATGCGGCGGGCATGGTCTCGGTCCAGCAGGGGATCAGCGTCACCGAGGCGCTGATCCGCCTGCGGGCGTTCGCGTTCGGCAATGATCGCCTGCTCGCCGACGTGGCTGATGACGTTGTCGCCCGCAGGGTGAGGCTGGCATGAGCCCCGCTCACCCGGCGCAGCCGGGCGGGGACAGACCGCCACAAGCATGGACGCCGCGGCCCGGGCCTCGGTCTGACGGGCCGCCAGGAGCGCGGGAGGTGAGTCGAGATGTTCCAAGCAGCCGACGCGATGCGATCACTCGCTGAAATGGCCGACACTCTCGTTGACGACTACGACGTCGTTGACCTGCTGACCGGGCTCGCGGACCGATGCGTCAACGTGCTGGGCGTCGCCGCGGCCGGGGTGATGCTGGTCTCTCCCGGGGGCAATCTGGGGCTGGTGGCCTCCTCTAGCGAGACGATGCGCCTGCTGGAGTTGTTTGAGCTGCAGGCCGAGGAAGGCCCCTGCCTGGATGCCTTCCGCACCGGGGAGTGCGTCGAGCATCAGGATCTGGAGGCCGGGTCTGGCCGCTGGCCGTCATTCTCCGCCGCCGCCCTCGGGGAGGGTTTCCAGTCGGTGTCCGCCCTGCCGCTGCGGTTTCGTGACGCCACCCTCGGTGCCCTGAACCTGTTCAGCGTCACGCAGACCCCGCTGGCCGAAGGCGACCTCATCGTCGCCCGCGCCTTCGCGGACCTCGCCACCCTCAGCATCGTGCAGCATCGTGCCAGCACCGAGGCCCAGCGTGTGAACGAGCAGCTCTCTGCTGCCCTGACCAGCCGCGTGGTAATCGAGCAGGCCAAGGGCGTAGTCGCAGAGCGGGCCGGCGTCGACCTGGCCGAGGCCTTCTCCCGGCTGCGGGCCTACGCCCGCAAGAGCAACCTGCGACTCACCGATGTCGCCGAGGCGGCCGTGGCCGGCACCCTCGATCTCGATCCGCTGGCGTGGGCCCATGGCAGACGTTGGTGAACCTCTTGACCGGGCTCACCGGCCTGGGTATGGCAGCGATCATCCCTCAGGATCTGCCGCGCCGACCGGGTCCTGGGCCGCGCGGCCGTCATCGCCGGGCTGAAGGTCGGCTTCCAAGATCGCGGTCGATCCGGCTGGGCGGGTACGGACGTCCCTACAGCGCTGCTCAAGCCGGTGCAGTGACTCGCTGTCGCCGAGCGGGAATACCGCCGCCAAGCGCGCGCTTTCCCGCACCGCGGGCAGGTCCAGCACCGCATCGACCAGGCTCGCGCGGCGGCCTGGAGCGACGTGCCCGGACTCCGCGCGCAACGACGCCCGGGCGGTTCCGCCGGATCCGCCGGAGATGATCACCTCGGCTGCGGCGACGGTGCGGCCGCCGTCGCTGACCTCGACGTGCTGATACCGATCATGGACGGCCATGTGATGCCTCCAGACGTCGTTCAAGATCTAGCTGGTCCGGGCCCGCCCCAACCACATATCTAGCTGATAGCTAACGGCATTCCGCGGATCCGGCGCAAGGGTCCTGGCGCTGGAGTTGCCTCCAGGCCGGCTTTCCGGCGAAGCGGGCGGGGGACGGGGTCCCTGGAAGGCCGTCGTTCCGATGTCCGGTAATGCGGGTAAGTTCGGCATCGCCAGCCGTCGCAGGACCGGGAAGGGTGACCGTGAGCGCAGATACCGAGCCCAGTGTGTACTCTCTGCTGGCTGACGGCACCACGATCGGGATCCGGCCCGCGCGGCCGGATGACTTGGACGCGGTGCGGGAGATGCACGAGAAGCTGTCCCCGGACAGCCTCTACCTGCGTTTCTTCAGCATGAGCCCGCGTGCGGCCGAAGGGGAGGCGCGCCGGCTCTGCCGTGAGCCCGCGCCGGACCACGCCGCGCTGCTCGCCATGATGGACGGTGAGCTGATCGGCTGCGGGAGTTACGAGTGCGACGATCCCTCGTCCGGCTCAGCTGAGGTTGCCTTCGCGATCGCCGATGATATGCACCACCGCGGCGCCGGGATGCTCCTGCTGGAGCACCTGGTCTCGCTGGCCCGCAGCCGCGGCGTGCACACCTTTACCGCGGAGACGCTGAGCGAGAACGCGCCCATGCTGAGAGTGTTCGCCGACGCCGGGCTGCAGGCGCACCGCACAATAGCCGACGGCGTGTACGACCTCACCTTCCCGCTGCCCGCCGGTGAGGCGGACCGCACCCTCGGCAGCTACCGCGACGCGGTGGCCGAGCGGGAGCGGTCAGCCGACGTGGCCAGCCTGCGGCACATCCTGGCGCCGGCCTCGGTGGCGGTCATCGGCGTCAGCCGGCGGCCCGGCTCGGTCGGGCGGGTCATCCTGCACAACATCGTGAGCGGTGGCTTCCCCGGCCCGGTGTACGCGGTCGACCCGGCCGCGACCGAACTGGACGGCGTTCCCTGCGTCCCGTCGGCCGCCGCACTGCCCGGGGACGTCGACCTGGCGGTCATCGCCACACCGGCGGGGGCCGTGGCCGGTATCGCCGAAGAATGCGGGCAGCGCGGAGTCAAGGGCCTGGTGGTGCTCGCGGCGGGACTCGACGGCGCGGGCCGCGCGGAGCTGCTGGACATCTGCCGCCGCCATGGCATGCGGATGGTCGGGCCGGCCAGCCTCGGGGTGGCCGACACCAGCGCCGGGCTCGACGCGACGTTCGCGGGCCGCCATCCCAGGCCGGGAAGCGCTGGCCTGGCGCTGCAGTCGACCGGTGGCGCCGGCTTCGCCCTGGCCGGGCACCTGTCGCGGATCGGCGTCGGGATCTCCTCCCTCGTCTCGCTCGGCGACAAGGACGACGTGGCCGGCACCGACATGCTGCTGTGGTGGGAGTCCGATCCGGCGACCAAGCTGGCCCTGCTATATGTTGAGTCGATTACGAACCCGCCCAAGTTCGCCCGCACCGCCCGCCGGGTCGGCCGCAGCCTGCCGGTCCTGACCGTGATTGTGGGCCGGTCGGCGACGGGCCGGCGCCTGGCCGGGGCTCGCGCCTCGGCGGCTACCCCGCTGCTCACCAGGCAGGCCCTGTTCCAGCAGGCCGGGGTGATCGCCACCGCGAACCTCGGCGAGCTGCTCGACACCGCGGTCCTGCTGGCGACCCAGCCGGCACCCGCCGGGCCCAGGGTCGCGGTGGTGTCCAACACCCGCGGCGCC
>Ga0209839_10001858_pt1 | contig 10630 bp, 11 predicted proteins | sample OrgsoiDNA2013050_FD_185800 | JGI IMG/M metagenome (GOLD analysis project Ga0209839, IMG submission 185800) | Permafrost soil microbial communities from the Arctic, to analyse light accelerated degradation of dissolved organic matter (DOM) -... | ecosystem: Environmental > Terrestrial > Soil >... | reverse complement strand
GCCCCTCATGATGGCGCCCGCGCCCCGCTGGAGCTGGGCTGGTTTTCCAGCTCGTCCAGGAACCGGTCGACGAGCCGGCGCTGCCGGGCGTCATCGGCCAGGGCCTCACCGACGATCTTGCCGGCCAGGTCGACGGACAGCGCGCCCACCTCGTTGCGCAGGGCCGCGAGGGCCTGCTGCCGGTCGGCCGCCAGCTGCGCCTGGGCCGCCTCGGTCACCCGGCGAGCCTCGGCCTGGGCCTGCTCCCGCATCTCGACGATGATCTGAGCGCCCTGCTCCTTGGCCTCTTCCCGCAGCCGTGCGGCCTCGTGCCTGGCCTCCGCAAGCTGCGCCTTGTACTGCTCAAGCGTGCGGGCCGCCTCGGCCTGGGCTTCCTCGGCGCGCTGCAGGCCGCCCTCGATGGCGTCGGTCCGCTCCGCCAGCGTCTTCTGGATCCGCGGCATCAGCACCTTGTACAGGATCGCGAAGACGATCAGGAACGCGATCACCCCGATGATCAGCTCCGGCAGCTCGGGGATCAGCGGGTTGGCCGGCGGCTGGACCGGCGCCAAGGCGAGGTGCTTCACGGTCCGGCTTCCTTCCTGGCGGGCATCATCGTTTCCTCTCCGTCCCGGAGGCGGATCAGCTGCTGCTGTACTTGAAGATGAAGGGGATGACGATGCCGATCAGCGCGAGCGCCTCGGTCAGCGCGAACCCGATGTACATGTTGGACTGGATCAGCCCGCGCGCCTCCGGCTGCCGGGCCATGGCCTCGACGCCGTGCCCGAAGATCAGGCCGATGCCGATGCCCGGGCCGATTGCCGCGAGGCCATAGGCCACGGCACCGATGTTGATACTGATGACCTGGACTGCCGCAACCACGTGCGAGGCGTCAAGCATGTAGCGATTCCTTTGCGATCGTGCCAGCGGTTTGCGCCGGCGGTTGTGGGCGAAGGCGTGTGCGGGCCATGTCAGTGCCCCGCTTCCAGCGAACCGCCGATGTACTGAGCGGTCAGGATGGTGAAGATATAGGCCTGCAGCGCCTGGATCAGCAGCTCGAAGGCCGTGAGCACGACGGTGAGGACAAACGAGGTCGCGCTGAACAGCAGGCCGATGCTCAGGGTCAGCATGTACCAGGTCGCCAGCGTGAACACCAGCACCAGGATGTGCCCGGCGAACATGTTCGCGAACAGCCGGACCGCCAGGGTGAACGGCCGGACAATGATGTACTGAAGGATCTCCACCGGTGCCAGGATGACCAGGATTCCCGGCGGTACGCCCTTGGGGATCATGTTCGAGAAGTAGCCGCCCAGGCCCTGGTGCTTGATGCCGAGGAAAGTATAGGTGCCGTAGACCATCAGCATCAGCGCACCCGGGAAGGCAATCTGCGCCATCGGCGGGTACTGGGCGATCGGGATGACCTCCATGATGTTCATGATCCAGATGAAGAAGAACAGCGCGACCAGGAAGGGCAGGTAGCCGTCGCCGCGCTTGCCCATCATCGGGCGCAGGATCTGGTCCCGGACGAACGTGATGCCCAGCTCGCCAAGGTTCTGCGCCCCTCGCGGCACCAGCTTCGGCTTCGCGAACGCCGCCCAGAAGAACGCCACCGCCACGATGGTGGAGATGATCACTAGCAGCATCGGCTTGGTGAACTCGAACCCGCCGATCTTGAAGAACGGCGTGAAGAGGAACGTCGTACTGCCGGGGCCGTACCCCGGCGCCGGGTAGCCGCAGTGCGCGGCGGAGAAGATATGGCTGTTCTCCTCCGTGCACGTGCCCGCAACGAGTGCCACGACGTTACCGGCCAAGACCGTTTCCTCCAGATTCGTGCTCGCGTAGTGCGCCAGCCGACGCGACTCGCATCTCCGCCTGGCCTGCCCCCGGCCCGGCGGCAAGTCCTGGCACAGGGATGTTAACTGCCCGGCCTGCTCGCTTTACACGCGGATTACCTGTCAGGGCCTGCCGTACTTGAAAACGATGAGCACGATCGCCAGGGCCAGCCCGACGAGCATGCCCACGGGGAAGATCACCGCGATGTGCGTCACGCGGCTGACCAGCCAGCCGATCGCGCCGTAGAAGAGCATGCCGGACAGCAGGTAGCTGAAGATCGCCCAGCCGGCGTTCTGCTCCGGTGGCCCGTCCCGTGCGTCCGGGGGCGTGGCCGCCGTCTTGCGCCGGGCAGGGTCGGGCGGCGCTGGCTGGCGGCTGGCGGTCATGTCGACGGCCGGAAACCGGGGCGCTGCGGGCAGCCTTCACCGCGGGCCGCATGTCGCCGTCCGGACGCCAGAGCACAGCCACGGGTCATCCTTCTCCGTGCGGCTCGACGTAGAGGAACTTGACCCGCATGGACCAGTAGACCTGGGCGGCACACCAGACGAGGATGCACGTCAGGGCGGTCAGTCCGAACATGCGAGTGTTAAATACCGTGGTCTTGCTGAAGCCCACGACGAAGAACAGCAAGATGAGGATCTTGGCGATGTAAGTGACCATCGCGGTGATCATCATCGCCTGCGGGCTGATCCGGGCGGCGCGCCCCACCGCCAGGTAGCTGATGGCGAAGAACACCGTGACCAGGGCCGTGCCGAGGACCGCGCCGAGCAGTCCCTTGCCCCCGGCGACGCCCCAGCCGATGGCAGCCATGATCACCGCGGCGGCGGCCGTTACGAGGGCCGAGCGGCGGGCAATCCGGGCATACGCGGCCGGCATCTACAAAACTCCGGGGGTCTCGACGAGGACTAGCGGCCCCCGCCGGCTTGAGTGACATACTGCCGCAGCGCCAAGAAGGCGCCGGGACATCTGACCGCTGCGACTCAAGCGCACCGTCAGATGAGCGAAACGTATCACGGACCTCTCACTCGTCATTGAGCTGATGCTCGTGAAAGATATCACAAGCTCTCGGACACGGGCCTCAGCGGGTCACCTAACGTGACGAACTTCGCTCGTGGCGTAACTACAGGTAACGAACACCGTCACTCACGGTAGCTGATCACCCAGCGCGCCGGCCAGCTCGGTCGACCGGCCCGGAGCGACCGGCGCGGGACGGTCAGCGTGGGACGGTCGGGCGGGACGGTCAGCGCTCGCGCGTCGGCAGGCCGTCCGGCGGAGGGGAAGCCTGCTCACCTGGCAGGACCTCGGGGTCGTCAGCGGGAATCGGCATCGTTTCCTGGGATATCGTTTCCCGGGCCACCGGGACTGCGCGGTCGGGCTCAGTAGGTGCGCTCAGCGGTATCGGCAGCGGCTGGAGGTCGGCCGCTGCCGGCGGAAGGGTCCCGACCACCGAGCGCGACTGCCGGTCCGGCGCCCGGTGTCCGGCAGGCGCGGGCGACTCGGACGGCCGCTCGTCGGGCTCGGTACCGCGCCGCCCGGCAAGATATGCGCCGCGGTAATCATCGGACCCGGCCGCGCCGTAGCCATCGGACCCGGCCGCGCCGTAGCCATCGGACCCGGGCGGGGCGGGGCGCCCGTTACTGCTGGGCGCCGCCAGCGGATCTGGCATGGGCTGCCGCGCGGCCCGCCGGACCGCAGGCCGGGGGGCCGACGGGACGACTGGCTGGGCGGACGGCTGGGCGGACGGGCGGGACGCATGACGGGCGGCCCACTGCTCCCCTGGCTGTGCGCTCGGCTGGGCGGGCGGCTGTGCGCTCGGCTGGGCGGGCGGAGGGGTCGCCTGCAGGGGCCCCGAATTTGCCCGGTCCCCCACCAGGACCGGCTGCCCGGCCGGCGCTCCCCCGCTTGCGGCCCCGACGGCCGGCCTGCGCCCCCGCTCCCACCAGCGCAGTCGCGGCATGGACATGAGCAGCAGGGCCAGCACCGCGCCCAGCGTGATCATGCCGAAAACGAAGAGCGGGGTCCTGGCGGTCGAGAACCAGACCACCAGGCCGGAGAACGTTGCCGCCCACAGGTACATGATCAGCACGCTGAGCCGGTGCGAGTGCCCGATGTCGAGCAGCCGGTGATGCAGGTGCTTGCGATCCGGGGCAAACGGCGACATGCCCGCCCGGGTCCGGCGGACCACCGCCATCAGCATGTCGGCGTAGGGGATGACCAGGATCGCCGTGGGCAGCAGCAGCGGCAGGATCTCGGGGAACCGGTTAACGGTCCCGCGCAGCGTCTGCGGGTCGAGCGAGGTGATGCTGGAGATCGGCGCGTAGGCGAGCAGCAGCCCGAGCAGCATCGAGCCGGTATCACCCATGAAGATCCGGGCCGGGAAGAAGTTATGCGGCAGGAAGCCCAGGCACATGCCGGCCAGCACCGCGGACACGAGCGCGGGCTGTGCCTCCGCCGACAGTCTCAGGTCCTTCGTCAGCCAGTAGTAGTAGACGAAGAACGAGACCGCGGCGATGGCCACGATCCCGGCGGCCAGGCCGTCCAGCCCGTCGATGAAGTTGACAGCGTTGATGGTGGCGACGACGACCAGGATGGTCAGCACCATCGCCTGGTTGGAGGTCGGCGAGAACGTCCCGCCGCCGGGCAGGGGCAGCCAGCCGAGCTGAACGCCGCTGGCGACCAGGATCGCCCCCGCGGCCACCTGCCCGGCCAGCTTGCTGATGGCGTTCATGCCCCAGCGGTCGTCGACAATGCCGATCGCCACGATCAGGCCGCCGGCCAGGAGCAGCCCCGTTGCCATGTTATTTCCCGTGAGAACGCTGTTCAGCGGACTCATCTGGGTAGCGACCAGCAGCCCTGCGCCTAGTCCGCCGTACATCGCCAGGCCGCCCAGCAGCGGGATCGGGACCACGTGCACGTCGCGATCGCGGGCCGCGTGGATCGCCCCGCTCCTGATCGCGACGCGCCGTACCAGGGGCGTCAGGATATAGGTGACGGCGGCTGTCACCAGCAGGGTGAGAACGTACTCGCGCACCGGTCACCAGGCCTGGGCGGATGAGGCGGGCATTGGACCAACTCTAGAGCAACGGCGCCGCGGTCACGTCTCGCTCCTAACGGGCTGCGTCCCCGGCTGCGCGGACCCCGGCGATCTCCCGCAGCCGCCCGATCGAGATCGCGCCCTGGCGCAGCAGCCGCGGCGCGTCGCCGGTGAGGTCGACGATCGTCGAGGCCTTCCCGCCCACCGAGGGTCCGCCGTCCAGGTAGACGGCGACGGTGTCGCCGAGCTGTTCCCTGGCCTGTTCCGCGGAGGTCGTGGCCGGCGAGCCGCTCAGGTTCGCGCTGCTGACCGCCATCGGCCCGGTCTCGCGCAGCAGATCCAGCGTGACCGGGTCCTGCGGCATCCGAACCGCGACCGTCCCCTTGGTGTCGCCCAGGTCCCAGCTCAGCGTCCGGGCAGCTCGGCACACGATGGTCAGGCCACCCGGCCAGAACTCGTCGATCAGCTGCTGGCCGTAGGGCCCGAGATCCTCCACCAGGGCCGAGGCCGCGCGAACCGTGCCGACGAGCACCGGCGGCGGCATGTCCCGGCCGCGGCCCTTGACCGCCAGCAGGTGCGTCACGGCCGCCGCGCTGAAGGCGTCGGCCCCGACGCCGTAAACCGTGTCCGTGGGCAGCACGACAAGCTCGCCGCTGAGGACCGCGGCGGCCGCGGCGGCCAGCCCTTCGGTCCGCTGGGTCGCGTCGGAGCAGTCAAACCAGGCGCTCATAGCTGATCATCCTTGCCGGGGGTCATGCTGGTGCGGGTCATGCTCGTGCGGGTCATGCTCGTGCGGGTCATGCTGGTGCGGGGTCATCCTGGCACGGGCCAGACCGCGGTGACGAACCTATCCCGGCCCGCCAGATCGGTGTGGTTGCGGGTCTGCCGCCACCCGCTCTCCTCGGCGAAGACCCAGTAGACGGCCGGTCCCTGCTGGGCTCCGTGCTCGACGGCCACCAGGCCGCCGGGCCGCAGCAGCCGCCGGGCCACGCTCTCGACCACGCGGACCGCCGCCAGCCCGTCGGCGCCCGACCACAGGGCGGTCGCCGGGTCGTACTCGCCGACCTCGGGCGGCACCCAGGAGCCCACCGGGATATAGGGCGGGTTGCTGATCACCAGGTCCACGGCACCGTCAAGCTCGGTCAGCGCCGTGGCGAAGTCATCGGCGTGCAGGGTGACCCGGCCGGCGGTATGCGGCGCGGCCGCCGCGGTCCTGGTGATATTGCGCTCGGTCCACTGCCGGGCCAGCGGGTCGGCCTCCACCGCGTGCACCCTCGCTCGCGGTACCTCCTGCGCGATGGCCAGCGCGATCGCGCCCGAGCCGGTGCCGAGATCAGCGACGACGGGCTCGGCGACGTCCATGGCGGCGAGCTGCTCAACCGCCCAGCCGGTCATGACCTCGGTTTCTGGCCGGGGCACGAACACGCCGGGCCCCACGGCCAGCTCCAGGTACCGGAAGTAGGCCAGTCCCGTGATGTGCTGGAGCGGCTCGCGGGCCTCGCGGCGGGCGATGTCGTCCCAGAACCGCGGATTGAAGTCGGTATCGGCGACCAGGTGCAGCTGGCCGCGGGACACCCCGTGCAGGTGCGCCGCGATCAGCTCGGCATCGGCCCGGGGCGAGTCGACCCCGGCCTGCGCGAGCCGGGCCGCGGCCATGGCAATCTCGTCAAGCAGCAGGCTCATCCCTGCTCGGAGCCGGCGATCTGCTCGGCCCGGTCCGCCTCCACGAGCGAGTTGATCACCGCGTCCAGGTCCCCGTCGATCACCTGGTCCAGGTTGTAGGCCTTGAACCCGACCCGGTGGTCAGAGATCCGGTTCTCCGGGAAGTTGTAGGTGCGCACCCGCTGCGACCGGTCCACGTCGGAGACCTGGCTGCGGCGGCTGGCGGACGCCCGGGCGTCCGCCTTCTCCTGCGCGACGGCCAGCATTCTGGCCCGCAGGATCCGCATCGCCGACTCCTTGTTCTGCAGCTGGCTCTTCTCGTTCTGGCAGGAGACGACGATCCCGGTGGGCACGTGCGTGATCCGCACGGCGGAGTCCGTGGTGTTGACGCTCTGCCCGCCCGGGCCCGAGGACCGGTACACGTCGATCCGCAGATCGCTCGGGTCGATGGTGACGTCGACCGGATCGGCCTCGGGCAAGACCAGCACGCCGGCCGCCGAGGTGTGGATGCGGCCCTGTGACTCGGTCACCGGCACGCGCTGCACCCGGTGCACGCCGCCTTCGTACTTGAGTCGCGACCAGGCGCCGGTGTCGCCGCGCCGGCCCTTGATCGCGACGGTGACGTCCTTATAGCCGCCGAGCCCGGTCATCGTGGCGTCGATGACCTCGGTCTTCCAGCGCTGCCGCTCGGCGTAGCGCAAGTACATGCGCAGCAGGTCCCCGGCGAACAGCGCGGACTCGTCGCCGCCCTCGCCGGCCTTGACCTCGAGGATGACGTCCTTGCCGTCATAGGGATCGCGGGGCACGAGCAGCTGCTCGATCCGCTGCTGCAGGGCCTCTCGCTGCTTGGCCAGCTGCTCGGCTTCCGCCTCGAACGAGGCGTCCTCGCCGGCCAGCTCGCGTGCGGCCTGCTCGTCGCCGCTGACCTGCCGCCACTGCTCGTAGGCAGTGATAACGGGGCCCAGTTCGCCGTAGCGACGGCCCAGAGTGCGCGCCCGGTCGGCGTCCGCGTGGACCGCCGGATCGGCAAGGTCCTTCTCCAGTTGCGCGTACTCCGTCGCCAGGTCGGCAACCCGCTCAAACACTGGCTACCTCTCTGCGGATATGGCCCCTGCGGATATGACCCGGGCGCGGCACTTCGGCCGCGCCCGCGCATGAACAGTCTCGGATTACCCGCCCGCAAAACCCCGAATCGGGTGGGCAATCCGAACCGGCGACGAACCTGCCGCGGCGCCCGGCCTACTTGCTGGCGGGCTGCGTGCTGGCGGCCTGCGTGCTGGCGGGCTGCTTGCTGGCGGGCTGCTGCTTGCCGAACCGGCGCTCGAACCTGGCCACCCGGCCGCCGGTGTCCATGATCTTCTGCTTGCCCGTGTAGAACGGGTGGCAGCTTGAGCAGATGTCGGCGTGAATCACGCCGTTCTTGGCTGTGCTGCGCGTCGTGAAGGTGCTCCCGCAGGTGCAGGTCACCGTGGTCTCGACGTACTCCGGGTGAATACCCGACTTCATCTCATGACTCCTGGTTCCGCAGTCGCCGGGTCGCTCGCCGCCCAGAGGCTGTGTGCTGCCAAAGAGCGGGGGGCGTGAACCGGTACCGCATAGGGTGTGGCTTCCAGTCTGCCAGACGCGGTAACGCCGCCGGGCACTGGGAGATTCCCGCGTAGCACCGCGGGACGGCCGGCCCAGTTGCGCCGGACCGGCCGACCCGCAGCGTGGCTACTGCGCGCCGATCGTGGTCCGCTGCACCGTCATCAGGAACTCGGCGTTGCTCTTAGTGTCCTTCATCCGGTCCATGAGCACCTCCAGCGCCTGCTGGGGCTCCAGCGCGTGCAGGACCCGCCGCAGCTGCCAGACGATCTTGAGCTCCTCCGGCGACATCAGCAGCTCTTCCTTGCGGGTGCTCGACTGGTCGACGTCCACGGCCGGGAAGATCCGCTTGTCGGCCAGGTCACGGCGCAGCCGCAGCTCCATGTTGCCGGTGCCCTTGAACTCCTCGAAGATGACCTCTTCCATCCGCGAGCCGGTCTCGATCAGGGCCGTCGCGAGGATCGTCAGCGAGCCGCCGTTCTCGATGTTGCGGGCGGCGCCGAAGAACCGCTTCGGCGGGTAGAGCGCTGCGGAGTCGACACCGCCGGACAGGATCCGGCCGCTCGCCGGGGCCGCCAGGTTGTAGGCACGGCCGAGGCGGGTGATGGAGTCGAGCAAGACGACCACGTCGTGGCCCATCTCGACCAGCCGCTTGGCCCGCTCGATGGCGAGCTCGGCGACCGTGGTGTGGTCATCGGCCGGCCGGTCGAAGGTCGAGTGAATGACCTCGCCCTTGACCGTCCGCTGCATGTCGGTGACTTCCTCGGGCCGCTCATCGACGAGGACGACCATGAGGTGGCACTCGGGGTTGTTCTTGGTGACCGCGTTGGCGATCGCCTGCAGGATCATCGTCTTTCCGGCCTTGGCCGGCGACACGATCAGGCCGCGCTGGCCCTTGCCGATCGGGCAGACCAGGTCGATGATCCGCGTGGTCATGATCGTCGGGTCGGTCTCCAGCCGGAGCCGGTCCTGCGGGTACAGCGGGACCAGCTTAGAGAACTCCGGACGGTTCTTGGCCTGCTCGGGGTCCAGCCCGTTGATCTTGTCCAGCCGGACCAGCGCGTTGAACTTCTCCCGGCGCTCGCCCTCGCGCGGCTGCCGGATCGCGCCCTCGACCACGTCGCCCTTGCGCAGGCCGTAGCGGCGCACCTGGGCCAGCGACACGTACACGTCATTGGTGCCCGGCAGGTATCCGGTGGTGCGGACGAACCCGTAGTTGTCCAGCACGTCCAGGATGCCGGCGATCGGGATGAGGACGTCGTCCTCGCTGATCACGGGCTCGGCCTCGTTGCCGACGCCACCGCGCTCGCGGCGCCGGTTGCTGCCAGCGGCGTTCCGGTTCCGGAACCGGTCCCGGTTCCGGCGGCCCCCGGGGCCGTCCCGGTCGTCGTCGCCCCGGTTATCGCGGCCGCCCTGGTCGCGGCCGCCCTGCTGATCACGACCGCCTTGATCGCGGCCGCCCTGCTGGTCGCGGCCGCCCTGCTGATCACGACCGCCCTGCTGGTCCCGGCCGCCGCGCTGGTCCCGGCCCTGCTGCTCCCGGCCCTGCTGCTGGTCCCGATTGCCGGACCCGTACTCGCGGCCCTGCTCGGAGCCGTCACTGGCGGCCCGCGGCTGCTCGTCTCGCTGGCTGTCGTCCCGGCGGCCGTTACTGCGCCTGCGCCGGTCGCCGCGCTGGCCCTCGCCCGACTGGTGGGCATCGTCGCGCCCGCTGTTGCCGGCACCGCCCGTCACCGGGGCGCCGTTGCTCGTGGCCACCTGCGCGCCGCCGTGCAGCGCCGCATCCTGACCCGAGTGACCTATGCCGCCGGCGTTGGCCGCCTGCGGGCTCTCCCCGACCCCGCCCGCATTCCCGGCGCCCACGCCGGGCTGCGTTGCTGTCTGTGTATCCATGGCGTCCCGCTCAAAATGGCGGTTCGCGCCGGCTCCCGCAGGCGCGCCCCGCTGGACTGAGTTCTCGGATATGTCGCTCTGGCTGCTCAATGGCCCGCCGGCTATTCCACCGACCGGCTCGGCCGCAACCCCGCGGCCGACTGCACTGCCACGACCGACTGCACTGCCGCGCGGGGCCGCGCTGCCCTGCTGAACCGAACTGCCCTGGGCCGCGCTGCCCTGCTGGACCGCGGAACTAGTCCCGCCAGATCCCCCGCCGCGCTGCTTCTGCTCGATCGCCTCAACAAGCTGGCCCTTGCGCATCCTCGCGGTTCCGGTGAGGCCGAGCGACTGGGCGAGCCGCTGAAGCTCGGGCATCAGCATCGCGGGGAGCCCTGTGCCGGCTCGCCTGCCCGTTCCTGCCTGGCTGGCCGCGCCAGTACCGTCGTCCGCGTCCGGCCAGGAGCGTACCGCGCCAGTCCGCGCCGGGGAAGTCCCTGCTGACGGCGCCACGCCGGCGGTGTCGCCAGCGGAGCGGGACAGACTGGGAGATTCCTCAGGCTCGCCAGAAGAGCCGGAGAACAGATCGATGGTTTCGCTCACTAGGGGTCCTTCCCAGGGGTGCGGGCCCGGCCACAGGTGCGGCCGACCGATGCCCGCTGTCGC
>Ga0209839_10001857_pt1 | contig 10636 bp, 7 predicted proteins | sample OrgsoiDNA2013050_FD_185800 | JGI IMG/M metagenome (GOLD analysis project Ga0209839, IMG submission 185800) | Permafrost soil microbial communities from the Arctic, to analyse light accelerated degradation of dissolved organic matter (DOM) -... | ecosystem: Environmental > Terrestrial > Soil >... | reverse complement strand
ACAACGACGACATTGCTCCCGGAGTACGGTGAACCTATTCAACTCTCTTCTGCCTTCTTCCTTCGTCTTCTGGAAGCACGCACCATTATCATCCCCAAAGGGGAGACAGAGGAGCAGATGCCGCTCGATGTCCAAGAGCGTATGGCAGCCGCGAGCAAAGCGGATTTTCGCATCGCCAACGAGCGTTTCCGTTGGGTCAGTGCCTATCTCGAAGGAGACAAGGAGCAGGTGCGTCAGGCTCCGGTCTCGGAGCGCACCGTTCGCCGCTGGGCGCAGGCATATCAAGCGGCTGCGCTTCACTACAGAACGGGTTATGTTGGTTTGCTCCCGAAGACATCCCAACGAGGGAACCGCCATGCCAAAGCTCCAGAGGAAGCGCAGGCACTTCTGCTCTCCTTCATTACCGATAGCTACGAAACGTCGCGGGAAGCACCTGCCTGGGAAGTCTATCTAGCGTACCAGCGGGCGTGCGAGGAAAAACAGATCGTTGCGCTCTCCTCCCGGACCTTTTACCGACGGATCAAACAGCGTGCTGGATACGAGCAGACCAAAGCTCGTCAGGGAGCAAAGGCCGCTTATGCCCAAGAACCCTGGATTCTAGAGCTGACCTCCACGACAGCGCGACATGGCAACCGCCCTTTTGCCATTGTCCATCTTGACCACACTGAACTGGACGTGATGCTGGTGTCCTCGGTCACGGGGAAGCCACTAGGCAAACCCTGGGTGACATTCCTGGTCGATGCCTTCTCCCGTCGCATTCTCAGCGTGTACCTGACGTTTGATCCGCCAAGCTACCGCTCCTGCATGATGGCCTTGCGCATCTGTGTGCAACGCTTCGGACGCATGCCGGGGGCGTTGGTGGTCGACGGCGGGCGTGAGTTTCACAGTACCTATTTTGACGCGCTGTTGTTGCGCTATCAGACCGCAAAAAAAGATCGGCCAGGATCAAAGCCGCGTTTTGGCTCCGTCATTGAACGTCTCTTTGGCACAACGAATACCGAGTTTATCTACAATCTCCTCGGCAATACCCAGGCTGCCAAACGTCCACGCCAGCTCACAAAAGAGGTTGACCCTCGCAAACAGGCTGTGTGGCAACTCGCTGATCTCTATGCCTTTTTGTGCGAATGGGCCTATGAGGTCTACGATCAAATGGACCACCCCGCGTTGTTTCAAAGCCCACGAGATGCCTTTGTGCAAGGTCTCGTACAGACTGGAGAGCGAGAACATCGCGCGATCCCCTACGCTGACGCGTTTCTCATGGCAAGTTCCCCATCGACGCGCAAGGGAACCGCCAAAGTAGAGCCAGGACGCGGGGTCAAGATCCACGGAATCTATTACTCCGCGCTCCAATTGCGTGCATCGGAGGTGGAGGGAACGGAGGTGGAGGTCCGGTATGATCCGTTTGATATTGGCATTGCCTACGCCTACGTCAAAAACACCTGGGTACGCTGTGTCTCTCAGTATCATACCTTTCTGCAAGGGCATTCGGAAAAAGAACTTATGCTGGCCTCCAAAGAGATTCGACGCCAGAATCAGCTTCATACCAAAAATCGCACAGTCACGGCGCGACGCTTAGCGGACTTTCTCAGCCATGCGTCTGAGCATGAAGCCATCCGACAGCAGCGCATTCGCGATCTTGAGGCCAAATCCATTCTGGAGGCGATTGCTGGCGCTGTCGGACAGGCAGGCGTGGAAACGGCGAGTGCCCCTGAGCCAACCTCGCTCACGCCCCTGGCCCCAGCCAAACCTGTCGATTTTGCTTCCCTGACTGCTTTTGAGGAGTTTCAGTAATGGAGATGCAGCCCACGCCCCATATTCTCCCAGGATCGCCGGAGGCGACTGCCGCCCTGCAACGCTTCAAGGCGTATGCCATGTCTCATACCCTGTTGGTTGAGGTAGACAAGCAGATCTCGCGCGCGATTCACGAGCCTGCGGGCTTTTCCTTTGTCCTGCTCTATGGCCCCAGCGGAGTCGGCAAGACAACGCTCATTCGTCAATTGGAACATCGCGCGGGGGTGGTGAGAGAACCTACGTTTCCTGGATTTATTGGTGGATCACGACATCCTCACCCGTTTGCCCCTGTCCCGCTCTTGCTGTTGGAAACCCGGCCACCGGATGGCGCAACCTTCAATCGCGCCGAATACTACCAGGTCGCCCTCAAGCAGTTGGGAGAATATCCCTATGATCCCTCCTGGGAGCAGAAAAAAGGGCGAGGAAAAGACGCCAAATTCCATGACTCGGCAGAACTGCGCCAGATCTACGAGGCAGCTCTTCAGCGTCGAGGAGTGCGAACGATTATCTTGGATGAAGCGCAACATCTCCTCAAGCTGGCGAGTGGCGTCAAGATGATTGACCAGCTTGATTGGCTCAAAAGTATGACGAATACCACGGGTGCCCTGCATATTTTAACGGGTACCTACGAATTGTTGCCCTTGCGCAACCTCAATGGGCAAGCTGCCAGGCGGGGGCTAGAAATCCACTTCCCGCGCTATCAATTTCAGCATGAACCTGATCAACAAGCGTTCCAGCGCACGCTGTTGACGTTGCTGCAACAGATCCCTCTCAAGGTCGAGATCAAGCCGCTGGTCGATCAGTGGTCGTATTTCTACGAGCGAAGCATCGGCTGTATTGGCGTCTTGAAAGACTGGCTTGTGCGCGCGCTGGCTGCAAGTCTAGCTACAAGACAGAGTGAACTGCTTCTGGAACGTATCCAGGAATGTGCGCTTCCGATTGCCCAATGCGAGAGTATGGCACTGGAGGCGGCGGCAGGGGAGCAAGAACTACATTACACGGCAAGCCGCCAACAGCATTTGTGGGCGCTGCTGGGAATGAAGATGGACCAGGATATGAGAGGGCAGCAGGTTCAGTCCATCCCAGAAGAACGTATGCAACCCCTGCCAGACGAAGCGAAGGCGAGGCAGAAGTCTCGTGTTGGCGAGCAACAGCCCGTTCGCCTTGAAGTGGAGGAACCTCAAGATAAAGGGAGTGCGGAGAACTGTCCTTTTTCTGGGACAATTGTGGAGCTTCAGTCGGCACAGATCCGGGCGACAGGAGTAGAGAAACTCCTGTGTCCAGCGTGCGGAGCGGCCAGAAAGGCGACGATTCGGGGAGAACTCGTCATCTATTCCCCTCACACGTCGCTGCGCATTGCCCGTGCGAACAAGGGACCTCTGTGGATCAGGCAAGGGACAATCTGGACCAAGCGGTAGCGAGGAGCAGAAGTCGGCACGCCGCTCGCCCTTTGTTCACCCTCCTGCTTGCGGGCACTGCCTTTGTCCTGCAACGGATCGAACCGTCCAATCGTGTACGAGAGTATGATGGGAACAATACTGCGAACCCGTCTCGGAAAAGGAGAATATGATGAAGGTCTTGTTCGTCGTCGGATTCGGGCCAATCGTCTCAGATATACAGAAAAGCGCAGCTTTCTACCGAGAGAGCCTGGGCATCTCTTTTCAAGAAGAAGCTGACGGGTATTTGCACACTGAAGATCTTCAGGGGGCCAGAACATTTGCCCTGTGGCCGCTTTCGCAGGTAGCTCAGTCCTGTTTTGGCGTGAACGAATGGCCAGCCGATCTGCCAACTCCCACCTCCTGGCTTGAATTTGATGTAGAAGACGTTGCCGAAGCGTCTGAAGAATTACAAGCAAAAGGCTATACGCTCCTGATAGTGGTGAAGAAGGAGCCATGGGGTCAGATCGTGACCCGTCTCCTCAGCCCTGAAGGCATCATGATCGGTCTGACTTATACGCCAATGATGCGCAAAGAGGATGCGAAGTTTGAAGAAGGAGTCTGACAGAGACCGCTTCCTCCTCGTCTTGACATGTCTGTATTTTCTCTCTTTGCTTGATCCTATGCCTGTCAATTGACAAAACAGCGATGATTGAAACGGCATATGGAGCGGGTCCTCATACAGTTCATGGGTGAGCTGCTCACTTGTCGCCCCAAAACCTGGCCACTCTTTGCCTTATTTATCAGCCAATGTCGATCAGAGATTGAGGAAAAGGTAGTATTCTCTCAGCTTAGACCACTTATGAAATTGACCCATAATTTGTCCAACTTCTCTTTGACCCATATCTTGTCCGAGGTGGCTAAAACGTTTGGCAAATCACACATTTTATGAGAGAAACATCAGTCATTTCATCACTTGTGGGTAGCACCAAATAGATGAGATAAGATGCTGCGCCATTTTATGAGAGAAGCCAGTCTGCTGAAAGCACTTCTCAAGCCAACATGGACAAGTTTTATGATACAAACGCGCCAGGAATTAGGATAAACGACAAAAATTGCCGCGTGCGCTCTGCCTGGAGTGTAAACAATCCTTTGTCGTCAATATCTATGGTCACTTAGTTGTACCCTACTTTGAGGTGCATGAAAGCACCTGCCCAAAGTGCGGCAACCCCTGGAAGGTCGAATATACCGATGATGGCTGCGTGCAATTTGGATGCCCTGGTCATGCTGCAGGCTCAGGCCCTGCGATGTATGGCAGGTCTGACAAATACTGCCCTGCCTGTCGAGAGGCTCGGCGCAAGAAGAATAGACAAGTCTACCCGCTCTGTCCCATGTGCAACGAGCCGACAAGTACACAAAGCGGCTTTTTGAGTGAGTACCAGGGCTTTCGCCTGGATATCATCAAGGTGTGCTGTAAGGACTGTATCCCACAATTTGAGGCACTCCCTAACAGTGAGCAACTCACCTGGCTACGTCGAGCCATGGTCAAGACGTATGGAGAAACAGCCGTGATCTATGCGCTGCACTACGACGTGAGCGGCGCGGTTCACTATATTGGCAGGACAAAGCACCTGAAGCGTCGCATGGCAGAATACCGACGTAATTGGGATAAGGAGATTGCAGCATATAGCGTGCTGGAAGAACTCTCATTCGGGCCTTTGTCGATGGAGCGGGAAAGCCGCTGGATACTGTATGCACTCAAATCAGGCTGGCCTATCGATAACTACGATATGTTCACTCCTGAACGGCGCGCATCAAAGCATGCAAAATGGCCAGAGCAAGGGTATCAAGATGAGCAGTCTGCCCCTGATAGGCAAAACGAAGTGGAAGCCGAGGAGCGGCACAGGAAAGAAGCGCTTCTTGCAGCCATTACAGACATTGAGCCACTTACCTGCCCGTTTGAGGTAATAAAACCACTTTTGAAAAAGTTCTATAATACCTGTGATAGTCAGATCGTCGACTGGTATTGTCAGCAACTCACAAAAGAGGGATAAAGTAGGCGCATTCTCAAGCCTTTTTGGGGAGAGATATCCAAATCACACGGCTGTTCCTGGCAAGGCCACTTCTCGACCTTCTCACAGCGTCGCTATCCCTCTTAAGAGGAGACAACATTGCATCAACATTTCCCTTACGATGCATCAACAATGGGTATACCTCAACATTGATGCAATGTTTCCTCCCTGTTAACGCAACATAGGGTATCACTTATTGTTTGTGTGATATTAACGTGCAAGTACTTGTCACAAACGCAAACGCATTCTCAAGCCTTTTTGGGGAGAGGTATCAAATCCACACGGCTATTCCTGGCAAGGCCACTTCTCGACCTTCTCAGAGCGTCGTCACCACTCTTGAAAAGGAGCAACGTTGATGCAACGTTTCCTTGACGTTGCACATACGACGCTAGTATCCTTTATGGGGGCATTCATCGCATGGCTCAAACCTCGGCTGTAGATGAAAATAGTTGTAGAACAACTGGCACTCATATTCATCGAATGCCTCTTTCACAGAGTAACCGCCATACTTCCAGTTGCCGCGCTCGACGTAGAGATGCCCTTCTTTCATCCCCTTGAGCACCGCCCTTTCAGGAATGCCGTGTGTTTTCGCAAAAGCGCGCCAGGGCGTGTAGCCCCATGGTAATTGCTTGCGGCTATCCCGTTTCTTGCGTCTGGTCGTAGTGGTCGTTGACCGGATCGGGCGTGAAAGCATCTGGTCGAGGCGCGTCTCCAGATAGCGTACCCGTTCGTCGAGATCCTCAACCTCAAACTGCAGGTGAATATATTTGTCGTAAAGCTCCTCATAGGATGGCTGTCCTGCTCGTGGTTGAAATGTTTTCGTCGCGTGATCCGGGCGCGTCAGCTCCACCAAGTCAATTTCATTAACAGCATAGCGATTGCCACGCAGCGGTTCGGCGGCGAGCTGTCCTGATGCAATCCAGCGCTGAACAGTACGCTTTGTCACTCCTGCTCTCCTGGCTATTTCTTCAGTTGTCAGTTCTTCCATCAGATTCTCTCTTTATTGTGCTATTCTCTACAACGATTCTTGCGCGACATTGGCGACAGAAACGACAAAGCGGCTACGCTAAGAAAACATCTCCAAGAGCTCTGTAAAAATAGGACACTTCGACCTTCTCAGCGCGTCAGATTCTCGGGGGCACAAGGAGTGGCTTGTGACAATAGGAATAAAAAGACTCCTCCCATCGAAAACAGTCTCTTGACAAATCAATAAAACACGTTTATTTTTATATCAAGAGTATTATATAATTACAAAAGTATTTGGAGGATAGAATGCAATGAGTAAGGTACTTGCAACCGCCAGACAGCGGGTGTTGTACGAGGCGCGTGAGATCTGGCACAGCGGATATGTTACCTTTGACACTGAAACCACCGGTCTTGAGCAGGAAGATCAAGTTATTCAATGGGCCGTGTGCGACCAGGAAGCAAACATGCTCGGGAGCGGATATATCAAGCCAACGGTACCGATCAGTGACGGCGCATTTGCCATTCATGGTATCAATGAAGAGCAGCTGGCGGAGGCCCCGACATTCGCCGAAGCCTGGCCGATCATTTGTGAGCTGCTCGCTGGAAAGACCGTCGTGATCTATAATGCCAATTTTGATCTGAGCAAGCTTTGGTCATCAGCAAGGCCGTATGACATTCAGATCCCCTATGGCTTTGTAAAAGATATTTGCGCGATGGAACTGTTCGCCAGATTTTACGGGGAAGTGCATGAATATTGGGGAACCTATACCTGGCAGAAATTGAACGAGGTTGCTATCCCCCATCTCAAGATCCAGGTCGCAGGCTCCGCACATGATGCAGCGCACGACGCTGCGGCGACGGCGATGATTATTAAGAAGTTGGCAGAACTGGCAAACCAGGAGCTGCCCCCTGGCTGGCACCCTCCAGTGTTGGTCAAGTGTGCTGGTGGTTGCGGCAACATTGTCAAAGAATGCGCAGAAGCCGATGAGATCTGGTACTGCCAGACATGCGGCCTGACGGAAGGCGTCTTTCATCGCTGCCCTGGCTGCAATCGCGTGATCGAGGCTCCAGCTGCCGGGGTTCCCTGCGATGATCTCTGTCACTATTGCCATGAGCGATTGCATCGGGAAGCGATGCTGCTCATCGGGGCCTGGCACTGGTGTCCTGACCATTGGTATCCTTATATTGTTGAAACGCCGGACCTGGAGGAGCTGTGCGAGCACTGCAAGCGGCAGCGTGAATGGAAGCACCAGGCGGAAAAAGCCGAACGGGTCCGGCAAGAGCGGATCGAGCACGAGCGCAAAGAGCGCCGACGTGTCTACGCCAAAGAGTACCGACAGCGCCGCAAAGAGCGTGAGCAGGAGAATCGCCGACGGGAAGCGGTGGGAGTCCCACCGCTGGAAGTGCAGAAGGCCCGCCCCGTCGAGGAAATCTTCACGTACCAGGGCCATCACCTCCAGCGCCGGAAGGACCAATACGGTCGGCCCGAAGTCTACTGTCTCAGGTGCGATGCTGTCTGGAGTAAGCCGCCACGTTGTTATTGCGCGGGAGTAAAGACCTATCGTTCATGGCTTGCCATCCCTCCTCATCTCAAGACGCGAACCCAGTTGCTGAAGTTGAAGCTCAAACCAGCTAAAGGGCAACAGGCGGCGGCTATCATCGACGGTGCTTTTGACCGCTACGGCCTCTACGACCAAAATACCTGCGTGCCCGTGGAGCGCAAGGCCAGGAAGAAGACAGTGCCGAATGAAACCCATGCGTAGCTGGTATCGCTTTCTTATTGTCACTTCAGTATTTGGTCTGCTCTGGATTGTGACTTTTGTCTGCACTGGCTGTGAATGGTCAGGGATCATTGTAAAACATATGCATTTGGTTATCAGTGGATTTTATATCGCTGTAATAAAATGGGCCTCAAACGCTTTGCGGTGCTGCTCACAGAGCCACAAGATCATCCCCTCATCGGTAATCACTGGGCTCAATCCCTGCCAACGGTGCTCAGGATCTGCGCTATCTAGAAAATGAGAGAGCACACGCAGTGCTGCCCCATCCAATCGTTGCATCGTCTGTATCTTTCCCTCCAGATGCGCACTGCTCAAAGCATCTATCACCTTAATTTCAGGCAGATCCTTCAGAATCTCATTGAAAACCTCGATCTCAGGCGTGAAGCGCTCGATATCCACCAGTTTAAAACCCTCATTGATCGTTTTCCCAAGGGGCAACCCCACTTCAAGTACCTTCACTATCCTTCGTAGCCACGGACTCATGGTATTCCACCACTCCTTCCCCTGACGTACCTCATACCCTTCCTCTCCAACCATAGGATGCGGCCCCTGTGGATACTGACACAGCAATCGCAAACGATATCCACGACTCACCCAATCGTGGGGATTGATGTGTGAACGAGAACTGCGCTCCAGCACAAAGAGGCCAGGGCAGCTATTGTTCAGTTTTTCTTGTTCCAGCTTTACTCTCTGCAGGTTCTGGTTGAGCAGCGTACGATACAGAAACTCCTGCCCTTGATCGATCCGGACAAAGATGCGTCGCACTTCCTCATATGAGAGCTGTTGCGCCCTCTGGTCAGGTACCAGATTCTGTGTAATGAGTCGTTGTGTCTTTTGCACGGTATCCACCATCTGAGGAGCAGTGCTCATGTGGATACCATAAAGTAGTGTCGCAAGAGAGATATGCATCCCTTCTGAACAGATAATCTCACTCTGACCCCGAGCCAGTTGTCGCTCCAGATCTTCGTAGATATGCATGTGAGGGATCTGTTGCTGCATGGAACAGCGACAAGGGATCTTGCGTTGTACACGGAGTCCTTGAAAGGTCTGCAAGAGATCATCCAACGTTTGTTTCAAAATCAACAGGAAGGTATAGGGGAATGGTCCCCATACGATGATGGAGATCTCACGTTGCTGGCTCTCTAGTTCAATCTGTGCCTGCTGGCCCCCATACCCCAGTCGTGCTCCCTCGCGCCAATGCTGGCGCTGACTATAACGATGGGTACGCACCAGAAACCAGCTCATCAAACCTGCTGGAATAAAACTGAGCGTGTAGCGCATCTCCACGAGCACCTGCCCTACTCCTGACACGGTTGGGACGGGCGGGAGAGACGCAGGTGGCAGTTCTGGTAACAATTGCGGAATCAAGCTCTGTGTGATCGGTTGCCTTGGTCGCTCTGGTTCCAGTTGATAGCACAACTCAAAACGTTCCATCATACGGACAAAGATCGGATAGAGCGCCCGAGCATAGGGCTGTCCCTGCTCATCGGTCGCCCAGATACGCGGCAGTTCCCGATGCTCCAATACCCCACCAGACTGCTGTACATGATGGTCAAGCAGGACCCGGCTAATGGCTTTGCTAATCCAGTTAGGCTTGAGCACGATCAGCGTTTTGAGCACAGGATCATCCTGGAAATAGAGGATTTTGCCCAGATCATGTAAATAACGGCCCAGGATCTCACGCTCCGCCTCACTCTCAATCTTGTGCTGGCTGCATGTAAGCACAAATGCAGAATAATCAACATGATGTTCTGGACGGACCAGAAGCTGTTGTTCTACCTGTATCCAGTCGAGTGGCCACTGCTGCCCGACAAAAGGCGTCTGTACAACAGCCGCGAGAATCTGAGCCTTGAGGTCATCGAACCCATAGCCTGTACGATTGCTGATGGTACATAGTCCAAAGATCTGGGGATACCGTTGCTGGTAGGATGAGAGATTGATCGTGGGGACCTTCCAGAGATCACTATGGGTGGCAATGAGCAGGATCTTCGCGTCGGGCGCGTATCCACAAATCGTGTCGAGCCAGAAGGGAAGACGACACGCTTCCACTCCCAAGCGTGCATTCCAAACCAGGAGATACACCGAGCGCTGCGTCAGAAAAAATTGATGGGTCGCCTGATAGATCTCCTGTCCGCCAAAGTCCCAGGTATAGAGCGTGATCTGTTGCTGGGATCGTGTGGGATGGGGCACAGACAATGGGACAATCTCAATCCCCTGTGTGACCGGTAATCCCTCCACAAAACCCTGCCCCTGAAGGGCGCGCAACAATGAGGTCTTCCCCATGCCCCCTTCACCAACCAGGATCACTTTCGCTTCAAATCGTTCCACCTTCGCCTGCTGCAGCGTCTGCAAATAGACAAGAATAGCTGGAACCCCCTGTCGAACAATTTCTGGTGGAGGTGTTTGCAATGGGTTATTACTCAGTTCAAGGTCTTCCAGCGCGGAGAGATTGCCAACTTCGGCAGGCAGGGAGCTAAGCTGGTTATGATTCAGGGAAAGCCATCGTAGCTTGGAGAGGTTGCCGACTTCGGTAGGTAGGGAGCTAAGCTGGTGGAGTGCACCCATTTTACCGGACACCTAAGGAGGTGATTCCTCATGTGGGTATTTTGTGAGGAAAAATACTTTTATAGAGCTAAAAACATTCTACCAT
>Ga0209839_10001856_pt1 | contig 10637 bp, 10 predicted proteins | sample OrgsoiDNA2013050_FD_185800 | JGI IMG/M metagenome (GOLD analysis project Ga0209839, IMG submission 185800) | Permafrost soil microbial communities from the Arctic, to analyse light accelerated degradation of dissolved organic matter (DOM) -... | ecosystem: Environmental > Terrestrial > Soil >... | reverse complement strand
CCCGCTCCGCCCGCTCGAGGCCTGCGGGACCTCGGGGATGAAGGCGGCGCTGAACGGCGGGCTGAACCTGTCGGTACGCGACGGCTGGTGGGACGAATGGTACGACGGCGGCAACGGCTGGGCGATCCCCTCCGCCGACGGCGTGCCGGACCCGGACCGCCGGGACGAGCTGGAAGCCTCGGCGCTGTACGACCTGCTCAGCAACTCGGTGGCGCCGCTGTTCTACGGTCAGGACGCGGCCGGGGTGCCGGGCGGCTGGGTCGAGAAGATCCGGCACACGCTCCGGGTGCTGGGCCCGCGCGTGCCGGCCGAGCGCATGGTCCGCGACTACGTCACCGCGCTGTACGCCCCCGCCACCCGGTCGTCCCGGGCGCTGGCCGACGGCGGGACCTACCGTGCCGCGCGCGAGCTGGCCGCGTGGAAGCGGCGGGTCAAGATCGCCTGGCCGCAGGTGCACATCGAGCACGTCGAAGCGGACGCGGGCGAGCCGCAGCTGGGCGCGCCCCTCACGGTCCACGCCGCGGTGGCGCTCGGGGCGCTCACCCCGGCCGACGTCTGCGTCGAGGTGGTCTATGGCTGGGCCAACGAGCACGACGAGATCGTCGACCCCTCCTACCAGCCCCTCTCCCTGGACACCGCCGACGGTGCGGCGCCGGACGGTGCGGGATCGGACAGTGCCGGATCGGACAGTGCCGGATCAGACAGTGCCGGATCAGACAGTGCCGGATCAGACAGTGCCGGATCAGACAGCGTGGGATCGGAAAAGGGGCCGGTGCGCTACTCGGGCGAGCTCGAGCTTGCGCAGCCAGGCCCGTTCGGTTACACGGTCCGGGTCCTGCCGCTGCACCCGCTGCTGGCCAGCCGGGCCGAGCTCGGCCTGGTGACCGCGCCGGACGCGCCGGCCGGGATGACCAACGGCGATCTGCGCTGAGCCACCGGGCCGGCTTCCGCGGGACCCGATGCTACTGAGAGGCTGTTCCCCTGAGAGCTAGGAGGACTGTCATGGCTGACTTCGTCCGCATCGAGACCGAGGCGGGGATCGCGACCATCCGGCTGGGCCGGCCGCCTATGAACGCTCTGAACGGCCAGGTGCAGACCGAGATCGGCGCGGCGGCCGCGCAGGCCGGCGCGGACGCCGATGTGCACGCCGTCATCCTCTACGGCGGTGAGAAGATCTTCGCCGCCGGCGCGGACGTCAAGGAGATGGCCAGCGCCAGCCCGGCCCGGATCATGGAGTTGTCCGCCGGCATCCAGGACGCCTTCAAGGCCGTGGCCCGGATCCCGAAGCCGGTAATCGCGGCGATCACCGGGTACGCGCTGGGCGGCGGCCTGGAGCTCGCGCTCTGCGCCGACTTCCGGGTCATGGGTGAGGGCGCGAAGGTCGGGCAGCCGGAGATCCTGCTCGGCATCATCCCCGGCGCGGGCGGTACCCAGCGGCTGCCCCGGCTCGTCGGCCCGGCGAAGGCCAAGGATCTGGTGTTCAGCGGGCGTCTCGCCGGCGCGGAGGAGGCGCTGCGCATCGGGCTCGCCGACCGGGTGGTGCCCGACGGTGAGGTCTACGAGGCAGCCCGGCAGATCGCGGGACGCTACGCCACGGCGGCCCCGCTGGCCCTGCGCGCGGCCAAGCAGGCCATCGACGAGGGCCTGGAACGCGACCTGGACGCGGGCCTGGAGATCGAGCGGCTGCACTTCACGGGGCTGTTCGGCACCGAGGACCAGCAGACCGGGATGCGCAGCTTCCTGGCGGACGGCCCCGGCAAGGCGACCTTCAGTGGCCGGTGAGCCATGACCGGGCCCGAAGAGGCTCCCTCCCTGGACCTGGTGACCGCGGCGCTCCGGGCGGACAGCGCCGACGTGGCCATCTACGCCCAGGTGCTCACCGAGTCACTCAGTGAGGCGCTGCCGCCCGGCACGGTCAGCGTCGACCGCAAGCGCTCGGCCTCGGACCGGATGCGCGGCCGCCCGGGCGAGGTGTCCGGGATCGTCGTGCGGCTGGGCGACCAGGTCATGAGCCTGAGCGTCAGCCGCGGCCAGCCCGCCGCCGAGATCTGCCGTGAGGTCCGCGGCGTGGTGCTGTCCCGGACCCCGGTGCCGCTGCACGAGTGGACGGCCGCGCTGGCCAGCGCGCTCGTCGCGCACGCCGAGCGCAATGCGGAGGCGGCCGAGGCCCTGCGCAAGCTCGTCGCCGGCGGCTGACGAGCCGCTGGCGGCCTGCCTGCGCAGATGCCCGTTTGCTTCTGCATGTTGCGCTGGCGCCGTACTCTGGTGAAACGATGGCCGCACAAGACCGGATACCGGACAGGCTCGGGCCGTACCGCTTGCGTGAGCGGATCGGCGAAGGTGGCATGGGAGCGGTCTACCTGGCCCGCGACCGGGATCGCCGGATGGTCGCGGTCAAGGTCCTGCACTCCCGGGTCGCCGAGGAGCCGAACGCCCGCCGCCGCCTGGCCCGCGAGGTCGAGGCGATGCGCCGGGTCCATAGCCCGTTCGTCGCCGAGGTGCTCGACGCGGACGTGACCGGCAAGTTCCCCTACATCGTGACCAGGTACGTGCCGGGCCACACCCTGGACGACGTGGTGCGCCAGCACGGGCCGCTGCCTCCCTGGGCGCTTGAGCGGCTGGCCAGCGGGCTGGCCCAGGCGCTGGTGGCCGTGCACGCGGCCGGGATCGTGCACCGCGACCTGAAGCCGGGCAACGTCATGCTGCACGATGGCGCCCCGGTCGTCATCGACTTCGGCATCGCTCATACCGGCGACGCGACGAAGCTCACCCAGACCGGGATGTTCATGGGCACCCCCGGTTACCTGGCCCCCGAGGTCATCGAGGGCCAGCCCAGCAGCGAGGTGTCCGACGTCCACTCCTGGGGCGCCACCATCGCCTTCGCCGCCACCGGGCGGCCGCCGTTCGGCAGCGGGTCGTTCGAGACCATCTTCTACCGCATCGTGCAGGGCAACGCCGACATCGCGGGCGTGCCCGGGCCGCTCGCCGAACTGGTGTCGGCGGCGCTCAGCCGGGACCCGCGCAGCCGGCCCACCGCGGCGTGGCTGGGCGCCCGGTGCGCGTCCCCCGGCCTGGCCTCCGGGCCCCCGGTGCTGCGCGGCGCCACGACCCAGGCGCCCAGGGGCGCCGTCGCCTACGGGGCCCCCGGCGCCCAGGCCGCGGCCTACGGCGGAGCCGCCGGCTACGGCGCGGGCGGTCACGGCGGCGCCGGGACCCTGAACGCGGCCGGGGCTGGGCGGGGCGGGGCCCTGGCCCGCGCGCCCATCCGGCCCGCCGAGTACGCCGATCTGCTGCCGCCGGTGCAGTACCAGCCTGCGGGCGGGGCCCAGGCCCGCCCGGCCGCGGCGGCCCCGTACGGCGCCGTGCAGGGGACCGGGCCTGCGCCCTCAGGGGGCGCCCAGACGCCTGCGGCGCGACCTGCTCCGGCCACGCCGCGGGCCGGCAGCGCCGAGCGGGCCCGGCCGCCCGGGCTGGTGGGCGCGGCCGTGATGGTGATCGCCATCGCGGTGAGCGTGATGCTGCCGGTGGCCGGGACAATCGGCGCGCTCGCCGTCATCACGCTGCTGCGGGCCGGTGACCGGGCGCAGAGCGCGCTGACCGTGCGGCGCTCGGTGCGCGGTCCGAGCGCGGCCGACTTCCTGGTCGGCGTGGTGACCGCCCCGTGGGCCATCGCGCGCTCGCTGCTCACCCTGGTGCTGCTCGCCCCGGTCGCAGCCGCGAGCGCCGCGATCGTGTTCGTGGGCACGATCGTCCTCACCTCGACCAACTCGGTGGCCATGGCCGGTGGCTACGCGGCCGGTGCCGCCGTGGCCTGCTACGGGCTCGGCCCGGGCTCGGCCGCCCCGCGCCGCCAGCTCAGCCGAATTTTTGGCGCCGTGGCGCGGACCAAGGGACCGGTGGCCGTGCTGACCCTGGTCATGGCGTGCCTGGCGATCGCGGCCGTCGCTACCGCGGCGTCGCAGCCTGCGCTGTACTGGCCGTCCCTCAGCGGGGTGCTGCCCCATCTGCCCAGCGTCAGCAGCCTGCTGCATCTGCCGCACGTCACCCTGCCGCACTTCGGCGTGGGCCGGTCCCGGCTGGGCGGGGTCCCCTAGTCGCGGGGCCTAGCCGCAGCGGCCGCTGATCGCCTGGTCGGAGGGCAGCCGCGGCTCGGGCAGGACCCCCCCGGACGGCTGGTCGGCGGGCCTGACCAGGCCCAGCGCGACCACCTCGTTGGCCAGCCGGATCCGCCGGTTCAGGCCGCCGGCGATCCGGAACTTCTGGTACAGGCGCAGCAGGTGCTGCTTGACCGCCGCCTCGGTGACGACCAGGTCGGCCGCGATCTCGCGTGCGGTGGCCGGGGCCACGAAGGCATCGTCGGACAGCGCGGGCCGGCACAAGGCGGTCAGCACGTCCAGCTCGCGGCGGGTCAGCTCGGGTACGGCGGGACGGCGCAGTTCGGATTCGGTGGGCAGGACCTCGCGCGGCAGGCCCCCGACGCGGCACCGGGCCGCGCCGAACGCGACCACGTCGCTGTCCGCCAGCACGCGGCGGCCCACCGGCCGTCCGTTCACCCGGGTCCCGTTACGTGATAATCCCAGGTCAGCCACGTAGGCGTACGGTCCCCGGCGGACGATCTCCGCGTGCAGCAGCGATACGCTCGGGTCATCGAGGCGCACGTCCACCGAGCGGCCGCGCCCCACGGTCGTTACCTCGCCGGTCAGTGACACGACCGCGCCGCTGTCCTCGACGCGAAGGAAGGGCGTATCCACAACGTGCCTCCTGCCTATCGGGGCCGTGAGCTAGCCATCACCTATTAGTTACCCCCGCACAGGCCCCTCGTACCGTCGGCCGGGTACTGTCCGCCATCAGCCGGGCACGCGGCGGGTCAGCGGCTATTGATCTTTTGGCGCGCCGGTAAACTGCCAGCGAGGAGCCCGGGAGGCATGCGCATGGCGGACAAGCCGGCTGACGGCCTGGCTGTAGAAGGTGCGGCGGCCGCGCCAGACCGCGGGTATCGCATATCACATCCGGCTGCGGTGCCCGTTTTGACGGAGAACGGCCTGCGCCGCGGCACTGGCTTCTACGCTGCCCCTGTAAGCGATGAGCACGGACCCCATCGAGCCCAGGAGCACGTGATCCGGGAGAACGGGCGCCAGGAGCGGTGAGAAACGCGGAGGACACGCCACCCGATGGCTTCGCCCGCGTTGGCGGCCCGCCGGGACCGGTCAGCAGTCCTCCGGGACGGCCCCCTCGCCAGCCGACCGCGCCGTGGGGCCCCGCCCCCCAGCCGTCAGGCGCCGAGCCCGAGCCTGAGCCCGGTCCAGGTCCCGCCCGGGCCGATACCGGCGAAGGGCCACCACCCGGCGTGCGGCCAGCTCCTGCCTGGTCCCGTTCAGTGCCATCGGCGCCGCACGATCCAGTACTGCCAGTGGGCCCGCTGCCTCCGCCGGAGCCGGCGACCCGCCAGCCGGACCAGCCACCATCCGGCCGGGGCAGCACGGCCCGCTCACCGGCCCAGGACCGCCCGGCCCAGCGCCCACCGGGCCGGGCATCAGTGGACCCGGTGCAGCGCTCACCGGAGCCGGACGCGCGCCGTCTGGCCCCCACCGCCGCCGCGCTGGGCTCAGCCTTGCCGGCGGACCCGGATCCGCGGCGCCGGGCGCCCCGGCCCGCCCCCGCCGGCCCGGCCCCCCGGCCGGGAATCCGGCCTCCCGCCGCCGCTCCCGTCGCGGTGGCGGGGGCCACGCCCCGCGACCTGACCCGGCCTCCCGGAGCCGCCGCGCTGGCCCAGATCCCCTATGCGCTCGCGCTGATCTGCCTGGTGGGCGGGATCGTATGGGCCTGGCGCGGATCACACGACGTCGGCAACGGCGCCGGGCTCGTCGGCGGAGGGCTGTTGGCCGCCGCCGTTGCCCGGCTGCTCTTGCCGCCCCACGCGGTAGGACTGCTCGCCAGCCGGCGGCGGTTCGCTGACGTGCTGGCACTCGGCGCGCTTGGCGCCGGGCTGCTCATGCTCGCACTCGTGCTGCCGCCGACTTGACCGCGGCGGGCAGCCTCGTGGCCGGCGAACCTCACCAGGGGCCTGGCCAGCAGATGAAGGGAATGACCTAGCATGTCCAAGATCAAAGTGGCGAACCCAGTCGTCGAGCTCGACGGTGATGAGATGACCCGGATCATCTGGCAGCTCATCAAGGACGAGCTGATCCTCCCGCACCTCGATGTCGAGCTGGAGTATTACGACCTGTCGATCGAGAACAGGGACGCGACCGACGACCAGGTGACCATAGACGCCGCGAACGCGATCAAAGCCCGCGGCGTCGGCGTCAAGTGCGCCACGATCACGCCGGATGAGGCCCGGGTCACCGAGTTCGGGCTGAAGAAGATGTGGCAGTCACCCAACGGCACCATCCGTAACATCCTCGGCGGTGTCGTGTTCCGCGAGCCGATCGTGGTGTCCAACATCCCGCGCCTGGTGCCCGGCTGGACCAAGCCGATCATCATCGGCAGGCACGCGCACGCCGACCAGTACAAGGCCAGCGACTTCGTGGTGCCCGGACCTGGCACGGTGACGATCTCCTACGTCCCGGACGGCGACGACCGGCCGATCGAGATGGAGGTGGCCAAGTTCACCGGCGGCGGCGTCGCGCTGGGCATGTACAACTTCGACGACTCGATCCGCGACTTCGCGCGGGCCACGATGCGGTACGCGCTGAACCGCCGGTTCCCGCTCTACCTGTCGACCAAGAACACGATCCTGAAGGCCTACGACGGCCGGTTCAAGGACCTGTTCGCGGAGATCTTCGAGTCCGAGTTCAAGGCCGACTTCGAGGCGGCCGGGATCACCTACGAGCACCGGCTGATCGACGACATGGTGGCCCAGGTGCTCAAGTGGGACGGCGGTATCGTCTGGGCGACCAAGAATTACGACGGTGACGTGCAGTCCGACATTGTGGCCCAGGGCTACGGCTCGCTCGGCCTGATGACCAGCGTGCTGATGACGCCGGACGGCAAGACCGTGGAGGCGGAGGCCGCGCACGGCACCGTCACCCGGCACTACCGGCAGCACCAGCAGGGCAAGGCCACCTCCACCAACTCGGTGGCGTCCATCTTCGCGTGGACGCGCGGCCTCGCCCACCGCGGGCAGCTGGACGGGACGCCGGAGGTGTCCGACTTCGCGCACGCGCTGGAGCGGGTGTGCGTGCAGACGATCGAGGGTGACCAGATGACGAAGGACCTGGCCTTGCTTGTTGGCCCGGAAACGCCTTACCTGTCCACGGAGGAGTTTCTTACCGCCGTGGGTGAAAACCTGGCCAAGGAACTGGCCGTCTGAGCGGCTGCACCTTCCAAAATACCGAGAACAAGGGAGATCTCCGGACATGGCACGCAAGGGGAAGGTGACGGTCGTCGGGGCCGGCTTCTACGGGTCGACCACCGCACAGCGGCTCGCCGAGTACGACATCTTCGACGAGGTTGTGCTGACCGACATCGTCGAGGGCAAGCCGGAAGGCCTCGCGCTGGACATGAACCAGTCGCGGCCGATCGAGGGCTTCGAGACCAAGATCACCGGGCAGACGACCAGCGCCAGCGGCGAGGGGTACGAGGCGGTCGCCGGATCGGGCATCGTGATCATCACGGCCGGCCTGCCGCGCAAGCCCGGCATGAGCCGGATGGACCTGATCGAGACCAACGCCAAGATCGTCCGGAACGTCGCGGAGAACGTCGTCAAGCACGCGCCTGAGGCGGTGCTGATCGTCGTGTCCAACCCACTGGACGAGATGACCGCGCTGGCGGCCAAGGTGTCCGGGTTCCCGCACCACCGGGTGATGGGCCAGGCCGGCATGCTCGACACCGCCCGGTTCAGCAACTTCGTCGCGGAGAAGCTGGGGGTCCCCGTCGGCTCCGTGCGCACGCTCACGCTCGGCTCGCACGGCGACACCATGGTGCCGGTCCCGTCGGCGTGCACGGTGGATGGCAAGCCGCTGACCGACCTGATGTCCGCCGAGGACACCGAGGAACTGGTCGGCCGGACCCGCAACGGCGGGGCCGAGGTCGTCGCCCTGCTCAAGACGGGATCGGCGTACTACGCGCCGTCGGCCGCGGCGGCGCGGATGGCCCGCGCGGTGGCCGCGGACTCCGGCGAGGTCAGGCCGGTCTGTGCCTGGGTCGACGGCGAGTACGGGATCTCCGGCGTGTACCTGGGTGTCGAGGCGGAGATCGGCGCCGGCGGCGTCAAGCGCGTGGTGGAGCGCGACCTGACCGAGTCCGAGCTGGCTGGGCTGCGTGCAGCCGCCGAGGCGGTCCGGGCCAAGCAGGCCGACGTCTCCAGCCTCTGAGGTTGTTCCGCCGTCCCGGGGCGCCTGTCCGGCCGGTCAGGCCGCCCCGAGACGGCGTAGCGCCAGCTCCGCGTAGAGCGCGGCCCCGTCGGCGAGCACGGCGTCGTCGAAGACCGCTTCCGCCGAGTGGTTGGACGGCGCGGTCTGCGGGTCCCGCTCCGGCGGGCACGCGCCCAGCGAGATGAACGCGCCCGGTACGTGCTGCAGGACGTAGGAGAAGTCCTCGGCCCCGGTCATCGGGAAGAGCTTGGGCACCGAGCGCCCTTCGCCGAACATCTCCGCCGCGACGGCCCGCGCGAAGTTGGCTTCGGCCTCGTCGTTGACGGTGACCGGGTACTCCTCGATGTATTCGGCGTCTGCGGTCAGGCCGTGCGCCGCCGCGATGTGGGTGACCAGCCCGATGGTGCCGGCCCTGAGCCTGGCGCGCGCGGCCGCGCTGTAGGAGCGTGCGGTCCCTAGGAACTGCGCCTCGTCCGGGATCACATTGTCCGTCGTTCCGGCGTGGAAGCTGCCCACCGTGATGACCACCGGGTCGAACACGTCGAACCGCCGGGTCACGAGGGCCTGCAGCGCGGTCACCATCTCGCAGGCGGCCACGATCGGATCGGCGGCCAGGTGCGGCTGTGACGCGTGGCCCCCGCGGCCCCGCACGGTGACCCGGATGATGTCGGCCGCGGCCAGCATCGGGCCCGGCTTCGTGGTGAACACGCCGCACGGAAGCTGGGTGGAAGAGACGTGCAGTGCGTACGCGGCCCCCGGCCAGCGTGCCCCGGCGGCGTCCAGTACACCCTCGCCGATCATCTTGTCCGCGCCCCTGTAACCTTCCTCGCCCGGCTGGAACATGAAGATCACGTCACCCGGCAGTTCGGCTCGCCGCTCACTCAGCAGCCGGGCCGCGCCGGCCAGCATCGCGGTGTGCAGGTCATGACCGCAGGCGTGCATCACGCCACCAAACCGGGAGGCGTACGGCAGGCCGGTCGCCTCGGTGACGGGCAGGGCGTCCATGTCGCCCCGCAGCAGCACCGACGGCCGCCCTCCGTCCCATGGCCCGTCCGCGCCACCGCCTGCCCCGCCGCGCAGCACGGCCGTCACCGAGCTGAGCTTCCGGCCGGTGCTCACCTCCAGCGGCAGGCCGTCCAGGGCCGCCAGCACCTTTTCCTGCGTGAGCGGCAGGTCCAGCCCGATCTCCGGCTCACGGTGGATGGCATGCCGTAGCTCGGCCAGTTCCCCCGCGATCGCGGCGGCGTCCTCCCGAAGCGGCATTCTGTTCCTTCCCGGGATCCAGGTCCCGTGCTCACTCGGTGCCGGACCCGCTGGCCGGAACCTCGTAATGGGTGACTCGCAGATCGCGCTCGACGAGGAACCGGTCGTCCTCGGGATAGAAGACGGCCTTCCCTGTGTCTTCACCGGCGAAGCCCTCAATCGCCTTCTGCGAGTCCCAGAAGCTCAGCGTGACGATCTCCGTCCGGTCCCCATCGGTGCGCCGCAGCAACCAGGCGCCCCGGTTCCCCGGCGTCCGCCGGTACCCCTCGAGGCCGGTCTGCTCAACGTAGGCGGCATAAGCATCGGCATCCCGTGCCCGGACCGCACCGCGCCAGATCCTCGCGATCATTCTCGGATACTCCCATTTCCCCCGTGGCCCCGGCCAGCCCGTATCCACCGTCCCCGGCCCTGGCCTCCTCGCGCCGGAGAAATAAGGATGGCGTTGATTCAGCAATCCGCGTTACTTTGATTACCAGATCAACTACAGGAGGCTGGCATGGATCGCTCTGAGCTCGATCAGCTGGAAGCACAGCTGGCCCGCCTGGTACAGGACCGCTTCGCGGACGATCCGGTGCGCCGGGTGGCGGTACTGCAGTACGGCGAGGACCCGGCCATCGAGCCGGGCGAGCTGCTGGTCCGGGTGTTCATCAAGGCGGCGGGTGACGCGGAGCGGCGTAAAGAGACCCTCGACGAGTTCGATCGCGTGAATCGCGTGGCCCTGACCGACTTCCGGCGTGATCTGAACATGTTCCGCGGCATCGGGCCGGTTGAGTTCATCGCCGGCCCGGGCGATTCCGGTGACGAGCTGCAGCCAATGATGCGGTGGGGGCCCCACGCGCTGAGCCTGGCCGGCCCCGGGACAGGCGAAGGCGCGGTTGTGCCCGTGATGGCCCGGCTCGGGCCGGCCGATCTGGAGACCGTGGACACGCTGATCACGGCGGGGATCGCCGCCAACCGGGCAGATGCCGTGCGCTGGGCCCTGGCCCGAATCCGGGAGCGGCCGGCGTACGCCAGGCTCCGCGAGCGCGCCCGCGAGATCGAAGAGCTCAAAGCCCAGTT
>Ga0209839_10001853_pt1 | contig 10650 bp, 11 predicted proteins | sample OrgsoiDNA2013050_FD_185800 | JGI IMG/M metagenome (GOLD analysis project Ga0209839, IMG submission 185800) | Permafrost soil microbial communities from the Arctic, to analyse light accelerated degradation of dissolved organic matter (DOM) -... | ecosystem: Environmental > Terrestrial > Soil >... | reverse complement strand
AAAGTGAGGGAGCGTTTGGACACGTTTGAGTACCTCCTGGAAAACGATGAGTTTGTACAAAAACAACGCGCGCTGGGATTTTCTCAGGGCAAAGTTGAGGGTAGAGTTGAGGGCAAAGTTGAAGGTGAGCTGGTAGCTACGCGGCAAGTCTTACAGGTGCTTGTCAAGAAGCTCTATCCGTCTCTTGTGGCATTGGCGGAGCAGCGCGCCGGGCAGACACAGAAGGTCGATGCACTGCGCACGGTGATCGGCTTGATTGTCGAAGCTCACGATGAGGCCACGGCGCGTGCCGTGCTCGATTCTTTGCTCACTGCCTGATAGAACTCAGGCGTATGCTGCATGTGCAGATGGCACCATGCTTATCTACACATGGGAAAGAAACTGGCGCGATCATCGTAGCGGTCAAAGCAAGCATAGCAGGGCTTGACATGTAAGTGCTTTTTTGCCATATACTAGTATTATGTTTCAACAGGCATATTACTTGCGCCGTACCATGTCAATCAATGGAGAAGGATGGCCTTCTTCCTGTCCTATGCGAAAGGCTTTACTATGGCCAGTAACATTTTCCGCCTGCTCGCGGATGAAGAGAAGTTTACCGACGAATTGTATGCTTTTGTGACCGATTCCAACGCGGACCGCCGCAATGAGCGCGATATCATCAATGCGCTGCACGAGGTGGCTCCCCAGATCGTTTCGGTGGCTGAATGCATGGTTATCGATGGCGTCGACGAGCGGCGCTTTGTCGCGGACTACGTGCGCGCGATTCTGGGAGGCGAGGGGCTGGCGGAGAACTGATTGCTACGCTGCTATGGAACCCGCCGCCTCTCTCGTTTCGTCGGGTTCCTATTCCAGTTCGTACATGACGTTGGCGATGGTGGCTAGGGCCGCTGTTTCGGCGCGCAGGATGCGGCGTCCCAGCGTGACTGCTTGCACGCCGTGCTGTTGCGCCTGCGTGACCTCTTCAGCCAGCAGGCCACCCTCTGGGCCGATGAAGAGTACGATGGTAAGCGGACTCTTTGTCTCCTCGCGTTCGACGGACCTCAACGCGTCGCGCAGTGTGCGCGTCTGCTCTTCCTCCCACGGTATTAACGCGAGGGCGTCCGGAGGAATGTCGTTGAGCGCCTGGGCGAATGGACGAATGGGACGCAGTTCGGGTATGCGCGCGCGCCCACACTGCTCGGCGGCCTCCTGAAGAATACGCTGCCAGCGCTGCAGCTTGCCCGCTCCGGCATCTTCCAGACCGGACGCGGAGCGGCGGCAGAGGATGGGCACGAAGACCGCGACGCCCAGTTCCGTGCCTTTCTCCAGTATCCATTCGAAGCGAGCGGATTTGAGCAGGCCCTGGCAGAGGATGATGCGCACCGACGACTCTGGCTTGCCCGTGCGGCGCTCGATAAGTTCTACCTCGACATCCCTGCGTCCGCTTTTAGTGACCATACAGAGCACCTCGTCGCCACTGTTATCAAGCAGCAGGAGTTGCTCGCCGACGGCGAGGTGCAGCACGTCTCTGGCCTGATGGGCGAGCTTCTCGGGCAGTTGGATGGTTGCATCCTTCAGCAATGCGGGAGCGACGAAAAAACGATGCATGGCGCTTACTCTCGCTTGCGCCAGATCAGCGCCAGCCAGTCTTCGATCATCACCTGCTCGATCGGCTCCAGACCCGCCGCCTGTAGAGGACCCTCGGCATCCTGGCGACGCGCCTCGATGATGCCGCTGCTGATGAGCACACCGCCCGGCGTCAGGACGCGCGCCAGTTGCGGAGCTATCGAGCCGATGACGTGCGCGATGATATTTGCCAGCACCAGATCATATTGACCCGCCAGACGTTCGGCCTCCGCGTCGTCGAGGATGCCCAGCACGACATTGACGCGCTCGCTCAGGCCGTTCAGGGCCACGTTTGCCGCCGCGCTCTCGGCGGCGACGCTGCTGTTATCGATGGCGTAGACGCTCTCCGCGCCCAGTTTCGCGGCGGCGATGGAGAGAATGCCCGATCCGGTACCAACGTCCAGAACGCGCATGCCCGGCTGAGCGCGCTTCTCTAGCTCTTCCAGGCACAGACGCGTAGTGGGATGCAATCCTGTACCGAAGGCCATACCTGGATCGAGGGTAAGCACAACCTCGTGCGCTTTGGGCGTATATGCGCGCCAGGAGGGGCGAATGACCAGGCGGCGTCCGATATGCGTGACATGAAAGTAGTCCTTCCAGGCATTGGCCCAGTCCTCTTCGTTGACCGTGCGCGTCTCCAGTTTGCCAACGAAGTGCGCGCCCAGGCTCGACAGGTGCCAGAGTCCCTCTTCTATGCGTTGGCGCGCCTCCTCTTCCTTGCCATCAAGAGGAAGATAGGCGCGCACGTGCACCGGCTGACCCGTGAGAATGCGGTACTCCTGGCCCTCGTCGATCAGCTCTATCGGCTCCTCGATCACCACGCCCTCGGACGTATAGCGGCTCAGCAGTTCGCTGACCGATTCGACCGCGTCGGGATGTACCTTGACGGCCAACTCTAACCAATACATTTTACAGTAATCCTATTCTAAAAAAGTACGCTACCTGGTTTTTGCATCTACAATATAATAGTCATACGTCGTCTTGATTTGAAAACCACAGGAGGTATAAAGGGCTATTGCCGCCGCGTTATCAACCTCGACATCAAGCATAATTGGCTTCTGACTCTCAGCGCGCACAATGCGGATCACCTCCTCCAGCATCTGCCGTCCGTAGCCGCGCCTCCTGTAATCGGGCACGACGCCGAAGGCATAAATGCCAATTGCCTGCTCGGACTCGTCCAGGCGCAAGGAGCCTACGAGTTCCTTGCAGCTTACCTCGCCTTCACCAAAGGTTGCGAGGTAGAAACGATGCCTCGGGTCCTGCCAGAGCTGCAACAGCTTTGCGCGCACAAAGAGCTCAGGATCGTTAAAGCTGTCTGCCTGCACGGTGACAAGCGCGTCCAGGTCGCGTCTGGCCGCCTGACGAAAAAAGATGCGCTCATCGAATGTATAGCTGTTCTTAAAATCCGCCAGGAGCATTTCGTGCTCCGCAAAGTCATGGCGGGCTCCAATGGCTTTTGCGCACGCCTGGCCCGTCACAGAAGAACGCTCGCAAACGAGGTCCAGGCGATAGATGCCATTGCGGCTGCACTCCTCTTTTGTAGCCTCGAACAGCGCGTTGAAGATGCCCTGGTGTCTGAAGTCAGGATGCACCATAGCGACGAGTTCTCGCTCTTCAGATCCCCAGTTATCCAGACTGAGATAGCCCAGCAGGCGACCATCCCTATAATAGAGAAAATCGGTGACAATATCGCCCGGACGTTCGCGCAACATCCCGAAGTCCAGGCGCATATGCAGATCCTCGTAACGATTGCAGAGATCGGTAAGTTGCTCGATCTCCTCCTGTTCGGCCCGCGTCAATGTCGTTTTTTTAATAAGCCCCCATACTTGAGACATAGATGCCTCCTTACCATAAAATCAGGACAGGCGATCGTTCCTACGCAATCGCCCGCCATTGGCTAACATCCTTGCTATTGCCCATCCCTACTCAGAGGTACGACTCAACGCTGATTAGAATACAGCGGGCTCCATGTACTCTCCGAAGGCGACGCGGAAGACATCCATGATCTCGCCCAGGGTCGCGTAGGCCTTCGCGGCCTCGATCAGGGCAGGCATAGTATTTTCCGTCCCATCGCAGGCGCGGCGCAGGTGATCCAGCGCGCGCTTCACAGCGGATGCATCGCGCTCGCTGCGCACGCGTTGCAGGCGGGCGATATGCGCCTTCTCGCCCTCATAATCTACGTAGAGCGTGGGAACTTTGACGCCCTCGTTCGACACATAGTCGTTGACGCCAACGATGGTGCGCTGGTGCTGATCGACCTCCTGCTGGTAGCGATACGCCGACTCGGCAATCTCGCGCTGGAAGAAGCCGTTCTGGATGCATGCCTGCACGCCGCCGAGAGCCTCGATGCGCTTCAGGTAGTCCATAGCCACATGCTCTGTCTCATCGGTCAGTTGTTCGATGAAGTAGGAGCCACCCAACGGATCGACGGTATTGACGACGCCGCTCTCGCTGGCGATAATCTGCTGTGTGCGCAGAGCGATCAGCGCGGCGCGCTCGGTGGGCAGAGCCAGCGCCTCGTCAAGCGAGTTGGTATGCAGGGAGTTTGTGCCGCCCAGCACGGCGGCGAGCGCCTGGATAGCGGTGCGCACGATGTTATTGTCCGCCTGTTGCGCGGTTAGCGAGACACCGGCGGTCTGGGCGTGGCAGCGCAGCATCCACGAGCGCGGGTCCTTCGCGCCGTAGCGTTCGCGCATCAGACGTGCCCACAAGCGTCGTCCAGCGCGGAACTTGGCGATCTCCTCGAAGAAGTCATTGTGTACATCGAAGAAGAACGAGAGGCGTGGCGCGAACTCGTCGATCTTCAGGCCGCGCTCCAGCGTCGCATCGACGTACGCCAGGCCATCGGCGAGCGTAAAGGCCAACTCCTGAATGGCGGTAGCGCCCGCCTCGCGGATATGGTAGCCGCTGATACTGATCGTGTTCCAGCGCGGCATGTGGCGCGTGCCAAATTCGATGGTATCGACGACCAGGCGCAACGAGGGTTCGGGCGGGAAGAGAAATTCTTTTTGCGCGATATACTCTTTGAAGATGTCGTTTTGCAGCGTCCCGCCCAGAGAGGCCATGGGGAAGCCGTGCTTCTCAGCGTTGGCGATATACATGGCCCAGATGGCGGCGGCGGGACTATTGATGGTCATCGAGGTCGTAATCTTGTCCAGGGGCAGGTCGGCGAACAGGATCTCCATGTCGGCGAGCGAGGAGATGGCCACGCCGCATTTGCCAAACTCGCCCATCGCCAGCGGATGATCGGTGTCGTAGCCGTAAAGGGTCGCCATGTCGAATGCCGTGGAGAGACCCGTCTGGCCCTGCTTCAGCAGGTATTTGAAGCGCGTGTTAGTATCTTCGGCGGTTCCAAAGCCAGCGAACATACGCATGGTCCAGGGTTTGGCGCGATACATCGTCGGCTGCACGCCGCGTGTATAGGGATACTCGCCTGGCAGGTTGAGGTCGCGTGTGTAGTCGAGTCCAGCGTTTTCCTGCGGCATGTAGACGCGGTTCATGGGGACGCTGGAGGTTGTGATGAGGTTGTCGCGCTCCGGCATGCGCGCGAGCGATTTTTTGACCGTGGTCTCTTCCCATGTGGCGCGCTTGACGGTCAGGCGTTCCAGTTCAGCTTTATCAAAGAGTGTGCCTTGTTCGACAACAGGCTGCTTCGACTCTGTCGATTTCTGCTCAAGCATTTTGATAGTTCTCCTCCGGGAGCTACAAGGCAAGAAGTGAATGTCTGCTTCCGCACTTATTTTTGGCAATATAACATATTATACTTCAACCGACATGGCGACAGCGCCGCCACCGCCCAGGCAGAGCGTCGCCAGGCCACGCCCACCGCCGCGACGGCGCAACTCGTGGATCAGCGTGATGAGGACGCGTGAGCCGCTGGAGCCGATGGGATGTCCCATAGCAATCGCGCCGCCGTTGACGTTGACGCGCGACCAGTCCCAGTCAAGCTCGCGGCCATTGGCGAGCGCCTGGGCGGCGAACGCTTCGTTGACCTCGATCAGGTCGAAGTCGCCGATTTTGAGCCCCGTGCGCTCTAAGAGACGATGCACGGCTGCTGGCGGCGCGGCGAAGACGTAGCGCGGCGTGATGGCGGAGGCGGCATAGCCTGTGATGCGCGCCAGCTCCGGCATAGTGTGCGCGGCGGCGAACTCGCGGTCCACCACCACGGTCGCGGAGGCACCATCGCTCAGGCCGGGCGCGTTGCCAGCGGTGACCGTGCCACCCTCCTGGAAAGCTGGCATCAGTTTTGCCAGGGTATCTAGCGAGCTATCACCGCGAATGGGCTCATCTTTGTCGATTGTCAGCGTCCCCTTCTTCTGCTTGATCTCGACGGGTACAATCTCTTCTCTAAAGCGGCCCGCCTCTGTAGCGGCGGCGGCGCGCTGGTGGCTCTGCAACGAGAAGCGGTCCTGCTCCTCGCGCGTGACGCCAAATTTTTCGGCGATGATCTCCGCTTCACTGCCCATGTGTATATCCTCGAAGGCGCACCACAGGCCATCGTGTACGACGCTATCGACGAGCTTGCCATCGCCCAGGCGGTACCCCGTACGCCCTTTTAGCAAGAGATACGGCGAGGTGCTCATGCTCTCCATGCCGCCCGCCACAAACGCCTGCGCATCCCCGACGCGGATCGCCTGGGCCGCGAGCATGACCGCCTTCATGCCGGAACCACAGACTTTATTGATGGTGACAGCCGGAATCTCGTCCGGGAGGCCCGCGTGGATAGCGGCCTGGCGAGCGGGTGCCTGACCGACACCCGCCGAGACGACGTTCCCCATAATCACCTCATCGATCGCAGCGGGATCGATGCCCGCGCGACGTACAGCTTCTCTGATCACGATCGCGCCCAGTTGCGGAGCCGTGAAGCTGGCGAGGCCGCCCAGAAACTTCCCGGTCGGCGTCCGCGCCGCGCCTACGATAACGGGAATACGCTCAGTCATGATATATTTCTCCTCTCGTCGCTACAACGTTGTAGACAGGTAGTGACGCCCGCGCAGAACTTGCGACTTGCATATATGTACGAACTATTCTTTCCATTGTATCTTCCTGACGACTGCCAGGTCAACAACGCAGCCGGATAACTCTTCAGTAGGGATGGGGCTTGCCTCCATCCGGTTGCCCATCACGTAGCTCCGGGCCGGATGGAGGCAAGCCCCATCCCTACTGAGTGGAGATTGTGAGGTTGAATAGCAATCAGCTTAAAATGGGGGTATAGTATGTACAGATGCCATATAGCATAGACCTGAAGCTAAGTCCAGGTGTGAGAAAAATTAGGAGTAGAGATGAGTAACAAGAAAGTACGTGTTGCAATCGTTGGAGTAGGTAACTGCGCCAGTTCGCTGGTGCAGGGAGTTCACTATTATCGCGAGGCGCAGCCCGACGATTTCGTCCCTGGTTTGATGCATGTAAATCTGGGCGGTTATCACATTAGCGATATAGAGTTTTCTGCTGCATTTGATATAGATACCAATAAAGTAGGGAAAGATCTCAGCGAGGCCATCTTTACCGCGCCAAACAACACCTATCGCTTCTCCGAGGTGCCGACGCTCAATACGAAAGTTCATCGGGGCATGACGCACGATGGGCTGGGCAAATACCTGTCGAAGGTGATCACCAAGGCACCCGGTTCTACAGCCGATATTGTGCATATCCTGAAGGACACGGGCACCGATGTCGTCATCAACTACCTGCCGGTCGGCTCGGAGACGGCCACCAAGTGGTATGTAGAGCAGATCCTCCAGGCGGGCGTCGGTTTCGTCAACTGCATCCCTGTCTTTATTGCCCGCGAACAGTACTGGCAGAATCGCTTTAAAGAGGCCAACCTGCCGATGATCGGCGATGACATCAAGAGTCAGGTCGGTGCCACGATCGTACACCGCGTGCTGGCACACCTCTTCCGCGAGCGCGGCGTGAAGCTGGAACGCACGATGCAGCTCAACGTGGGCGGCAATACCGACTTCTACAATATGTTGGAGCGCGACCGCCTGGAGTCGAAGAAGATCAGCAAGACGAACGCCGTGACCAGCCAGCTCGATTATGAACTGGACGGTGACAACGTGCATATCGGTCCATCCGACTATGTTCCCTGGCTCACCGATCGCAAATGGGCGTATATCCGCCTGGAAGGCCGGACCTTCGGCGATGTACCGTTGAACGCGGAACTCAAGCTTGAGGTATGGGATTCGCCCAACTCAGCCGGAGTGGTCATCGACGCGGTACGCCTGGTCAAGCTCGGACTCGATCGCGGCCTGGGTGGCACGCTGGAAGGGCCAAGCGCCTATCTGATGAAGTCGCCTCCGGTTCAGTATGCCGATGACGAAGCACATGAACTGACCGAAGCGTTCATCCAGGAGGTACCGGCTCCCACCGGCAAGGTAAGTAAGCCGTTAGAGCAGGCGAATGGACATAAAGTAGAAGCGGAACAGTAGCGGGCACAACAAAGCGTGCAGTGACGGATTCCTATCTGTCACTGCACTTGTAGCAGAGTTCGGCGGTAGCTAACGAGGTTGTTGTACCGGCGTATCTTGCTCTATAGCTATCCCGTTTACGGCGCGCAGCAGTTCCTCGCGCACAATCGTCACGTCTGGCGGCGCGCTAATCCCAATTTTGACACGTTCGCCTTCAACAGCCAACACTGAAATGTTGATGACGCCAGCGATCACTATACTTTCACCAACTTTTCGTCGCAAAACAAGCATGCAAGGCTCCCTTCATCAGAAGCATGTCCTAAGCGTCCCTGCGTCGCGACACGCGCCCAGACATATTGGGCGCTTCTGCCAGGGTGACCGCAAAGAATTTGAATGTAGCATTCCTATCATACTCAGACGCTTTGATAATGTAGAGTGGGTATAATGAAAATAAGCATTTATACGCGTACAAAACAATGGGCAAATACTCTATTTACCCTCGAAAAAGATCGGCAAGCTTGCCTTTTACCAGGACGGTGGATGCGCAAACGCTATTGCGCTTCGTTGTGCGCCCTGGTCGTGTCCAGCAGACGCTCGGCAAGGGACGCGCTATCGACCCTATACGTGCCCGCCCGGATGCGCGCGCGCAACATCTGTACATGGGCATCGCGCTCGTCGGCCCACCACTGCACTGAATGCACGCCGTGCTCGCTTACATCCTGGTCTTCAAGCGTTGTCACCGGGTCCGTCCAGTCTATAGCAGAGACTTCACGCCCGAGTGCCGCTTCTGTTTTTTCACCTGGCTCTATACATACCAGATGAAGATACGTACCTATCGACCCGGCTTTCATCTGGCGCTTCCTTCCATCAGGCAATACACGATCGTTCTACATTTCTCAAGGTATTCAGGTCTACTTCATAGTATACATAAAATGCAGCGTTTTCGTAACCTGGAGAGAGGTGTCCAGGAGATTTACGAGACCAGGCGTGTATGTTTTCCTCCGACGACAACTTCTGCATTCTGTGTCTTTTCCGCCTCTCCCACCTGTTGCATATGGGGCGAAGTGTGCGAGCCTGTTTTCCGCTTGCGTCCGCTCGTGGCCATATGCTTATTGGTCATAGTATGGCCCTCTTCCGGCTTTGGGGCATGCAGGAGCCCACGTAGACGCATGATCGTTTGCATATGTAACTGGCATACACGCGACTCGGAGACGCTCATGACCTTGCTAATTTCTTTCATCGTCAGCTCTTCCTGATAATAAAGGGCGAGCAGGAGCTGTTCTCGTTCGGGGAGCTGATCGATGGCGCTACTGAGTGCTGTCACCAGTTCGCGGCGCTCAGCCTCCTCGTCGGGGCCCGGCGTATCGCGATCTTCAAGCAGGTCTCTAAGGGTCATTGTCTCATCATCATGCATCGTATTCAGCGGAACGTCGATGGAAAGCACGGTCGTACTGGCATCGAGCAGCATCTGGCGATAACGCTCTATCGAGACACCAAGTTCGGCTGCGACTTCCTCCTCCCTGGCAGGTCTCCCCAGGCGCTGTTCCAGTCCGGACAGCGCCTGCTCAATCTGCCGCACACGCGAGACGGCTGTACGTGGGAGCCAGCTTAGTGTGCGCAGATGATCGATTACTGCGCCACGTACTCGGGATGTGGCAAAGGCTTCAAAGCGGATACCACGGGCGGGATCAAAACGATCGATGGCGTTAATCAGGCCGATCGTTCCATAGCTCAACAGGTCGTCCATCTCTATGAGGCTGGTTGGGGGTATACCCAGGCGTCCGACGACGAAACGCACAAACGGCGTATACTCTAGAATCAGCTCATCGCGTAGCCTCTGCTGTCTGGTCTCTACAAACTCCGCCCAGATAGTATCTATAGCTGCCACTGTATTCATACCACGACGCTCCTTTCAGCATCTCTCGATCTTCCCGGCTCATCTCACAAGTAGAGTGTAGTGGAATAGCAAGCGTAGCGGTATTGACACAGGTCCCCCATTTGCTGAGCAGAAGTCCCTGAATAGTAGTGAGCGTGCAGCTACTCTGTTTTTTCATGCTGCTCTGTCGATAAAGAAGGGTAGTAAATAGAGCGCAGGCGACAGATCGCCATCGCATAAAGCAAGGAGAAATTGTATGCAGAATCAGTCATCTATGGGTGGACACGGGGAACAGAACAGACAACTGGCACAACATCTTGAGACGGTCCTCTTCCCGACAGAGTTATCCGGGGAGCAGCACCTGCTGATAGATCTCCTTGACTCAGGTTTCGAGTGGGAGGCGGCGATCAAGCTTCTTCACCTGCGCGATCATCTTTATGAAAACTCCGAGATGCGCCAACGCACAGCGGACGACAATCGCATGCATTTTGTACGCTGGTTATACGAGCAGGGCGAAATTGGGGAAGATTAGGCTTGTCACATCTGAAGAGATATGCTATACTGCACGGCGGAGAGATGTCAGAGTGGTCGAATGTGCCGCTCTCGAAAAGCGGTAGGGTGCAAGCCCTCGTGGGTTCGAATCCCACTCTCTCCGCCCCATCCCTACCCGGAGGAGTCTCATAGTGGCCTAGTGAGCACGACTGGAAATCGTGTAAGGTGCATAGCCTTCGTGGGTTCGAATCCCACCTCCTCCGCTTCCCC
>Ga0209839_10001852_pt1 | contig 10654 bp, 13 predicted proteins | sample OrgsoiDNA2013050_FD_185800 | JGI IMG/M metagenome (GOLD analysis project Ga0209839, IMG submission 185800) | Permafrost soil microbial communities from the Arctic, to analyse light accelerated degradation of dissolved organic matter (DOM) -... | ecosystem: Environmental > Terrestrial > Soil >... | reverse complement strand
GGTCACCGGGGGCAGCCCCGAGCACATCGGCCGCTACTCACTCGACCCGTCGCTGCTGCCCGGCAACATCGAGAACTTCGTCGGCGCGGCCCAGGTGCCGATCGGGGTCGCCGGGCCGCTGCTGATCAACGGTGAGCACGCCCAGGGTGAGTTCTACGTGCCGATGGCGACCACCGAGGGCACCCTCGTGGCCGGCTACAACCGCGGGATGAAGCTGCTGCACGCGGCGGGCGGCGTCACCACCACGGTCGTCGGTGACGTCATGCAGCGCGCCCCGGCCTTCGGCTTCGATACCGCCCGGGACGCCCGGGCGTTCGGCGAATGGGTCACGGAGAACTTCGCGCCGATCAAGCGCGAGGCCGAGTCGACCACCCGCACCGGGCACCTGCATGACATCGAGCAGTTCTCCGCGAGCCGGTACCTGTTCCTGCGGTTCAACTTCACCACCGGCGACGCCGCCGGGCAGAATCTGGCCGGCAAGGCGACCCGGCAGGCGTGCGGATGGATCTGCGCCCAGTACCCCGGCATCCGGCACTTCTACCTCGAATCAACCCTGGCCACCGACAAGAAGAGCTCGCAGGTCAACATCCTGCGGACCCGCGGCAAGCGCGTCGTCGCCGAGGCACGGCTCAGCCCCGGCCTGATCCGCGACGTCATGCACACCACCCCCGCCGTGATGTTCCAGGCCCGCCAGGTCTCGAACCTGGGTGGCCTGATGGCCGGGGTGAACAACAACGGGAATCATTCCGCCAACGCGATCACCGCCCTGTTCGTGGCGACCGGCCAGGACATCGCCAACGTGGCGGAGTCGTCGGCCGCGCTCGTGCACACGGAAATGCTCGCCAACGGCGACTACTACTACTCGATCACCATCCCGGCGCTCATCGTCGCCACCTACGGTGGCGGCACCGGGCTGCCCACCCAGCGTGAATGCCTGGAACTGCTCGGCTGCTACGGCGCCGGGAAGGTACGGAAGCTGGCCGAGATCGTCGCGGCCACGGTGCTGTGCGGCGAGATCTCGCTGGGCGCGGCCGTCGTCGCCGACGAGTGGGTCGCCGCACACGAGAAGCTCGGCCGCAACCGGCCGTAGCCGGCCCGAGCAGAAGGGGGTTCGCGATGGGCACGATGGAGCGGATGAACACGCTCGACGCCGAGTTCTTCTTTGCCGAGCACGAGCACGTTCCGCTGCACATCGGATCGGTCGTGGTGTTCGAGGGGCCCGCGCCCTCCCACGCGGAACTGATCAAGGTCTTCGAGGCCAAGCTCCCGCTCGTGCCCCGGTACCGCCAGGTGGTGCGGACCACGCCGTTCAACCTGTTCCGTCCCTACTGGGCGGACGACGACAACTTCGAGGTCAGCTACCACGTGCGCCACATCGAGGCGCCGTCGCCCGGCGGGGCGGAGCAACTGCGGGAGCTGGCGGAACGGCTGTTCGCGCGGCCGCTGGACCGCACCCGGCCGCTGTGGGAGGAATGGCTCGTCGACGGTCTGGAGGACGGCCGCTGGGCCGTCATTTCCAAGATCCATCACTGCATGGTGGACGGGGTGGGCGGCACCGGCCTGATGACGCTGGTCTTCGACACCAAGCCCGATGCGAAGCCGCTGGCCCTGGTCCCGTGGCGGCCCGCCCCGGCCGCGGGCGGGGTGAGCCTGCTGGTCGGCGGCCTCGCGGACCTGGTGACCTGGCCGGTCCGGCAGCTGGCCGAGGCCCGCAAGGTCCTGCAGCCGCTTGGCTCCCCGGAAGGGCTGCTCGATTTCGGCCGCGGCCTGTCCCGCAGCGTGCAGTGGCTGTCCGAGCCGTCGGCCACCTCGCTGAACGGCCCGATCGGGCCGCACCCCCGGTGGGCGTGGACGACCGCGAGCCTCAGCCAGGTGAAGCAGATCCGCGCCGCCCGCGGCGGCACGATGAACGACGTGCTGCTGGCCGTGGTGGCCAGCGCCTTCCGTGACCTGCTGCGGCATCGTGACCTGCTTCAGAATGGGGGCGAGCTCACCGGCGACCTGGTCGTCCGGAGCCTGGTGCCGGTGTCGGTGCGCAGCGAGGATGAGCGCGGAGTCGTCACGAACCGGGTGTCCGCCGTCCTGGTCAACCTGCCGGTCAGCGAGCCGGACCCGGGACGGCGGCTGGCCCTGATCCGCGAGCAGATGGACAGCCTCAAGCGCACCTCCCAGGCCATCAGCGCGGAGGTTCTCACCGGGATGCTGGGCTTCACCGGGCCGATGTGGCTGGCTCTTGGCTCCCGCGCCGCCTTCGGCACGCCCCAGCCGCTGCTGCAGACGGTGGTCACCAACGTGCCCGGCCCCCGCTCCCCGCTGTACGTCCTCGGTCGCCGGATGGAAGCCGATTATCCCTACGTCCCGATCGGGAACAGCGTGCGGCTGTCGGTCGCGATCTTCTCCTACCTTGACACGTTCTCCTTCGGCCTAACCGCCGACTACGAAGCGGTGCCCGACCTGACCGTCCTCCTCGAAGGCATCGGCCGTGGCCTTGCTGAGCTGGGAAAGAGCGAGTAAATCGGTCAGCCGTGGACATATAGTCACCGGTATCAGCGTCGCTGCGGCCGACAGTCCCGCCGCGGCCGGACGCTGGCTCTGGAGGCTTCATGGGTGCCGTGCTTCTGGGCGCTGTGCTTCTGGGCGCTGTGGTTCCGGGTGCCGTGCTTCCGGGTACTGGGCGCGGCGGCTCCCGGCCCCGCATCGGTCTCGTTCTCGGCGCGGGCGGCCTGACCGGTGCCGCCTGGATGACCGGAGCGCTGCCGGCCCTGCAGGACCGGCTGTCCCGCGCGATCAGTGACGCGGACGTGATCATCGGCACGAGCGCGGGCAGCGTGCTGGCGGCCAGCATCCGATGCCGCTGCAGCATCGAGGAGATGATCGGCTACCAGCGCGGCGAGGTCGTCGACGGCCTGCCTCAGGTCACGGAGCGCTCGCGGCCGCCCCTGCCGCAGCCGCGGATGGGCTCACCCGCGCTGTGGTGTACCGCCCTGCTCACCCCGCACCGGGTGCACCCGGTGCGGGGTCAGCGCGACCGCCTGGGTCCCGCCTGGCCGGGGCCGGCACACCGCGCTGCGCGCCATGGTCGGCCATCTGCACGCCCGCCGGCTGCACGCCCGCGGGATCAAGGTCACCGTGCTCACCCCCGGCCCGGAGGACCTGACCGCGATGGGCGTCAACCCGATGGATGTGCGCCGCCGCGAGGCTGTGCTCGCCACGTCGCTGCGCACCTCACCGGCCTCGCTTGACCGCCCGCGCGTCCTGGCCTGAGCCTTACCTGCCGCTAAAACCTCAAGTAATATCGAGGTCAATGGGCGCCATGACGCAGATTCCGGCACGGGAACTCACCGTCGGCCAGCTGTCCGCCCGCAGCGGGGTGGCCGTGTCCGCGCTGCATTTCTACGAGGCCCAGGGCCTGATCTCCGCCCGCCGGACCGCAGGCAACCAGCGGCGCTACCCACGGGAGATGCTGCGCCGCATCGCTTTTATCCGGGCCTCGCAGCGGGTCGGCATCCCGCTGTCCCGGATCGGGGCCGCCCTCGCGACTCTGCCCGCCGGCCGTACCCCCACCCGCCGCGACTGGGGGCGCCTGTCCGCGGCGTGGCGCCAGGACCTGGACGAGCGGATCAGCCAGCTCCAGGACCTGCGGGACCGGCTGACCGGCTGCATCGGGTGCGGTTGCCTGTCCATCACCAGCTGCCGGCTCACCAACCCGGACGACATTCTGGGTGGCGACGGCCCGGGCCCGCGCAATCTGTCCCAGGGCGTCCCGCCAAGATAGGTGTCCCGCCAAGATAGGGGCATGCGGATAGCGGATTCAGTTGCCCTGGTCACCGGGGCCGGCCGCGGCCTCGGCCGGGCCTTCGTCCAGGAGCTGGCCGAGCGCGGCGCTGCGGCCATCTACGCCGGGGCCCGGGACCCATCCCAGGTCACCGGGCCGGGCGTTCCCGTCGCGCTCGACATCACCGACCCGGAGCAGGTGGCCGCGGCCGCCCGCCGGTGCGCGGACGTCACGCTGCTTATCAACAACGCGGGCGTGATGACGCTCAGCCCGCTGATCGGCGCGCCCACCATGGACGGCGCCCGGCAGGAGATGGAGACCAACTATTTCGGCACGCTGGCCATGTGCCGCGCGTTCGCACCGGTCCTGGCGGCGAACGGCGGCGGCGCGATCGTCAACATGCTGTCCGTGGTGAGCTGGTTCACCAACCCGGCCAACGGCAGCTACGGCGCGTCCAAGGCCGCTGCCTGGGCGCTGACCAACGGCGTCCGGATCGAACTCGCCCGCCAGGGCACGCTGGTCGTGGGCGTCCACGCCGGCTTCGTGGACACCGCCATGGCCGCGGAGCTGGCCGGTGACGCGCCTAAGCTGAGCCCGGCCGAGGTCGCCCGCCAGGCCTTCGACGCGGTGGAGGCTGGCGCGGTCGAGGTCCTGACCGACGACCGGACCCGCCGGATCAAGAGCCTGGTCCCTGACGACCACGAGAAGATCTACCCCGGCGTCCAGGCCCGGTGGGACGCCAGCCGCCCGCCTAACTGACCCGCTGCATAAATGAGACGCGGGGCGCCGGGCGCCGCGCCTATCGTGGGCGGCACCAGCGCCCACGGGAGGTGGCCCATGCTCGACGGCCTCAGCTATGACGACCACGAGCCGCCATCGATCGGCCTCGTCCCGCCCGGCACATCCTGGGACGACGTGCTCGACCACATGAAGATCGCGCACGATTTCCTCCTGGTGGAACCCGAAGCCAGCGGCGAGTACGCCGGGGCGTACTGGACCGGGACGGACATGGTCGTCGTGCACGAGCTCGGCACCGACCTGGACGAGGCGCTGGACGACTTCCGGGACCTGCTGCGCCAGCGCGGCGAGCTGTGAGCCGGCCGGCCTCAGTCCACCAGGGCCTGCCGGCACCGCGAGCTGAGGGCCGGCCTCAGTCCACCAGGGCCTGGTAGACGAGCTGCCGTAGCTGCGAGCGGATCGGGAAGCTGCTGGAGGGCAGCAGCTGGGTGAAGAACGAGACCGTCAGTTCCTCGGACGGGTCGATCCAGAACGCCGTGCTCGCGGCGCCGCCCCAGGTCAGCTCGCCCTCCGAGGAGATGACCTCGCCGGGCACCGGGTCGATCGTGACGGCGAAACCCAGCCCGAAGCCGACCCCGAGGAACGGGGTCTCGGCGTAGAGCGGCCGGCCGAATGTCTTCAGGTCGAGGTTGCCGGGCAGATGATTGCGGCCCATGTACCGCACCGTCCGGGGGCCGAGCAACCGCGTGCCGTCCAGTTCCCCCGCCGGGCTTTCCGGGCGGTCCAGCAGCATCTGGGTGAAGCGGTCGTAGTCAGCGGCGGTGGAGAGCAGGCCGCCGCCCCCGCCGAGCAGGGTCGGCGGTGCGAGCGCCAGGTCGCCGAGCACGTCCAGCCGGGCTGGCCGCCCGTCCGGTCCCCTCGTGTACAGCGCGGCCAGCCGTTCGGCGTCACCGGTCCAGAACGTGGTGTCGGTCATGCCGAGCGGGCCGAAGATCCTCGACGCGAAGAACTCGTCCAGGCTCTGCCCGGAGACGACCTCGACCACCCGGCCCAGCACGTCGGTGGACACCGAGTAATTCCATTCGGCTCCGGGCTGGAATAGCAGCGGCAGGCTGGCCCAGCGGTCGCAGGCCTGGGCCAGATCGGTGCCCGGCGGCCAGGCCCACTCGAACCCGGCCGCCCGGTACATGGCGTCGACCGGGTGCGACCGGTGGAACCCGTAGGTGAGCCCGGAAGTGTGGGTGAGCAGGTGCCAGATCCGGACCGGCTCGGTGGCCGGGACCGTGACGGCCTTCAGGTCGGAGCCGCCGTCGAACACGCGGACGTCGCCGAACGAGGGGATGAAGCGGCTGACCGGATCGGTGAGCTCGAAGCCGCCCTCCTCGTACAGCATCATCGCGGCGACCGAGGTGATCGGCTTGGTCATCGAGTAGATCCGCCACAGCGTGTCGGTCTCCACCGGCCGCCCGGCCTCGAGGTCGCGGGATCCGTGCGCGGCTACGTAGGCCCGGCGGCCATGCCTGCTCACCGTGATCAGCCAGCCGGGCAGCTTTCCGTCGTCGACGTAGGAGCGGAAGTGCCGGCCGATCCGTTCCAGCCGGTCCGCGTCCAGGCCCACCTCGGCCGGATCCGCCTCAGCCTTGAGCTCGCTCATCCCCGCACCTTCCTCGGTCCAGGCCGCCTTCGGCGGGCCCGCCTCCAGTTCTACCTCAGCGGTCCCGCATGGCACGCCGGCGGTAGGCGAGGCTCCCGGCGCCGGCCAGCAGGGCCGCACCGCCGAGACCGAAGAGCAGGATGTCCTGAACGCCGGCCGTGCCCCCGCCACCGGTGGACGGGGCGCCGATCGGCACCGGGCTGGGCGACGGGCTGGCCGAGGGGCTCGGTGCGCCGATCACCACCGGGGCCGTGGTGGTTGGCGTCGTAGCGGGCGACGCCGACGCCGACGGCGACGCTGACGCCGACGGCGAGGCCGACGGGCTGGCGGAGGACCCCGGGGCGAGGGCAGTGAAGAAACTTCCGCTCGGGGTCGCCGAGGCGCCTCCGGACGCCGACGTCCCGGTGGGCGTGCAGGCCGTCGTGGCGGCCAGCACGGTCAGCGTGCCGCAGCCGATCGCCGCCAGCCTCGCGCGCCCTGACATGGAACCTCCCGGTACGGGCACGCCATAAAGGTACGGCGCAGGGAATGGCCTGTTATCCATCAGAATATTAGGCTACGCGAGAAGAAGAGCATGCGGAAGGGAAGACCGCATTGGCGGAACCGGAGTGGCGGCGCATATACGGCTTCCGCGTGGTCTTTACTTCTGCGCCCGGCGGATTCACCCCGCCGCCCCGCCGGAGTGCCCGGGCCCGCCTGGCCGGAGCGGCCGCAGTCGTGTTTTTGCTGGTCGGGGTGGTCGCGATCGGTGTCGCGGTGGCCGCCCAGGTGCACGCGCCGAAGCCGTCGGCGGCGGCGGGCGGTTCCACCGGAGGCGGCTACGGGCCGTCGCTGGCACGCTCGCTGCCGGTGTCCGTTGAGATTCCGTCCATCGGCGTGCACTCTCACCTGCTGCATCTCGGGCTGAACGCCGACGGCACGATCCAGGTGCCGTCCCTGTCCACCGCCGCCGACGAAGCGGCCTGGTACAAGTACTCGGCGACGCCCGGCCAGCGGGGGGCGTCGGTCATCGAGGGGCACGTCGACAGTGACCAGGGTCCCGCCGTGTTCTTCCGCCTCGGGGCCCTCCGCCCCGGGGAGCGCATCAACGTGACGCTCGCCGACGGGGTGACTGCCGTTTTCCGCGTCACCGGCGTCCGGCAATACACCAAAATAAACTTCCCGGCCAGAACCATTTACGGTGCGTCCGGTTACGCGGCGCTGCACCTGATAACGTGCGGCGGCGTTTTTGACTACGCCACCGGCCATTACCTGAGCACGACGGTGGTATTCGCATCCCTCACCTCATCGCGCGGCCCGAAGTTAACGGCGCCGAGCGTCTAGCTCCTGAGGCTCCTGGGCCATCTCGGCCTCCGTCAGCCGCGCGTGCAGCCGGTCCCTGATCTCGTCCGGCGTGTACGCGCGGCGGCGCCGTTCTGCGCGAGCGATCACCACTCCGGTGGCGGCCACGCCGGCGAACCCCGCCAGCCCCACGATTTTCCACGCGCGTCCCATCTGCACCTGCCTAGGCTACGTCCGTGCCGCCCATCACCCTTGACAACGCGGCCGGGCTGACCCGGACCGGCGACATCTGGCTGTTCCGTGGCCGCAAGCCCGCGGACCGCGCCATTCAGGTCGCGACCAACAGCCCGGTCAACCACGTCGGCATGTCGGTGGTGCTGGAGGACCTGCCGCCGCTGATGTGGCACGCCGAGCTGGGCCGGTCCCTGCCCGACCTGTGGTCAGGGACGCGCCAGCGCGGTGTGCAACTGCACGACCTGCGCGCCGCGGTGACCGTCTGGGCGGAGAAGTACGGCCAGCGGGCCTGGCTGCGCCAGCTTGACCCGCCGGCCACGCCGGAGATGGAGGACGCCGTGCTGCGTACCGTCGCGCGCCTGGATGGCACGCCGTTCCCGTCCACCGCGGGGCTCGCGTCCCGCTGGCTGCTGGGCCGGGTGCCGCAGGTCCGGCGCCCGCATGAGGCCAGCCTGGAGACCGCGTACTGCGCCGAGGTGCTGGCCGCCACCTATCAGGCCATGGGCCTGCTGTCCGGCCGCCGCGGCACGAACTGGTACGACGCGGGCCGTTTCTGGAGCGGCGACGACCTCCGGCTGACCGGCGGCTACCGCCTGTCCGGCGAGGTCGCCGTCACGATCTAGCCGTCGGCCTGCTCGGTGGCCTCTGCCCGGGCGGCGTCCTGAAGGGCCCGTCGCACGGCCTCCACCTGTCCCTTGACCGAGCAGCCGGCCGGGATGCCCGTGCCGCCCTTGACGACGACCGGCACTTCCGGGTGCCACCACCGGATGGCGTCCGCCATGCCGGAGTCCAGCCCGTGCAGCACGACGTCCGCCCCGGCCAGGACCTCGCAGTCGGCCCCGCGCAGCAGCGGGCAGCCACCGGGGGGCCCGCTGCAGAAGGCCACGTCGAAGCCCGCATCGCGGAACGCGGCGAAGTCCGAGATCTCCAGGGCGGGGTGGTCGTCCTCGATGAGGAGACGCGGACGCCGCTCCGCGCCGGACGGTGAATACCAGGACCTCCGCGGAACTCGCTGCTTCATGACCATTCCTCCCGCCGTGCCTGCCCTCAATGGGCGCTCCCGCGAACCCTCCGCGGCAGGGGCTTTAGTCCCCGGCCCGGACTCATCTGTCCTGGTAACGTGGCGGCGTGATCGGCCCCGTGGTCAGCGTTAACTGGTGGCAGCAGCATCGCGACGAGGTCGTCCTGGCCGACGTCCGCTGGTACCTGGACGGCCGCTCGGGACGCGACGCCTACGATGCCGGCCACCTGCCGGGCGCCGTCTTTGTGGACCTCGACCGGTGGCTCGCCGCCGGGGCCAGCCCGGAGGCGGGGCGGCACCCGCTTCCCGACCCGGCCGTGTTCGCCGCCGGTATGGCCGGGCTCGGCATCGCCGATGACAGCACGGTCGTGGCCTACGACGACGCGGGGGGAACCATCGCGGCCCGCCTGGTCTGGATGCTCCGGGTGACCGGCCACGCGGCGGCGCTGCTTGACGGCGGCTTGCCGGCCTATCAGGCTCCGCTCGAAAAGACCCTGCTCGAAAAGACCCTGCCGGAACGGCCGCCCGCCCGGTTCACGCCGCGTCCCTGGCCCGCGGACCGCCTCGCCGGTATCGGTGACACCACCGATCCGGGCCTGGTCGTCCTCGACGCCCGCGACCGGTCGCGCTACCGCGGTGACAGCGAGCCGGCCGACCCGCGCCCCGGGCACATTCCGGGCGCCCGCAACCTGCCCTGCCGCGAGAACCTCGCCCCCGATGGCACCTTCCTTCCCGTCGCCCGTCTGCGCGAGCGACTGGCCGGCGTGGGCGTCACGGACGCCGCGCAGGTCGTGAGCTACTGCGGCTCCGGCGTGACGGCGTGCCACAACCTGCTCGTACTGGAGTACGCCGGCCTGGGGGAGGGGCGGCTGTTTCCGGGTTCCTGGTCGCAGTACAGCCACACCAGCCGGCCCGCCGCCCTCGGCGACGCGCCGCCTATTGGCTAAAGCGGCCCGGGAACGCATGGAGGCGGAAATCGGGGGCAGTTAGCAGGCATGAGTGCCATGGATAAGCTCAAGAACAAGATGAAGATTGGCAAGGGCCGCGCCAAGGAAGGAGCCGGGCGCGCCACAGATAACCCGCGGCTGGAGGGCGAAGGCCGCGCCGACCGGGTCGAGGGCAACACCAAGCAGGTCGGCGAGCAGGTCAAGGACGCGGGCAAGAACGTCCGCGACGCCTTCAAGCACTGATCGCCCGTATCACCCCGGGACTGGCCCGCGACGGGCCATCCCGGGCTGGCCGGGCCTGCCGTAACCGCGCCTGCCATAACTGGGCCTGGCCGTAACTGGGCCCGCCGTAAACGGGCAGGCGGGTAGCGCCCGGGCCACGGCGCCCGGCAGGCTAGGGTGCGTGGCCTCATATTCACCCTTTTTCGGTGGCGCCGCGACCGTGGCGGGCGCGCTCATCGGCCTGTTGTTTGTCGCCTTGTCGCTCAACCCGGAACGGCTGCGCGATGCCCGGTCCGTCGAGCATCAGGCGATCGCGGCCAGCGCGTTCACCGCGCTGGTGGATGCGCTGTTCGTCTCGCTGATCGGCCTGCAGCCGGGCAGCGGCCTGCAGTACGGCGCCGTCATCTTCGGTACCCTCGGGCTCAGCAGTACCGCTGGCCTGGCCCTCCGGCTCTGGCGCAACCGGCACCTGCGCCTCAGCAACCGCTGGCCGTTCTTCATCGGCGTGATTCTGATGGTGTACGCGGCCCAGCTGATCACCGGGCTCCTGCCCGAGACCCCGGCGGGCGCGGCCGACCGCACCGCGACATTCGTCTACGTCATGTTCGGTATCGGCATCGCCCGTGCCTGGCAGCTACTGGGCCTGAAGGCCGGCGGCCTCCTCGACGAGCCCACGGGTCCAGTTGCGATCGGCGATCCGCATCCATTCGACATGCCAGCTTTCAAGATCGCCCGGGATCATCCGCGATCCAGCCTGCATGACTTCGCTGACGCTGCCGCCG
>Ga0209839_10001851_pt1 | contig 10655 bp, 11 predicted proteins | sample OrgsoiDNA2013050_FD_185800 | JGI IMG/M metagenome (GOLD analysis project Ga0209839, IMG submission 185800) | Permafrost soil microbial communities from the Arctic, to analyse light accelerated degradation of dissolved organic matter (DOM) -... | ecosystem: Environmental > Terrestrial > Soil >... | reverse complement strand
CATTACTGGGATTGGTGTATGGAGGACTTGCGGGGTATGTTTATTTTCGTTGGGAACGCTCCAATGACACCCCCCGCGTGCCAGTTGCAATGGTGGCATTTGCAGTGCAATACGGTCTTGTCTTCACCATCGCAGTTTTGGGCAGCTATGCGCTTCTACCGACCATCCTGCTGTTCTTAACAATAATCGCACTGATCACCGTGATCCGACTTGGACTGCAGGCCCACAGCAAAGCCGGTTCCCGCATAGCTCTTGCGGGATTGTTCACCCTAGGCGCATACATCTGTAAAATGGTGAGCGAGTACAATCAGCTTGTGAGATTTTATCGTTGATGATCCGCTGTAACTGTTGCAACATCGCCATTACACTCATTGACACCGCAACTGGGGGGCGCTGCTCTCCTGATGAACCTAGCCCCAAACCAGCATCTTGATTCCGACGGCGATGAGACCGAGACCAACGACTGCGCCTACAAGACGCCCTAGCCAAGTCGGAAGCTTCCGTTTCTTTTTGAATTCATGTAGACCAAGTCCATCTACGGCCCAGAACTCCTTCGCAAAGATCGCTTGCGCGATTGCCAGGGCTCCAAGAATGACTAGAAGGGTTCCGATCATTGCATTCCTCACCCTCTAATGAAACGATCCGCTCCCAAATTCATACACCCAAAACCGCTCGTTCCCATAGTCAACTGGCAAAAAATCGCCATTACACTCAAAATGCCTGAGCCGGGGGGTTTTGAGCGCTATCGCCGATTTGATCAACCATTCTGGCGTCAACAGGCGTTGGTCGGTGTCTACAACAAGATGAAGCGTTCGAACCTGGTCCACAAACTATTGTTTGTCGCATCATCCTTGTTGTGCCTTGCGATAGGTGTGGCATCGCCAGAAGAACAGATTCCCAAGGACTTGAGACTGGAACTGCGTACAGTCACAGGTTCGCGCCGCTTTCGTTTGGGAGAAGCGATTCCGCTTGAACTCGTTTTCTCCAGCAGTGCGTCGAAGAAATACCTTGAGCCTTGCCTTTTCCTCGACTGGAATTGTTTCGGGTTTCCAATCTGCCGGTTTACAAACCACTGGACACTGAGCATTACTCCGAAGGAGGGCTGGGAAGATTTGCATCACGGCTGTCATACTGTCGGTGGTCCGCGCCTTCCGGTGGAGGGTGATGACCTTTCAGCCAAACCGCTCGTCATCCGTTTTGATCTGACAAAGAGATTCCAATTCAAGACTCCGGGCGTCTATACGGTCCGGTTCAGCACCGACGTGGGCCTTGACGACGATTCCAATCCCATCGTTGACTTCTCGAATCCGCCTAGTAAGAGATCACAGCCAAACTCGGTAAATGTGAGCAGCGAGCTACAGTTGGAGATCGTTTTAGTATCTGCAAGACAGTACGGTCCATCGTAGTTGACGAAAAATCGCCATTTCACTCAAGTGCAGGGGGCTTATGTTCTGGGTGTCATGCGCGTCAGGCAATCCGCCACCTTGAGAACGTCGACCTTCCCCATCTCCGCTCGCTCAGGCCGTCCGTAAGTGGAAGGATGATGGACCGGGATGCAGACCGCCTTATGGTCGCCTATCTGTACCTCGAATTCGCGGCCATGTTCGTCGACGAGTCTTACTTTGCGTCCGAGGCACCACTCTGCTGCATGGACGCCGACGGCCGCAATCACGCGCGGCTGGCAGCTGACGATGTCCGCCGTAACTTCCGCACGATCACGCTCGATCTCCAAAGGCTGCGGATGAGGGTTGCCCTTCTGGTAGTCGATGCACACATTCCAGCGGCGGAAGTTGTCGAGGGTCAGTCCGGCGCAGTGGAACCACTCGCGGAGAGTGTCGCCCGCCCTGCCGACGAACGGACGGCCCTCGCGGTACTCCTTCGCGCCCGCGCGCTCACCCAGAACGTAGAGGTGGGAGGGAACAGGCCCGTCGGCGCGTATTGGGCCGCAGAGCAGTGCAGTTTTCATGGCTCCATGGTAAGCCGTCGCTCTGCGTGTGTCGATAAATCGCCATTACACTCACAACCTCTGGGTCAGTGCGACATTCGCCCATTACCTCCGTGCCTTGACGCACAGGTTCCCCGCAAATTAACGTCGCTGTACCTAGAATTTTGTCTTCCAGTGAGGAAACGTTGGCTTATCGTCCGATCATTACTCTTACCACCGATTTTGGAACCAACGATCATTTTGTAGGCGCGATGAAGGGCGTCATTGTCGACATCGTGCCTGACGTGCAGATTGTGGACATTTCTCATGCCGTGCAAGCCTTCGATGTGCTGGATGGCGCGCTGGCGATTTCCCAGTCGTATTCGTACTTCCCCAACGGGACGATCCATTTGGTGGTAGTCGATCCGGGCGTGGGTACCACGCGCCGGCCGATTCTGGCTTCGAGCGACGGATTTCACTTCGTCGCGCCGGACAATGGCGTGCTCTCGATGGTCTATGCCAAGGAAGAACGCATCCACGTGCGGCACATCACTTCCGAACATTACTTCCGGATGCCGGTGAGTAACACGTTTCACGCGCGCGACATATTCGCCCCGGTGGCAGCCTATTTGGCAAAGCAGGTCGATTCCCACAAATTTGGAGACGAAATCGAAGACTACGTCCGCTTTGCAGCGCCGAAACCGAAAGCCACGGGCGAGAACCGCATGCGCGCCGTCGTCCTGAAAGTCGACCGCTTCGGCAACCTGATCACCAATGTCACGCCCGCGGACGCTCCCGCGCTGTTTGCGGAATCTTCCACGTTCAAGATCGTGGTGGGAAGCAAGGAAATCACCGACATCCGCAAGGCCTATGCTGAAGGCGCGCCCGGCGAGGTGTTTGGCATTATCGGGAGCATGGGCTATCTCGAGATCGTCGCCAACCGCGCGGCGGCGGCGCAGCTCACGGGCGCGGGCAAGGGCAGTGAGGTCAGCATCTTCCTAGGCGAAGCGGCAGCGGCAGGCAAAGGCGCGTAAAGCTTAGGAGTTGTGAACTAGGAGCGGTCGTTTGATGAAGCGAAAGATCGCAGACTCCTTAATCCTCGCGTCGGTGAACCTCTCAGTCATTGCAATCGTCTACGCATTCGGATTCGTTAAGCGTACTAATGACGTTTCTCCTCTTCTCGCGCTCTTGGTTGTGCCTGTCTTGTTTCTCTTCACACTGGCTTACACTATTCGAGATTTCATCAGGCCTGGGATGCGCATTCAGGCTATTCTGGCGTCAGCACTCTCGGTCCCAACAGTTATGTTCCTGAGATCGATCAAGCTCTGAGTACCAAGCCCCGCTTAGCTGCGCTTTACGAACTCTTCGGCTTGGGGTGGACGTAGCGTTCCATCTCGCTGGTCCATTTGAGAAAGCGCCAGAGATCGCGGCGCTCCCGCCACATGAACTCCCAGAATTCCAGGAAGCCGATCTGCGTCATCTTCACGCCGGTAAAGGTTTCGATGCGCCACAGCAGATAGGGGCTCCGCCACGGGGCCAGACGATGGCCTTTGGTGGCATTCCACAGAAAGCGGAGTTTGTAGCGCATGCAGCCATCATACCTGCAAGGTCAAGGCGTACCTTAGAAGAGAAATCATGAACCACGAAGGACACGAAGTAACACGAAGGTTTCGCTTTCTGTGTTTCCTTCGTGGACCTTCGTGTCCTTAGTGGTAGTGGTTTTGAATTTAGACGCCAGCTAGGCGCATGTTAGAATCCAGTCTCTGCTGGGGATTTCCACGAATGTCTGAAGCAAACACCCGCCAACAGGCCGAAGACCTCTACTACGCCGCGCTCGATCTGATGGCCGACGGGCATCTCGAACAGGCTGTGGCTGCCTATCAGGAGTCTCTGACCGTCGATCCAACTTTTACCGAAGCCATGCACGGACTGGCGCGCGCTCTACAGGACTTACAGCGCTATGACGACGCGATCGCAGTGGCGCAGCGACTGGCAGAACTCGAACCCGATGACGTGCTCGCCCACACCAGTTTGTCGGTGCTGTATCAGAAGAAGGGAATGATCCCGGAGGCCGAGGCGGAGGGGGCAAAGGCTCGTGTCCTGGGGTGGAAACAGCAGTTGAAGAAACCCTAGCTGTCAGCTATCAGCCTTCAGCGTGTCAGCAAAACTTTGGGCTTGCCGGACGCATTTAGGGAACTCAATGACGACGACCAAAGATCCCTTCAGCATCGAGATCGTACTCCGACACCCCCTCGTATAGCCCGGAGGGAGACAAGTGCTTCGAGTTATACCTCGCGCCAGTTTTCCTGCGGGACCTCTCCGCCCGGGGGTATCGGATTGAGAGTTCAAGGATGGCAAGGGAGAGTCGAGAGGATGGATCGCAGAGGCAAGGAGATCAGCCGCCCCAAGCTAAAAGCTAAGAGCTAATGGCTAAGAGCTTGTTTACAGCCCGTACTTCTTCATCAAATGCCGGAACGAGCGATACGAGATCCCAAGTACGTCGGCGGCTTTGGTCTGCACCCCGCCGCTCTGGTTGAGAGCATTCTGCAGCAGCGAGCGCTCGATGCCCGCCACATAGCTTTCCATACCTAAGCCTTCGGGAAGAGTGAAGTCGGCACCGATTTCCGGCAAGGCTCCGCCGGCAGAGGCCGCGGCGGCGCGCGCTTTGGGCCGCTCCGCGGGAAGCTCGACGTGCAGTTCGTCGGTAGTTTCAAGGGCAACGGCACGCTCGACGGTGTTCTCCAACTGGCGAACGTTTCCCGGCCACTCGTAGTCGCACAGAGAATCGAGCGCCGGCGCATTGACGCGCAGGATGCTGCGGCCTGCGGCGCTCGCATATTTTTTCAGAAAATGGTTCGCCAGCAGAGGAATGTCTTCGCGCCGCTCGCGCAGAGGTGGCACCCGGATGGGAATGACGTTCAGCCGGTAGTAGAGATCCTCGCGGAAAACGTTTTCGGCCACGGCCTTGTCGAGATCGCGGTTGGTGGCGGCGATGACGCGCACGTCGATCGAAATCTCGCTGGTGCTGCCCACCGGCCGTACGGTGCGCTCCTGCAGAACGCGCAGCAGTTTGACCTGCATGGCCAGAGTCATTTCGCTGATTTCGTCGAGAAAGATCGTGCCGCCGTCGGCGACCTCGAACAGGCCGCGCTTGTTCTGGTTGGCCCCGGTGAAGGCGCCTTTCAAATACCCAAACAGTTCGCTCTCCAGCAGGGTCTCGGGGAAAGCTCCGCAGTTGACCGAGACGAAGGCATCGCCGGCGCGCGGAGAGCAGACATGGACGGCGCGCGCCACGAGTTCCTTACCAGTACCGCTTTCGCCGTGGATCAATACCGTGCTGGCCGTGGAGGCGACGGTTCGCACCGTTTGCTTGAGCTTCTCCATGGCGCCGCTGGAGCCGATGATGTTGTCGAGCGAATTGCGCGTGGCAGCATCGCGGCGCAGCGCGAAATTCTGTTTGCTAAGATTCAGTTTCTCGACCGCGCGGTTGATGGCCAGCTTGATTTCGTCGACCAGCCCGGGGCTCTTGCGAATGTAGTCGGTGGCGCCTCCCGCTTTGACGGCTTCGACAGCCGCCTCATAGTCATCGACGGCGGTGATCAGGATGACGGCGGAGTCGGGCGAAACCCGGTGGGCGTGGCGCAGCACTTCGATGCCGTCGATGTTCGGCATCTTGATATCGGTGATGATGACGTCGTAGAGCGCGCCATCGATCTTGTTCTTTGCGTTCTGCCCCGCTTGTACGGTCTCGACGCGGTGTCCCTCGCGGCGCAGGGAGATGTCGAGCATCTCGCAGATAGAGCGTTCGTCGTCGCAGACCAGGATGTTAGCCACGCAAACCTCCTCCGGCGGCGGCCGCAGCGGGCCGCACCGCTACCAGCACCCCCGCCTTATCCGCCATAACGGCTTGACTCGAATCCGGAGAGGCGGCCCGCTCGGCATCGAGGCGGCGCAACCGCAGAACGAACGTGCTTCCCTGCCCTGGCTTCGACCGCGCCCACACTTTTCCTTCGTGCGCCTGCACCACCTGATAGACAATCGCCAGTCCCAGCCCGGTGCCGCCTTCGAAATTGGACTGGAAGGGCTCGAAGATCTTTTCGATTTGCTGCGGAGTCATGCCCGCGCCGGTGTCGGTGAATCCAACCTGCCAGTCGTCCCCCAGAGACTCGAGACTCACGGTCAGGGCGCCGCCGCCTTTCATCGCGCGGACGGCATTCTCACAGAAATTCCAAAACACCTGCTTAATCTTGTCCCCGTCCGCTATGACCCAGGCCTGCCGCACTGCAAATCGCCGCTCGATGGTGATTCCAGTTTTCTCGGCCGTCATGCGGTGATCCATCAGTGTCAGTGTATCTTCAACCAGCTGGATCAGGTCGCATTTGTCGAAGTGATATTGCTTGGTGCGGGAGTAGGCCAGAAAGTCGGTAATGATGCTGTTCAGCCGCTGCGACTCGCGAGTGACGATGTCGAGCAGGCGGCGGTGATCCTCGTTCATCTCCGGCACGCCGGAAAGCATGCTAACCGAACCGGCGATGGAGGTCAGCGGATTGCGAATCTCGTGCGCGATAGCCGCAGCCAAGCGGCCGACGGCCGCCAGACGGTCCTGCATCCGCACTTCGCGCTCCAGGCGCCGAATCTCCGTGAGATCGTCGAGGACATAGACGTATCCCAGGTCTCCACGCTCCGGCACAGTCAGGGCCGTCACCCGCACCCGAACTGTCTTGCGGAATTTCGTGGGCGGATCAAAGCGCACTTCCCCGTGAGTCTTCTGCGATTCCACGGTAGGTAAGGGATCCAGGAATAGTTGATGAACCGGCGCGCCCACGAGTTCCGGCAGAGCGCGCTCCAAGAGCCGTTGGGCTGCGGCGTTGACCAGCGTGATGCGCCCGTCGAGGCCGGCGGTGATCAGCCCGCTGCTGATGGAGTGAATAATGTTTTCGTGCAGCGCCTGCAGGCTTTCCAGCGCCCCGCTGGCGTCCTTCAGCTGCACTCCCACCTGCCGCAGTTTTGCCGTGAGCAGCCCGGCAAGATATGCGACTGCCAGGAAGGCAAACAGGTTTACGAAGATGATGGCCTGCAGCGTCTTCAGTCCGGGATGCGTGGTGCAGTAGGAGGGAACGACGCCGTAGTAGTTCAGTTCCAGCACGGTCCCGTAAAGAATGAAGGCGAGCGCCGCAACCAGTTGCGCCCACATGCGCGGCAACAGCACGCTGGCGACAATGATGACCAGGGGATAGAGAAAGTTAAGCGAACTGTCCCATCCACCGGTTTCGTGGATGACGAGGCTGACGAGAATCAGATCGGTCAGAACCTGCAACGCGGCCTGCAGACGGTGCTCCTGCCAGAAGGAGAGCAGAAGCACGTAGAACAGCGAAAGGCTGTACCAGAAAAGAATGGTACTGATGAAGAGCCGCATGGGCAGCGGCGCCAGACTGAAATGGGCAACCGCCAACTCAATCGCGAGCAGGAGGGTCAGAATGAAAATTCGGACCCGGACCAGCCATCCCAGCCAATTGCGCTCGTCGAACGTCGATTGCATTGAGAAGCTCGAGGTTTCAGAAGTTTCAAAGTCTCAGAGTTTCAAGGTCTCAAAGTCCCGAGGGATTTGCCCCTTGAAACTTTGAAACCTTTTCACTTTGAAACCTGCTTTTAGCCAGCCAGCTTGGCGATCATGGCGAACAGCGGCATGTAGAGAGAGATGACGATGCCGCCGACGCTGACGCCCAAGATGGCGATGATGACGGGCTCCAACATGGCCAGCATGTCTTTGGTGGCCGCGTCGACTTCCTCTTCGTAGAAGTCGGCAATCTTCTGCAGCATCGAATCCATGGCGCCAGTCGCTTCGCCCACGCCGATCATCTGCGTGACCATGTTGGGGAACACGCCGCATTCTCGTAGTGGGTCGACGATGGTGCGTCCTTCTTCGATGGCCTTGCGCACCTTCATCAACGCCTCTTCCAGCACGGCGTTGCCCGAGGTCCGGGCCGTAATACCCAAGCCTTCCAGAATCGGCACGCCCGAGGTGATCAATGTACCCAACGTACGGGTAAAGCGGCCTACAGCAATCTTCCGCAGCAGTCCGCCAATCACGGGGATGAAGAGCATCATCTTGTCGAAATAGTAGCGGCCGCGGGGATGCTTGCGAATCTGTTTGACACCGAAATACAGGCCGAAGCCGCCGGCGAAGAACATCCACCAGAACATCTGCACGAATGAACTCAGGCCCATGACGATCCGTGTGGAAAGAGGCAGGGCGACTCCCAGTCCGGCAAACAGGTTGGCGAAGATGGGCACGACCCACTTGAGCAGCGCACCGACGATCAGGCCTGCCATGCCAACCACGGCCACCGGGTAAATCAGGGCCGATTTCACCGCCGATTTCAAACGCACCGCCTTCTCGACGTAGGTCGCGAGGCGCTGCAGAATGATGTCGAGAATACCGCCGGTTTCACCGGCCTCGATCATGTTGGTGGTGAGATCGTCGAACACCACGGGATACTGGCGCATGGCGTTGGCCAGCGTAGCGCCGCCTTCCACCGTGGTCCGCACTCCGGTTAAGACTTTTTGAAAAGCCTGGTTTTCCTGGTTGGCCGCCAGAATTTCCAGGCACTGCACCAGCGGCAGGCCGGCGTCGATCATGACCGAGAACTGGCGAAAGAAGATCGCGATGTCCTTGGTCCCCACCTTGCCCGAGCCGAACGTGGGCATGGAGAATTCTTTGCCTTTTTCGCGGATCGCACCCGGCGTGATTCGTTCCCGCCGCAACGCCTGGGCCAGCGACTGCTTGTTGGCCGCCATCCGCTCGCCGGAAATCTTCTGCCCGGATGCGTCCTTGCCGGAAAATGTAAAGACTGGCATGGTTTAATTTCTCCTCACTGAGCTACGTGCTGGTTCACAATTTCGTTCGTTCAAAGGTTTATGCTGCAACTCCTAGTGCTTGGAAGGAGCAGCTCCTCGAGCCAGAGTCGTTCCTGCCGCGGTCGGGCGGTTCACCAAAGTGGCACCGCGGTTAATCATTTCCTGCAACTCGTCGGTGTTGCTGGAGCGCGCCATGGCAGTTTCCAGAGTGATCTGCTTCTGGAAATAAGCGGTGGCCAGCGACTGATTAAACGTCTGCATCCCGAACTTTTCCTGTCCAGACTGCATGGACGAGTAAATCTGGTGAATTTTGTCTTCGCGAATCAAGTTGCGCACGGCTGCGTTCGGCACCAGAATCTCCATGATCATGGCCCGGCCTTTGCCGTCAATGCGTTGCAGCAGGCTCTGGCACATGATGCCTTCCAGAACCAGCGACAACTGCGCCCGGATCTGCGGTTGCTGGTGCGCCGGGAATACATCGATGATGCGGTTGATGGTGGAGGTTGCCGAGTTGGTGTGCAGCGTGCCGAAGGTCAAGTGGCCGGTTTCGGCGATACGCAGCGCCGACTCGATGGTTTCCAGATCGCGCATTTCGCCGATCAACACGACATCGGGATCTTCACGAAGCGCGGCGCGCAAGGCGTCGGTAAAGCTCTTGGTATCGGCGTGAAGCTCGCGCTGGTTGACCAGACAGTTCTTGTTCATGTGCACAAATTCGATCGGGTCCTCGATCGTAAGAATGTGGTCGTGGCGCTCGCTGTTGATCTTGTCGATCATGGCGGCAAGCGTGGTGGACTTTCCCGATCCGGTCGGTCCGGTCACCAGCACCAGTCCGCGCGGCTTGTCGCACATTTTGCTGACCACGGGCGCCAGACCCAGCTGATTGAACGATTTGATTTCGAAAGGAATCAAACGAAACACGGCAGCGGTGGCGCCGCGCTGGTTGAAAACGTTCGCGCGGAAGCGGGCCAGTCCCTTCAATCCGAACGAAAAGTCCAGTTCGAGGCTTTCTTCGAAGCGGTGCTTCTGGGAATCGGTCATGACACTGTAGGCCAACTGCTTGGTCTCGGCCGGCGTCATTTGCGGCAGATCGAGCGGCACCAGATGGCCGTGCACACGAATCTGGGGCGGCGAGTTGGTGGTGATGTGCAGATCGCTGCCGTTCATCTCCAGCATTCTCTTCAGCAGATCGCTTAACGACAAACCCATAGAAATTCCTTCCCTTTCGGTTCCTGATTCCGAATCAATGAATCGTTTCGCGGGCGACTTCTTCCAGCGTGGTCATCCCCGCCATTACCTTGATAAGTCCACTACGCCGCAGCGTGATCATGCCCTGCTGGATGGCCTTCTTTTTCAACTCCAGTGCCGATGCGCCGACCAGAACCAACTCCCGGATCTCGTCGTCGACTTCCATGACTTCGTACAGACCGCAGCGGCCCTTGTATCCGGTGTTGTTGCAGACCCCGCAGCCCTTGCCCTTCTGAATCTTGACCGTCTTGGACTCTTCCGGAGTGAACCCTGCTTCAATCAGCGTTTGCGGAGGCACATCCATGGGCTCAATGCAGTCCTTGCAAATGCGCCGGACCAGGCGCTGCGCGCAGATCAAATGGACCGAGGTCGCGACCAGGAAGGGTTCAATACCCATGTTCATCAGTCGCGTAATGGTTTCCGGGGCGCCGTTGGTATGCAGCGTGGAGAGAACAAGGTGACCCGTGAGTGCGGCCTTGATGGCAATTTCAGCGGTTTCAAAGTCGCGGATTTCGCCCACCAGAATGATGTTGGGATCTTGCCGCAGGAATGATCGCAGAGCAGCGGCAAAGTTCAAGCCGATCTGCTCCTTCATCTGCACCTGGTTGACGCCGGCCAATTGGAA
>Ga0209839_10001850_pt1 | contig 10656 bp, 9 predicted proteins | sample OrgsoiDNA2013050_FD_185800 | JGI IMG/M metagenome (GOLD analysis project Ga0209839, IMG submission 185800) | Permafrost soil microbial communities from the Arctic, to analyse light accelerated degradation of dissolved organic matter (DOM) -... | ecosystem: Environmental > Terrestrial > Soil >... | reverse complement strand
CGATCAGCAACGTTGATCCGCGTTCGCCACCTGTGGGACTTAGGGCAATGTTGGAAGGAGGCGGCATTGAGCTGTCTTGAGCTGCCTAACCCGTCGCTCAACACGGACGCACACCGGCGGGCTTCCGCCCGCCGGCGGTCGCCGGTTAGCTAGTTCGTTGGGCCTCATGGTCGTAGGAGCTGGCGCAATCATCGAGCCTTGCGACGGTAATCGCGGTCGGACGCGCTTGCGTAGTGTCGCCGTCGCATCCACAGAACCCGTGTTTGCGTGTCTGTCATCGGCGCGCGTCGCGCCTGCGTCACTCTCTACGCAAGGATGATTGCGTGCCCGTGGGCGGTGTGTCAGCATCGGTGAGCGTGTAGGTCATCGCGTAAGGAGCCTACTTTGCTCTTGTCGCAGCGTTGCTCGTTCTGCCAACCCAAGTGTTTGTTCTCGGTCTGCGCTCTCTTCACCGGGCACAACAACGCGCTCAGCCGGACGCGCCTTCGGCGTGCCGGTTAGCTTATCCGTAAGGCGTCATGGCACCGACTTCATGAATCGAACGATTTTGATTCTCTGCCTTGGCGCGTTGGCTTCTACACGAGCCTTCGCCGCACCGATCGAGTTGGTCATGCGGCCCGGAATGACAATCACCGCGCAAACCAAGACCGGCACAATTGCCATTACTGCTGGCCCCGATCTCAAGCGTACTTACACTTGGGAGGGCGCATCTCGGTCCGCAACGCTCGATCCTAGAACGGAGCGCTGGTATGGCAGTCTCGGCGCGTATTATCCCGGTCCTGGCGAGCACTGGGCTGAGCACAACGGCATTACCCGAGGCGTGTTACAGGAGGGCCAGCAACATTTTGAGTCCGAGCAGCAGGCGACCGGTTGGCTTCAGAAGCAGTCTACTTACTATCCAACGGTCTACCGAGATGACGGCTTGGTCGTGTCATTCGGCAAAGTCCTTCCCCGCCGTCAACTCAATGTGGAGGTTTGGCAGGTACTCATTAAAGGCGAGAAGCCTCAAAAACTACCAGACAGTGACAACAGTAAGATCAGCGTTACCGATGCAAAGCTCCAATGACGCCTAACCCGTCGCTCAACACGGACGCACACCGGCGGGCTTCCGCCCGCCGGCGGTCGCCGGTTAGCTAGTTCGTTAGGGCTCGCGTCTGGAGATACGATGGTTTCGGACGAATCGAGAACGAGAATTGATGCGCTTCCGCGAGAAGAACTTGTTGCGGAGATTGCGAAGGCGCATCGTTCAACGTTTCAAGGTGACAACTTTGCATATCTGCATCGACGCCTTGCCGCCGTGGACCAACTGGCTGCGGTGCAGCAAAGCGAACGGGAACACCGGGCCGCAGCTGACGGCAACCAACTCGCTGCAGAAGCAAATCAAATAGCCAGGGAAGCCAATCAACTTAGCGAACAATCAAACATAGTCGCAAAGGGCGCTTCAGCAACCGCGGCAAAGTCCTATCGCACGTCTGTGCTTGCCCTAGTCGTCGCAGTGGTTGCTGCATTCATCGCCGTTCTTCAGCAATGTGCCGGCAAGCCCTAACCCGTCGCTCAACCGGACGCCCGCCGGCGTAGTCAGCGCTGCGCCCAACGAAGTCAGCTCAGCAAGGAGAAGCTTATGAAGCTAAGTCTTGCGGCGTCATTCTTACTGCTCTCGGTAGCTGTGCATGGCGCCGAGACTTTGCCTTCAGTCGACATCGAGAAAATGAGTCAAGCGCAAATCGCTAAGCTTGATGTGTACGTCGTCATGCGCCATATCACGAAGGATGTTCCGGCCGCGACCAAGTTCGAGGCGGACGCATTCACGACCTCCATAATCAAGAAACATATGGCGATGTTGATGTATCCAGTGGATATGTCAGTATTTAACGCCCCTGATAGAGACTCGAAGTTTGGGGAACAGATCAAGGAGCTGCAAAAGCGAATGGGTGTGGCCCAGACCGGGACGTTACTTCAAGAGCAATTCGATAACCTCAATAAAGCCGCCAACACACTCGGCGAGCGCAGGGCGTATCCACCTCCAGGTTTATACGTCCTCAGAGCGCAACCCGGGATGCCGGGATGGATCAAAGCCAAAGGAACGTGGGTCATGGATGACGATGCGTTTCCCGTAAACTATTCCGAGGTCACATGTATACAGGCTTCGCAGACCTGTACAGATATTAGTATCAGTGTGATCCAACCGAATCAAATCAACAGCGACCCCGACTTTAATCTTGGGTTGTCGACCACGGAATATAAGGTCGTCACTTGGGGCGACAATGAGGTCACCGCAACTAGAGACACTGTGTGTCGCAGAGAAAGGCTCACGATCAACACAAGCAACAAGCAGGCCTTTCATATAACAACAGACAAGAGCAGCGAACCGTGCATACTTCCTACCGGAGAGAAACTACCTCTTCTGGGCAAACCGCAGATTTCTGCGCTCGGGGATGGCTTCAACGAACCCAAGAAATTCTACGATCAACGTCAGAGGAACGCGCAAAAATTGGTATATGAGCCCGCGACAAGAATGTTCGGGAAATTTTGAGTGCACTGAAGCCTCCTGATAGCAGCCGAGCTGGGGTCTAAGTGGACCTCCCACGAATGAAACAGCACGAGATGCTGGCCTTTTCACTCAGTCTAGCGCTGGCTGGCTGTGGTGAACCGACTCCCGTTGTAGTCCTTGACGGGTGGTGGAATGCTGACTTCGCTAGAGAGACTTGTCGCCATGCGAAGGAATGGAGCCGAGAGAACGCTGCACTCATTGGCCAAGCCGGCTGCGAAAGGGTTGCGTCTTGTAGGGAAATGCTGCCTATTGTCGAGGCTTGCGCCGTTGATCCCGTTCAAGACGTGCGCAGTTTCGAGAACGACTTGGCGACCGAGTTCGCTAGCAGCGCAGAGTGTCACTCCGTGCACCTTGTGCATTTCGGTGATCCAAAGGAGAGCAGCAGGGCGGCGTCTGATGCCATGCAGAAGGCGTATTACAGCCTCTCGCTGGACTTCAAGCCGGGTGCCCGAAAACAACAGTGGAAGATGCTCAGTCCCCCGACCCGCACTGCCTTTACGCAGGGCGAAGGCACTCCTCCGGAGATCGCAGGGAAGGTTTGCTTCATTGTGAAAGAACAGGGCGCAACACTTGCGAATTAATTCGAGTTGCGCGACCAAGGCTGCGCCGAAATTGGCCTCAGACCACCTGAAGCGAATCAGGCGCTCCAGGGGGCATGTTTGGGGGCAACAACAGCAAGTTTGTGGCCCGTAGCCCCGCATTGTGAATCTCACACCTTCCGCCAGTCACTAGAGCACCCACATGGCCGACGAAATCCAAATCAAGTGGTTGAAAGATGCGGAGGATCACGACTATCCCGCCGCACTCTCCTACCTGAGCCTGCTCTTCGACGAGGCGGCCGCCGCAAAGCTCGTCGAGCGTCTGCGAAAAGCGCCGGTGTCGCAGTTCAAGGCGAAGGACATCTTCCGGGCATCGGGTTTGTCCCTGCTGGGTGTCAGCAACTCACATGTGACCCAGGATCGAAAGAAGATCCTCGCCGGCCAGTCCTTGTCCCCGCTCCTGCTCGTTCGCGCTGCAAGCAACGAGGTGGTCATCATTGCCGATGGCTATCATCGTATGTGTGCGGTTTACACCTTTGACGAGGACGCGCTGATTCCCTGCAAGATCGTCTGAGAGACGAGCTGGCCCCAAGACCAGCGCGTCCTAACGAACGCTTCGCGTCAGCGCGGTTTGGGCGGCTTCGCCAGCGCCCGCCGTGCGGCAACGAGCGGAGCGCAGGCGACGATGACCCCGCCCACCAGCACCCACATCGCGTCGCGTATGCCGGCATATTCGGCCAGCAGCGCGCCCAGCATCATGCCGATCGGCGCGACGATGCTCGAAGCCATCTTCCACATCGCTGCGGCACGGCCCAGCGCTTCCGTCGCGACGGATTGCTGGCGCAGGCTGGTTTCTGTGATCAGGTAGATCGTCAGCAAACCGTCGCCGAGAATCTGGCTCGCGATCAGGAACGCCGCGCCCACGAGCGGGTCCGCCGGAGCCAGTGGAATGAACACCTGTGCCAATCCGCCCAGCAGCAATGCGGCAAGCGCGGCGCGTGCCGCGCCGATCCAGCGCACCAGCGCCGGCGTCGCAGCGGCGCCAGCGAGCGCGCCGATTCCGCCACAGCCGATCACAAGCCCGAGCACACCAGGGCTCAGGTGCAGCGTCCGAAGCGCAAACAAGGTGTACAGCGACGCCATGAAGCTCATGAAAAAAGTCAGCAAAGCGGTGCTCAGGAATAGCGGCCGCAACAGCGGGTGACGCCATACCAGCACGGCGCCTTCGCGCGCCTCGCGCAGCAAGGACGCCACTGCGGTTTTCTGTGCCGGGCCGCGCCGGTCATGAACGGGTTCCGCGACGCGAATGCGGCCGATCAGCAGCGCCGACACAACGAACGAGCACGCATCGATCGCCAGCGCGAACGGCGCGGTCAGCCACTGCACCAGAGCACCGCCTAGCGGCGGACCGGTGATCTCGGCCAGCGCGTCGATGGTTTCGCGTTTGCTGTTCGCGGCAACCAGATACTCGGACGGGACGATGACCGGCAGATACGCGTGGTCGGCGATGTCGAACAGCACCGTGGTCATGCATACCATTGCCGCAACGGCGCCAAGCTGAATCAGGGTCAATGTGCCGAAGAGTGCGGCGACGGGAATGCTGGCAATCAGCAGCGCGCGCACCCAGTCGGCGCCGATCAATACCGCGCGTCGTGAACGGCGATCGATCCAGGCGCCCGCCCACCACGCGACCAATGCGCCAGGCAATACGCCCAGCACGCTCAGCCAGCCCAGTTGCAGCGGCGTCGCGCCGAGCAGCAATATCGCAGCCATGGGCAGCGCCGTGCGCGTGACGCGCGAGCCGACCGCCGACACGCCGACAGCAGTGAGCAGAAGGTGAAATGCGCGCCGTTGTGCTGGCTTCGGTGTGATCGACATGCGTGTCGGCGGCCCGAGCGCTTGTCGCGCGACGGGATTGACCTCGGATAGCGTGAGCTAAGGCGCGGGCACCGCTCGACGCGGCAGCGCCATCGCCACGGCGACGAACACGATGATCCCCAGCACGCCGATCGCAGCTTCGACATTGAGCAACCCGGCCGCGCCCCAGCGGGTGTGCGCCCAGCCATCGACCAGCGTCATGTAGGCGACCGGCATGTTCGACAGCGATGCATACAGGTTGTACTTGGTCGCCGCCGCGCCGAGTCCGATCGTTTCGAGCACCACCGCCGTAAAGGCTGCGTAGGTCAGGCCCTGGATCAAGGCGTACATCAGCGTGAACACCACGTACATAGTCTCGGTGCGTGGCGCGAGCGCCATCGCGACAGTGCAGATCGCCATCAGCAGGCCGTACAGGGCGTACGCCGTCTTGCGGTCCATGCGATCGCTGCCGTAGCCGCCGAGGAGACAGCCGAGCGCGGACACGATACCGCTGAAGACGCCGGTCGCGAGCGCGACGGTGTTGGCGCTTGCATGCCAATCGTCGGCAACCGAGGCCCACAGGTTGCTCGCGGCGCCGGAGCCGATGGGAAGAAAGCAGATTAGCAGCGCGAGAATGCCTGCACGCGCTCGCGCCACCTGCCAGAGATCTTTCACCACGGCGACCAGCATGCGACCGTAGTTGCCGACACGCGCCAACGGCGGCGGCTCCGGCACGAACCAAAGCGCAGCTCCACACATCGCGCACGCCACCGCGAGCGCGGCGCCGGCCATCCACGGTTCGGGCAGCGTCTGCGCCATCCACAGCCCTGCACCGCCGCCCAAGCCGTTGCCGCCCAAATTGCCGGCCTGGAACCAGCCGCCGGCACGGCCGTGAGCTTCCGGCGGGGTGTTGTAGACCATCAGGCTTTCCGTCGCCATCGCGAGAAACGTCACCGCTACGTTGGATACCAGTACCGCCACATATAACAGCGGCAGCGACCGCTCGTCCGCAGGAATCGCTCCGGTCACGAAAATGCCTATGGTGCTCACCAGACCTGCGAGGAGGTACCACTTCTTGCGCGAGAGCGTCGTGTCCGCCACGGGCGCCCACAGGAATTTCCACGTATGCGGGACATAGCTGAGGGCGACGAGCCCGGCCACCGTTTCGACGCTGACACCGGCCTGAGTCAGTTGATAACCGATTGCCACCGAGAGGTACCCGCCCATCGCTCCGAAGGGAACGATCAGGAACATGAATACGCTGGGGTGTATTCGGCGCAAGGAGCGTCGCGATCAGGAGCGACTAGGGCGACAAATTGTCGAGCGCTTTGCGCGTCGCGGCAAGGAGCGCCTCCGCGCCGACCGGAGCGCCGGTCGCTTTCTTCATCCAGAGATCCGGAGCAATGTTCCCTACGGTTGCCATGCGCTCGAACTCGGGACCGATGGCGCCCGTCTTCTGCATCTGCTGCTCGATCTGGAAAGCGATCATGTAGCCGACGGGATAGTCGGGAAGGTACAGCGTCGAGTCGATCATGTGCGAATAGACGCCTAGCAGCAGCACGTCCCTGGTTCCGAATACCGGCGCGTAGTAACGGTTCCACACGTCCTTGGCGATGGCGATGGTGGCGACCTTCAGCTCAGCCGGCGACGCTGCGGGATGCTCGTACATCCAATGCCACACTGCCATGTCCACCAGCGCAACGCCCGAGATTTAGTAGCACGACCAGAAATCGTTGAGCGTCTTCAGCGCCCGCGTCTGCGCGGTCGGCTTCGAAAGCCCCAGCAGCTCCAGATCGTGTCCCTGGAAGACAAACGCGAGCGCCTCGGTGAATGCGTTGTTCGGCACGCCCTGAAGGAGCGTATGGTCGATCATGTTCAGCGACAGGGTCTGTTCGACGTTGTGCCCCATCTCATGAACGGCGATGTTGAAGCCCTTGTAGTTCATTCCGTCCTTCTCCACGCGCGTTCGCAAATGCGCCTTGTCCTCCCGGCGCTGCGCGCCCATCGCGTGACCCGAACCGCGCGCGGGATCGACGACGATGTTGGCTGCGATCGTCGAAGCCCGCTCGGCACTGAAGCCGAGCTTCGCGAGCATCGCGGGAATGTCTTTCTGGTACGCCTCCGCGCTCGGGTATCTACTGCGGACGATCGCGTCGAGTTGCGCTTCCGGATACTCGCCGCGGGCGCGAAATCCGTCGTACCAGATGTCGAACGGCTCGAGCTTGCGGCCCAGCCGCTTCTGCACCAGCTTCGCGACGCGCGGAACCTCGGGCGACGCGAGGACGTCTTCCAGCATTTTCTTCACCCGGGCTTCGGGAATCTGCCTGTTTTCCTCGAAGCGGCGCGCCATCAGTGTCGGCGCGGAAGGCGACCACGGATCGACTTGCGCCTGCGCGCGGAACACGGCGAGGAGCTTGGCGTAGCGCGTGTCGGGCTCGGGTTCGTTACCCGGCCGTTTCCCGGACGGTGCAGGCGCGTCGGAGTCCTTGTCGGTCGTCGCGCGCACCTCGTTGGTCGCAGGATTCCAGTCGACCTGCGGATTGTCGACCACCGAGTCGGGAATCGTCTGGGTCACGATCCGCTCCATCACTTTGACGATCGCGCGCTGCTTGGCCAACCCGTTTTTCGTGTCGCTGTAGTCGGCCTTGATCTCGTCGCGAAGGTTCCAGTGCGACAGAAGGCGAAGCTTCGGCGGAAACAGGCGAGCCCCGCTCGAATCGACGACGTGGTGCATCCAGATGTTGTACCCGGCAACATATTGCGCAGCCTCGGCGGAAGCCCTGGCATTGGCGAGGTTCACTGCCGCGGGGATCCGCTTCGAGAACCGCTCCGCAAGCCGGGCTTCCGCCCACTCCCGGCGCGTCCACGCCTCGCCTTTCTGCAGCCGCTGGTCGAGTGTCGTCAGCGGAAAGTTGAGCAGGACCACGAAAGCGAGCTTGTTGGCGAACAAGTCGTCGCTCACGTGAGCTCCCGGATCGTAGCCGGCGAGCGTTCCGTCGAACGACCGCAGCGCCCCGATGTCCAGATCCGACTGGCGCCGGAAGTCGCGACCGATCTCCAGCAGATGTCCGTCGAGCGATTCGAACGCGAATTCCATCCGCGAGAAGAGCGCGTCGCGCGCACCTTCGTCCCCCGCGTAGTTTTCGCGAACGAACGCGGCAAGCGACGCTGCATCTCCGTCTCCGTTGCCGGCACTGGCCGCGTCGTCCAGTCGCCAGAAGTTGGCAAGCTGCGCAAGACCCCGCGCGATCCGCGCGCGCTCGCCTTCGCCGTACTTCGCGACCAGCTCCTGTTCGAGTGCGGTCATCGGCTCGGCCTTCCTAGCGGCTTGCGCGCACGTCAACGCCGGGACACCAGCCAGCATAAGCAGGAAAACGCACAGACGCGGCAGGGACATGCAGGGGAGAATAGCAGTTCGCATCCAACGGAAAACCCAATGAAGCCAGGCAAACCCATCGCAAAACCCGATCCGTCGCACGGTGCGCCGGCGGTCGATCCGAATCTCGCCCACCATCCCGCCGCGCCGCCTGTCGCCGAACCGGCGCCGCCGCATGCCGGCGCGAAAGGTCAGGAGCAACCGCGCGTACGTCCGCGAATCAGCGAACACGGCCGCGGGCGAAGTCCGAAGTAACGCCATTGGAGTCCCGCTTTCGCGGGAACGACGAGCGACGGATGTGATGTCGCGGCGCTAACGAAGCGGCAATTTCGGAGATGACGCCCCACTTCGTCATCCCCGCGAAAGCGGGGATCCAGCGTCGTCGGAAGCGTCCCGAATAGCGACCAACGCCACTGGGTTCCCGCTTTCGCGGGAACGACGACTGGGCGCGGAGCGCGTCCCGCCTCAGGCGAGCGGCACAACCTTGACCACTTCCTCGGGCGTGGTGAAGCCCTGGGCGATTTTCATCGCGCCGGAAACGCGCAGCGGCTTCATGCCTTCCTTGTACGCGACCTCGCGAATCTTGGCGTCGTCGGATTCGGCATGGATCAAATGCCGCAGCGGCGCCGTCATCGTCATGATTTCGTACAAGCCCATCCGGCCGTAATAACCGGTCATCCGGCATTCCAGGCAGCCGGCCGCCTTTTGCACTTGTTGCGGAAGATCGGCGACAAAGGGCGCGGTCAGCATTCGCCACGTGTCCTCGTCCGGCGGCTCGCCCGGCTGCTTGCAATGCGGGCACAGCGTGCGCACCAGGCGCTGCGCCATGACGCCGATCACCGTCGAATTGATCAGATAAGGCGGCACGCCGAGGTCGAGCAAGCGGGTGATCGCCGTCGGCGCATCGTTGGTGTGCAGCGACGAGAGCACCAGGTGGCCGGTGAGCGCCGCCTGCACCGCCATGTCGGCCGTATCGCGGTCGCGGATTTCGCCGACCATGATGATGTCCGGATCCTGCCGCAGCAGCGTACGCACGCCGCTGGCGAAGTCGACGCCGATGCCCGGCTGCACCTGCATCTGGTTGAACTCGGGCGCGATCATTTCGATCGGGTCTTCGATCGAGCAGACGTTGACCTCGGGGGTCGCCAGCTGCTTCATCGTCGAGTACAGGGTGGTCGTCTTTCCCGAGCCCGTTGGCCCCGTGACCAGGATGATGCCGTACGGCTCCTTGATCATCTTTTCCCAGCGGTCGCGATCCTCGCCGGCAAAGCCGAGCTCCTCGAAATCGCGCACCAGGACGTCGGGCGTGAAAATACGCATCACCACTTTTTCGCCGAACGCGGTCGGCATGGTCGAGATGCGCAGCTCGATTTCGGTCCCGTCGGGTGAAATCGTCTTGATGCGCCCGTCCTGCGGACGGCGCTTTTCGACGATCTCCATCCGCGCCAGCAGCTTGATGCGGCTGGTCATCGCGATCAGCACCGGGTTCGGAATGGCATACACCTGGTGCAACACGCCGTCGATGCGGAACCGCACCACGCCCGCGTCGCGCCGCGGCTCGATGTGTATGTCGGACGCTCGCTGCTCGAAGGCGTACTGCCACAGCCAGTCGACGATATGGACGACGTGCTGATCGTTGGCGTCGAGCTGACCGTGCTTGCCCAGCTCGACCAGCTGCTCGAAGTTGCGCGCCAGCGAGATGTCGCCCTTCGACGTCTCCTGGGCCTTCTTCATCGACCGGGCGAGATTGAAGAATTCGCCGAGGAAGCGCTTGATGTCCTGCGGGTTGGCAAAAACGAACTTGATCCGCAGGCGCAGGATCTGCTCGAGCTCGTCGGCCCAGGAGCGGATGAACGGCTCGCTCGTCGCCACCGTAAGGATGCCCGCGCCGACGCTCACCGGCAGGATGCGGTAGCGCTCGGCGTACGCGTTCGACATGGTCGCGGTGACCGCGACCAGATCGATCTTCAGCGGGTCGATGTGGAAATAGGGAACGCCGAGTTTGCCGGCGAGCCATTCGACCAGCGAATCGAGCGTCAGCACTTTCCGCGGCGGCAGCAGCGAATGAAATTTCTGGTCGGCGATCAGCTCCAGCGGGGTCTCGAAGCGCTGCGTGCGCGAGCGGGCAAGCTTTTCCGCGTCGGCCGACGACACCAGGCCGTCGACGACCATCAGCTTGAGAATGTCCTCCAGCCGAAGGCGCCGGTCCGGCACTTTCGGCGGGCGCTTGGAGCCATCGGCGGGGGGAGCGGGCGGCGTCGCGGCGGGCGTATTGACAGGATTCGAGGCCATCGCGCTACTATAAACCGAAGCGGCGGCATGCGACAGCGCAA
>Ga0209839_10001848_pt1 | contig 10657 bp, 7 predicted proteins | sample OrgsoiDNA2013050_FD_185800 | JGI IMG/M metagenome (GOLD analysis project Ga0209839, IMG submission 185800) | Permafrost soil microbial communities from the Arctic, to analyse light accelerated degradation of dissolved organic matter (DOM) -... | ecosystem: Environmental > Terrestrial > Soil >... | reverse complement strand
CACCACATCGCGCAGCTGCGCCGCATCGACGTAGGAAAGGCCCCGGTTGGAAGTCTGGCAGCCGCACGCATCGTGGTAGGGCTCGATCATCCCGGCGGTGAAATTCTCCGCTACGCCGTCCTGCATGATCTTCACCGTGTTCGCGCGGAACCGGCCTTTCTGCCCCTCCTCGCGCCGCCCGAGCAGGTCGCACAGGCCTGCACCACAGCCCCGCCGGCCAGTGTATTGGCGACCGATTCGGCCTCGTACGACGTGGCCAGGGCCGGGGCGGCCGCGCCCGCCGTGGCGCTGAAGCCGCCGAACACGACCTGTCCGGGCGAGCCGGCGGCGTGGGACGTCACGAACATGCCGGCGTCCTGCGCCGCGGCCTGGCCGGGCACGGTGGCGGTGCCCACGCTGAGCCAGTCGCTGCCGTCGAGGGAGTAGTAGCCGCTGTAGCTGGAGCCGTTGCGGACCAGGGTGAGCCACACCGGCAGGCTCTCCGGGATCGTGCCGTTCGCCGGGGTCACCTGGTCGACGTAGGTCCCGCCGCCCGAGTTCCACTCCAGCTGGATGCCGGCGCCCGGCGACTCGAAGAGGATGACGCCCTCCGGGCCAGTTCCGGACGCGGTCATGTCGTTCCGGACGATGATCCCGGCCTTGGCGAACCCGCTCATGTTCTGCTGCGAGGTCACCTCGGTCGTCACCGTCGCCGTGGAGCCCGCCGCTCCCTTCTGGTAAATGGTGCTGTAGGCGTCGGTCCCGGCGTAGAGGTCCGCACCGGCACCGGAGATGCCGAACTCCGTGCCGGACTGGCCGAAGACCGCGGGCGCGTCGGACGCCGACGAGTAGGTCTGGTACGGCGCCTGGACCGGCGGGCTGGTCGTCACCTGTTCCGGTACCGACAGGCTCTGCGGCCTGCCTGGCCAGAGGTATCTCGCCGTCCCGGTCACGGTGCTGGTGCCGAACAAGCCGGACGGCTGCGGCGCGACCACCCGGAACGTGGCCTGGACCGTCTTGCCGCTGCCCACCACCGGGAAGAGCGTCTGGGACGCCGTGGTCGCGGACCAGCCGGAGGGCACCTGGAGGCCGAGCTTCACGCCCAGCGCCGGGATGGCCCCGTTGTCGGTGAACGACTCGGTGGCGGTGACCGGCTGGCCGCTGGACAGGGTGGTCAGCCCGGTGAGGTTCAGCGTCGCGGCGGGCGGCGCGGCCAGGGGATTACGCAGCGGGCTGACCCGCAGCAGCGTCACCCCGTGCGACGGCACACTGGCGCTGATCGTGCCGGTAGTCTCCGTCGAGTTGTGCGTCCACAGGTTGCTGAGCAGGTAGTCGGAGCCGGACTTCAGGCCCAGTGCGGACGCCGTCGTCGAGATGGTTTCTGGGGCACTGCTGGTGTTGAACAGGCCTACCACCGCGGCGCCGTTCTTCTCGGTCTTGGCGAAGGTCTGCTCGGTGGGTGTGCCGGCGATCCGGGAGGCGTCGATACTGTCCTGGTCGACGGCGATGACGCTGCGGTTGGTCAGCAGCCCCAGGTCGGTCTGGTCCAGGTTGGTCAGGTCGGTGCCCAGGATGAACGGGGACGCGGCCAGCGCCCACAGGCTCATCTGGGTCTGCCGCTCGTCATAGGTGAGGCCGTCGTTGCTGCCGTTGCCGGCCTCGATCGAGTCGTAGTCGTTGAACGCGCCGGGGCCGCCGTAAGGTTGCCACGCTGCGACCTGATCGAAGCGTGCGGCGACGTTGTTCCAGTCGGTCAGCGGGTAGCTGCTGCCGTTCGCGCCGCAGTAGCACTCGATGTCCCCGCCGGTACGCCAGCCGTTCGAGTACTGCTGCCAGACGTGCGCGTCGGCGATGTTCAGGCTGTTGGACAGTTCGAGGTGGATCGGGCGGCCGGTCTGCACCAGCGCGTTCGACCACGCCTGGACATCGGGGATGTCGAAGGAGCCAACGCCGTCGAGCTTGACGTAATCCACACCCCACGAGGCGAACTCGTTGGCCCAGGAATTGATGAACGCCTGCGCGCCGGGCTTGCTGTAGTCGATGCCGACCATGCCCCCGCAGTTGTAGTTGTTCTCGCTCACCGACGGCTCGGCGATCTGGTCCGCGGTGTACGACGTGCCCTCGATCGGGGTGTTCTCCGCGACCGCCTGCTTAGAGATGCCCGGCGTCATGTAGAGGCCGAACTTCAGGCCCAGGTGGTGCACGTAGCTGGCGACCGCCGCGATGCCGCTTTCTGAGCCCTCGGCGGGGAAGTTCGGCGGATTGATCACCCAGCGGCCGTAGGAGTCCACGTTGGGGCCCTGGCTGCCCGGGCACTCGTACCAGAAGTCGTCGACGTTTACGTACTGATATCCGACGCTGGCCAGTCCGCTCTGCTTCATGGCCTTCGCGGTGGCCTCGATGTTCGCGGTGGTCGGGTCATGCCGGAGGAAACTCCAGCTGCTCCAGCCCATCGCCGGGGTCAGGCCGACGCCGTTGCTCTCGGCACTCGCCGGGGGCGCGGCGCCGGTGGCCGCGAAGACCGCGAGCGGCACCGCAGCGAGTGCGGCCATGACCGCACGGATGAGCCTGTTCATGAATCCTCCCTCGGCGACGGCCGCACTGCCGCGGGCGGTCGCGCGGCCGTCTCAGGCTCAGCAGCCGCCCTCGATAACTTTCCTACGCCGATAGACAAATTCCGTCAAGGAAGCTCAGAGGCAGATGCAAATGAACAGAGGAGCGGGGCACGGCTTGCTTTCGCCGCGATCCACGGATGAAGTCCGGTGATATGCGGGGATTAGGGAGGTAATGGCCCGTTATATTGCTATAGCAATTCCTGGCGGGACAGCGGAGGCACGAGTCGATGAGTTCCGTGCGCACGCAAGAGGGGGACGCGACCGCCGCCGCAGCGCGCGTGCGTGCGCTGCGTTCCCGTACCGGGCTGACCCAGGAACAGCTCGCGGCCCGGCTCGGTGTCTCGTTCGCCACGGTCAACCGCTGGGAAAACGGGCGCTCCGGCATGTCACCGGCGGTCCGGCGCCGCTTCGGCGACCTTGAGCGGGAGACGGCTGCGCAGCGCACGTCGCCGGGGGCTCCGCCGGTTCCGTTCTCGTCGTTCGTGGGTCGCGAGCCCGAGATCGCGGCGCTGACCTCGCTGCTGCCCGGGAGCAGGCTGACCTCCCTCGTCGGCCCGGGCGGCTCGGGAAAGACACGCCTGATCCTCGAGGTCCTGCGGCGCCGTCCCGTCGGCGCTCTCCGCGTCGTGCTCGTCGCGATGGATCTCGCCATGGACCTCGGCGTGGACCTCGTTGGCGACCCGGCGCTGGCCAGCGCCAGGGTCGCCTCCGCGCTCGGGATCCGCGACCAGCCGGGAGTCCCGGCCGCCGCAACCGTCACCCAGGCGCTCGCCCGCCAGCCTGCCCTGCTGGTCCTCGACGGCGCCGAGCATGTCCTGGCCGGCGTGGCCAGCCTGGCGACGATGGTCCTGGGAGCCGCCCCGGAGGCCCGTATCGTCGTCACCAGTCGTTGCGTGCTGGACGTCCCGGGGCCGGGCAGGTCTGGCCGGTACCGGTCCTGGCCTGCCCGGCCCCGGGCGCGGGGGCGCAAGAGGCCGCCAGCAGCGATGCGGTCCGGCTCTTCACCACCCGGGCGGCCGAACGGAGGCCGGATTTCCAGATATCCGGCGAACTGGCTCAGCCGGTAGCCGAGCTGCGCCGGCGGCTGGACGGCCTGCCGCTGGCCATCGAGCTCGCGGCGAGCTGGGTGGGGACGCTCTCGGTCGGGGACATCCTGAATCACCGGTTTGACCTGCCGGACGGCGACCAGCGCGCCCGCACCCTGCACGCGGTCGCGGAGTCCAGCCACACCATGCTCGCCGCCGGCGAGCGCTCCGTGCTCCGGGACCTGTCCGTGCTCGCCGGGTCGTTCACGCTGGCCGACGCGGCCGCCATCACCGCCGTCCCTCCGGACCGCCTGGTGCACTCGCTGCGCCACCTGGTCAATTCTTCCTGGCTCATCGCCCGGCAGGACCATGACCAGAGCGCCTACCGGATGCTGGACACCTTGCGCGAGTACGCCGCGGAACAGCTCGCCGCCGCGGGCGGCCGGCCGTGCGCGCGGGACCGCCACGGGCGCCACTTCGCGGCCCTGGCCGCCGCCAGTGAGCAGTCGCTGGCGGGCCCCGAGCGGGCCCGCTGGATCGCGGCGCTGGAGCAGGCCACCGCCGACCTGGAGGCCGCGCTCACCTGGGCGCGCGAGACCGGCGAGATCACCGCTGGGCTGGAGATGAGTACGGCCCTGTGCCGATGGTGGCTGACGACGGGCCGGCTGGCCGAGGGACGGCGCTGGCTGGCGGCGTTCACCGCGCGCGCCGGACCGCGACGACGCCGTGGTCGCCCGGGCCTGGTCAGCGGCAGCCTTGCTCGCCACCGAGAACGGTGACTACCAGCCCGCAATCGAACTGGCCACCCGGGCGCTGCGGGTCTTCGACTCACTCGGGGCGATCGCCGCGGCCGCCCAGTCCGCCACCGTGCTCGGCGCCGCCTACCGCTACCAGGGTGAGCACGTCGCGGCCCTCCGGTATCTCGAGCTGGCGGTGGCGCACCGGCGCCGGCTGGGGGATGAGGCGGGGGTCGTCGCGGCGCTGAACAACGTGGCCATGATCGCCGTGGACACCGGCGACCTCGGCCGGGCCCAACGGCTGCTGGAAGAAATTCTGGCGCTCAAGCGCGCACTCGGCCACCCGAGGTCGGTCGCGCTCAACCTGGTCAACCTGGCGGACGTGTTCCTCAAGACCGGTCAGGCCGACCGCGCGGCGCAGGCCCTGACGGAGGCGGCTGACCTCAGCGCCGACCTGGGTGACGTTCAGCTGACCGGCGCCGTCACCTGCAATCAGGGTGATCTGGCCCGGGTGCGGTCGGACTTCACCGGCGCCGCCGGTTACTACCGGCGGGCGCTGGAGTGCTACCGCGCCGCCGGCAACGCGCACGACGTCGTGCTCGCGCTCTGCGGCCTGGGCGTGACGATGCACCACCTCGGCCAGCCGGGCCGCGGTGCCCGGCTGCTGCGCGAAGCCGAGGCCCTGGCGATCAGCGTGGGGAACAGCAACCGGATGCCGGAGGTCCGTGCCGCCCTCGCGGAGGCCGGGCAGGCCACCCGGGCCCAGCCGCCGGGCGGCCTGACCAGCCGCCAGGCGGAGATCCTCGGCTATGTGGCGAACGGCCTGACCAGCAAGGAGATCGCCGAGAAGCTGGTGCTGAGCATCGCCACGGTCGACCGGCACATCGCCACCGTCTACCGGAAGCTGGGGGTGACCAACCGGGCGCAGGCGACCCGGTACGCCCTGCGGCACGGGCTGACCGCATCGCCCGCTCCGGTGCCCACCGCCCCCCGTCCGGCCGCGGGGACACATACATAGTTTCGTGGATTCGCCGCCGCGACCCGCTCCGTTACGGTCGTCCGGCGCGGGTCACGGCGACCCGGCATCCCCGGCTGGGGTCTCCGGCCGTGATCGTTTGCGAGGTACATCCATGATCAGGGTTTCCCGTGTGGCCGCGGCCGCCGCGGCCGCCGGGCTGCTCGCCGTGTCGGCCGCGGGCTGCGCGGCCGCCCCCAATGGACCGGCGATCGGGCAGGCGGTCATCAAGGGCGGGAACGACGCGGGCTGGCAGGCGGCCGATCCTGGCCCCGCGTTCCTCGACTCCTGGGGCTCGGGGTACGCGCAGGGACGCTACCCGGGCCAGGCGTGGCAGACGGACGGCCCGAACCTGCCACGCTATCCGGGCCCGATCCCGGACGCCTCGGTGCACGATGGCCAGACGGTCCGGCTGACCGCGAAGACCGCCGGCACCGGCATCGAACAGGTCGACCTGGACGCTCAGGTCGTCGTGATCAGCAGCTCCAGCTACGGCCGGCTCAGCCTGGACAAAGGTTCCGACGCCACCCTGGCCGAAGCAGCCGGGGCGGTTTACGTCACCGGCAGCACCCCCCGCCGCCTGCCCGGCGGGCTCGGCGGACACCGGGGCCAGCCTGACCCCCATCTCCTCCGGTCTGCACTACGTATCGGTCTCCGGCGGATTGGCCCCCGGCCAGGTCAGCGTGCAGGGGATGAGCCTGGCGTCGTTCTGCGCGAAGCAGACCGCCGCTTCCTGCATCGTCGGGACCTGGACCGCGACCCAGTACCAGGCGGCCACCAAGGTCCTCGCCGAGCACGGCGCGGCCGGGGTCATTATGCGGATCGGCGCCGACGGCTCGACCTCGATCGACTTCAGCCCGATGTCGCCGGTCGTCCTGTCCGGGCGGGAACTGCAGGGCGACCTCATCTTCGGCGGCACGGTCACCGGGAAGCTGGTGCTGCCGACCGGCCCCGCGCCGGGAGGCACGTCCACGTGGACGTACGCCGCCGGCAGCCCACCCGACTACAGCAGCCTGACCGCCACGGTGCACACCACCAGCCCGATCGACTACATGTTCGGGCCGGTCTCCGTCAGCGCGCTCGCGAGCTCGTTCGGCGCGGACAGCTCGGCCGTGGACTCTCATCCGCTGGGTGGCGGGACCTGGACCTGCAGCGGCAACACGCTGGTCACCCGGGCGCCGAGCAACGTCAAGTCGGCCGGCACCTGGACCTGGACGCGGACCAGCTAGGACGCGGACTCACCCGCAAGAAGGGGACGCCATGAGCGAGATGGTCTTCTTCACCGACAACTATCAGGACCGCAGCACCCGCGAGGGATACCAGTTCGAGTTCTTCTGCCGGCGCTGCGGGAACGGCTACAGCTCGACCTTCAAGCATTCGGTCACCGGATTCGGCGGCCGACTGCTGCGGATGGGCGGCGACCTGGTGGGCGGCAACGTCGGCGACACCGCCCGCCAGCTCGGGTGGGACGCCGAGTGGACGCGCGACGGCCTGCGCGGCTCGACGCGGGACAAGGCGCTCGCCCGCGCCGTCGACGAGATGAAGCCCCACTTCGAGCAGTGCCACCGGTGCGGCCAGTGGGTCTGCGGCCAGATCTGCTGGAACGGCGAGCGCGGAATGTGCGTGACGTGCGCACCCAAACTCGGCCAGGAGATCGCCGCGGGACGCGGGTCCGCTGGCCGGGTCGCTGGCCGGCCAGATCGCGCACGACGCCGGCTGGTCCAGCCGGCTCGATGCCCTGCTGGGCAGCTCTTCAGGATCCGGGTCTTCAGGATCCGGGTCACCGGCGCAAGGAGCCTTATGACAGATCCGGCGCACGGCATCCGGGCGTCCGACGCCGACCGGGACAACGCGGCCAGGACGCTGGCCGACGCCACCGCCGCCGGCCGGATCTCGCTGCCGGAACACCACACCCGGCTCGACGCCCTGTACGCCGCGGTCACCGAGGATGAGGTGGCCGCGGTGACCGCGGACCTGCCCGCGGGGCCCGCCGGTCCGGCCGGGCGCGGCGCGCTGCTGCGGATGCTCGGCCCGTATCGCTGCCTGCTGATCGGGGGGCAGGCGCGGCGGGCGGGCCGGTTCCGGATGGGCCGGTTCTGCACCGTCGTCGCGGCTTTCGGCGGAATCGAGCTGGACCTGCGCGCCGCTCAGCTCAGCCGGGACGAGCTGACCCTGACGGTATGGAGCCTGCTGGCGCGGGTCACGGTCATTGTGCCCGCGCACGCCCGCGTGCTGGACCAGGTGCTCGTGATCGGCCGCGGCCGGACCGCCCCGGATGACGACGGTGCGGCCGGGTCGCCGGTGATCCGGCTCCGCGGGATCAGCCTGGCCGGCTCGTTCCGCATCCCACAGGTGTAAGCGTGCCTCTCGCGGCCATCCGGAAACATCATTTTTCGCCCAGATAAGTGCAAACAGGTCCTTATCCTCACCATTTGCCGCCCTTGGTCCCTCGTTCAGAAGAAGCTCAGAAGTTCCGATAAAGCCACAGCCGGGCGCCGGCACCGACCCGAAGGTGGCAAAAGTGACCAGTACCAGCCGAAGACATTTTCTCCAGTACGGCGTAGGCGCGATCGGGGCGGCTTCGGTGGCCCGCCTGGGCACGCAGCCCAGCTGGGCCGCTGGCATCAGCGCATCGCGGTCGGCCACGGCCCGATCGGCGGCGGGCCCGACGGGCCCGACCGGGCCCAGCCTCCGCAAGTACGTCGAGCCGGTCCCACAGCCGGACGACGGCATCGTAGTGGCGTCCCAGGTCGCGCCGGACCGGTACGCCTTCTCGCTGCGTGAGATCCGCCGCCACCTGCACCCGGACCTGCCCGCGACCCCGGTGTGGGCGTACGACGACGGCTCCGGGCTGTCCGGCCAGGCCGGCTCGCTCGGCATGGCCATCGCGGCCACCACCGGGACACCCATCACGGTCAGCTACACCCATCACCTCCCGACGACGTACCCGTCCTGGATCCCGGTGGACACCCGGCTGACGCCGCTAGGGAACAAGGTGCGGTTCATGACCCACCTGCACGGCGCCTTCGTCGCCGCCGCCGACGACGGCAACCCCACCGAGACCCCGGACGGCTGGGGCCCCGGCGAAACGCAGACGGTCGTGTACCCGAACCAGGCACCGCAGCAGTCAGCCCGCACCATGTGGTTCCACGACCACGCGATGGGTGCGACGCGGCTCAACGTCTTCGCCGGGCTGGCCGGCGCGTACATCCTGCGGGACGAGTACGACACCGGTCAGGAGCCCAACCCGGTCGGCATCCCCGGCGGGGCGTACGAGATCCCGCTGGTCATCCAGGACCGCATGTTCAACCCGGACGGCACCTTCCTCTACCCGGTCAGCACCATCCCCGGCGTCACCTGGATCGGTGAGTACTTCGGCGACACCATGCTGGTCAACGGCAAGGTCTGGCCGTATCTGGAGGTCGAGCCGCGGCTGTACCGGCTCCGCATCCTGAACGGCTGCAATGCGCGGATCATGAGCCTCGGCATCGCCGGGGCGGGCATCTGGCAGATCGGCGCCGAAGGCGGCATGTGGGACCGCCCAGTCCCGATGGACCAGATCGTCCTGACGTCGGCCGAACGGGCCGACCTGATCGTCGACTTCCGCGGGCTGGCCGGGCAGACCCTGCACCTGGTCAACAGCACGCCGGCCGCCCCGGTGTCCACCCCGGCGCCCCCGCTCGCCCCGGTGATGCAGATCCGGGTCGGGCGGAAGGTGACCGAGCACGGGCCCACCCGCATCCCCGCCCGGCTGCGCGGCGGCCGTGCCGCGCAGTTGCGCAGGCCGGATCACACCCGCTACATCTCGCTCAACGAGATAGACCCGGACGAGAACAGCTGGTACCTCAACCTCAACGGGGCCCACTTCGGGGACTCGGTCGAGAAGCCCCGGAATAACACCGTGGAGGACTGGGTGTTCGTCAACACCACCATGGACACCCACCCAATGCACACTCACCTGTTCAACCACCAGGTGATCGGCCGGACCCCGTTCGACGTCGAGGCGTACGAGACGGCCAACGCGACCGCGAACGGCGTACCGGGCGGGATCGACCCGACCCCGTGGGCGACCGGCCCGATGGAGCCGCCCACGCCGGACGAGCGCGGCTTCAAGGACACCACCAAGGTCAACCCGGGCTACTTCACCACCGTCCGGGCCAAGATCGAGCTGCCCAAGGGGGTCACCGCGCCGCAGACCTACGTGTACCACTGCCACATCGTGGAGCACGAGGACAACGACATGATGCAGCCCTTCACCGTCGTCCCGTAACGAACGGCGCCCCGGCCTCCCGGCGCGCAAGCGCCGGGAGGTTGCCCGGCCGGGCACAGCGCGGTCACTGGTACGAGATCATGACCGGCGCCGGGGCCTTGGCCATCGTCCCCCGCGGATTCAGCATCGGGTGATCCTTGGTGAGGAAGTTCTTCCAGCCGAAGAACACGCCGTGCGGGGCGGCCGCGGTCACCGCGCTCCAGGTGTCCTGCTTCATGCCCTGGGTGCCCTGCCCGTCCATGTGGACGACGATGGCCAGGTCGGCGTTGCCGGTGTCGAGGCCCCGCTCGTCCTGAATCATCGACAGCTGGAACTGGTGCAGGACCAGGAGTTTCTGCGGCAGGTGGAGCTCGGCGGTCAGGCCGGCCAGCCACCTCACCACGCTGTTGACCTCGCGGATGCTGATGCTGCCGATCTGCCGCAGCGGGAGCTGGTGCGGCTGAAGTTTCCACTCCCCATCCAGGGCCAGCCCCACGTTCGGCATGGCCAGCAATGGCTTGTACATCTTGGCCTGGGCGAGCAGGCTGGCCCGCCCCGGCTGCAGGTCCAGGACGACGTAGAAACCGGCGGCGCTCGCCCGCTCCACCCACGGGCGAAGGGACGCCACGCTGGACACGCCCGAGTAGGTGCCATCCGGGCCGGGGAATCCCAGCGCGACCGTGGCGATGATCTCGAAGGCCGGGATGACGGGGACGCCGCTCAGCGCCCGATACGGCGCGGCCATCTGCCTCGCCCGGGCGATGCTGGCCGGCAGATCCTGCTGGCCGAGCGCGCCGAGCACGGGAGCTTCCGGATGGCCGTACAGGGCGACCAGCCGGTGGCCGGGGAAAAGGATCTGGCCGCCGCCGGGCAACTGAACCCCCGTCGCGGCGACCGCGACCCGGTAGGCGAGCAGGCTGGGCGGGCCGAAACCGGCGCCGGCCGCCACCACATTGACGGGCTTCGCCGCCGACAGCGCGGTGATCGCGGTGGAGTCGGTACGCGGGTCGTCACCGGGCACCGGCACCACGCTGGCC
>Ga0209839_10001847_pt1 | contig 10658 bp, 9 predicted proteins | sample OrgsoiDNA2013050_FD_185800 | JGI IMG/M metagenome (GOLD analysis project Ga0209839, IMG submission 185800) | Permafrost soil microbial communities from the Arctic, to analyse light accelerated degradation of dissolved organic matter (DOM) -... | ecosystem: Environmental > Terrestrial > Soil >... | reverse complement strand
AAATTTATATTTCTTATAGAGGCCCATCGACATGCAGAGATCGTTCTGGCCGAGGAAAAGGATGTCGACGCCGGGGACGCCGGCGATTTCGGCGATGTTCTCGATGCAGGAGGCGGTCTCGACTTGCAGGGCAACGATGCCGTCGTTGTTGAAGTTGCCGGCGTAGCCAAGGAGTCCGGCTTTATTCATGCTGCGCTGCGGAAAATAAACGGAGCGTGTGCCGACCGTAGGATATTTCATGCAGCTTACGGCCTGTCGCGCTTCTTCAGCCGTGTTGATGTAGGGGACGAGAACGCCGTCGGCGCCCATGTCGAGCGACTGCTGGATGCCGGGGCGGTCGTCGTATCCGCCGACGCGGACGAGGGACTTCGCGCCGCCGTTGGCGATGCCGCTTAGCATGGCGGAAAGTTTTTCGTAGCCCATCGGGCCGTGCTGGCTGTCGACCAGGAGCCAGTCGTAGCCGCTGTGCGCGAGTTGCTCGGCGACGGTGGGGCTGTGGGCGTTGAGGAACAGGCCCATCTTTGGCTGTCCGGCGCGGAGCTGTTTCTTGAATTCAGATCCGGTGAGTGCGGGGTCGGGCATTGTGATCTCCTTGGTTGAATTGCGTAGTTTACCGCATGGGGCGGGGCGGGCGGGAAATGGGGGATGAATTTTTCGGGGAGAGTGACCGGGGGACAGGGTACCGTCCGCGGCTCCGGGACACGAAGCCTCCCACGTCTCGCAAAATCGGCGAGACCCTTCGACAGGCTCAGGGCAGGCAGTGGTGCACCCGGTTGCGGGCGGTGTATCGTTATAGACTCGCGGAGGAGACGCCGATGCGGATGCTTTTGAATTGGGTGCTGAGCGCGGTTGCGGTTTGGATTGTGGCGCAGTTGGGGATTGGGATTTCGGTGCGGGGCGCGGTGTCGGCGCTGATCGCGGCGCTGGTGATCGGGTTCATCAACGCGACCATCGGCGCTGTGTTGAAGGTGATCACGTTCCCGCTCACACTCGTGACTCTGGGACTGTTCTGGTTTGTGATCAATGCGCTGATGCTGGAGCTGGCGTCGGCACTGCTTTCGCCGGGATTTCAGGTTCGCGGATTTCTGGCGGCATTTGTGGGAGCGATCGTGCTGAGCCTGGTGAATCTTTTGTTGAAGGCGATTGTGATGCCGGGGAAGGATCAGCGGTAGCTTCCGAAAAAGACTGAACCACAGGGGAACACAAGGGACACACAGGGAAAAGCTTAAACCACAGGGGACTCGGGGGAATCTTTCTGATCGTCGAGGTGGGCGGCGGCGCGGATTCTTTCCAGTGTTTTCTCCGGGTCGAACGTTCCCTGCATCCAGGTTCGAAACCACTGGTAGCGGCGGCCGCTGCGGGTGCGGACAATGATGGCGGCGGGATCGTCGGATGTGGGCCGATCAATTTCCGCGCAGACGATTTGATTGTAGGGAACGAGTTGAAACTCGTGGCCGGAGTCGTAGACGAGCATCGTCGCGGTGAAACGGAAGGGGCCATTGGCTTCTACGTGCTCAGCCATCTCGGTGTCGAGGCGCTTTGAAATCTCCCGGATATCGCCGTAGCGGGCAAGTTCGTGGTTCACGGGATGCTTGCCGGGGAAGCGCGCCCAGATCGCGGGGAACGCTATGAAGAACAGTGCCGCCGCAGAGAACAGGGAGAAGGCTGCGGCGCTGCCGTAGCGGAATCCGCGAGGCCAGCCGAACCACGCGCAGACCAGCGCCCATCCCGCAAAGACCGTGCCCGCCAGCAGAAACGACAAATTGATGCCGCGGATTTTGCGACGCGTGTATCCCATTTACGTTTTAGATTTTTTCGGTTTGACCGCCTGCCAGTCTTCTTCTTTCAATGCGCGCCCGAGATTGCTGAATTCTCCTGCGCCCTGCAGAAACTCGCCGCCGTCCATGCGGATGACTTCGCCATTGATGTAACCGGAGCCGTCGCTCACCAGGAATGCGGCGAGGTTGGCCAGTTCTTCGACTGTCCCGAAGCGATGTTGCGGATTGCGGTCGAGAGCTAGAGTTTCGAGTCCGGGATGCGGCAGCACGCGGGAGAATGCGCCTTGCGTTGGGATGGGGCCGGGGGCGATTGCATTCATGCGAATGCCACGGTTGCCCCACTCGACGGCGAGGCTGCGAGTGAGAGCTTCGACTCCGGCTTTCGAGACGGCGGATGGGACGACGTAGGCTGAACCCACAGGCGCATACGTGGCTGAGATACTCAGCACGGTGCCGGGATGTTTGGCGGCGAGCCAGCGCCGTCCGCAGGCCATGGTGCAGTTCAGCGTGCCCATGAGTACGATGCCGATTACGGAGTTCCATGCGCCGGGAGAAAGTTCCTCTGTGCGGGCGATGAAGTTTCCGGCGGCGTTGTTGACGAGGATGTCAAGTGGGGCTTCACTCCAGATGGAGTTCATCATCGCTTCGACAGCTTCGAGGCTGCGGACGTCGCAGGGGATGACGTGGATTGCTCCTTTGGATGAAAACTCGGCGGCGGTTTGTTCGAGGACTTCCTCGCGGCGGCCGCAGATGTGAACCGTGGCTCCGAGTTCGAGGAAGCGTGCGGCCATGCCCTTGCCGAGGCCCGTGCCGCCGCCGGTGATGAGGATGCGCTTGTTTTGGAGTAGGTCGGTGCGGAACATGTGTGGCCTCGAGTGCCAGCTTGTCGCCAGCGAAACAGCAGGTTCCTCACCGCGCTTTCAGCCCGGTTCGGAATGACAGATTATAGGGTAGCGCCGGCGGGACGCCGGCTGTCGCGGGGGCGTCCCGCCCTCGCTGTCGGAGGCTAAATCGCAGGCGATGCGGAAGCCGTAATCGGCATATTGAAATTCCGGGGGAATGCTGGAGCGGGCAGAGCAGCGGGCGACTTTGATTTGATGGCGCCAGGATCCGCCGCGTGAGGATTTACGCGTGCCGTTTTCCGGGCCGCGCGGATTGCGTTCGGGTGAGACGGGGTAGTAGTTCGCGTCGTACCAGTCGCTGCACCATTCGTGTACGTTGTCGCCAATGTCGTAGAGGCCGAAAGCATTCGGAGCGTAACGGGCGACTGGCTCGGGGCCGGTTTGCCAGCGGGTGGCGTAGTCGGGGAGAGATTGCGGGGGATCGTCGCCCCAGGGAAATTGTTTTTGCTCGAGGCCTCCGCGGGCGGCGAGTTCCCATTCGGCTTCAGTAGGCAGGCGGTAGGCGAGGGTCGTTAGAGAACTCAACCATTCACAGTAACGGGCTGCATCGTGCCACGAAATTCCGGCGACCGGCTGTTGCAGGTGGCTGAAGTTTGGATCGCTCCAGAATGGAGAAAGCCTCGTGCCGGTCGATTGGAGAAATCGCGCGTACTCCGCGTTCGTGACTTGCGTGGCGGCGAGTTGGAAGGCGTCGATCCAAACGCGGTGGATGGGGCGCTCGCAGTCCTGTCCAGAGCTGGAACCCATCAGGAACCAGGCGGCGGGGATCTGGACCAGGATTGGTTCCAAAACGACGGCGGAAGTTTCTGTGTGGGTCGAGGGCATGGGTGCCGCGTTTCTCCTGCCGCGTAAGAGTTTACCAGCGCCGAAACCCACGTCTCGCAAAACCGGCGAGACGTGGGGCACCCAGTTTTTGTTGTCTCTACCTCAGATATTACGGAGTTGGCGCACTATGTGCGCGACTGCATTTTCCTGGAAGAGGCGAATTCCGGCGATGCCTGCCGCTCCAGCTTCGAGGCACGGCCTGGCGTTCGAGAGAGTCATTCCTCCCAGGGCGAGGACTGGGATTTTTGCTGCGCAGGCTTCGTGGAGTGCGGTGAGGCCTGCGGGTGATGCATCTTTTTTTTCGAATACGGGGGCGAAGACGGCCAGGGTTGCGCCGTTGGCCGCGGATTGGGCTACTTCTGCTGGGGAGTGGCAGGAGGCTGCGATCAGTGGTAGTTGTGGCGAGACGCGGGCGGGGGCGCCCGCGCCACATTGTCGCCACGCGGCGACTACGTCCTGGGGGGAGACATCTGCGCTGCGCAGGTGGACTCCGTCCGCTCCGACTGCGAGGGCTATGTCGGTGCGGGAGTTGATCAGGAGAGTAGTTTTCAGGCCGCGGTTCTCAGATCGCAACTTTTCGATGGTGGTCATGGCTTCTCTGGCCAGGGATTCCAGATCGCGAGTGGAAAGATCTTTTTCGCGAAGCTGAATGTAGTCCACGCCCGCGCTGACGGCTTCGCGTATTTTTTTCAGGAGCAGGCGGCGACGCGCGGTTTCGTCTGCGGCGAACGCGGTGCGATCGGTGATGTAGTAGAGGAGCAAAGGCGCTCACCACGAAGAGCACCCTTCGACTTGGCTCAGGGCGGGCTTCGGTTCACAAAGGAAAAATCACGGGTTTGTTTTGGCGATCTCCGGCATGACTTCAGCTTGTTTGGGCTGCGCGCCGCCCAGGTGGTGTTCCGTGAGGCCATCTTTCAGAAATTCGAAGGCTTCTTCCGGGGAGTCGAGGAATTTGAACTGGTCGAGGTCCTCCGGTGACACTGCGCCGGCGTCGACGAACGCCTGAAAGTTCATGATGCGGTTCCAGTATTCGCTGCCGTAGATGACGACAAGAATCTTCTTGGCCAGCTTATCGGTCTGGGCCAGCGTAAGGATTTCGAAGAGCTCGTCCATGGTGCCGAAGCCGCCGGGGAAGATGACGAGTCCCTTGGCGAGGTAGGCGAACCAGAACTTCCTCATGAAGAAGTAGTGGAACTGGAAATTCAGCGACGGCGTGATGTACTGGTTGGGATATTGCTCGAAGGGCAACTGAATGTTCAGTCCGATGCTCTTGCCTCCGGCTTCGTGCGCGCCCAGGTTGGCGGCTTCCATGATGCCCGGGCCTCCGCCGGTGGTGACGACAAAGCGGTGGCGGCGGGCGGGAATCTGGATCGACCACTTGGTGAGCATGTGCGCCAGCTTGCGCGCGTCTTCGTAGTAGCGGGCCATATCGACGCCGGCCTGGGCGCGCTTCAGGTCCTTTTCCAGCTGCGCGGCGGCGGTCCCGGCCACGTTTTTCTTGATGGTTGCCAGGTTCGCCGCAGCGGCCTCGTTTCCGTGAAAGCGCGCGGAACCGAAGAAGACGACCGTGTCCTGAATCTGCTCGCGGCGGAAACGAGCCAGCGGTTCCTGATACTCCGCCAGGATGCGGAGGATGCGCCCGTCGGGGCTGTCAAGAAAGCTGTCATTCTGGTAGGCGACCGGCGCGGACTTGAGGTGGTCAATCATAAATTTGGGAACTCGCGTTCAGACTTCAGGGCCCGAATCGCAGGCTATCAGAATAGCGGAGTCGGCGGGTTATGGGGAATGGGCAAGGCGACACGGGGCTGGAGCCCGAGAGAATCCAAGCGCCTGACGCGGCCTGGAAGAGGTCATTCTGCGCGGAGCAACGTTGGGGAGAACGCGTGACGGCCTGGCAATATCCTGCACGCGGACATTTCGATTGACCTAAGAGAAACAATATCCTCAACGCCGACGTTTAGACTGATCTAAGAGAATCGGACGAGCACAATCTGGCATCCTAGGTGCCACCAGTCCGAGGAGGAATTTCTATGGCGGTTCCAGCCGAAATCATGACCCTCTCAGTCGAGGAATTGAGGAAAACAGACGCATACTGGCGAGCCTGCAATTATTTGTCGGTGGGCATGATCTATCTTCGAGGCAATCCTCTGCTGCGCGAAAAGTTGAAGCCGGAAAATATCAAGAACCGCCTGCTCGGGCATTGGGGATCGGATCCCGGCCAATCGTTCGTGTGGGTTCACCTGAACCGCGTGATCAAGAAATACGACCTGAACGTTCTCTACATTTCCGGGCCGGGTCACGGTGCGCCGGCCACTTTGGCGAACTGCTACCTGGAAGGCCACTATTCGGAGGTTTATCCGGACAAGAGCCGGGACGAGGCGGGGATGCTGAAGTTCTTCCGGCAGTTTTCGTTTCCCGGTGGGATTGGATCGCATTGCACGCCGGAGACGCCGGGGTCGATTCACGAGGGTGGAGAGCTGGGCTACTCGATCTCGCACGCGTACGGAGCGGCGTTCGACAATCCTGATCTCATCGTCACGGTGATGGTTGGCGATGGCGAGGCGGAAACCGGTCCGCTGGCAACCTCGTGGCACTCGAACAAGTTTCTAAATCCGATCCGCGACGGGGCGGTGCTGCCAGTGCTGCATCTCAACGGCTACAAGATCGCGAACCCGACGATACTCGCACGAATTCCGGGCGAAGAGCTGGAGGCGCTGCTGAAGGGATACGGCCACAAACCTTACTTTGTGGAAGGCGACGATCCCGCGACGATGCACCAGAAAATGGCGGCAACGATCGAGCAATGTGTGTTGGAGATTCGTTCGATACAGCAGCATGCGCGTTCGACCGGGGACACGACGCGTCCACGTTGGCCGATGATCGTGCTTCGTTCACCCAAAGGATGGACGGGGCCGAAGGAAGTGGATGGACACAAGGTGGAGGGCTCCTGGCGGGCGCATCAGGTTCCGGTGCTCGATCCGGTGGCGAATGCGAAGAGCCGCGGCATCGTGGAAGACTGGCTGCGGAGTTATAAGCCCGAGGAACTGTTCGACTCCAACGGAACTCTCGTCCCGGAACTGCAGGCGCTGGCGCCGTCGGGTGCGCGGCGGATTTCGGCCAATCCCCACGCCAATGGCGGTCAACTGCGAAAAGAATTGGAGATGCCGGACTTCCGCGACTATGCCGTCGAAGTGAAGTCGCCGGGTAAGCTCTACGCTCCGCCGACCGATGTGCTGGCCCATTTTCTTGCCGAGGTGATGCGCCGGAATATGAAGACGTTCCGCGTCTTCGGTCCGGACGAGACGGCATCGAACAGGCTCACGGCCATCTATGCCGCTTCGAAAAAGACCTGGCTTGCCGAATATAAGCCCGAAGACGCCGACGGCGGCGAACTCGACGTTTCTGGGCGAGTGATGGAGATGTTGAGTGAACACACGCTGGAGGGCTGGTTCGAAGGATACGTGCTGACCGGCCGCCACGGCCTGTTGTCGACGTACGAGGCTTTCGTTCACGTGATCGATTCGATGTTCAACCAGCATGCCAAGTGGCTGGAGAAATCGAAGAAAGAGCTGAACTGGCGCGCGCCCGTGCCATCGATCAACATTCTCATCACGTCGCTGGTATGGCGGCAGGATCATAACGGTTTTACGCATCAGGATCCTGGGTTTCTCGACGTCGTGACCAATAAGAGTGCGGACGTTGTGCGGATCTATTTGCCGCCGGACGCGAACTGCCTGCTCAGCGTGGGGGACCACTGTCTGCGCTCGCGGGACTATGTCAACGTTATCGTGGCGGACAAGCAGGAGCATCTGCAATACCTCACGATGGAAGAAGCTGTGACTCATTGCACGAAAGGCATTGGCATCTGGGAGTGGGCCTCGACCGACGATTGCGCGGATCCTGACGTCGTCATGGCGTGCGCTGGGGACATTGCGACGATGGAATCGCTGGCCGCGGTCGAGATTCTTAAAAAGAACTTTCCGGATCTCAAGATTCGTTTCGTTAACGTAGTCGATCTGTTTCGACTGATGCCGCAGAGCGAGCACCCGCACGGACTTTCCGATCGCGACTTCGATTCGTTGTTCACCACCGACAAGCCGGTAATCTTCAACTTCCATTCCTACGCATCGCTCATCCACAAGCTCAGTTATCGCCGCAAGAATCATGACAACATTCACGTGCGTGGATATAAGGAGAAAGGCAACATCAACACGCCGCTGGAGCTCGCGATTCTCAATCAAGTGGATCGCTTTAACCTGGCTATCGACGTCATCGACCGCGTACCTCGCCTACGGGCGATTGGCGCGCACGTCAAGGAATGGCTGAAGGGCCAGATTATCGACAGCGTCCGTTTTGCTCACGCCGAGGGCATCGATAAAGAGGAGATTCGCAACTGGAAGTGGGCGAAGTAAGTATGGGGGAAGAGCGGGCGGCCGGAAAAGGCGATCTGATTCTCGTACTGAACAGCGGCTCATCGTCGTTGAAGTTTGGCGTTTACTACCGGGGCGCGAGCGACGAAGAACCGCTGTTGACCGGAAGCGCGGACGGCGTTGGGCGCAGCAACGGTTCGTTGCGCATTCGTTCCGCCGACGGGAAAACGCTGTTACAGCGAGACGGCGGTCACGAATCGCAAGGGCAAGCGCTCAGCGCGGTTGCCGAGGCGATGCGGGGACACTCCGATATGCCGGCGGCCGTAGTCCACCGGGTGGTGCATGGGGGACCGAAGTTACGCACGCACCAGCGCATCACGCCACAAGTGCTCGAGCAATTGCGCGCTGCGATACATTTCGCACCGCTGCATATTCCGCAGGCGCTGGCGCTGATCGGCTCCGCTCAGAAAATCTTTCCGACGGCGGCGCATTTTGCCTGCTTCGACGACGCGTTTCACATAACGATCCCGGAAATCGCAGCACGTTTTCCGCTGCCGCGGTCCTATTTCGATGCCGGCATTCGCCGGTACGGCTTTCATGGTCTTTCTTACGAGTCTCTGGTGAATCACTTTGGCCCGACGATGCCGCGGCGAGCGATCTTTGCGCATCTCGGGAACGGAGCAAGCCTTTGCGCGCTGCAGGACGGGGCGTCCATCGATACGACGATGGGGCTTACCCCTACGGGCGGCATCCCGATGGGAACGCGCTCTGGCGACTTGGACCCGGGCGTTTTGCTTTATCTTTTGCGCCAGGAGAAATTCGACGCCGATCGACTGGAAGATATGCTCACGCATCAAAGTGGGGTGTTCGCTCTCTCGTCGGGCGAGAGTGACGTGAGGGCGCTGGAGGAGCGCGCTCGCGCGAATGACCCGGAGGCAAATCTTGCGCTGGACGTCTTCGCCACGGCGGTGCGCAAGATGATTGGGGCTTACATGGCGCTGCTGGGCGGAGTGGATGTTCTGGTCTTCACCGGCGGGATTGGAGAGCACAGCGAGCGGATTCGCACGGCGGCAACGGCTGGCCTGGAAGGTCTCGGACTCACCGCCGATAAGATTCAGGTTGTCCCAGCAGAGGAAGAGCGGCAAATGGCGCGGCACTGCCGGCGCATGATGACTTAGAGGATGCCGATCGAGTAGCGCAAACTTAAGGCGCTGTCCCACGGCCAATTGAGGGGCATTACCTAGGTCATCTTGGGGAAGGTGACGATTCGGGCGATCATGCTGAGAGAGCTTCTTTTTGACGAGGCTCACGGGAAAACCTCCGCATGAATATTGATGACCTGCTTCGGATCGCGACGGAACGGCGAGCCAGCGACTTGCACTTGAAGGTGGGGAACTATCCCCACCTGCGCATTGACGGCGAATTGGTGCCGTTGACCGACCAGCCGCGCATCAGCGCCGAAGACATGCTGAACATGGCGTTCAGCATGATGTCGGCGCGGCAAAAGCAAAAATTCAAAGAGACCACGGAAATCGACATGGCCTATGGCGTCGCCGGGCTGGGACGATTCCGTGTGAACATTTTTCAGCAGCGCGGGAACGTGGGGCTGGTGCTTCGCGTCATTCCCACGAAGATTCGCGCCCTGGACGAACTGTTCTTGCCCAAAGTGGTGGAGCAGATTTGCGACATGCCGCGCGGGCTGGTGCTGGTTACGGGTGTAACCGGTTCCGGTAAATCGACCACTCTCGCCGCGATGGTCGATCGCGTGAATTCGTCGCGCGCGGAACATATTGTGACGATTGAAGACCCGATCGAATTTTTGCATCGCGACAAAAAGGGATACGTGAACCAGCGCGAGATTGGCGTGGACACGCCTTCGTTCGGAGCTGCGCTGCGAGCTTCATTGCGTCAGGATCCGGACGTGATTCTGGTGGGCGAAATGCGCGATCTGGAAACGATTTCAACCGCGCTGCATGCGGCTGAAACGGGCCACATGGTGTTCTCGACTCTGCACACGCTGGACGCGGTGGAAACCGTGAACCGCGTGATTTCGATTTTCCCGCCGCCGGAACAGAAGCAGATTCGTATGCAGTTGGCGGCTGTGCTGCGAGCGATTGTAAGTCAGCGCCTCGTTCGGCGTTGCGACTCTGAAGGGCGAGTGCCGGCGGTCGAGGTGATGATCAATACCGCGTTCATTCGCGAGTGCGTGCTGGTGCCGGAAAAGACGCGGTCGATTCGTGACGCGATCGCGGCCGGTACGTCGCAATATGGCATGCAGACGTTCGATCAGTCGTTGTGGGATCTGTTTCAGGCGGGGCTGGTCAATTACGAAACGGCTCTTGAGAACGCTTCGAACGCCGACGACTTCAAGCTACGCATGCAGGGCATTGCGTCGACCGCGGATATTTCGCGGCAGTCGATGCAGTCGGCGGGGTTTGGGGGACGGTAGGGCGGGCGTCGGGCGTCAGGCATCGTAGATGTCACCCAGTTTTGGCGGGGCGTGCGCCAAGCACGCCCTTTCTTGTTGCCGGTACTAGGTGCTCGGTACTCTGTTGCGCTATCGTTAGCCTATGGCGTTCTCCCGCCCCTGGCGCAGGACTTATTCCGAAGATGAATTGTACGAGTACGCCGTGGGCGCTCTGGCGCGGCGCATGCGGACTGTTGCCGAACTAAAGCGGCTGATGCGGCCTCGACTGGAAGACCCGGCGTCAGAATATTCCAAGACGCTGGTGGAGTTGGTGATCCGGCGACTGAAGGATCAGGGATATCTGAACGACTCGCAG